>Ga0247771_1000400_pt1 | contig 13979 bp, 9 predicted proteins | sample UWRJL197509C6_FD_179948 | JGI IMG/M metagenome (GOLD analysis project Ga0247771, IMG submission 179948) | Plant litter microbial communities from Arlington Agricultural Research Station in Wisconsin, United States - UWRJ-L197-509C-6 | ecosystem: Environmental > Terrestrial > Plant litter >...
AACGCGTTCGATCTGGTTCTGCGTTACCTGAAGGTGTTCGGCAAAGGAGGTTGCAAGGTCGGGTGAAGTAGCGGCCTTCTGCATTTTGGGCAGGGCCTTGGTGAGGTGCTTTTCGGCCCAATAGATATCTTTCAGCTCATCAACGAACAATTCCCGGAGCATGGTCTCTTCGCTTTTGAACGCTGTGGTGCCGGAAGTTTTACGGGCGGCAGTACCTGCTGATCTGCGAGCAGGGGCTGCGCTCGCTTTAGGCCTGGATGTACGTGTACTCTTCGCCATAAAATATGTTTTTAGTAATTAATGATGTCGTAAATACAAAAAAATAATGCCATTTAGATGCTGATGAGCTCCGGATATATGGGTCTTCTGTAGATATTTTTACCCAGAGCCCGCTTGATCTTTCGCTCGCTGAACCCGCTTTTTTGTGGTATTCAATTTGGAGTTATTGAGTGGGTCATTTGATTACTCACGAAAAAACAGTTTATGGCTACAATGGCAACCAATCAACAGTTGAACTTTCTGCAGGAGAAGATCCAATCGATCGGAAGTGCGATCTTCTTCAACCTGAGTGATTCCGTGCTGAAGCTCCCGACATCGCTTGTCACCACGCTTAAAGTGGATGACTATGGCTATGTATGGTTTATGATGCAAAAGCCGCGTCAGCAGCTGAAGGAGTTCGAGCCCGAGTTCCCCGTACGCCTGGACTTCTTTCGCAAGGGCACTACCTGCTTCCTGCAAGTGAACGGCAAGGGCTGGGTGGTTACCGACCCCGAAGAGATGAACAGCTTTACCGACGTGGCCGAGGCTTATCGCCAACCCGGCAGCCAGGACATGGTGCTGGTAAAGGTGAAGATCATGAAGGCCGAGTATTACGAAACAAAGAGCACGCGTCACTCCTGGTGGCAGCAGGCCGTGAGCACCGTCTCTACCTGGTTCCGCAATTCCAACAACGGCTATCGTCCCGAAATCTATTATCCCGCTTCCTAAAAACCTTTTCGTATGAGGGCTATCTGGTCCGGCGCCATCAGTTTCGGCCTGGTGAATATTCCCGTAAAGCTCAACAGCGCTGTCGATTCAAGCGACGGCCTCGACTTCGACATGCTGTCCAAGAAGGACATGGCGCCGATACGCTATGCCCGTATCGATACGAAGACTGGCAAGGAAGTTCCCTGGAAGGAAATCGTGAAGGGCTTCCAGTATACGAAGGGTAAATATGTGGTAGTGACCGAGGAAGACTTCGCCAAGGCAAGCCCCGAGAAATCAAAGACGATCGACATCGTTCAATTCGTAAAGGAAGAAGAGATCGACCCCATCTTTTACGAAAAACCTTATTACGTGGTGCCCGATAAAGGCGCTGCAAAATCCTATCATTTACTTATCAAGGCGCTCGAAGAAACCGGCACCGTCGGACTGGCCGAATTCATGCTCCGCAACCGCGTGCATATCTGCGCCCTCAAAGCATATAAAGGCGTCCTGCTCCTCAACCAGATGCGCTACCAGGAAGAGATCCGCGAGCAGCCCGAAGTAGAAACCGCCAAGAGCGAGAAGATCTCCGCCAAGGAAGTGGAGCTCGCCACGAAGCTCATCCACCAGCTCACCGAAGCCTTCGACCCCGCCGCATTCAAGGACACGTATGTGCGCGAGCTGAAGAAGGTGATCAAGGCCAAGGCGGCCGGCAAGAACATTCATATCGCGGAGCCCAAGCGTACATCGGCCACCGTCAAGGATTTGATGGAAGTGCTAAAGCAAAGCCTCGATGCGGGCGGCAGCAAGAAGAAGCGCGCCTGATCCTTATTCCAACAATTTATTTATTCCAGTGAAAGCGCACATCGCGTATGTACGCTTCTTTCCCCGTATTTGCGTAGCGGATCTATTACCGTGCGTCCCGTTGGGGAAGCTTTTCGTTATTGACGATCGTGCATTGAATAAAAGATCGCGAATAAAAAAGCCCCGGGTCTGACGTTCCCGGGGCTTTTTCGTTGAGAGGCGCATTAGCGGTCCTCATCCACATCTTCATCTACATCTTCTTCGTCATCCTCGAAATCGTCTTCATCGTCGAGGTCTTCTTCGTCGTCATAATCCTCATCGCCTTCTTCCACATCGGAAGAGATGTTGCGGGTGTCCAGGTTGTCTTCGTCATTGACACGGCTGCTGTCGGATGACTCGCCCTGGCGGGGGATGCTGTTGCGGCTTTCGTCAAGCTCTTCTCTGGGTTCCATAAAAATTTTTTAAATGGTTAATTAGGATATTTACCGATGAGAAATTCATGCCAGGCACCGCCGCCGGTATGTGATCTTTTTGTGTCTTTTATCTTTTTGTTCAGGCTTGCTGTGGCACAAGTTTTTCTCCCTTACACACATTATGAGCCTGTCGCTGTACCAGAAAAAAAGGCGCTTCAACGAAACGCCAGAGCCCGAAGGAAAGGAACGTTCTTCCAAGGCCGGGCTTCGCTTTGTTGTGCAGAAACACGATGCCTCGCACGTGCACTACGACTTCCGTCTCGAGATGGAAGGCGTGCTGAAAAGCTGGGCCGTACCTAAGGGCCCGTCGCTGAACCCCGCCGACAAGCGCCTGGCGATGATGGTGGAAGACCACCCGTACGATTACCGCAATTTCGAAGGCGTGATACCGGCGGGCAACTATGGCGGCGGCACGGTCATCGTGTGGGACGAAGGAACATATGAATTAGCCGGCAGCGAAGGCCTGAGCACCAAGGACCAGGAAAAGGAGTTGCTTCACCAGTGGCATGCAGGCAGCCTTAAAATCGTGCTGCACGGCAAGAAGCTGAAGGGTGAGTTCGCGCTGTTTCAGATGAAGAGCCGCGGCGAGCGCGCCTGGATACTCGTAAAGAAAAAAGACGACTACGCCTCGGATAAGGATATAACCGAGAACGAAAAATCCGTCAAGAGCGGCAAGACCCTCACCGATGTGGCGGAAGCCCACGGCACGACGATCAATCACCCCGAAGAATCGAAAAAGAAAACAAAGGAGCCGCCGATACAATTGCTGAACGAAGCCCCGAAGAAAACGGCCGCAAAGAAAGCCTCGGCAAAAACGGCTGCAAAAAAATCGGCATCCGGCAAGACCGCAACGAAGGCCGCTGCAAAAAAATCTGCGGCGAAAGCAGCAAGTAAAAAAAAAGACTTTGACGCAATAGACCTGCCCGCCGAATACGAAGCGCTCGCGCAGCCCGCACCGATGCCGCACGACCTCGTGCCGATGCTAGCGACCCTCACCGACGAGCCCTTCGACAGCGACCAGTGGCTCTACGAGATCAAGTGGGACGGCTACCGCGCCGTGGCCTATGCCGAAGGCGATACCGTAGAACTACAGTCGCGCAACCTGGCGCCATTCACCGAAAAATACGCGCCCGTTGCCGAAGCGCTCCGCGCATTGGGATTGAATGCCGTGCTGGACGGCGAGATCGTAGCCGTGGATGAAAAAGGACTGGCCGTATTTCAATTTCTTCAGAACTGGCAGAACACGCCGGTGCGCCTTCAGTATTTCGTATTCGACCTGCTGTGGCTCAACGGCCGCGACCTCACCCGCCTTCCCCTCATCGAACGCAAGCGCCTCCTGCGCGGTATACTGCCCCCCGACAACGACATAATAAAGTTCAGCGATCACGTAACCGGCAGCGGCAAGGAGTTCTTCGATGCGGCCGTGAGCCAAGGCCTCGAAGGCATCATGGCCAAGAAATGCAATAGCGTATATATGCCCGACGGCCGCACCGCCGACTGGCTGAAAGTAAAGGTGAGCTGGCGGCAGGAAGTAGTGATCGCCGGCTATACGCAGCCGCGCAACACCCGCAAGTTTTTCGGCTCGCTGCTGCTCGGCCTTTATGAAAACGACAAGCTTGTGTACATCGGCCATACGGGCAGCGGCTTCAATGCCAAAAGCCTCGAGACAATCTATAATAAATTGCAGCCGCTCGTAACAGATGATTGTCCCTTCGAGCAATGCCCCAAGGGCAACATGCCCGTGACCTGGGTGAAGCCCAGGCTCGTGTGCGAGATAAAGTTCACCGAATGGACGAAGGACCGCATCGCCCGCCACCCGATCTTCATGGGTCTGCGCGTGGACAAGAAAGCAAAGGAAGTTGGATTTGAAAAACAGGTAAGCATGTCGAAGATAAAGGCAGCCGCATCGAAGAAAGCGTCCGCGAAAAAAAGCGCAGGCGCCGCGCCCGCAAAAGAGCCGGCAAAGAAAGAGGTCACAGAAAAAGCAGCTGCTAAAAAGGCAACGGCAAAAAGCGCAGCGCCAAAAAAGGCCGCCGCCAAAAAAGCGGCACGACCAGGCGGCAAGGCACCGGCGCCCGTCGATCTTTCGGCCGGCAACGACCAGGAGCTTCGCCTCAACGGACAGACGCTGCAGATCACCAACCTCAATAAGCTCTACTGGAAAAAAGAAAAATTCAGCAAGGGCGACATGATCAACTACTACCTGCAGGCTTCGCCCTACATACTGCCTTATCTGGTGGACCGCCCGATGTCGCTCAACCGTTATCCCAACGGCATCGAAGGACCGAACTTTTACCAGAAGGACATGAAGGGCAAGCTCCCCGAATGGATGAAGACCCACCGCGACTACAGCGAATCGACCGCGCAGGATGTTGAGTACCTCGTGTGCACCAACGAAGCGACACTGATCTATATGGCCAACCTCGGCTGCATTGAAATGCATCCCTGGCACGCCCGCGCGCAATCGCCCCTCAACCCCGACTGGTGCCTCATCGACCTCGACCCCGACAAGCCCAACAGCTTCGAGCAGGTGATGGACGTGGCACGCCTCGTAAAGCAGATCCTCGACGACATCGGTGCGGATGCTTATTGCAAGACCTCGGGCTCTACCGGCATACACATCTGCATACCGCTCGGCGCTAAATACGATTATGACCAGTCGAAACAGCTGGCCGAACTTGTCGTAAACATGGTGAACAACGAGCTGCCCGACCTCACCAGCGTGGAGCGCAGCCCATCGAAGCGCAAGGGAAAGATCTACCTCGACTTCCTGCAGAACCGCGAGACACAAACGGCGGCCGCACCCTACTCCCTGCGGCCCAAGCCCGGCGTGCCCGTATCGACGCCGCTCGACTGGAGCGAGCTGAAAAAAGGACTGACGCCCGCCACCTATAATGCCCGCAATATCTTCGAGCGGCTGAAGACGGAAGGCGATCTTTTCAAACCCGTGCTGGGCAAAGGTATCAGGCTTGAGCAGGTATTGGCTAAATTAGCGGCACAAATAAAGTAGTTTCATTTAGCAGTCGGAATTTTGAAAAGAGAAAGCGTGCGGAGCTTGATTCAACTGCCCAAATAAAAAGATATGAATTCCTCGCTGCAGGTTTACCAGGAAAGGCTGTTCGATTTTATCCAGCCCGATTTTTCGATCGAGACATTGGCCGACGACTGCCTCTTCACTGAAGGGCCGGTATGGAACCCCGAGGATTTTTATCTCTACAGCGATATTCCCGCCAATGCCGTATACCGTGTGGCGCCCGGCGAAAAAAAATCGGTTTATATCGCCAACAGCGGCACCGACAATCCTTCCGATCCCGACCTCAAGCCGGACCAGATCGGCTCCAACGCGCTGGCCTACGATGCGCAGGGTTCGCTGCTCATATGCCAGCACGGCGGCCACGGCATAGCGCGCTACGCGAACGAAAAGCTCGAACCGTATATCTACAGTTACGAAGGGCGGCCGCTCAACAGTCCCAACGATTTTATCATCCACAGCGACGGCCGTATTTATTTCAGCGATCCTCCGTACGGATTGAAAGACGGCAAGCTGAACCCCGAAAAGTTCCAGCCCGTGGCCGGCATGTATTGCTGGAAGGACGGTGCGCTCGAGCTGCTCACGGATCGCTATCAATATCCCAACGGCGTTTGTCTCTCGCCCGATGAAAGCCTGCTCTATCTCTGCTCCAACAAGCCTTTCGAGGCCTCGGTGTCGGTGTTCGATACGCGTACGAACAGGCTGCTGCGCGAGCTCGCCGCCGAAACCAGCGACGGCATCGAGTGCGACCGCGCGGGCAACGTATACCTCTGCAACAAGGACGGCGTCATCATCCTCAATCCCGAAGGCGAGCGCATGGGACTGATAAAGCTGCCGGCGATACCGGCCAATATCTGCTGGGGCGGCGAAGGCCTCAACGACCTGTTCGTAACGGCAAGGCAGTACGTGCTCCTCATCCGGGGATTGCAAAAAAATTAATATATTTTATCTGAATATAATTTGTTCCTGCGCCACGGTCGTGCCATAGCGTACTTCGAGTATGTAGTGCGTTTCGGTGGAGAAAGATGCCGGCACCCGGAACGTCAGCGTCGTGCCCGTGGGGTGAAAGCGGTTGTAGTAGATCTTGGAACCCACGAGGTCGTAGATGGTTACGTCCACGGGCACGTCCGGCCGTTCGAAGAGCTCTATATGGATGGTGTGCTGCTCAACGGGGTTGGGGTAGATGCGCATCAGCTGCTTCTTGTCGGACGCACGTAGTAATACGGTATTGGAATAATCCACGCGGCCCTGGTGGTCTTCGGCGGCTATGCGGTAGAACATCTTGGGGGCGCGGCTCTGGTGCGTGAACGAATACTGCTCGTCGGTATTAAGGCTGGTGTTGACGGTGCGGGCCACCTCGGCGAAGGTGGTGCCGTTCACCGAAAACTCGAGCGCATAATAGGTGTAGCGCATATTCTGCAGCGCGCGGCAGCTCAGCCGCGATTGCCCGTTGTAATATTGGCCGGTAAGGGTCACGCCGTCGAGCGCGAGCGGTATGCTTTTGAAGATCGGCAGCTTGGTGAAGTTGCTGCCCAGCACAGTTTGCGCCTGCGCATTGGTGAGGCAGAGCCAGTCCTGCATCACGGTAGCGTAGATCTGCCGGAAATCATTCTGCATCGGCACCTGGTCGTTCACAGTAGCGTTCAGCGGTATGTTGGGCGATGTGCCGATGACGCCGCCCTGTACGGCCGCGCCGAAGAAGAACACGGGTGCCGCGGTGCCATGGTCGGTGCCGTTGCTGGCATTGCTCATGATGCGTCGTCCGAATTCGCTGAAGGTCATGCCCGTCACGTTATTCGATTTGCCCATCAGGTCCATGTCGTTCTGGAAGGCGGCGACGGCTTTGGAAAGTATGGTGAGGTTGTTCGTTTGTGTTACTACCTGGTTCTCGTGCGTATCGTGGGTGTAGGGATGGTTGACGATGTATACGGGCGTTTTCAGTCCGCCGCCGATGAGCCTTGCCACGATCTTGAGCTGGTCGGCCAGGGCGTTGCCGCTGGAAGGGTAGAGCGCGGATTGCGTCAGCTGCGCATTGTAGGCTGCGGTGATGCGGCCCGAGTAGGCATTGCTCTGGTCCTTCATCACGCGGAGGAAGGTCAGCTCGCGGCCGTAGTCGCTGTTGGGCGCGGGGTCGGTGGTGGCGTTGACGACGTTGAGGAGGGCGGCGGGGTTCGTTACGTTATAGCCCATGTTCACCGCGGGGCCCTGAAGCGAGAAAGGGAGGGTGGAGCCGATCTGGATAGCCAGCGGATCGGCCATGTTGGTATTGGGATAATCCTGCGGGTAGTTGGGATAGTTGGTATCGAGGGTGCGGCCAATCCAGCCGGTGTCGAGGTACTGGTTGCTGGCGGAGCCGGAGAACCAGATATCGGTAGCGCGGAAGTGGCTGAAGTTCGGGTTGGGATAAGAAACGGCCTGCACGATGCTCAGCTTGCCGTTGTTATAGAGGTCGCGCATTTCGGCGAGCGCGGGGTTGAGGCCCGTCGTCGTCGTATTGTTGAGGGCGAGGATATTGGCCGACGGCACGATGATGTTGCCACGGACGTTATTGAGGTTGGTATACTTGTCGATCGGTATCACGGTATTGAGGCCGTCGTTGCCGCCGTTCTGCTGGATGATGACCAGTATTTTCCCGCAGCCGTAGGTGGTCTGGGCCAGGTAGTCGAACAGGCTGTTGCCGGTATGGGGCGATGCCAGCAAGGGGATGCCGTTCAGCAATAGTGGGGCGCTCATGGCCGATGTCCGTTTCAGAAAGTCCCTGCGTTTCATTTGTGCGATTGGATGGTGATCGAATAGGTTTACATGAGCTGGAACTCGGCCAGCTGGCAGAGGCCCGACAGCAGGGCTTTCAGCCGCGTGTCCACGATGCCGCGCTTGGTGGTGTTGCCCGTGTTGGCGAGGTAGTCGTTCCAGGCATCGGTCCAGTAGTGGTTCTGCAATTGTCCGCCAAGCAGCGATGCGGACTTGATGCTGTCCTTCTGCGTTTGGCTGAGGTCTACGGGCAGCAGGTAGCGTATGGCGGTGGCTACGAGCTGGTCGGGATCGGCGGCGATGACGGCGCCGAACTGCTGCGCGAAGGCGATGTTGTCGATCTTGAGCACCTTGCCGCTGACGGTTACGCCGCTGAACTGGTCCTGGATGAATTTGAAACGCTTCTGTATGGCGTTGGAGTTGATCCAGTATTCGTGGTAGGCCGGCGTCTGGTAGTAGGCGTTCCAGCCCGACACGTTGGGGATCGTGCCCATCTGCTGTTCCATGCCCGCGCAGATCGTATCGTTATAATAGCTCCACAGGCGGTACTGGTTCTCGATGCTAGTGCCTACCGTATTTATACTGAAGACGTTCACGAGTCCGGCCGCCAGGTCGAAGGGGCTTTTGATGTATACGCCGCGGTTGGCCATGTCGAAGAAGTGCTGGCTTTTGAAGAGCTGCTGCAGCACGGGCAGTATGTTCCAGTTATTGTTGACGAAGGTCTGCGCCAGCGGCGTGATGATATTGGCTTCGATGTTCGCGTCGATATCGTAATACACGAAGTAGCGGTAGAGGCGGCGGCAGATGTATTGGGAAACGACGGTGCTTTTCGAAAAGATCATGTTGAGCAGCAGGTCGAGCTCATTGGCTCCGTTCGCACCCGACTGGTAATTGATGACCGTATTGTTGAAGAAAGAGGAGAACTGCTTGTTGGCCGTGCTGTGCGATGCGGGCAGGAAGTTCACGGCGACCGAAGTAGTGTTGAGGTTCTGCACGCGCCAGCCGGTGAGCACCTTGGCGGCGGCCACTACGTCGGCCTGCGTGTACTGACTGGCGGGGTCCTTGCCGAGGGTGAAGAGCTCCATCAGCTCACGTGCGAAATTCTCATCGGGTGCGGAGGCGGTGTTGGCCTGGTTGTTCAGGTAGAACATCATGGCCGGCTCGGTGGATACGGCGCGGATGAGGGTCTTGAAATTTCCCAGCGCATTATCGCGGAACAATTTAAAATAGCGGTAGAAGATGCGCGCGCAGTTGGTGTTTATGTAGCTGTTGGACGACTGGAAGATAATTTCAAAATCGATGGGGATGAAGTGGTACCAGAACCAGACCATTTTTTCGCGGATGGATATGTCGCCGTTAAGCGTGAGGCCGAAGAGCCAGCGGCGCAGCGAATCCATGCGGTAGTGGTTGGATGTTTGTCCTACGGATCCGGTGCTGAAGGCGTCGTTGGTCCAGTCGGCGCCGTAGGCGAGGGTGTTCTCGTCGGCGAAGATATTCTGGTACCAGTTTACGGGCGGTGCGGGTGCGGTGGTGTTGATGTTGAGAACCGCATCCACGGCGGCGCCGGGGCTGAGGGCGGTCAGCGTATCCACATAGGATTTCCTGATGCCGAAATTGGTGCGGCGCAGGAGGTGCATGGCTTCCCATTCGGTCCATGTGCCGGTGTAGGGGGCGAGTCCGCTGGTGACGTTGCCTACGCGGTTGTCGGCTTCGCGGCCGGGCGTATGGAGTACGGTCTCGGGGCTGTAGTGGCGCGGGCCGAGGGTCTTGCGGGCGTATTTGTCGAATAGGGGATCGTCGGGTCCGCCGGGTTCGGTGGGTGGTGTGGTTTCCTGCAGCGAGCGGAAGAAGCCTCTGCGGCTGATCTGTTTATTTCCCATAAGCTAGCTTGTTGGTGTGATGAAGGTGTAGGAAGCAATGCTTAAGAAAATATAGGACTAATCCCGGTCGGAGCCCGGGTGTATTCGTCCAATGGGGTCTTCCTTTCGATGGAAGCGGCTGTGGTAGCGGGGTTGGGGCTGATAAAGCAAAGGCGGCGGCGGGTGCAGGGTTTGTCTGCTGCACCCGCCGCCGCCTGTATGATGAGGCACCGTATTTATCCGTTCACGATCTCGCCGCCGTTGGGGTGAAGCACCTGTCCGGTGATGTAGGCCGCATCGTCGCTGGCAAGGAAGAGGTAGGAGGGGGCGACCTCGGCGGGTTCGCCGGCGCGTTTCATGGGCACGTCGGAGCCGAAGGTGGACACTTTTTTCTTGTCGAAGGACGACACGATGAGGGGTGTCCATATCGGGCCGGGGGCCACGGCGTTGACGCGTATGCCTTTATCCACGAGGTTGCCGGAGAGGCTGCGGGTGAAGGTGAGTATGGCGCCTTTGGTGGCCGAGTAATCGATGAGGGAGGGGCTGCCGCGGTAGGCGGTTACGGAGGTGGTGTTGATGATGGAGGCGCCTTTCTTGAGGTGGGGCAGGGCGTACTTGGTGACCCAGAACATGGAGAATATATTGGTCTCGAAGGTTTCGTAGAGCTGGTCGGTGGATATGTCGGTGAGCGATTGCTGTTCGGTTTGGGTGCCGGCGTTATTGACGAGGATGTCGAGGCGTCCGAACTTCTTTATGGTTTCGTTAACGATCTTCTGGCAGAAGCGTTCCTTGCGGATATCGCCCTGGAGGAGGAGGCAGCGGCGGCCGTATTCCTGGGTGATCTTTTGCTGTACGGCCAGGGCGTCTTCGTTCTCGTTGAGGTAGGCGATGGCCACGTCGGCGCCTTCTTTGGCGAAGAGTATGGCTACGGCGCCGCCGATGCCGCTGTCGCCGCCGGTGATGATGGCCACCTTGTCCTGGAGCCGGTTGGCGGGGCGGGGTTTATCGTCGACGGGTTGGGGCGACATCTTCTGCTGTACGCCGGGTTTTCCTTGTGTTTGGGGTTTCCTGAGTGGTTTTTCCGAGCCTCCAGATTGCATGGTAAAAAATTTAGAAAGCTTACAGAAATTATTGTACCATCATATTAGCTGTTCCCTTATTTTTGCACCCCGGCAGTTCGTTATGGGCGTGCCGCAGTTCTTACAATGGGGAATTAGCTCAGTTGGCTAGAGCGCTTGCATGGCATGCAAGAGGTCACCGGTTCGACTCCGGTATTCTCCACATTACCGGACAGCTCTAAATTTTTGAAGAGCTGTCCGGTATTTTTTTGCTCGAAACCCTTGTCTGTGGCGAGTATTAGCTCAAGGGCTTCATTGATCCGGGTGGTTCGACAATTATTTTTATCAATTTGTAGTTTTTCCGGAAAGATCGGTAATAGCTGTGATAGCCATTTGCACCCTTTAGAAGCGCTTCCTGTCATTGGACTACTGCAACTGCCACACGGCAGTAGTTCTCTTAAGGCAAACTCCGGTTTTCCGACGAATGCGGTTGAAAAGTTCTGGAAACAATTCCTTCATGTATTCCTTTGACGTAATGTTCTGCGTACAGCTGGTCAAAAGACTCGTAACATTTCTTCCGAAGTGGTAGCTTTGATGTAGCCCTTCTTCTAAACAAAAGGGCTCGAACGAAACAGGTAGCTATGGCTTTTTGGGACAATCCAATTATTGATCAATATGCCAGAAACGAAGAAAAATCTGAATGGCGTCTCCGCGAGTTTCTAAACCAAGAAACTGGTTTTATTTGCCGGCGGGAAGTGCCCGACAAAGGTTGCGATTTAGATGTAGAGCTGGTACTGGATAGCGGCAAAAGTTCGAGCTGGAAATTTCCGGTCCAACTAAAGAGCATAGAGAACCTCCACCTAATCAAGGAAGACCAGTTTATCTCACTTTCCTTTGACACATCGCGCCTGGGCTATCTGATGCGTAGGATACCTGCCATGGGACTCGTCGTACTCTATTCGGTAAAAGACGATCAATGTTTTTATGAGTATGTTGATAAAATCTACAGCCGCTTGATGGAAGAGCGGGAATCGGAAGAATGGAAAAAGCGGGACGGCATCAGCATACACGTCCCGGTTCAAAATAGGCTGAACGCGCAGACCGTGCAGCACCTGCACCAAACCTTCGTGAATCGTTTTGAGCAAGCCATGATCATGCAAAACTCTCATGGTGAGAAATACGGACTCCCCTCTGCTAGCTTAACCCCAGAATTCCAGTATGATTTTCACAATCCCCAGCACATCGCAAAATTTCTATCCGAATATGGAATTTTGCTGCTTAATAACTATGACCTGGATACGATGTGTCAAATGGTTTTCCGTCTCACAAATTTTGAAATTTACCGGGATAAAACATTACTTCTTGTGGCGGCGGTGGCCTATGCAGAAACTGGGTTGCACGCAGAATCAAAAGTTTTTTGTGACAAGCTCGCAAAGCAAAACATGTCTCCTGACGAGGACTTGACGGTATCGTTTGTCAACATGAAAAACGAACTGGCTTTGGGTTATATCACAACCGACGAGTTTATTGAACGTCTGAACGCATTGAACAAGGAAGGCTTGGATGGGCAACACATCATCACGATCGAAATTAACGCCATTCACTATCAGCTGGCCAAACAAAAAGCCTTACAGGAGATTCCGTTGTCCGTTCTTGCTTCTATTGAGGAAGTCTTTGAAAGGATTGAAACCTCTAACTGCCGGCCAAGAACAAAGGGATTGCTGATCCTTTGGAATTGCGATAATTTGTCCTATTATACGACTTCAATAGCCGCTGCACACATGGGAAGGTTTCAAATTCGAAATTCGCTGGGCAATCCAGTGCCCCTTTCCGAATCTACCGCCAACGTCGATCGATTGAAGGCGTTGGAAAACCGGTTTCAAAGCGAAGTTGCCAAGCCAAAAAAGATCGCTGCGGAACAACAAGACCCATTCCTCCAGGCCTACTGTTTATCTTTAGAATTGAAACATTTTATTCATCACCACATCAACTTCTATTCTTTTGAAATACCGGTCTATCTAGAACCGGGCTTTCCTCAGCAGATACATGAGATGATTCAAAAGGCAACGGTGGCCTATAATGAGTTTTTAACGTTGGGTATTTACGTCGAAGCCTATAACAACCTTTGCAACCTGCTGGAAGTAATAGAGTTGGCAACCAGAGGTTACGGCTTTCAGGCATCAGAGGACCAACCGGACCTTCACACGGTCAAGTCGCAGATGGAGGAGCAATTTGATTTTCCGTCGAGACCCATCGTTTTTTCGCAGCTAATAGAGCGGAAACGATTGGAAGCTGAAAACAGCCCTCAAGGAATGGCATTTCTAAAGGATCTAAGTGATGATCAACTGGAAGGATTCGCTAGGGTGACACAAGAATCGTTTCGACTGCCTGACGGTCTCCGATCCCACCTTTTAAACGAAATGAAAGCTTACCGGATGTTTTATAACCGGTGCCTCGACCCGAATATCGAGGTGTTGCAATTTCGGACATCACACCATCCGGAACAGCTTTATGCAGCGCCTATCCGCTTTATACTGAGAAACAAATCTACTGGCATTCAGACAACGCCCAGTGCTGACATGGATGGTTTGCTTAGGTCGTTGAACTTGTAGCATGCTTTTCTACAGAAGCGACGCCAACGGCTGAGTGCGGTAAGGTGTTACGAAGTAAATTTACTAACTTTATTAGTATTGACGTCTTCCCTTAAAACAAGACACCACTAAAGTGGAAAAATCGGGCAATAATTCTTAATTTAAAACAGCGAGAAAATTCCATGAAGAAGACAAAATTTACCGAGCAGCAGATCGCTTTTGCCTTGAAGCAGGCGGACACGGGTTACCCGGGTGGATGAAGTATGCCGCAAGATGGGTATTTCAGAGGCAACCTTTTACAACTGGAAGAAAAAGTATGGCAGCCTGGGTGTCCCTAAGCTCAGGCGGCTGCGGCAGCTGGAAGACGAGAACAACCGGCTGAAGCAGATCGTGGCGGACCTGACGCTGGATAAGCGATGCTGCAGGACGTGCTAGAAAAAATCCTTGAA
>Ga0247771_1000401_pt1 | contig 13975 bp, 12 predicted proteins | sample UWRJL197509C6_FD_179948 | JGI IMG/M metagenome (GOLD analysis project Ga0247771, IMG submission 179948) | Plant litter microbial communities from Arlington Agricultural Research Station in Wisconsin, United States - UWRJ-L197-509C-6 | ecosystem: Environmental > Terrestrial > Plant litter >...
TCCTCCGCTTGCCTCAACGAGAAGAGGGTCCGCCCGCGTGCTGTTCCGCGAGCGTGAGACACGAACACAGAAACCACGGCCTGCGAGGCCAGGGTATCGCTTGGGGAGGCCGAAGACTACAGGTCGAAGCGACCAAACCGGGCGCTCCGCGACCGCGCCGACGGCCGTGGTGAAGGGCCTGCTACAGGCCGGTTCCGGTGGTGTGGCCGCGATCTTCGGATGATCGACACCGAAGTCCGGCACTACGTGACCGGGATCACAATCCCGCCGGGACAACGCCGGAGTCCCACGACACGTCAGAGAGGGCGTAAAGCGTGGTGGGAGGGGAACCCAGTGGGAATTCGCAAGAGGTGGGCGGCAGCGGTGGTGCTGACCGTCGGGGTGCTCGTCGCGGGGTGCGGCGGCGGCTCGGAGTCGGCGACCACGGCCGCGACCGAGCAGCAGGCGAAGAACGTCGCCGTGCAGGTCCCGATGGCCGTCAGCACGACGCCCGCCAACGGCACCGAGGACGCGAGCCCGGCCGGACCGATCAAGGTCGCGGTCACGGAGGGCAAGCTCGTGTCCGTGGCGCTGACCAACGCCGACGGCAAGCAGGTGGCGGGGGCTCCTGCGGCCGACGGCACGAGCTGGGTGGCCAGTGAGCCGCTCGGCTACGGCAAGACCTACACGTGGACCGGAAAGGCCGTCGGCAACGACGGCAAGGAAGCGCCGATCACCGGCGCGTTCACGACCGTGACGCCCGCGCGGCAGATCAGCGGCAGCCTGAACGTCGGCGACGACCAGACCTACGGCGTGGCGATGCCCGTCGCGATCGAGTTCTCCGCGCCGGTCACGGACAAGGCGAGCGTGCAGAAGGCGTTGAAGATCGAGACGTCCGTGCCCACCGAGGGCGCGTGGGCGTGGCTGAGCGACACCGAGGTGCACTGGCGGCCCAAGGCCTACTGGACGCCCGGCACCACGGTGGACGTGCACGCGAACCTGTACGGCGTGCCGCACGGCGACGGCGCGTACGGCAGCCAGGACGTGACGGTGCACTTCACGATCGGCCGCGCGCTGATCGCGACCGCCGACACGCAGACCCACCGGTTCGTCGTCACCAAGGACGGCCAGCAGCTGTTCGACTTCCCGTCCAGCTACGGCCTGGAGTCCGACCCCGGCCGCGTCACGCACAACGGCATCCACGTGGTCATCTCGAAGTCGCCCGAGGTGTCGATGACGAACCTCAAGTACGACTACAAGGACGTCAAGGTCCCGTGGGGCGTGCAGATCTCGTACAACGGCGAGTACGTGCACGGCTACGAGGGCTCGCGGTACGCGCAGGGCAACGAGAACGTCTCGCACGGCTGCGCGAACCTGGCTCCGGAGAACGCGAAGCTGTACTACGACGAGGTCATCCCCGGCGACCCGGTGAACGTCACGGGTTCCAGCATCCCGCTCTCGGAAGCCGACCGGACCTACTACGACTGGGCCCTCGACTGGAACGCCTGGCTCGCGAAAAGCGCTCAGTAGGTAGCCGCCGCTCATTGCCCGCTCGCCCACCACGCGAGGCCGCGTCGGTAGGTCGGGTCACCATTTTTTCGAGGTGGGGTGGGGACGAAGTCTCTGCCCCACCTCGAAAAAATCGGGGCACGAACTGCCGACTCCAGGCGGCCGAGCCCGCCGCGACGGAGTCGCGGCCAATGTCACTGCTCGGTGACCTGTGGTGGCTTGGGCACCTCTACGCCGGACTCGCCGATGTTGCGGGAGAAGGACTTCGCCCACTCGCCCGAGCTGATCATCTTGTTGATGGCGGCGTTCACGTCCGCCCGGCCCTTGAGGTCGTCCTTCGGCAGGCCGACGCCATATCGCTCGGTGCTGAACTTGGGGCCCACCACCTTGAGCAGTTCCGGGTTCGCCGCGGCGAAGCCCGCGAGGATGACCTCGTCGGTGGTGACGGCGTCGACGTTGCCCGCCAGCAGCGCGGTCACGCAGTCGGAGTACTGGCCGTACTCGACCAGCTTCACGCCCTTCGCGAAGTCGCTCTCGACCTTCTGCGCCGACGTGGACCCGGTGACCGAGCACAGGTTCTTGCCGTTGAGGCTGTCCGGGCCGGTGATCTCCTGCTCGGTGTACCGGACGAGCACGCCCTGCCCGGTCTCGAAGTACGGGCCCGCGAACGCCACCTGCTGCTTGCGCTTGTCGGTGATCGAGTAGGTCGCCACGACGAAGTCGACCGCGCCGGACACGATCATCTTCTCGCGGTCGGCCGACCGGGCCTCGACCCAGGTGATCTTCTTCTCGTCCACGCCCAGCTGGCCCGCGATGTACTTGGCCACGTCGACGTCGAAGCCGACGAACTTGCCGTCGATCCGCCGCTGGGCGAGCCCCGGCTGGTCGAACCGGATGCCGATGGTCAGCGAGCCGTCGTCGGCCCGGCCTTCCAGGGAGTTGTCGGCGGCGCCTCCGCAGGCGGCGAGCAAGGCCACCGAAACGGCTATGGGCAGCATTCGACGCAACAAGGGGGGAACCTCTCCTCGAACCGTGCGGGCAGGGCGTCAACCGAGGAGTCACGGGAGCGGTCGCCATCGACCCGACCTCGGGATTCGCGTTTCCCATGTTACGGAACGCATAAGGCTCTCTTATGCGAGAAGCGTCGCAGTCCGCCGTTTCCCTAGGCCGTTCGGGTGATCAACCACTGTGATGTAGGCCAAATTCCTCTGGCAGCAGGGCGCGGCGCGGGTAGGCGGACCACCCGAGCCGGTAGACGGCTCGGTTCACGTGACCGGTCGGCACCCGCCAGCGCACCAGCCCCGGAACGGTCTTCGCGGCCCCGCGCAACGCCCGCAGCACCGCCGTCGCCTTCCGCGCCGGGTACGGCCGGTGCCCGTACCGCTCGACCGCCCAGTCCGGCAGCAGCGAGTACGCGAGGTGGCCGAGCACCGGCTCGTACAGCCCGAGGCCCCAGCGCAGGGCCCCGCGCACCGGCGGGCGGTGCAGGAACCGGCAGACCACGTCGGCGTCGGCCGACGAGCGCAGCTCGGGCCGGATCCCCGCCAGGTAGTCGGCCATCTCGGCGACCGACCCCGGCACCTCGTCGGCGTGCAACCCCACGAGGGTGGCGCTCTGCCGCTGCTCGGCCAGGTACAGGTCCGCTTGGGCGTCGGTGAGCCGGTAGCCCGCCCGGCGCACGACGGTGAGGAACGAGTGCACCTCGGCGCAGTGCACCCACCGCAGCAGCTCGGGGTCGTCGATCCGGAACCCCGCCCCGGTCTCCGGGTCCTTGCCGCGCAACGACCGGTGCACCGTCCGCACCTTCAGCGCCGCGGCCTCGACCTCCTCGGCCGTGCCGTACGTCGACACGCCCACGAAGCTCGCCGTCCGCGACAGCCTGCCGAGCGGGTCGCGCTGGAAGTTCGAGTTCTGCACGACCCCCGCCGCCGCGCGCGGGTGCAGCGCCTGGAGGTACAGGCTGGAGATCCCGGCCACCCACATCGCCGGATCGGCGTGCAACTGCCAGGTCACCGAGTTCGGCGTGGCCACGATTCCATCGTGTCACAGGCGGGCGACCGCGCGTCACGACATGATGTGCGCCATGGACGACTCGGACGGGGCCCGCTGACGATGCTGTCGAGGTTGTTGCTGCTGCTCACGCTCGCGATCCACCTGGTCTACGCGGCGCTCCCACTGCCACTGCTGGCCACGGAGGGGACGGACGTCCTGCTACCGGCGGTGGCCGGGCTGGCGCCGCTGGCCGGGCTGGCGTGGTTCGGCTGGAAGTACCGCTACCAACCCAGCCGCTGGGCCGTGGTGTCGCTGGTGGTGGCCGGGGTCCAGGCGCTGGGGGCCATGGCGGCGATCACGGTGCACCTGCGGCCGGTAGAACTCCACCCCGGTCTGAACGTGCTCCTCTACCTCGCGCTGCTGGTGCCGCCGACGCTGGTCGCGTGGCTGGCCGCGCTCGCGCTGGCGGCCCGGCCCGCCGAGGTGCTGGGCACGTCGCCGTTCCACGTGGACTTCCCGATCCGGGTGGTGGAGAAGTCCTTCTGGAACGCCGATTCCGTGGTCGTGACCGATCGGGCGCTGGAGATCTGGCTCCAGCGGGCCACCGGTGAGCCGATGGAGCTCGCGCCCGGCCAGAAGCGCGGCAGGGTGCCGTGGAAGGCCCTGCCGCTCGCCGAGGTGACGGCCGGTGGGCGTGCGGGCGGCGGTGCCGAACGAGGCCCCGTGGGCCGTGCTGCGCCACGGCCCGAGCCAGTCGGTGCCCGCGGGGGACGTGGTCGTGGTGCGGGTCGGCGAGGTCGAACAGGTCCTGCCGGTGGAGAAGGCCGCGAAGTTCGCCGACCTGGTCCGCGCCCGGACCGGGCGGGCGCTGTCGTCGCACGTGGAGCAGCCGGAACAGGTGCTGGACGGCCACGTCGCCGAGGTGTTGCCCGCACCAGACCCCGTCGGACCGAAGGTCTACCCGACGCGCGGGCCGGACGAGCCGCTGCCGACCGGGCCGGGGATGGCCGTCCGGTGGCTGATCGCCGCGCCACTGGCACTGGCGGGCGTCGTGGGTCTCCCGCTCGCGCTGCTGCTGGCCACGTCCGCCACCGCGGGCTTCCTGGCGTGGACCGGCGTGGCACTGGTGGCGTGGCTGTGCACCCTCCGGATCCCCCGGCTGTGGCTCAGGGTCGCGCTCGTGCCGGTTCCCCTGACCCTGATGTGGCTGGTGATCCAGCAGCGGTGGCCGTTCGCGCCGGCGCTCGTGCTGGGCCCGGTGCTGGCGGGGCTCGCGGGCGCGGTGTTCACCCGCTGGCGCGGCACGGACCTGGGCGGCAGCGCGGTCGAGGTGCCGTTCCAGCTCCTGAGCGGCGAGCGGCTGTGCGTGCGGGGCGACCGGGTGGTCCGCGGGTCCCGCACCGTGGTGGCGCAGGCGGCGTGGCTGGCCGACGTCGGCTTGGTGCAGTGCGGCTCGCGGTCGGCGCCGGAGGTCGGGCAGTGGTTCTCCCCCGGCGGTCGGCTGCACGTGGTCGTCGACTCCACCTGGCTGCGGATCGTGGCCGGGCCCCAGCAGTGGCTCGTGCCGACCCGCGACCTGCGGCTGATCGCGGAGCTGGTGAAGGCTCGCGCGGCGACCGCCTCCCCCGCGCCGCCGGACGACCTGGACCTCGCGGGCTGGTACCGGCTGCACGCGTGGGCGACGGCCAGGACCAACGGCGGGGCGGAGGCCAGGAGGCGCGTCCACGGCGTCGGCTGGCGGCTGTTCGTCGCCGCCGCCGCGGGCGGCTTCGCGTTCCTGCTGCTGCCGATGGCGGGCGCGCGGATCCCCGGACTGGTCGCCGCCGTGATCGCGGTCGTCGCGCTGGTGGACTGGGCGCGCGTCCGGCCCCGGCTGCGGCGGGCCGAGCTGCACCCGTTGCCGCCCGGCAGCCCGAACTGGGGCGAGGTCCGACCGGACCACGCGCCCGTGTTCGGCTACCAGCCCTGGGTGTAGCTAGCGCTTCGGCGGGTCGGGCAGGTCGAGGTGCCCGACCATCCGAGGCGGGTTCGCCGAGGTCTTGACCTCGTAGTCGTCGTCACGGGCGTCGTTCACGTTGTTCGGCCCGCCGTCGCTGGGGATGTGCTGGGCCTTGCCCGAACCCCACCCCGAGTTGTACGGGTTGCCTTCGACGTTCGCGCGGACCGTCGCGCCGTCGGCGGTCGTGAAGGTGTGCCCCTGGGTGTTCGGACCCGCCGTGGTGCCCGGCGTCTCACCGGGCACCCACGTGCCCGCCAAGCCCTCGTGCCTGGTCGACATGCCGCCCACCGCGCCGCCGACGCTGCCGGAGGAGGCGCCGGACACGACCGCGCCCAGGGTGTCCTCGAGGCCGAACTTGCCGTGGGCCCAGTTGTTCATGACGTTGCCGCTCGCCCCGGCGATCGCGCCCTCGGCCGCGCCGCGACCGGCGGCCTGGAAGAAGTTGCCGCTGGCGTTGCCGAGGCCCTTGGACACCGAGCCGACCGCGCCGCTCGCGACACCGGCGGCGACACCGGCGATGCCCGCGTCGATCGTCTTGTCGAAGTCCCAGCTCTTGCGGTCGCCCTTGGCGAACTGCAAGCCCTGGATGGCGGCGTCGACGCCGACGTTGATGGCCACGTTGACGGCGATCTGCTTGATCAGCTCGCGGAAGAACATCTGCACGGTGACCCGCGTCGCCGCCTGGGCGATCGGGACACCGGCCGTGCTCGCGCCGAACGTGGCCACCGCCGAGGCGATCATCGCCACGATCTGCGCGGCCAGGATGATCAGCGCGGCGATGATGCTGAGCTTGGTGTACTCGATGTTCAGCGCGGCGTCGTCGCTGCCGGACGCCAGGTCCGTGCAGAGCTGTTGCAGGTTGACGAGGTACGCGTCGCCCTCGACGAACTGCTTCCAGTACTTCTCGAACGCCTCGGACGTCTCGCCGGACATGCAGCCCAACGCGGCCGTGGACGCGCCGTTGCCGTCCTGGATGACCTCGCCGACGGCGGTCGCCGCCGCGGTCCACGCCTCGCTGAGCCTGCGGAGCGCGGTCTCGTCGCCCTCCGGCCAGTCCGCGCCGACGACGATCGGGACCAGCCACTCGACCGCGCCCGGAATCTCGATGCCCATCGGTTCCCCCTCAGCCCTGAGCGCCGAACGACCGCGCGTTGGCCTGGTCGTACTGCTCCCAGGTCGCCGCGGTGTCGTCCAGTTCGGCGCGGATGTCGGTGATGCCGCGGGCGAGGCCGGGGAACGCCTCGCGGGCGGTGTCCGCGGCGGGCGTGTAGCCCTGCGCGAACTTCTGCCCCGCCTCGTCGTTGCCCCAGCACTGGCCCTCGGCGTCCATGACCGAGCGCAGCGCCTCCCACGCGTCGGCGAGCTTGTCGCCCGTGGACGAGAACTTCGGCGACGCGGACCGCAGGGCGGTCGGGTCGACCTCGAAGCCGCTCACCAGTCGTTCCCGTTCATCATGGAGTCGCGGGGCTCGTCGTCGTCCGGCTTCCTCGGCGGCGTCAACGGGGGCGCGGCGGGCGTCGGCACCAGGTCCTTCAACGACGGCGCTCCGGGGAACAGGTCCGGCAGGTCCGGCACGTTCTGCTGGAACGGCGCCATCGCGGCGTCCGCCTGGCTCCGGGCGTCGACCGCGGCGGCCTGGATGACCTGGACGACCGACCGGGCGAGCTTCTCGGGGGTGTTGCGCTCGAAGGCGTTCGGCGCGAACCGCACGTCCGTGACGATGCCCGCCGAGTTGACGACCACGTGCACGAGCCCGTCCGCCGACGACGCCGACCCGGTCTTCGCCACTGCTTCCGCCTGCGCCTCGCGCAACGCCGCGGTCTGGCGTTCGAGGTTCGCGAGCATGGAGTCGACCTGGGTGCGCAGAGCCGCGTTGCGGGCTTCGAGCGCGGCTCGCTGAGCGGGATCGTTCATGGAGGCGGGCCTCTCTCGCGGGTGGGCGTTGCTCCGATTGTCACGCACGGCGAACGCCCGCACACTCCGATTGGCCCAATCGGTAACGCTCCCGGCGGCCAGGCCGATTCCACGTGACGCCGTGGGCGTGGAATCGGTGGAGCGGGTGCATCTGGAGATGATCAGTGGCAGACGCCGCGTCCTCGCCATCGCGGGGGCAGCGCTGATCGGCGGTGCGATGATCGGCGCGCTCCTGCTCTCCGGCGGCCCCAAACCGGTCGACGTCCGCCAGGTCCAGGGCAGTTTCGGCCCGGAGCCCGTGCTCAGCGCGACGTACACCACGAGCGTCCTCGGCGTCGGCCCGACGACGACCACACCGCCGCCCCCGCCCGCGCCCCCACCGCCTCCGCCGCCGCCCCAGACCGAGGACAAGCCCGTCCCGAAGCCCCGCCCGGAGCCGACGCGCGGGGGGTTGCCGCCGTGGCTGGAAGACCTCGGCGGCTGCGACGACGACTACGACACCGACGGCCTGTGCGTGCCGTGGCTGTTCCCGCTGCTGGTCGACGAGTGCGACTGGCTGCGGGGGCACGGGTCGAAGCGCATCGAGGTCAAGGGGTTGGACCGGCACGAACTGGACGGGAACCGGGACGGAATCGCTTGCGGGGCCGGGGACCGCTAGCTACTCCGCGGTCTTGAGCGACTCCTGGTAGACGTCCGCGTAGGTGCGCGTGCCCTCGATCAGGCCGTCGCTGAACGCGGCCACGTCGTCGCCGACGACCTCCAGGACCCCCTTGCCCGCCGCGACGCCCTCCTCGAAGAAGTCGACGATCCCGGACAGCAGGGTCCCGTCGACCAGGTCGACCGGACCGACCTTGAAGTAGTACCGCTGCATCTCCTGGTAGACGATCCGGTAGTCCGGCGGGAGCGCCTTGACCCTCGCCTGGAGCGCCCGCCACTGCCTCTTGCCCTCGATGATGTCCCTGACGCCCACGTCAGCCTCCCAGCCTGCTCAGTTTCCGGGCGACGTTCCTGTTCAACTGCCGCCGCCACCGGTCGCGGAACGTCCGGCTGCCCTCGCCGCCCGCCAGCGCCGCGCAGAAGCCCTCGACGTCGTCGCCCAGCACCTCGCGGGCGCTCTGCCCGTCGGCCGCGGTCTCCTCCAGCAGGCCGAGCGCGCTGTCGAGGATCGGCGTCAGGTTCCGCCCGGTGAAGTCCGAGTAGGGGGCGAGGTGCCCCTTGATCTCGGTCCACGCCGCCCGGTGGTCGGCGGGCAGCGCCTCCGCGCGGACCTCGAAAGCCTTGTGCTCCCTGGTGATGTCGCTGCCGGTGATGGTCTCCCAGAAGTTCATGCCCCACCCTTCTTGAGCGTGTCGATCCGCGAGGTCACGAACTCCCACTTCGCCCAGAACGCCGCGAGCCGCTCGCGACCCGCGTCGTTGAGCGCGTAGAACTTCCGCGGCGGCCCCACCCCCGACCGCCGTTTCGCGACCTCGACGAGCCCGTTCTTCTCCAGCCGCAGCAGGATCGTGTAGACCGTGCCCTCGACGACGTCGGTGAAGCCGAGGTCGTTCAGCCGACGCGTGATGGCGTACCCGTACGTCTCCTCGCCGCCGATGATCTCCAGCACGCAGCCTTCGAGCGTGCCCTTCAACATCTCCGTCAGGTCGTCCATCGGGCCTCTTGGTACCTAGTGCCGCCGAGTACCAGTACACGGTATCACTGAGTAGAAGTCCGGCCAAGAGGAGGAGGATGGACGCGTGATCGGTGACCGGTGGGGCGTGAGCGACAGCGAAGTCCAACGGCACTACCCGTGCGACGACCTCGTCACCTCGCCAACGCTCCAGGCGTGGCGGGGTGTGGGCGTCGCGGCGCCGGTCGACGCGGTGTGGCCGTGGGTCGCGCAGGTGCGGCTGGCCCCGTACTCCTACGACTGGATCGACAACCTCGGCCGCCGCTCACCGCGCTCACTGGCGGGCTTGCCGGAACCGCGGGTCGGCGAGGCGTTCACCGCTTCCGGCGGGCGTCCGCTCGGCCGGATCGTCTCGGTGGAACCGGGCGAACACCTGACGGCCACGATCATGGGCGCGTTCATGTCCTACGTGCTCGTGCCCCACGGCGACACGACCCGCCTGCTGCTCAAGGTCGTCGCCCGACCGGGTCGCTGGGCCGCCCCGGCCCTGTCGATCGGCGACCTCGTCATGGCCCGCCGCCAACTCCTGAACTGGAAATACCTCGCCGAGCGGCCAGGCTGACCGGTTGACCGGTTGACCGGTTGACCGGCTGACCGGCTGACCGCCGAGGCTGACGGGTGCTGACCGCCGAGGCCGACCGGGGCTGACCGTCTAGCCGGCCGGGGCCGACCGTCCGGCCGACCGGGGCTGACCGTCCCGCCGACGAAATGCTTACCCGCCAACGGAAACCGGGGGTCCCCCGCCCAGGGGACCCCCGGATTTCACGTTACCGCAGGGGTACGACAATGTCGGTCCACGCCGAGTTGATCTTGCGGTTCAGGACGGTGCCAAGCGGTCGATCGCCGTGCCGACCCGGTCCGCCAGCAGGCCCACCGCGCCGACCGCCCTGCTCATCGGGTCGTCGTCGGAGCCGCCCAACGCTTGGGCCCGCCGGTAGCCCGCCTTCACCTCGGCCCACCGTTCGGCCTGCTCGGCGGTCAGGGTGCCGCGCAGTTCGGCCAGTTTCAGCAGGTTCGCCTCCGCGCCGGAGGTGAGGGTTTGGGCTTCGCCCGCGTAGTGGTCGTCGATGACGGCGGAGAGCTCCTCGTCGTTCATCACCGGCACGATGCGTTCGGCCAGCTTGTTCATGTTCCGGTACGAGCCCTGGAGCTGGAACGGGGGTTCGGTGCGGGACGCGTCGGACTGAGCGGCGGAGGCGATGTAGGCCTGGTTGTTGGCCAGCACGACCTCCTGGGCGCGGATCAGCTTGCGCAGCACCGAGAGCACCTGGTCGAGCTCGACCGACGAGTACGGGTGGACGAGCTGGTCGGGGCGGACGCTGTCGTCGCCGCGCGCCAGGCGCACCAGCAGCTCCACGTCCTTGCGGTCCCTGGTGGACAGCTGGGCCAGCACCGGGTTGGACGTGAGGGCGTTCTCCACGTAGCTCAGCGCGAACAGGTCCTCGCGGCCGGACAGGACGTCGCCGAGGTTCCACACGTCGGCGCGGTTGGCGAGCATGTCCGGGATGCGGAAGCGCTTGCCGGACTCGGTGTACGGGTTGCCCGCCATGCACACCGCGAACCGCTTGCCGCGCAGGTCGTACGTGCGCGTGCCGCCGTTCCACACGCCTTCCATCCGCCGTTGCGCGTCGCACAGCGAGATGAACTTCTGCAGCAGCTCCGGCGACGTGTGCTGGATGTCGTCCAGGTACAGCAGGACGTTGTTGCCCATCTCCAGCGCGAACGAGATCTTCTCGATCTCCTGCCGCGCCGTGGCGTTGGGCGCCTCGGCCGGGTCGACGGACGTCACGTCGTGGCCGAGCGACGGGCCGTTGACCTTCACGAAGATCAGGCCGAGCCGGTTGGCGACGTACTCCATCAGCGTCGTCTTGCCGTAGCCCGGCGGGGAGATGAGCAGCAGCAGGCCCATCTGGTCGGTGCGCTTGGCGTCGCCCGCCGCGCCGAGCTGCTTGGCGAGGTTGTCGCCGATCAGCGGCAGGTACACCTCGTCCAGCAGCCGGTTGCGGACGAACGCGCTCATCACCTTCGGCTGGAACTCGTCCAGCCGCAGCTCCTTCTTCTTGCGCGCCACCAGGTCGTTGCGCTGCCGCAGGTACGCCCGGTACGCGGGCACCCGCTCCAGCCGGAACGCCCTGGTCCTGGCGAGCAGTTCGTCGACGCGGAACTCCAGCCGCCGGTCCGCGATCCGCGGGTGCGTGCCGAGCAGGCCGTCCACGACGCCGGTCAGCTCGGCCGACGACTCGTAGCGCGGCAGGTCGCGGCACAGCTCCAGCGCGACCGCCTCCGGCAGGTCCGGCGACGTCTGGGCACCGAGGTACACGCCCAGCCACGCCTCCACGAGCTGGCGGCGGGCGGGCAGGTCGACCGAGCGCAGGTCCTCGTCGAACTCGTGGCGGCTGCCCAGCGCCCGGTGGAAGCCCTCCAGCAGCGACCGGGCGGCTGCGCTGGTCGCGAACCCCTGCTGCCCGGTGGCCAGCTCCTCGAACAGGTACTCGCCGGCGACCGGGTCGCCGATCAAGGCGCCCATCTCGTCGGCGAGCGCGTCGATCGCCTGCGAGCGCCCGAAAACCGTGCGAGCGCGGGCCAGCGAGGTGGCGCGACGGGTCCAGGCGGCCTTCAGCTCGTCGTCCGCCTCGAACGCCCAGAACACTTGGGCGGCGGCGCGGGCCGTCGGGGGGTAGCGCAGCACGCCCGCGCCCGCGTGCAGGCGGAGCAGCACCTCCAGGATGCGCGCGGCGTCGTGGTCGTGCACGCCGCGTTCGTAGCCCTCGTCGTACCGGGACTCCGCGGCCCGCCGCACGACGTCGAGCAGGTCGGTCTCGTGCAGCACCGCGGGGTCGTCGTACCCGGCGAGGATCGCCGCGGCCAGGTGTTCGGCGCGGTAGACCTCGGCCGACTCGGACACCAGCAGCTGGTCCCAGAACGGCTTGGTCACCGCGAAGTCCGGGTCCAGGACAGGCTCGCGGAAGTCGGTTCCGGTGATGGCGAACGACATCCGGCCGTCCTGCGGCACGAGCGTGAGGTCGACGGCCTGGGTGTTCACCGCGAACCGGTGCTTGCCGAGCTTGATCGTCTCGCCGCCGTCGGTGAACAGGTCGAGCCGGTCGCGCAGCGAGCGCCCGGCCTCCTGCCGCGCGGCGAGGAGCCTGCCCTCCAGTTCCTCCGCGCGCACCTGGTCGCCGAGGTCCCGCAGGTCGCCGACGACGCCGCGGAGCTTCGCGACCATCGGGTCGGACACGAAGTAGGTGTTCACGTCGTCCAGCGACGCGAGCGTGCCGACCCGCCGGGTGACGCTGGCGAGGATGCGGTCGGCCGAGTCCACCAGCCGGTCCGACCGGCGGGCGCGCTCGTCCAGCAGGGCCTGCTTGCGCGAGGAGAACGCCTCGTAGACGTCCGTGCGCTTCGCGCCCAGCTCCGCGAGGAAGTCGTCGAAGTCGCTGAACCGCGACTCCAGGTTCTCCAGTTGCAGCAGCAGCCTGCCGAGCTGCTCGTCGCACCGCCGCGGCGAGTCCGCCACGGCCAGCGCGCCGGTGATGGCCTGCCCCAGCAGGGCGAACTCGGCGGCGAACTCGGCGCGCCCCTCGGTGTCCAGCAGCGCCTTGCGGCGGCCGTCCACGGTGGCGCGCGCCCGGTTGATGCCGCCGAGCACCTCGCCGATGCGCTCCAGGATGCCGGTGCGCACGGTGGCGTCGGCGATGTCCAGCGAGCCGACGACCTCGGTGAGGATCTCCAGCCCCTGCGACTGCTCGGCCAGCCGCTCCACCACGGGTTTGGCCTCGGCGACGGTCGCGATGGCGTCCGCCTTGCCGATCAGCTCGTCGACCTCGGTGTGGTAGCCGGTGAACGCGTCCTCGCGCTGGAGGTGGGCGACGGCCCGCTGCGCGGACGTGCCCAGTTCCGCGGTGAGGTCGGCGACCAGCGCGTCGATCCGCGCGAGGTCGACGTACCGCAGTTCCCGCAGCGTGACGAGCCTGCCCTGGGCCTTGCGGAGGTCCGCGAGCCTGCGCACCCACGCGTCGGCCGACGTCGGCGTCTCGCCGCGCTGCTGCCGGACCAGCGAGGCGACCTGCGCGCTCGCCTCCTCCAACGCGGCGGCGGCCTGGTCGGTGAGCGCCTGCACGGTCTCGAACTCGTCGAGCACCTGCTCGGCCGTCGTCCGGACCAGCGCCAACGGCGTGCTCAGGTCGTGCAGGTCGGCTTCGCCGAGCCAGTGGTAGTGGTCGAACGCCCGCGCGCACGCGGCGATCAGGCCCTCGAACACCGGCGCGGACGGGGCCATCTCGCCGACCATCCGGGAGATGGACAGGCAGTCGGAGATGCCGCGCACCAGGTCGGCGTTGCCGACGCGGTCCAGCGGGCCCGCGCCGATGGGCTGGGCGGCGGCGTAGGTGTCCGACAGGTACGGCGTCTGCCACACCTGCATCGGGTGCACCCGCGTCGGCTCCTCGGACGCCGCGCGGAACACGACCAGCGTGCCGTCGTCGAACAGCGAGTACCCGTGGCACGGGATCGGCGTCGCGACTTCCTTGCGGATCACGTTGTACGGCAACAGGAGCGAGCGGCCCTCGCTGCGCGCGTGGAAGACGTAGAGCACGTCCTCGCCGTTGGTCGAGCGGATCACCCGCTCGAACTCCAGGGCCTCCACCTCGGTGTCGAAGGTCTTGCTGACCCCCGTCTCCAGGTAGAAGCCGCCGGGGAAGATCAGCCCCTGGTCCTCGGGCAGCCGCTGGCACGCCTGCCCGATGCCGTCGAGCCGGACGACGCTCTTGGTGCGGGTGTTGAAGACCAGGTGCCGCCAGGCCTTCTCGTTGTACGGCAGGATCCGCAGCAGGATCAGCGACCCGACCCGCGCGTACCGCACGTCCGCGTCGGCGAGGCTCTGCAACGGCTCGTCGACCGGTTCGCGGTAGATG
>Ga0247771_1000402_pt1 | contig 13957 bp, 16 predicted proteins | sample UWRJL197509C6_FD_179948 | JGI IMG/M metagenome (GOLD analysis project Ga0247771, IMG submission 179948) | Plant litter microbial communities from Arlington Agricultural Research Station in Wisconsin, United States - UWRJ-L197-509C-6 | ecosystem: Environmental > Terrestrial > Plant litter >...
TAAGAGGCAGCCAGGACGCACATCTCGACAGGGAAGTGGCCAAGAGATTGGGATACTTGAACCTGTCCGCCGCCATCGCCGCCCTTCTCTCCAGCCGTCACTGCTCTCCAACCGCCATTCCCACCTCTCTTCACCTCCTTCTCCTCCCAGTCTTCTAGTTTTATCCCGTCTCTTTTCTTGTCGGCTTTAGACCCATAATGGCCAGCACGGTCTTTGGCCCGTCGGTATTGGTAAGAGTTCCATGTCGGCCAAGACGGCATGCTAACGCATTTAGCAGGCTGTTGTTGTTCAGCCACCCAAATCATCATCTCCCTTTACCATTTCGTAGCCTGCGCCAAGAAACGAGTTAGATAAGCAGCAGCGGGCAGCCTTCATGGCTCGCAACAAGGCAATTGTGGTATGGCACCCCTATGCCCAAGTCGGCAGATACACTAACATGGCACAGCACAAGCAGATTTTTGAGCTGGACCCAGGCATCTTTGTGATGCTGCCTACGAACAGGGAGGACCTTCCAGCCAAGATCAGGGTGCGCGATCCGCCAAGCGGCACCTTTGAGCTTCCGCAGCGAAATCCAGTTCTTTGCCCAAAAGTCCACCTAAACGCAGTATGCAGTCGCTTACGCGCAGGAGACACGCCCGCACTCACGGCTGTCGCTTGCCATGCCTTTGGCAACGAGATGCCGAAGCGGTGTGGGGATTGCAAGGACGGCCCATTCGGCAGTTGCGTGGTAACGTTTTTTATATTTGAGTGGTGTATATATTTGAGTGGCGCACTGCTAAGAGTTTACAGCAATTTTTAGCCAGCAGCGCTAACGCCGGAAATGAGACGGGAATAACACTGTTAGTGCTGTCGCCAGAGTTGTTATCCCTCCTTATCAGTGCGCCGCTCAAATATATACGCCACTCAAATATAAAAAACGTTATATCGCAACATGTCGAATAACGCATGCTCCAACTGCATCTTCGCCAGGCGCGAGCGGCTTTACGAGTAGAGGACGCGATACAAGCTCGGCTCTGACGAAGAGCACGACTATACGCCGCCTACGACACAAAGACAGGGTCGAAGTCGCAGACCTAGACGGAAACGACGCGCAGAAGGGGACGCTTCCTCACCGCCCAAGCAGAGACCTGTAAAAGAAGAGTGGGAGGATAGCGTTTTGCTGTTAAGCGAACTCATTAACTCAGCTCGGGAGGGTTAATTGGCAAGGATGTCCCTAGAGAGGCAGCAGGCGACCTCGAAGAGGCCTATCTCCTCGATCAGGTCTCGGTTTGAGAGGAAGTGGTCTCCGGGAAGCGGCCGTGCCCCTGGCCGCCGTAACCGAACAGTTTTGGCGCCTCGTCGAGTTTCTAGACGATGAGGTCCGCTTGCTCAGATGCCTGCGTCCTGCGGTGGTAGTCAAAGTTGAGGACGCCTTCCCGCTCCTCAAGCTGGTCGCGTTGTACGAAATAGCCGTTAACACCCTTCAGCCGAAGGCGCTTTAGAGTTCAGATCCGGTATTTCCAGCGTAGAGTGCTATCCTCGTAACCGCTTCTGGGTCTGCTCGAGGACTTTGAGTGACCGCATCTCTCGAGCAGACCCAGAATGCGGCTGCCGATTGCAGGGGGCTGCTCGATTGCAGGGGGCTGCTCGATTGCAGGGGCTGCTCGATTGGAGGGGCTGCTCGACGCTCTCGAGCAGACCTAGAATGCGTCTGCCCGATCGCAGGGGCTGCTCGATCGGAGGGGCTGCTCGACGCTCTCGAGTAGACCTAGAATGCGTCTGCCCGATTGCAGGGGCTGCTCGATTGCAGGGGCTGCTCGATTGGAGGGGCTGCGCGACGCTCTCGAGCAGACCCAGAATGCGGCTGCTCGATAAGGAGCGGTGCTGGTGTCGCAGGACGGCAGGACGTCGTGCGCGCCAGCAGCAGTCCGCACGTCCTGGTGCGCTGGGGTAGGCAAACTGGATCGTGTGCGCCGCGGCCGGCCTCGCTCGACCGGCCGGCCGGTCGGTCACGGCGTAGGCGCACCCAGGACTGTCCCGGGACACGCTGCAGACGGCACAGATGTCAGAAGCCAACAGTAGACCAGCTGCTGCATATGTGTAATTTCTATCAAGACACCGATATTCGTATCTCTTGCCTCTATCTATTTCTCTGTACCTCCAAAAGCCACCCAGCCATCACTTCCCGTCTCCTGTCAAATTATAGAATGGACTTAACTTTGGGCTGTGGCCGTCTAACTCCGCGTCTGTATTCCGTCGCTTGGAGGGCTGGGGATCGTCTGTTGGTGTTTCCGCCTGCCGTTTGCGTCTGGACCTGTTGGAGCACGGGGAATCGTCCGCTGGTGTTTCCGCACCTTGTTTTAGTCCAGGTCTGCGTGCTTCGTTCGAACCTCGTGACTCTCGTAGCGCATGGTCGCGCTTGCTGTCAGAGTTGTACTTGTCGAGTTGATGCTACAGACAGGACTCTTTGCGCCTAGTAACGATGCAGTTGGAGCAACCGCTGTGGAGGTTCACCATGCAACTATCAAAGGGCCCATCCTTACAATCTAAACACATGATCCACTTCTTTTCACCAAAGGCGTGACAGACGACAGCTGTGACTGTAGATTGGGTTCCCTCGTTCAATATGTTGCAGAGCGTGTCTATGTGGCGGTGGGGCAAAGAACTGGCCTTTGCCGGGAGGCTGCTTGATTGTGTTCTGGCGGATTGCTGACGGTAATCTCGGCTGGGTGGCCTGGATTGGATATGGGTAGTGCCACGAGGATACCTGGAGCCAGTTCAAACACCAACTTTTGCTGAGCCAGATCAGTATCTCCTGCAAGTCACTGCTGGAGGTGACATACCACATTCTCCCTCTGGCGCAGAATGAACTCAGCCCGGTCTTCCAGCTCTGATTGGCTAGGCGGAGTAGGCCATGAAATCGTGAACGGAGATTCCTTGGGTTTCCCAATAGTCACACCTCGCTGCGTGGGTCAGTAAACCTTCTCGGCCAGTATGGGAAGCCTTACCAGCAGCTGTGGGAGACAGAGCGTGTCCATTGCGAGTCCAGATCTGATAACAGTAGGTGCGAGAGAGGACTGGGACGCCGATGGAAGGGTCTAATGAAGAGAGGAGAAGGATGAGGGAGGAGAAGGATGAAGAGAGGAGAAGGATGAAGAGAGGAGAAGGATGAGGAGAGGAGAAGGACAGCAGAAGGGCCGGGTTAAAGTACCCCAACCACTCAGCCGTTTCCTTGTCGTCAACGCGAGGGTGCTGGCTCCCTCCCGAGGTCGGACCCACGGGCTGGTGAAACCAACAAGCCTTCATGGCGTTTCTGCCACCAGAGGAAACGCTTTAATGTACCACGTCACGATGAAGCGGCACTGCTGACAGGGCGATGTCAGTCAGCCTTCTGGGCCCCTGACATATCCGGAGCGGCAGAGGCCTCAAGCACTCAAGACAGAACAGGCATGAATCGCCAAGTGTGTCTCCGCTTCTCGTGTCTCCAAGGCCACAGCCCGGTGGCGATCTTGGGGGGGCTGGCTTGACGAGGCGCATTCAGGGGAACTCCGAGGGAGGAGGCGGTGAAGATTCGAGAGCGGTCCCCGCCATGCTACATAGCTGCCTTGTTCATGCAGTCTGCGGTGATGGAGGCGTTCGATACGAGGGAAATGGGAAGCGGGGTCATGACCAAGTGTCAGCCTGTTGACCGTGAGGGAGCCAAGCGGAACCCAGGGTCCCGGAGATGCCGGCAGATGTCAAGGCAGATTCAACTTGCATGATTCAGGGGTAGCAGGATGAAGGGACATCAATGTGGCGGGGCCACCTGTACAGCAGCCAGGGGTAGAATCGCCATTCTCGAGGTCCGTGGCTCCCATGTGACCAAGCCCAGGACGGCTCATCCCTACGTTCGTGCATGAAAAGCCGTGCTTGCCAACCATCCCGTAAGGAGTGTCAAGCGTAGGTCAGCCTCGGGGGCGAATGGATACAGGGGATTAACGGACCAGCAGCTCAAACCTAACTATCCCTGCTATAGATAGACACAATGCGTCACTCACAGCCGCTCTGCGTGCCGCCAGCCATCTGGGAATGCCTCGCGATGTCCCGTCAGGCAGACAACATCAGTCAGCTCTGGCCGTAGGCTGGCCATAACCCTGCTCCCCATCTCCCCTGTATCGAACGCCTCTATCACCGCGGACCGCATGAACGAGGCAACCATGTAGCATAACGGGGCCCACTCCGGAACCTTCACCGCCTCCTGCGTCCCTTAGAGTTCCCCCAAGTACGCCTCGTCGGACAAGCCAGCTCCTAAGGATCGCCACCGGGCTGTAGTCTTGCTGGTATCATCCGGTCGGCAGTGCCACTTCATCATGACGTAGCACATCAAGCGTTTCCTCTCAGCGATGGCATCGCCATAAAGGCTCGTTGGTTTCACCAGCCTGAGTCAGACCTTAGGAGGGAGCCAGCACCCTCACCTTAACGACAAGGAAACGGCTAAGTGGTTGGGGTACTTTAACCCGGCCCTTCTGCTGTCCTTCATTTTCTTTCACCCTCTCCTCATCTTTCTCCTCAACTCGTTGCTCTCTTCTCTCCATCGTCCCTCCTCTAGCCCTCAAGTCCTCTCCCGTCCCCCCTCTACCATCCAGAATCCTATAGACCCAAGGTAAGCTTCCAGAAGTCCCCATCACCTCTACTCCCACCCTGACAAGCCTTCTGCATCCGCACACTCCAGTCACCGCTCCCTACACGACAATGGGTTCAACCGCCCCAAATACACCTGAGCGCGTATCAGAGTATATACCGGAAAGCCAGCCAGTGCCTATTGCCACATTGCCGCTACCAGACGGAGTGGTCGGCCAATCATTCATGAACAAGGATGAACTTGCAACATCAGCGGCCCATACCCAAGCATCGTTCCTGGGAGCACCTAGCACTCTTTTAACTACGGCAACAAAGAGAGGAAGGTAGGACCGTTCCCCTAGCTCCATCAGTACGTAACTCTTGGACTCTAAATGCTCATGGTCAGCAACTCATCCTCGTAGATAAACGCCGCCGCATTAGAAGCTGTTTGACTTCTGGTTGGAAACCAGGCGCTGAAAAAATCTTCAGAAATCTTGAACTTTTCGGCTATACCCAAACACGGTCTACATTCATTGAACACAAGACGGATGTCTCCTTCACAGCCGGTGCTACAGCTCTTAAAGAGTATGCCTCCTTTGCCTACCTAAAAAGATAGCCCAAGTGCAAGCTTGTAACACCGTCTTGGCGAGAAGGCAAGGTGTTTATCGAATGCCTAATCATCATACCGCATCGCCTGATCGGGCAATCTCAAGCCATCTACAAGAAGCTCAATGAATTAACTAAGCCTTCTAAACCAGATCGAGTTATTAGAAGTCCAGGGGCTGAAGGTGGGGATCAGGAGACTAGGGGGATTGGAGAGATAGGTTAGAACGCAAAGCTGCTTAATACAGTACTATATCAGTCGTAAGACACAGGGTAACGATTGCTTGGGGAGTCGGCTGGATTGGGTGAGGGTTGAGGAAGTAGGAACGCAGGCCGAGAGCAGGTAGCCAGGACATAGCTAAAAGAACTGGGCTAGTGGTCGAGTTCTAGGATAGGAGCCAAGAATTGGGATCTACTACTATGTGGATAAAATATTTGATATAGATAAGCGTACGCACTAACATATTCTTAACAGGCAAAGCCCTGAATGAGAAGCTCCTGTTCTAACTCCATCTATTCTAGCTCTACGTCGCGTCTCGATGCAGCGCGTGTCGCATGGCGTAAACAGCCCGTTGGGCATATGCATCCACAGCGAACATCCAGTCACTAGCTCTCTACGTCAGAGTGCCAGGAATATAGCAGTATATTTACATCATGTAATAAGCAGCAGGTAATTCCTCTAATAGCAATATGCACCACTTCAACGAGTTTAAGCTGTAACGCGCTGTCACGGGATGATAACGCTGGCACCCCGCCGATAACAGAGTTCACCTGCTTCATACCCAGCATTCCCCTCCGCTTGCACCACATTCGCAGTCTATTGTCATAATCTCGCCGCCTTTCCCACATCGTTTCGATCCTCCCTGCCAGCCCAAGAGACGGTCGCCTTCAACGCAGTCATTCATTCCAGCAACAATGCCTAAACTGCATGACCGTACGGACCGACTCACACGTGTGCATGCCCTACCGGAGAGGAGTGTGTCTGACAAGGTCCTATATCTTGGTACCGTCAAAAGACATCACGCACCACTGCAGAATGGCGTGCCTGACGACGAGATTGTCTATCTTGGTACCGTCAACAAACGTCGCGCCCTAGACGAAGCGTCTTGCGTTGGCAATTCAACCATCCAAAGCACGACCGGAGGACGACCCACGAACCGAAGAACAAAAGCTCGAGCGGGCACTTCGAGTAGCCGGGCCCCTTCCCGCCTGAAGCACCCATTTCACGGAGGTTCTGTATCGACGGCGCCTCCCTCCCAACCCCCGCGGCAATCCCGCGTGCCACACCGACAAACCAGGATCCCTCCTCACATAGTGGACGGATTGATTGAACTGGGTTGGTCACAACGTTTGGATGGAGGCGGGCGACAAGCGGTTTACGGCTCTTTCAGTCGTCCCGGTCGCTTCTGTTACTGGCTTGATACTGCGAAGTCCGGTCCAATTGCCCAGAAGCACGTTCAATACAGCCCCCGCTTTCGGGACCTGTCGCGGCAGCAAGTCAGAGCTGAGGCCTACCGTATCTTGGATGCGACATCCAGGGATACTGGCGAAGTATGAACCGGTAACGTTACGGTGTCGAGCTCAACGATCGGCAACAACGCGACGTTCATGACGAGGACTTCAACGGTTCTTCAGGATACGTGACGGCGAGTGAAAGGGTTGCACAACGTATATGCCACTAGGGTTGCAATCGGATCATTTGTTCCCAGTTCCGGTTCCCAATTTTGTCAACGTTTCGTGACAGGTCACGTGTACGCTGGGACAACCTGACCGCTCAGATGCTCAACTCCTTCCTCCTGAACCCTCCCCAACGCACGCGGAGACGCCCTGGCAGCGGCGGAAGCCCTGGACGAGTAGGCGGTAAAGACCCTCGCGGAGCGTGCAGCCGCCTGCTGCGTTTCCCGCGGCAGGATCCAGTCGACCTATGAGTCTTGATCGTCCCTAGACTGAGACCGAAGACGGAGTTCCAAGGCGGACAACCCTGACGAAATTGTCCCAGTTGTCGTTAGAGACGGCCCTGCCGTAGAATCCATGTGCATTGGTCGGCGAGTCCCTAGTCTAGTCTCTAGGTCGCGGAGAATCGTTTGCTCCAGATGCCGACAGAGGTCCCAGAGCAGGACTTTGTGCTTCTTCCGCACCGAAGATGAGCATGGAGCTGGCATCCACGTCGGGTACAGCTTTTGATGACTGGCCGACACCCCAATCGTCAGCAGGTGCCGGGATAGGAACTCATGGCAGAGAAAACAAGCTTTCTTACTCATGCCCATGAACAGCAGACGAGGCGTAAGGTCAGGTTGATGATCGTAGAATGCGAGAAGCTGCATCTCAGCATGCACTGTGAGCACGAGACGGCAAGCTTTGCGCAACCGGGCCTCTAGATTATCCGTAAGCCAACTCTAGCCAAGCTTTTCCATAAGTGGTACAGGATCGGTATTGGTCAGCCTCTCCAGGGTTGTCCTAAGGGCCATCCCATCTTCCCCTAAGGAGAAGCGCTGCTGCTCCAGAGCTTTCACAACCTCGACGTAGATTGATGTGAAAAGGTCGGGCAGCCTGGTAGCGAGCTTAAGCATGGCTTTGGTTGCCGAGAAGTACCGCGCAAGTTTGTAGATGTACTTGATCCATAGGGGTAGTTCTTCTCCTTCTTAGCAGAACAAGGCCTCGACTTGCTCTGCATAAATCCATTGTGCCTGGGCTGCCCATTTGAGATGCGGGACGAGCTGAGTGGGCGAGGTATCATGCTTGAGTGACATTAGATCGGGAAGTTTGGTGATCCATTGCCAAAAATTGGTTTCTTCGCCGTCCTCCCAGGATACATTGTCTGCCTCAATCGCGGAAATTGTTTGTTGAACAGTAGCGTAGATTTTCGGATCACGAAGCTTCTCCAATACGGACCAGATCTTGTCATGGGTCAAGTTGATAACCATAAGCAGGATTTCGGATTCTCCATCTTTCACTGACTTTTCTAAAGACGCGATAGCGTTAGGGACTGATGGACCACATAGTGTGATTCTATATAATTATTCACCTTTTACAGCCACCAAGGAAAGGTAATTGAAAACCTGCTGAAGCTGGCTGACAAGATCCTGAGGGACGCCAAGGTTCCTAGCAAGACGTAACACATTCCCAGCTGGATGGCCCTGCTCCAGACAAACTGCCGAGGCTATCTCTCCGCCTATCCTCGAGGTCGAGCATATCAAGGCAAAGGAGTCCAGAAACTTCTTCTGGAGGTTCTCGAGTTTCCAGTTGCTGTCATACGGGTGCCTGTCCAGGCTGTGTGCAGTTGGTTCACCCCGCACCGGATCAATCAGATATAACAATAATGTGACAATAACGAAGCGTTTGTGAGCATCACCGGTGAGCCCGTGTGCTCCCGACATACCCTCAGACTTCGGTGGTTGATACCCGGACGTGGTTGCTTTGGCATCCATCTAGGTCCTGAGAGGAAAGACTACCGACGGGCATTGGATCACGCAATAACGTTTCATCACCATGTCTGTTGGAAATTGGCTCTGCCCGGGCACCTTTGACAGGAGGTGGTGCGTTGGGTGGTCAGTCCGTATGCATGCGGCAGCCAATCGCCTCCTCACCCATGAACGTACTTGAGTCATCGGCATGTGGTCATCACATGCCCGGCGCATGTCATCCCTCTACGACGAGTAACCTGACGACCCAGCATCAACGTCTCTTGCTCTAGGAAACCTGGACGTAAAGTACAATCAGGTCGCTCTAACCTGGGTTACGACATTCAGCAAGGCAACACCACGACGGCAAGATGCCTGAATGCGAAACATGCTTTGCACGGGCAACGTAAAAGGGAATGCATGCCCTACTTGCGGCAAGGATAAGACGCAGAACGTTACTTAGAAATGACTGCCGGCGGCAGACGGAGGCCATGCTGGCGCTCTGTGTGGCTTGCGAAGTGCTCTGCACCTCCGACAACTTCCGTGCAGCCGTCGTACGGAAAGTTAAACGGCGTTTGCAGCCCTCGGAGATGTTTGGTTCGAAGATGCCTTGCCAGGCATGTCAATAAGCCACGTTAGCAGTGCCAAGAGAGTCAAGTTAGGAGCCTACCTTGGGTGGCCCCTCCGCTTACAGTCCCTAGAATCTTTCGAAGTCCGGAAACTGTGGCTGGACATGGGGTATGGTTGCTGGCTAGCCGAACAACCAATCCAGCCTGGACCTCCTCCACGAAGGCCCCTGAAATTGCTTCAACCTCCTCCCGTGAATGAGCAAGGAATGCAACATGATCTACCAGCTGGAGCTCATCTCTCAGTAGAAGAATGTATGTGTCTGTGTCAGCTTCAGTGGGTGTGTCGCGGTACGACATCTCCGAGCTTGGATTTTTCGTCGCCCGGTGAAGTCTTTCGATCGCTTGGCGAAGGTCTCGTCTCAACCTCGGAGTCCACAAGTGAGGCATCTTCGAGATCTCTGAGGAGGGAGAAGTGCGAGCCACTCGATCCGTAACTCCTTTGCTTATCCTCCCGACAGTGGTGACTGCCCGAAACCCCGCACCCCAAACCCCGCATTGGGCATCAATTGTGGCCTTGGACACTTCCCACCTGGCTAAGTGAAGTTGGATCTGTCACGATAAGTTTTGGGATACGGCAAGCTCGTCAACCGAGCCCGAAGGAATTGCGGCTGCTGCTCGTTGTCGAATTTCCAACATGCCGGTTACACAAAAGATCACAGGCCCTAGAGGCAGTGAATTTTGGGCTTCTCTAGACTTTGACAACGGTCAGTTACTGCAAGCGATTGTAAAGGAGGAGGTATGTCGAGGATCCGTACTCGCGCAAGCACAAAGGACAACCTTTGACGACTTGGCACAGTTCCGACGATCAGAGCCGGCCAACGATATCCATTACGTCCACACCCACGCTGACGATATGCCTCCCAACGTACTCAACATGGAAGTTAGCTTGCCCTGTCTTCGAGATTGCCTGGTGTTCTTGTACCGTGGTGCTATTGTTATTCAAGGACAAGAGGCGATCACCGAGACCGGCCACGCATACGCTGTCAAGAACGAGGAGTGGTTGGGCCTCAGCAAAAACACAACAATATTTGTCATGGAGCAAGGGACAATGAAGGGAATCTGTAAGCGACAGACAGAAGAAGAGCGAAGGTTGAATCGAGTGCGGGAATTGGAGCTACTAGTCAGGGAGCATCAGGCTCGGCGGGAAGTTATGGAGGCAAAGAGCAACAAGCCTTGGAACAAGCTGTTGCACACGCTTCGCAGGGAACCGGAACCAGAGGCAGTGCAATGCGCAACACAATAAAAGGCCGACCCTCTTGTCAAAGGCATGAAAGGACGACAATGGTCCGCCAGCTGAAAACGTACCTGGAACAGCTGTATCAGTCGTGGGACACAGAGAAACGATGGCTTGGTGTCGGGGGGATCTGGTGAGCGTTGAGGACTTAGGAAGGCCGAGAACTGGACCGGTTGTCGAGTTCTGGGACAAAAGCCGAGAATCGGATCTGCTACTACGCAGATAAGACATTCATATAGATAGGTGTAAGCACTAACATGTTCTTAACACGGAAAGCCCGGACGACTTTGGGAGTTCAAAATCTGTTTCCAACTCCCGTGCAGCGCTGCTAGCTGTCGCGGTCCCGGCCCCCGGACAACATTACTTAGAAATGGCTGCCGGCGGCAGACGGAGACTATGCTGGCGCTCTGTGTGGCTTGCGAAGTGCTCTGCACCCCCGACAACTTCCTTATAGCCGTTGTACGGACAGTTAAATGGCGTTTGCAGCCCTTGAAGATGTTTGGTTCGAAGATGCCTTGCCAGGCTATCAATACGCCACGGCTTCTTCCTTTGGCTCTCTCCTACCTGTTTGTTGGCCTACTTGCAGAAAGGATAGAATAGCAATGAACTCTCTGTTTGTACGGTGGGCTTTGTAATCCTATTTATTAGCAGCTTTAGTGTCTCTATCTTCCTACGTCTTATGTGAGGTTGGCATGGGCTTTCTCACTGCTTGTACAGCTAAGCCATTGTCTTTACAAGGCCTATATACAATAGGTAGAGCGCCTTTCAAGTAAGTATATCTGCAGCTTATAAGAACAGCTGAGCTACCTAAGCCTGCTTAAGCAGCTTGTAGTTACTAGTTAGCAGTACAATTAGTCTAGATAGTTTAGTGCCTTTAAGCTGTTGGTTAATTTCCTCTATATGGATGGAATTGTAGAAGTCCTTGATTGTCTACTAAAGCCGTTTACTCTTAAGTTTCTTGTTTAGGCAGTTAGCCTTCTTTTTATAGTGGTTGTACTAAACTGCTAGCCTAGTTCCTTTAGCTACTGCCTGGGTGTTGTAGCCTTGCAACTTCATTGCTTCCAGTGCCTTGCTTCTTTTTTAACAGTACTTTATCAGTTTTAGGTTTTAACTAACTTTAAACCTTTAATTGTCTATAAGCGCTGTTAGTGTATTGCTGTACTGGAGGAGCCAACCAGCAAGATAGATAAGGTTGCATTGCAGTGCACTGCTAAAGCAAATAGACTAGCAATCTACATTATTAAAGGTCGATATATAGTATTGTATGTATACTCTTAAGTCTCCTTGTTAGTGTCCTATAATCTTGTTTCATTCCTTAAGGGTAAGGGCTTCTGTATTAATACATTCTGTTAGCCTCCTTTCTTTGCTTTTGATGCCAAGGGGGTCTCTCACCATTTAGCTTTTTGCCTAACCTGCGATAGAGGTTATACCATTCAAGTGCCTTCGCCAGCCCAATAGATCGACTGAGATGGATTAAATGACCTCTTTCTTTTGAGTAAGGAAGGGGCTTGTTGCATGCTACTTGAACTCTATTTGTAGAAGGCTCGACGTTATAGAAAACAGGGCGATTGCACCACTCCTCTTTCCACTGCAGTCAGAGGCAGTTGGAATTTGCTGGAACAATAAGGTTGTAAATATCTTCTGGACTATTAAATTCATTCGTAAACGCATTGTTAGCAAAGGCAAGCGCTATAATTGGAATAAGGGGGTCGTATAGCAGCATATCGTCTTTACGAAATGCAAACTCCTTAGGCTCCGATTCGCTACCCGATCTTTTGATGTGCTTTAGGTTGACTTTTAGTACAATGTGTGGCCGTTCTTCTTCTCCAGAGAGCAGTAGGAACAGCTAGAACTCTATGTGCTTGTAAAGCAGCTGGCCGATAAGCGCGCCTGGTCGGGTGGCGGTGGCGCCGGCAAGGATAAGGTTCGCCGCCAATTGCACCCGCAAGCGTTTGTAAGCAAACACCTCTTTATCGCGTATCTAGTAATGGTTCAAAAGTATGGCCAAATCCTCGATAAAGATCCCGGCCTTTTCTTTCTTTGACGTATCTAGGCCATAAGTCGGCGTGAGATATACATGGATCCACTGCTAGTTGTTAGTTCCTAGACGACTTGGCGGGCGTAACTGGGACACCCACGCTACGGACATTATATAAAGCCTCCTCCCTCATCCAGCCGGCTGTCTTCTACGAATAGACTATACTGAGGACCTTCCAATATGTCATTACGGTTGATTCTTTCTTGATTCTTGAGTTCTTCACCCTCCAAACCAAGTATACCTTGAATAGTAGAACGTTGCATTGGCAAAGCGCCGCTATTGGGTTGAGCTTTCGGTGTTTGCAGAACCTACGGAAGAGGAGATTTTAGCTTCATTAAGGCCCTGGAATCCACGGGCTCATACTCTCTCCATTTCTGCTCCTGTTCCTGTATCATCTTCTTCGTGTTATCGCTATAGTTGGCTAATGTGGGCCCTTCTTTGCGGAATCTCTCCAGCAAGTCGTTGTAGAAGTCGGCCCTCTCGTCGGGATCTTCGAGGGAGGCGTAACTAGAATCGATGTCGGAATCGGAGTCGGAATCGGACTCCAATTTAACGCACTTCGAAATGTTAGACGGGATATCGGTAGCGCGCACTTTATAGACACCGTCTGCAGGTACTATCCGTCGGGCTACCAGGCAGCGCTCGCGGTAATCCCCGTCAGACTCCGAATCAGAGCCGCAGCTAAAACTGGAGTCCTCGCCAGGCCATTCTTGAAGTAGACCTGCCGAACAGCCCTCCCGGTGTGCATTGAATGCCTGCTTCTGGAGCTTGGCTTTAGATGTGGCAGGAGAAGTACTCGCCGCCGCCCGCAATATGCTCCAGCGCTGCCACGCTCGGCGCGGCATGTTCACCAGCTGGTCCAAAACTGCCAATTTTGGGGCGGATGCTCGGAGGATTGCGCGAAGAATTGGTCGCCAGGGACGTGGCGGTTAACAAAACGGCTATGGAAGGGAGGGAGCCATGGGTTTGGAGAGTGAACCGGGCGAGGAATGTGCGAGTCGGTAGGGGGATATGGTAGGCAGTGAATGGTCCGGAAAATAGGCCAATTCAAACGGAGGGGTCGAAATGGAGACCCCGGTCTTGCCTGCTAAAAATAGCCACAGAAATACGTGAAGCGCCGCTGACAGACCTCGAGGTATCTCGTTTCGGCCTCTCCACGCTTTATCTTTAGACTGGGGAGCATAAACGGCCACCCAAACGCAAGGAGCTCGAAAAGGATGCCAAATGAAGCTTCTAGGAGAACCTGCAACGTCTCCGTCTCCGTCTCCCCGCTCTCCAAGTCGAGGATCAAGTGTGGCTGGTGCCGGTGTCACTATGGAGACAACCTCTGTCGCAGGGGTCTGACTGTCTACGAGTAGGGAATTTAGCTGTCCTAGGGGGTTTGGCTGTGGCAGGGAGTTTGGCTGTGGCAGGGGTTTGGTGGGGGTTTAACTGGGAAGGGTTTGGCAGTCGCAGGGGGTTTGGCTGTCGCCGG
>Ga0247771_1000403_pt1 | contig 13949 bp, 10 predicted proteins | sample UWRJL197509C6_FD_179948 | JGI IMG/M metagenome (GOLD analysis project Ga0247771, IMG submission 179948) | Plant litter microbial communities from Arlington Agricultural Research Station in Wisconsin, United States - UWRJ-L197-509C-6 | ecosystem: Environmental > Terrestrial > Plant litter >...
GAAAAAGATATTTCAAACTCAATGCCCAGCCCGCGCGCTGGCCACGTACGTATGTGCGGCAACGTTATTAGTGGCCTGTAATGCGCAGAGTTACAGTTCCCCGGACGGGTATGATTTGAAAAAGCCGCAGAAGACGGAATTGGGCAAAGTTCTCAACGAAATTTCGGGATTGACCTGGTACCCCGAGAACGCCGCCCTGCTCGCCATCTCCGACAGCAAAGAGAAGGTATTCGAGATCAACCTCGAAAAAAGAAAGCTGAAAGACTTTACCGACAAGGTGGTCGGGCCGCAAAACGACCTCGAAGACCTCGTAAAGGTCGACTCGCTCCTCTTCCTTCTCAGCAGCAAGGGCATCATCTACCTTGTTGCCGACAAGAAAAAAGGCGATACCTCCGGCACCATCGCCTACACCTTCAACTCCGACCGCAAGAACGATTTCGAAACCCTCTACTACGATCCCACCGCGCGCAGCCTCATCATGGTTTGCAAGACCTGCGGCAGCGATAAGGAAGACCAGGTGCACTCGGCCTACCGCTTCGACCTCGCCACCCGCACCTTCGACACGGCGGCTTACTACACCGTTGCCGACAAGGACGTGAAGGACATCCTGAAGGACGACAAGGCCAAGTTCCGCCCCTCCGCCGCCGCCATCCACCCGATCAACAAAAAGCTCTACATGCTCGCCTCCGCCGGCAACCTGCTGGTGATACTCGACCCGCGCGGCCAGGTGCTTGAAACCTATAACCTTAACCCCGACGATTTTCCCCAGGCCGAAGGCATAGCCTTTGCGCCCAACGGCGACATGTACATCTCGAACGAAGGCAAATACGGCGGCAAGGCCACCCTGCTCGCCTTCCCCTACCAAACAACCGCCAAGTCCAAATAAGCTGCGAACATGATGAAGAACACCACCCTGGCCCTACTGTCCCTGCTTCTGACCACGATGGCCTTCGGCCAGACCGATAGCCTCTCCGCCGTTCCCGATACCATCAACCAGCGCATCTTCCTCATCGGCGATGCCGGCGACATGAATACCGAGACCCATCCCATCGTCGCCTGGCTGAAAAAAAACGTGGACTGGAACGACGAGCGCAATGCCGTGATCTTCCTCGGCGACAACATCTATCCCCTCGGCCTGCCCATGAAGGGCGATCCCACCTACCGCCACTCCAAGGCCATCCTCGACGACCAGATGAGCCTCGTGAAAGGCAAGAAAGGCAAGGCCTTCTTCATCCCCGGCAATCACGACTGGCGCAACGGCAAGCTCGGTGGCTGGGAACAGGTGATGAACCAGCAGGATTATATCAACTCCCAGAACCAGAAGAACGTGCAGGCCTGGCCCCTCAACGGCTGCCCCGGACCCATACAGATCGAATTGAGCGATAAGGTGGTGGTAGTGCTGATCGACAGTCAGTGGTTCCTCTACCTTCACGACAAGCCCGGCCCCGGCTCCAACTGCGATGCCAAGACCATCGATGAATTTGCCGTGGAACTGGCCGAGATCGCCGCTACGCACCCCAACCAGATGCTCGTGCTCGCCACCCACCATCCCCTGTATTCCTACGGTATACACGGCGGCGACTTCACCTGGAAAGAGCACATCTTTCCCTTTACCGCCCTCAACCCCAATCTATACATACCGCTGCCCGTCATCGGCTCGATCTATCCGCTCACCCGCGGCGTTTTCGGCAGCGTGCAGGACATACCGCACCCTCTTTACAAAACGATGATCAACACCATCGAGGACGTGCTGAAAAAACACCCTTACCCCGTAGCCGTTGCCGGCCACGACCACGGCCTTCAATACATCGTTAAGGACAGCATACCTTATATCATCAGCGGCGCCGGCAGCAAGCTCACGCGAACAAGGCCCGGCCGCTTCGAAGTGTTCTCCGACGTGAGCATCGGCTTTTCGGTGATCGAAGTGTGGAAGAGCGGCAAGAGCGACGTGAAATATTACAACATGTCCAGCGCCGACTTCAACGCGCCCACCTTCACCGCCCAGCTGAAAACGATACAGCCGCCGCCGCCCGCCGCGGTCGATACCACGCGCGCCATCTTCGATTCGGTGGTCGTGGTGGCCGCCAACCCCAGCCTCTACCCCACAGGCTTCAGGAAGCTCATGGTGGGCGACAACTACCGCCGCGAATGGGTGAAGCCCCTCCGTGTAAAAGTGCTGGATATGGGTTCCGACATGGGTGGACTGTTTCCGATCCGCCAGGGTGGCGGCAAGCAAACAAAATCGCTGCGCCTGCAGGATAGCACGGGCAAGCAATGGACCCTCCGCTCGATCGCCAAGAACCCCGAGGCCGCCCTCCCTGCTGACCTGCGCCAGTCCACCTTCATCACCGACGTGGTGGCCGACGGCATCTCCGCCGCCTATCCCTACGGCGCCCTGTCGATGGAAACTTTTTCGCGCGCCGCCGGCATACCCTACCTGCGCACCCGCCTCGTATACCTCCCCGACGATCCGCGCCTGCTGCGCTTCCGCAATAATTTTAAAAACACCATGGCCCTCCTCGAGGAGCGCGAGCCCGCCGGCGTAAAAAGCACCGACAATACCGACGACCTCGTACTGAAGCTGGCCAAGGACAACGACAACCACGTAGACCAGAAGGCCGTGCTGCGCGCCCGCCTGCTCGATAATTTCGTGATGGACTTCGACCGCCACGAAGGCCAGTGGGCCTGGGCTACCCGCGATACCGGCAAAGGCAAGATTTATTACCCCATACCCCGCGACCGCGACCAGGTATTTTTTGTAAATCAGGGCGTGATACCCTGGTTCGTGCGCCGCCCCTGGCTGGTCCCCGAGCTGCAAGGCTTCCGCGCCCATGCCCTCAACATCAAGACCTTCAACCGCACCGCCCGCAACTTCGATCATACCTTCCTGACCGAGCTTACCGAGAACGACTGGAAACAAAGCGTCGATACTTTTCTTTCCACGATGACCGATAACGTGATCGAAACGGCGCTGCACCGCCAGCCCACGGAGATGCGCAACTACGGCGCCGATAAAATCATCAGCACCCTCAAGGAGCGCCGTAAATATTTTGCGGGCGAGATGATCGACTACTACCGCTACCTCTCGCGCAACGTAACCATCGTAGGCACCAACCAGCGCGAGCAGTTCGACATCACCAAGAACGACGACGGCAGCGTACACGTAGTGATCCATAAGATCGCCAAGGGCGGCGAGCTCTCCTCCAAAATCTACGACCGCCTCTTCGACCCCGAAGTAACGCGCGAGCTCGCCATCTTCGGCCTCGACGACGACGACCGCTTTATCGTTACCGGTCCCAACTCCAAGATCAAGGTGCGTCTCATCGGCGGCGGCGGCAATGATGAGTTCATCAACAACGGCGAGGGCAAGAAGGTGATGGTATACGACGTTACTTTCGAGGAGAACAAGTTCTCGGGCTCCACCACCTTCCGCAAGCGTGTTTATGCCGATCCGCAGACCAACCGCTATAGCCGCCTCAATTTCAAGTACAACCTTTTCCGCCCGCGCGGCCGCCTGGAATACAATGTGGATGAAGGTCTCGTGCTCGGTCCCCGCCTGGAATATTCCAAGCCCGGCTTCCAGAAAGAGCCCTACAGCATACGGCAGTACCTCGAGGCTTATCATTCCTTCCGCACCAGCTCCTACCGCTTTGTGTACGAGGGCGATTTCGTCAAGGCCTTCCGCAATAACGACATCTTGCTGCGCGCCGATGTGCGCACGCCCAACGTGGCCAATTTCTTCGGTCTCGGCAACAACACCGAAAGGATCAACCGCCCCGACCAGTGGAACTACTACCGGGCGCGCTATACCATCATCAATACCTCGGCCTACCTGAGCCACCAGCTGCAATCGTGGATGCACGTGAACTTCGGCCCTACCTTCCAGTATTTCAAGGTCGATTCGTCGCGGAACCACGGCCGCTTCGTAACCGATCCTTCGATCAACGGCATCGATGAGGCCACCGCCTTCCGCGACCGTCACTACCTGGGCGCCGATGCCCGCATCGTTATCGACTCGCGCAACAATCCGGTGCTGCCCACGCGCGGCCTTACGCTCGATGCCGGCGTGCGCCAGCTCTTCGGTCTCGATGCTACCAAGAACAGCCTCACGCAGTTGAATGTGGATATGCGCATCTTCATGAACCTTTTCGCCTTCCCGCGCTTTGTGCTGGGCACGCGTTTCGGCTGGGCCAAAAATTACGGCACCTTCGAATTTCCGCAGGCTCAATACCTCGGCGGAACCGAGAACCTGCGCGGTTTCCGCAAGCAGCGCTTCGCCGGCCGCAGCATGCTGTACAACAATATAGAGCTGCGTTTCCGCGTAGCGGATTTCAACACCTATCTCTTCGGCGGCACTTTCGGCCTCCTTGTATTCAACGATGTGGGTCGTGTGTTTGTTCGTGAAGAGAACTCGTCGCGCTGGCACGACGGCTATGGCGGCGGCGTCTGGTTCTCGCCCATCCGGCGCTTCGTGATCACGGCAAGCGTCGCGCATTCGAAGGAAGAAAGCGCCATCCCGCGCGTTGCTTTCGGGTTCCAGTTCTAGTCCGGTAAAGAAGAGCGTTTCATGGAGGCAAAAAGGATAAGAAAGGGAAGATGGTTGCGAAGAAGCCTGCGGGTGCTGGCCGTGCTGCTGGTGCTCGTGATCGCCGCCTGCTTCGTTGCCGATCACTACCTGCAGTTCCGCAAGAGCGATAAGGACCTGACGCAGGTCTTTTCGAATGGCGGCATACCCGCATCCATTCATTATTATACATCGGGCGGTCGCCGGCTGCGCTATATCAGCTCGGGCGACGAGCGCCGGCCCACACTGCTTTTTCTTCACGGCTCGCCCGGTTCCATCAGCTATTACGGCCGCCGCTTCAGCGACGATAGCATAGCGCGCAATTTTTTTGTGCTGGCCGTCGATCGACCGGGCTACGGCTATTCGGGCTTCGGCGATCCCGAGCCGTCCATCCAGAAGCAGGCCGCCATGATCCGCCCGCTGCTCGATAGCCTGTATCATGCGCAGCATCCGATCATCGTTGTCGGCAGCTCTTATGGCTCTTCTGTTGCGTGCCGGCTGGCGATGGATTATCCCGGTCTGGTGGATGGCCTGGTGCTTACGGGTCCTTCGCTGGCGCCGGGGCAGGAAACGATGTTCTGGATAACGCCGGTGATCGAAAACCCGCTGGTGCGCTGGTTCATACCGCGGGCCTTCCGCTCGGCCAATACGGAGAAATACCATCACCGCGACGAGCTGGAAAAAATGCTGCCTTACTGGAAGAACATTCATGTGCCGGTGGCCTATCTGCAAGGGGCGAAGGATAATATCATCGACACCTCCAATGCCGGCTTTGCGCGCAGCCATCTGGTGAATGCGCCTTCGCTCGACATTCATTTCTTTCCCCAGCGCGAGCACCTGCTGGCGCAATACGAATGGCCTACGATCCGCGCCAACATCATGAAGGTGTATGCCCGCGCAAAGGGCTCCGAATAAATTTACGGTAAACTAACGGTCATGCGCATACGCAAATTACTTGCGCAGCAGCTGCTGCGATGTGGTGCGCGACAGCTCCACTTTGGGTGAGGCCGCCATGCTTTCGCCGCCGGTGAGCACGTCCACGCGGAGGGCCTTGAGGCCGCTGATGCCCTGCGTATCTTCCAGCTCCAGGTGCTCGATCTTGCTGCCCAGCAGCTTTTCGTTCTGCAGGTATTCCACGAAGGCCAGGTATTCTTCCAGCTCCTTGTGCTGCGAGTAAACGATGGCGATATGGCCGGGCTGCGTCAGGCGCTCGTCGGTGTCCTTGATATGCACTTTGTCGATGCGCTTCTTTACGATCTCGTAACGGATATTGTAGGCGCCGTCCACGTCGAACTTGCGTTCCTTGCGGCGGAAGCTGATCGTGAGCGGGATGGAGTGGGCCAGCACCAGCTGCGTGGTTTGCAGGGGCAGGCTCAGTCTTTTTTCCAGAGCTTGCGTAATGCGCGCGGCCTTGGCCAGCATGCTCAGCTGCCACAGCTTCAGGTTGCGTACGTACATCTCGTTGAAGGGGTGCCGCGGCGACATCGACTGGCCGATATAGATATTGAACTCCACGCCGTCGGTAAGGTAGCGTTCGAAATAGTGGGGGTAGATTTCCTGCGCTTCGTGCTGCTCGTTGTCGATGAAGCGGTCGAGCACGTCGTTGATGCGCGTGATGCTGTCCTCGTAAGCCTTGCGGTGGTGGTAGATCACGCCGCGCTGCGGGTCCAGGGAAGCGAAATAGTCTTCGATCCATTTCTTCAGCTCGGGCCTGTTGTGCTCGAGGTTGCGGAGGGTGGAGTCGAGGTCGTGCTGAAGGAAATCATACACCACCAGCTCGTCGTCCGACAGCATGGTTTCCGAGATGGCGCCGATATATTTTTCGATGCGGAACTTGGTTTCGTTCAGCAGCGGAAAGTGAATGACCTTTTCGGCTTTTTGCAAAAGGTCTTTTGCCTTGTTCAATTGCTCGAGCAGGTCCATCTGTATCGAGTGGTTGCGCTGGGTGGACGAGTTACGCACGTCGATGGCCGCATACAGGGGGTATACGTCTTCGAAGGTGATGTTGGGCATCTTGGCCAGCTCGCTCACCTGGCGGTGCTGCAGGTAGCTGAAGGCCGCCTCGGTGAACTTCCACTCCACGGCCGTTTGTATCGCGGTAAAATGTTCCTTGATGGTCTTGTCGATCTCCATCTCCAAAGCCTCGCCGCTTTTTTCGAGGGCCAGCGTGAACAGCTGTATCGCGGGCTGCACGCGCGCAAGGTGCTGGAACTGGAGCTGTCCCGATTTCAGGCTCAGGATCTCGAGCATGCCGATCAGCGTGCCGTTGTCGCTGCGCAGCGGGCATAGTATGAGGCTCTTGGCGCCCTGCTCGAAATAATAGCGCAGGAGTTTGCGGTTCAGCGTGCTCGCTTCGTTCAGTATCTCGTAAAGTACGGGCTGGTTGCTTTCTTCGAACACTTCGTTGCAGAGGCGCTTGATCTCCTCGCGCTGCTCGATCACCTCCTGCGATTTGAAGAGGAGGCTGGTGCGGTACATCGCCTCGGTGTAGAGGTGGTAGTCGTTCATCTTGAAGAAGGGCGTAATGCCGATCTGCACGTTGCGGATGCCGATGAGGCTTTGCACGTGCTGCTGCAATTCGTCGTACACCGTTACGTCGGTAAAGGAGTTGATGTTCAGCAGCGTGGTCTTGATCTCCACGATCACCTGCTCCTGCGTTACGTCGGTCACTTCGATAACGATCAGTCCTTCGAAGCGGAAGTGGTCGAGGGGGAAGATGGTCTGGAGCTCGTCGAGGTTGCGGCTCATCTGGGGCGAGAAGTTTTCCGGCAGCGTGAAGTTCTCATCGGTGGGGCTCACGTCCACGAACTGCGCGTTCAGGTTCACTTCGTAATAATGCGTCAGCCCGTTCTCGTCGGTGAAGGGATGGACCGATGTGCTAGTGAGCGGGATCTTCAGCCCGTAAAATTTATTGAGGATGAGGTCATAGGCCAGCCCGAGGCTCGTATGGCCGATGTCGATATTCGTCTTGAAATCGGAAAAGCTGATCTTGCCCGTATTGTCCTTGATAAAAATTTGGCGAAAGCCGGGCGAGGTATAAACGGTCCGCGCATCGAAGGGAAAGGCGATTGCATAGATGCCCTGGTTGCTGGTGGTCGACGGCGGGAAGATGGTGGAGAACAGGGTTTCCACAAGCTCCGATTCTTGGGTCAGCAGGGTGGCGTCGTCCATGGCTTGCATCAGGTCCGGGTGCGACTCGAGGTCGTTGATGAGGCCCTGGTACAGGCGGCGCGCGCCGGGCTTGCCCTCGGCGATCATTTTATTGAGCACGGCCACCAGCGGCCGCAGCGAGAGCTGGGTGTTGATGTCCTTATATATAGTTGAAATAATTGACATATGAGATGGGTGGTGGTATATACTATACAGACAAGCGCTGCGCCAAATTAGCGGTCTCGGCCTAAAAAGCCGGTGGGAGCCGCTCCCGGGCGGGATAAACGGCGGAACCGCCGGTATCAGTCCTTTGCTTTTACGACACTGTGGTAATATTTACACACCGGCTTCAGTCCGCATTCATTGCATCTGGGCGTGCGGGCCACGCAGATGTAGCGGCCGTGGAGGATGAGCCAGTGGTGAAACTTGTGGACCAGTTCCGTCGGAATGTATTTGATCAGCTGCAGCTCGGTCTGCAGCGGGGTCTTTGCGCCGACGGTGAGGCCGATGCGGGCGGACACGCGGAAGACGTGCGTATCCACGGCCATGTTGGGTTGCTTGTCGATGACGGAGGTGATGACGTTGGCGGTCTTGCGGCCCACGCCCGGCAGCTGCACCAGCTCGTCCACGGTCATCGGTATCTCGCCCCCGAATTTTTCCATTACCAGTTTGGCCATGCCAATGAGGTGGCGCGATTTATTGCCGGGAAACGAAATGCTTTTGATGATGGCGAACACGTCGTCGTACTCCGCTTTCGACAGGCTTTCCACGTCGGGGTATTGGGCGAAGAGGGCGGGCGTGGTCATGTTCACGCGCTTGTCGGTGCACTGGGCGGAGAGGATGACGGCGGCGAGGAGCTGGTAGGTGCTGGCGAAAACAAGTTCGGTCTCCGCTTCGGGGCGGGTAACGCTGAAATAGTCGATGGTGGCTTGAAAGCGTTCTTTACGGGTCATGGCTGGCCCGCAAAGTTAGGCGGTGCGGGGCTATTGGGAGGAGGCGATCTTTTCGCTGCTGCGGGCGTAGCGAAGCACGTTGAGCACTACTTCGGTGCGGGGCGAAACGGTGATGTTGTTGAGTCGTTCCATGGAGGTTTTGAGGACGGCGAGCTTCTCGCGCAGGGTCCAGTCTTTCTGGAGGGCTTCTTCGATCGCTGCGGTGTTCTCCGGCGATGTTTCCTTGTAGAGGTAGAGGATCAGGTCCTCCGGTGCGAAATCAGGCATAGAAGCAAATGGCTTTTAGTTTAGTGACGATCGCTTTGGGCTCGTCCGCTATTAAACGGTGCCCGGGGAAATCTTATTGTACAAGGCGCTCAATTATTTCCTTTCCTGGGGTTGAACAAGGAACAGGTCTTCGTTGTCGCGCTTCATCAGGTATTTTTCGCGGGCGTATTTTTCGATGGCGGCGGCGTTGAATTGCAGGTCTTTGGAAAACTTGCGGTCTTCGGTTATGCGTTGTGCGAAATACTGCTGGCTGGCCTTGATCTCGCGAAGTTCTTTTTTGCGTTCCAGCTGGGTGAAGAGGTCGTTGCGGTCGAAGAAAAGCATCCATACTACAAAGCCGGTACCGGCCAGGAAGAACTTGTTGCGAAGAAATGCGGGGATGCGCGACAGCATGCTCATAGTGTGAAAGTAGACAAATTCCGGAAAAAGCGGAAGTATGGCTGGTGTTTAACCCATTTCCAGCCAAGGCCAATTGCCGACTTTGGGGTTCGGCTGGCTGCCAGCGCTGTTGCTTAGCATTGACGTTCGGGTCACGATTGGAAGTTACGGGGGAAGGCGCCGGCCGGTAATGATGCAAACGCCAAGGACATGAAAGACCGGACTTTTAACATCAGCGGATTCAGGGAGATTGTTGAAGAAATCAAGCAAGCGAATAAAGGCTTACGAGCAGAAGCAATCGGGCGGTTACTGTCTTTCGATGGATTGATCCGTCATTATAAAAATAAGGACACCCGGCGAAGTGTTTTTGCTGCTAGCCAGGCTTTCGAATACCCTCATGAATATCACACGGCGAAAAAGCTTGCTGCGGTAAACTATGATGTTGTTCTCGTGCCCGAAGGATATTTTACCCGTTATCAGAAAAAGTTTGATGTCTTCCTGGCCAGGGACTACGTTCTTCTTGAAGCCGATTTAAAATGCATCACTACGGTAAGTGCCAGGACGCTCGCAAAGAGAATTAAAGAAGGGAGCGAGCAGGCATCCAGGGTAGTATTGGATATCACATCACCTATTCAAAAAAATATACTTATCGATGGGTTGAAGGAAGGTTGCGAAAGAAATGAACAGCTTGTTGAAGTTATGCTGTTCTACAATTCAAAGTTTTACCGGTTTCCCAAGGACGAAGTGCTGAGTAAAAATGTATGGAAGATATTTAAATGAAACAAGCCCCAAACGTGAGGGGCTCGTAGAGTCTTTGTCGTTAGGGGGCTTTCGCCCAGCCGCCGATAAAACAAAATTATGATTAAAAAACGAATCGGACAAATTGCGGTCGCATCTTATTAAAGTACACCGCTTTCCGCTCTTTCGTTCTCTTATTTCTTTCCAAACTTCAGACTTGCTCCCGGGTAGTAGGCCGAGGCGCCAAGCAGCTCTTCGATGCGGATAAGCTGGTTGTACTTGGCCATACGGTCGGTGCGCGAGGCGGAGCCGGTCTTTATCTGTCCGCAGTTCAGGGCTACGGCCAGGTCGGCGATCGTCGTGTCTTCGGTTTCGCCGCTGCGGTGGCTCATGATGGTGTTGTAGCCGTTGTGCTGCGCCATCGTTACGGCATTGATGGTTTCCGTTACCGTGCCGATCTGGTTCACCTTTACCAGCAGGCCGTTGGCGATGTTCTTGTCGATGCCCTGCTGCAGGCGGGTTACGTTGGTTACGAACAGGTCGTCGCCTACGAGCTGCACCTTGTGGCCCACGGCTTCGGTCAGCATCTTCCAGCCTTCCCAGTCGTCTTCGGCCATGCCGTCCTCGATAGAGATGATGGGGTATTGGTTCACCCAGCTGGTCCAGTATTTCACGAGCTCTTCGCTGCTCATGGTCTTGCCGTCGCTCTTGTGAAATACGTATTTGCCGTTCTTGTATAATTCGCTGTTGGCCGCGTCCATGGCGATGAACACCTGGCTGCCCGCCTTGTAGCCCGCCGCGTCGATGGCGAGGAGCACGGTCTCGATGGCTTCTTCGTTGCTTTGAATGTTGGGGGCGAAGCCGCCTTCGTCGCCGACGTTGGTGCTGTAGCCTTTTTTCTTGAGCACCGACTTCAGGGCATGGAAGATCTCAACGCCCCAGCGCAGGCCTTCGCTGAAGGAGGAAGCGCCGATGGGCATCACCATAAATTCCTGGAAGTCGATCTTGTTGTCGGCATGGGCGCCGCCGTTGAGGATGTTCATCATCGGCACGGGCAGGGTCTTGGCATTGGTGCCGCCGATGTAGCGGTAGAGGGGAAGGGCGGCTTCTTCGGCTGCGGCCTTGGCCACGGCCATGCTCACGGCCAGGAGGGCATTGGCGCCCAGCTTGCCTTTGTTCTCGGTGCCGTCGAGCTGGATCATCAGCTCGTCGATGCCGGTCTGGTCGGCCACGTCGTAGCCTACTAGCTCGGGGGCGATGAGGTCGTTCACGTGTCCAACGGCCTTCAGTACGCCCTTGCCCAGGTATACTTTCTTATCGTCGTCGCGGAGCTCCACGGCTTCGTGCACGCCGGTGCTGGCGCCGCTGGGAACGGCTGCGCGGCCCAGGGCCCCGTCGTCGGTGATCACATCCACTTCCACAGTAGGGTTGCCACGGCTGTCCAGTATCTGGCGGGCGAAGATTTCGGCTATGTAACTCATTGCTTTTGCTTTATTGGTTTTGAAGTTGTGTCGCGTCGGGCAGCTTTGTCGTCAGTGAGCGGAAGGCTTCCTCGAGCGACTGGTTTTCGCTGTGCAAAGAAACGATGTTGAGATTATGCTGCAAAGACATTTCCAGAACTTGTTTGCGCAGGGCTTCGGGCTCGGCGGTTTCGATCGTCCAGCTGTGCGGGTCCGTGCGGTTCACGGTGCGGGCCGCGGGCAGGCGCTGCAGCCATTCGGATTCGAGCGCTTCCTTGAAGCTCACGCGCAATATATTGGCCGACGATTGCTGGCGCAGTTGATCGAGCGGGGCATCGGCCACGATCTTTCCCTTGTTGATGATGATCACGCGGTCGCAGATGGCTTCCACTTCCTGCAGGATATGCGAGGAAAAAAGCACGAGCTTGTCGCGGCCCGCCTCACGGATTACGTTGCGGATCTCCACGATCTGGTTCGGATCGAGGCCGCTCGTCGGTTCGTCGAGGATCAGTACTTCGGGGTTGTGCAGGAGGGCGGCGGCCAGGCCCACGCGCTGCTTGTAGCCCTTGGATAGCTGGCCGATGGTCTTGCGGCTCTCGGGCGTAAGGCCGGTGCGCACGATGACCTCTTCGATGCGGGCCTTCTTGCCCGGCAGGCGGTGCACGTCGGCGATGAAGTCGAGGTATTCGCGAACGTACATGTCGTAATAGAGCGCGTTGGATTCTGGGAGGTAGCCGATCTTTTTCTTGGCTTCCTGCGGCAGCTTTTTCACGTCGATGCCGCTCACTTCCACATCGCCGGCGCTGGGCTCGAGGTAGCCGGCGATCATCTTCATGGTGGTGGATTTGCCGGCGCCGTTGGGGCCCAGGAAACCCACGATCTCGCCGCGGCCGATCGAGAAGGAAATATTGTCCACGGCGCGCTGCTCGCCATAGACCTTGGTCAGGTTCTTAACGGTAATGGACATGCACCAAAATTAGCGAATCGCCCCGAACGCGTTGCTATCGCCTCCCTGTCCTGCTCATACATCTTCGTACGCGCCCTGCAGCGCATACCAGCCGAAGACGACCAGCCCTGCGGCAATGGGCGTGAATACAAGTATGATGATGAGCCAGGGTATGGGCTTGCCGATGTCGCCCGAAGCATGGCCGATGTTGGTAACGGCAGCGTACACCAGCAGTATGATGGCGGCAAGACCGATGGCGATCCACAGCACCCCGAATATTTTCCGGATCGAGTTCATAAAAATAATTTAGTCGTTTTGGGTGTTTGTTTTGCGCGGCAGGTAGAGCACGCCGATGATAAAGCAAAGGGCCGCCACGCCGATAGGATACCAGAGTCCCGTGAGCGGCGTGCTGCCCGGCAGGGTGGTCAGCAGTGTGGCGATAAAGGGTACCAGTCCGCCGAACACGCCATTGCCGATATGGTAGGGCAGCGACATCGACGTGTAACGTATCCGCGTAGGAAAAAGCTCTACGAGGAAGGCCGCGATCGGACCGTACACCATCGTCACGAAAAGCACCATCAGCGCTATCAGCCCGGTCATCGACCAGCGCTCCCGCTCGCCGAGCACCATGGTCTTTTTCGTCTCGCGCAGGCCCTTGGAATTGATCTTTTTAATCGTGGTGAGATGGGCGCCGTCGCTGAACTGCTGCACCGTGGTGCTGTCGGCCAGCGGGTAGAGGATGCCGCCCGCCCGCGTCATGATCGATTGTTCCGCCGTCACCGTTTTTAATGTGGGATCGGAGAGGCGGTAGAGCGCACCGAAGATGGGACGATAGCAGAGGATGCCCAGCAGCATGCCCGCGAGCATGATGTTGCGCCGGCCCCAGCGATCGGACAGCGCGCCGAAGATCACGAAGAAGGGCGTGGCCACAGCCAATGCTATCAGGATGATGGTGTTGGCCTGCTCGTAGTCGACATTGCATTTGGTGAGGATGAAGCTTTGCGCATAGAACTGTCCGGTATACCAGATCACACCTTGACCCATGGTGGCGCCGAAGAGGGCCAGCAGCACCATCCTGAAGTTCTCGCGTTTGCCGAAGCTTTCCTTCAATGGATTGGTCGAGGTCTTGCCTTCCTTCTTCAGCCGCGCGAACATCGGCGATTCCTGCATCTTCAGCCGGATAAAAATGGACACGATCACGAGCACGATCGACAGGAGGAAGGGATAGCGCCAGCCGTTGCCGCTCTCGAAGGCCTGCACGCCGGTGATGCGCCGCACGAGCAGGATCACGCCGAGCGAAAGAAAAAGACCCAGCGTGGCCGTGGTCTGTATCCAGCTCGTGAAATAACCACGCCGCGCCGCGGGCACATGCTCGGCCACATAGGTGGCCGCACCGCCGTACTCGCCGCCGAGGGCGAGGCCCTGCAGCAGGCGCAAAAGCAGCACCAGCACGGGCGCCAGCGCCCCGATCGACGCATAGGAAGGCACGAGGC
>Ga0247771_1000404_pt1 | contig 13919 bp, 26 predicted proteins | sample UWRJL197509C6_FD_179948 | JGI IMG/M metagenome (GOLD analysis project Ga0247771, IMG submission 179948) | Plant litter microbial communities from Arlington Agricultural Research Station in Wisconsin, United States - UWRJ-L197-509C-6 | ecosystem: Environmental > Terrestrial > Plant litter >...
GCGCCGCAGCTCGGCGGCAGGGACCTGGCGCAGATCGGCGCGAGTGCCGGCGGCGCCGCTGGCTGCGCGGCGCTGGGCGTCGGCTTCGCCTCGCCGCTGTGCGCGCAGGCGGGAGGCTACCTGGGCGGCAAGGCCTACGACGGCGTCAAGGCCGGCGTCGAGTGGGTCGGCGACCTTTTCTAACGGAACGCAACGCAGCAGAGGGAGCAGCGAAGCAACATGAACACGCTCGTCAAGTTCGCCATCATCGGCGCCGCGGCCGCGGCCGCGTCGACGTACCTGACCCCCAAGGTCGTCAGCGCGACCGGCCCCGTCGCCGGTGAGTACACCGCCGACGTCGTCTCGCTGGGCCTGGCGGCCGTGACCGCCGTTCTCGCGAGCAAGGTCCTCTAACCCGCGCACGCGCGGCGAGCTCGAGCAGGCAGGAGACGCACATGAACGGGATGACCAAGGCGGCCATCATCGCGATCGGGACGGTTCTCGTCTCCGACGCGCTGGTCAAGCAGTTCACCAGCGAGACCGACAGCGACACCGAGAAGCTCATCTGGCGCGTCGGCGCCGCGGCAGGTGTCGGCGTCGCGCTGAGCAAGTTCCTGTAGGAGAGTCACGTTGACGATCAGCGCGGCCATCAGCGCGATCCTCGCCGCGTCGACGTCGACGGTGACGCCCACGGGCTCGCAGGCCACCATCAACGGGCACGTGCGCGTTGACCCGGCCGCGAGCATCCTGGCCAGCATCCACGGCCTCCAGCCCGACGAAGACGCGCTCGCGCGCCTCATCGGCTCCGAGGTCGGATCGCTGCCCGCGCAGTACCACTACGCGGTCGGCGAGGTGACCGTGAACGAGGCCGCGGCGCGCGGGGTGAGCATCACCAAGCTGCTCACGGGCTCGGGGCCGAACGTCGGTTTCTACGGCGAACAGAGCGGCCGCTGGGCCTCGACGGCGCGGCCATTCAACGGGCGCCACCTCGCGGCCGCGCGCCAGGTGCTCTCGGGCACCGCGCGCGGCTTCACGCGCGGCGCGCGAAAGTTTTTCGATCCGAAGGTTCAGGACGGCGGGAAGCAAGGCGGCAAGCCGCTCGCGTTCGACGCGCTCGGCATCGCGCGGAAGTGGTTCGGCGAGGGCTACCGATGGATCGGCACGGTCAGCGACCCGCTGACCGGCGAGCTGCTCATCGACCCCTACCGCCTGATGCTGATGAGCAAGACGGGCTCGGCGACGCTCGCCGAGACGGAAGCGGCCATCCGAGACGGTCGACAGCGCTGGGCCGGGCAGTCGCCGGCTCCCGATGCGGGCGGGTCCCGCGACGAAAGCGAAGGCCTCCCATGGGCTGCGGCTGCGGCGGCGCTCCTACTGGTCGCGTTCAGCGTCTGACCTACTCGAAGTTCGGCCCCGATCTGGCGCCGAGCTGGGGGAAGATCTCGCGCTCGTTCAAGGCGAAGTTCATCTGCATCGGGCCCGAGTCGGAGTGGGACTGCTGCCTGCTCGCGAACACGCCGGCTGGCGACCTGGTCGTCAGCACCGGTGCGCCCGCGGTCATCCCGATCGACAACGACCTGCTCATCAGGCCGTGGCGCACGCGCGGCAACGACGACGTGCCGATCGCGAAGCTCGACCTGCTCGTGTTCGACCACATCCCTGCGGTGTGGCCGGCGAAGCGCGCGCCGCGGATCTACCCCTATACCGAGACGCTTCTGACCGCGACGGAGGCGTCCATCAACGCGTCGCAGAGCCTATACACCGGCTTCTTCAAGCCGATCACCATCGCCGGAGCGAAGTCCTTCTCGCTCTTCCTGGCCAACACCAACGCCGTCGATATCAGCTGGCGCCTGGTGACCATGCGGCAGTCGGGCGGGACGCTGTTCCCTGTCTCGCCGAGCGGCTACGTCGCCGCCGCGCCGACGTACAACACGCTCGCGGCCGGCAAGGTCGAGGCCTGGCACCTTGACGTCGAGACGGACGCCGACGAGCACATGGTGCTGTTCGCGAAGTGCGCCACCGGCGGTCAGTACCTCGCCACGTACTGCGAAGTGAGGGACTAAGCCATGAACGCGTGCTGTGGCTTTCACCAAGCCGGCCAGTGCGACTCCGACGGCGCCGCCGCGTCGCTCGCGATCGGTTCGACCATCACCGGCGGCACGGCAAGCCGGCTGCTCTTCGCGGGCGCGGGCGCCGTTCTCGACGACGACAGCGCGTTGACCTGGGACGACACCGACAAGCAGCTCTCGCCGGGCGCGGGCACCGTGGGCAAGCCGTCGCTGATCTTCACCGACGACACGACGGGTTTCTTCCGGCCGGCGGCCGACCAGCTCGCCGCCGCGCTCGCGGGCGTGCTTGCGCTCCGCCTCGGTGGCGCGGGCGGCGCGGGCTTCCCCGACTCCGACCAGTCGTTCCACTGGGGCCGAGCGGTGATCGACTCGCGCGCCACCGACAACGTCAACCTGTCGCACCGCGACAAGCTGGGCGTGAACGACTACCTGTTCCAGGTCAACTCGAACGGCGCGGCACGCATGAACGCGCCGAGCGGCCAGGCCATCGGTCTGTACAACAACGGCACGGCGCGCTGGCTGCTGGACGGCACGGCCTTCGACTTCTCGCCCACCGACAACCTCTATGACTTGGGCCAGACCGCACGACGCGTGCGCCGCTCGTTCCTGGCCGAGTACATGGAGATGTCCGAGGTCGCCGCGCCCGCAGCCCCTGGCGCGGACAAGGCGCGCCTGTTCGTGCGCGACAACGGCTCGTCGAAGTCTCAGCTGTGCGTGATTTTCCCGACGGGCGCCATCCAGGTCATCGCGACCGAGCCGTAGAGGAGCACCCCCATGCCGAAGAACAGCCAGTTCCCCGACCCGAACAGCGTCACGACCATCGGCGCCTCGTTTCGCGCCACGCGCGTGGCGCCCGGCGCGGCGGGGGTCGAAATCGTCTTCAACCCCAACAACGGCGATGCGCCGCTCGAGACCACCATTGCCGCGGCGCTGACGCCCACCGGGCGTACGCAGCTGGCCGCGGTCATCGCCGAGCTCGACGCCTACTACAAGACGACGAAGAGCTACACCTGATGAGCGACATCCTCGACACGCTGCACAAGCGCTACCACCACGGATGCGCCCTGCTCGGCGATCTGCACATGCAGCGCGATCGCCTCGACGAGCGGATCGAGGCGCTGACCGCCGAGCTACGCGCCGTGCAGCGCGCGGCCGACACGGTGCCGCCGAAGGCGCCCGCGATCGTGGCTGCTACGGAAGGAAAGGCCCCATGAACAAGCGCACCGTCATCGTCTTCGCGGCCGCGGCCGCGGCGCTCCTCGCGTTCCGCGCGCGCGCCAACGCGGCGAGCAGCGTCACCGGCGGAGCGGAGGCCGATCCGGACCGCATCGTCGACACGCCACCGGCGGCGAACGCTCCCGCGCGCGTCACCGGCCGCGGCGGCACCGGGACCAAGCCCAGCATCATCCAGGACGCGCGCGACGCGACCAACACGGTCGCGCACGGGGTCGCGACCGTGTTCAACGGCGCCGCGGCCGCTCTGGGCAGCATCTTCACCGGGACGAAGCGATGATGAGCTGGCTCCGGAGGAACTGGCGTTCCGTCGCGGGCGCGCTCTGCGGCGCCAGCTCGGTGGCCGTCGGGATCGCCGTCAACCCCGTGGCCGGGCTCGCGCTCGGCACCGTGTGCACCGCGGCGTTCGGCCACGCGGCGACGAAGTCGCGCGAGCTCGCGCAGGGCTTCTTCGACGCAACGGCCACGCCCGAGCAGCGTCGGAAGCTGCTCGACACGCTCCTGGCCGGCGACAAGAAGAAAGCGGGCAAGTAAGGTGGCGCCGCGCCGCGTCGTCGTGTTCGGGCCGGTGGCGCAGGTCATCGCGCTGATCGCGCTGCTCGCGGCCGCGGTGGCGCTAGCGTTCTACGGCCTGCGCGTCGAGTGCGGCATGCTCGTGATCGCGGTGGTGAGCCGGATGCTGCCCGTCGAGAAGGGCCGACCCGGCGACGTCGTGCGCGTCGTGACGCGTGGCACCGGACAGGCGCCGCGGCGCGCGCCAACGCCGCTCCCGCTCCCGCCTCCGCCCGACGACGACTGAAAGGATCGAGCCATGGACTACGTCGAGGTGAACACGGCACAGAAGCGCAACGCGGGCGACCAGCTCGGCCTCACGCCGATCACGACGCCCGGCCGCAGGGATCAGTTCTGGCCGCACCTGACGGGGTCGTTCGCCCTGAAGCTCATCGACTACTGGCTCAACGAGGCTGACCGCGCGGCTGACCACGTGGACGACATCCCGGGCAGCGCGGTGCGCACGGCGTGGCTGCGCCAGGTGAACATCCTGCGGGCGATCCGTCCGAACGTGGCCGTCGCCGAGCCGCACAAGCTCATGCCGGTAGCGGTGACGGTGCTGGTCTGGACGACGATCGACGGTGTCTTTCTTCCGATGCGCGCGCTGAACGAGACGCCGACGCGATGGGACCTGGTCGCGGAGTCCGTTGTCGAGACCCTGCAGGAAGTGGGAGCGGGGACGAAGAAAGCCGTCGTGATCGCGCTCGCGGTGGTGTGCGCCGTGCTGGTGCTGCGCTAGCGCGGCGGCCAGGTCCAGCGATCCGCCTCGAGCTGGTCGGAGTACTTCACCGACGTGCGCCACGCGATGCGCTCGGCCTCGTCGTCGTTGCTGTCGTCGGTGAACTGCTGCAGGTTCACGCTGTCGGCGTTCACGCGCACGATGATTGCCGGCCGCGCGACGACGTCGCCTCGAGGCTCGACGAAGCCGAAGTGGACGATGCGGCCGACGGTCGGCACCGGCGGCGAGCTCGGCGCGGGGGCAGGGCGCGTCGCGAGCTCGTCGAGCTGCTCGCGCAGGGCTTTCACTTCCTGGTCGATGGTGCGGAGGTCTCGCATGGTCGGGTGGCCTTTCAGGGCTGGGCGGCGACGTCGTGCACGTGCGCGCTCGCGCGCGGCCTCGAGCACCGGCGCTCGTGCGCGTCACGGCACCATGCGTCGTCGCAGACGGGCGTGACGACGCAGCGCTCTACCTCGCAGTCGTCGCAGCGGCCCTCGGTGAAGGCGCGGCAAACGACGCAGGGGCGGAACGAGACGTCCACGCGCCGATCGTCTCGCATGTGGCCTGCACACGCGATTTTCAGCGAAACGGGTCACCCGGACCCAACTAGTCCGACTCGCCGCGCGCGTGCGACGATCGCGTGCAAGGGGGTTCCCACATGAAACGCTTCGCGCTGACCTTGCTGTTCCTCGCGGCCTGCGGCGGTGGCGACGACGATCCGTCCCCGGAGCAGTCGTGCCTCGACGTCGCCGATGCCGTCGGCGATCTCTGCGTTCGCTGCACGCTCGACACCTACGAGAACTGTCGCAACACCGTGCTGCAGGCCGCGAACGGCGACTGCAGCCAGGTGAAGGCGATCCGGAACGTCGACGAGCTCTACGGGCAGTGCCTCCCGTTCACGACGACGGTTGCATGCGACGTCGCGGCGTCGGAAGGGTTCGAGCTCGACTCGAGCTGCAAGGGCCAGCTGCTCTTGCAGTAACCGGTGCCGATCCCGGGATCGGCACCCCAACTTTTTCGACGTCACACCCGTGTGTCACGATGCGTTTTCCGTCGGTGACTCCCGCGGCGATGCATGTGGTTCCGGGTACTTGACTGACGCGGTAGGCATGGTGCCTACTGATCGTCATGGCGGTGCGGCGGAACGAGCAGTCGGCCAAGGCTACGGTGCGATGGGCGGTCCGGGTGGCCGCCGATTCGCTCGAGCGCCTCGCCGAGCTCGCGCGCGGGACCAACATGTCGCCCGGGCAGATCCTGGCGATGGCGTTCGAGTCGCTCGCGTCCGAGAAGGACAGCGAGCTGCGCCGCTACGTGGTCGCGCGCGCCGAAGTGCCGCGCGCGGTGGGAGCATGGCGCGCCTGGAAGTTCGACGTGCCCGCGGTGACCGTGGTGCACGTCGAGTCGGTGGCAACGGAACTTCGCGTCGCGAAGCAGGTGCTCGTGACGCTCGTGATCGACTGCCTGACGCAGGGTCAAGGCGACGGCGGCAAGCGAAGCTCCCTCGAGGAACTACTTCGCATAATCTACAGCTCCGTCACCCCACCTGCAGCGGGCGGTCTTAGCTCGGCGGAGGTCGTCGCAACGTCGACGGCCTGAGCCGAAAAGACGGCGGGCTCGGAGTTGCCGCTCCGGCCCGCCCAAGCGCCAGGGGGAGGGGGAAGCCGTTCCCCCCGAACGCGGGTTCAGCTATAGCGCGTCGCTCTGACGGTCGCTAGAGCTGCGTCGGCGTGCGGGGGAGATCTGCCCTCCGGCCCCCTCCGGGGGAAGCGGATGCAGCAAGCGACAGCGGTTCGGGACGGGGGCGCGCGGGCGCCTCGAGGTGGCTGGTCGACAGACGTCTACAGGCGTCGCCCAGCGGTCGTACGCGAGGCCGGGGCCGACCTGGTGAGCGTGGGCGGCAAGGGCGGCCTGCTCGAGCTGGCGAGCTCCGGGAGGCGTCGCGCGTGGCAGTTGCCCGGCGTCGAGCTCGGCGCGCGCCCGAACAAGCGAGGGGGCGACGACGTCGTCCGCTGGCCCTTCAAAGTTACGCCGCAGCTGGTCATGCTGTTCCTGGGCTGGCTGCTTGAGGGCAGCTGCGCGCCGACCAAGCGCGGCGGCCTGGTGAGCTTCGCGCGCGTCCGGTGGGTCATGGGCGCGCGGGTCTCCTGGGCGCAGCTGCTCGGCTGCAGCTGCAAGACGGTCACCCGCATGGTGGCCGAGCTCGCCGAGCTCCACCTGGTCGAGCAGCAGCGTCTCGTGGTCGACAAGAGCCGCCGGGTCTGCCGCGAGGTGCCGGCCGCGTACCGGCCGGGCCCGGCGCTCCTCGCGTGGCTCCATGGGGCCGTTCCCCCGTCCCTGGATCGAGGGACACGGTTTCCATCCTCCGGAGCTTCACCCCGCTTCGCGGGGGTGAAGACTTACGTAGATCCTCCGGAGGGGGGACACGGTTTCGCGCCTGCAGAGCCGGAGGCAGAGGGGCTAGTTCCGGAGTCGGAACGACCGGCGCAACGCGAGCCAGAGCTTGTTGGGACGGTGGCCGCCGCCAGCGCGGCGGCGCCTGTCGGCGACGGAAGGCCTGCAGAGGGGCCTCAGCTGCTCGTAGCCGGCGTTTCGGCGCGGCCGGCTGCGCCGCCGGCCGGGAAGCCTCCCGGCGAGTTCGTGCCCATGAGCGAGGTGACGGCGCTCGTCCGCACGCTCACCGGCCAGCTGGAGCTCTTGCCCGCCGACCCGCCGGTGAGCGAGCTCGAGGCGCGCCGCGCGTTGATCGCCGCGCAGCTCGCGCGGATGAAGCTTCGCCGCGGGGATGACCCGTCGGGCGGAGGTGCGGCGTGACCGGCGAGGGTTGCTTTTGCCGGGGGTGCCGGCTGCGCGAGCTCGCCGGCGACGTCGCCGGCCGCGTGTGGAGCCTGCCGCATCAGGACCTGTCCGAGATGGTCATCCTCCGGCGGTTCGACGCGGCCGCGTACCTGGGCGACGCGCGCGCGCCGCTCGCGCCGGTGCTGATCCGGCCGGGCGGTGACCGCGGCCGCGCGTTTCTGCGCGCGCTGCTCGGCGACGTCGCGCTCGAGCTCGAGGCCGCGCGTTTCCGCACCGTGAGCCTGCCGCGCGCCGAGGCCGCGCGCCTGGTCGATCCTGCGAGCTCGCCGGAACGCCTGTACCTCGAGGCGCGGCGATGAGCCGGCACTTTCGGCTCGGCGTGGCCGCGAACGAGCTGCAGGCCGCGGCGCTCGCCTGGGCGCGCGAGGGCACGCCCACGCTCCTGCAGGTGCTGAAGTTCGCCGCGCGCCGCTTCGCGCGCGAGCTCGAGCGCATGCGCGCGCTGAACGGCGTGCGCAGGTGACCGCGCGCTCGTCGACGCCCGAGTACTCCTGCTCGAGCTGCAGGAGCCTCGTGTTGCGCTCGACCGGTGCGGAGCTCGCCGCCGCGCCGGTGTGCTCGAGCTGCTCGCGCATCGTCTGCGGCGGCTGCGAGCTGCTCGGCTTGTGCCCGAGCTGCAGCGCGGCGCTGTGGACGCGGCCGCTCGAGGCGGAAGACGACGAGCGCACGCTCGTCGTCGTGGATGGGTCCTCTGTACCCGGTCGGCGTCGAGAAGTTGTGACGCAACTTTTCGCTCGAGGCGCCGATGACTCCGGGACGTGAGCAATTCGAGCAATGCGAGGAATCAGTGCGCGTTCTGCGGAAGCTGGGCGGCGCACGAAGCCAACGCGCTGTGGTGCCGGATCTGCGTCGCGATGGTCGAGTGCGAGCAGTGCGGAGGCGCTCGGCGCGCGCCGGTGGACATCGGGCTGTGCGAGCGCTGCAGGCGTCTCAACGCGATCGACGTGCGCCAGCTCTACGCGGCCGCGCTCATGCTTGCCTGGCTCGACCTGGAGCACCTCGCGAACGCACAGGTCACGTTCCCCCACCGCGTGCCGCTGACCGGCGTCGAGGCTGCGAAGCTGGCGCGCGCGGCGCGCGCGCTGCAGGAAGCGACGCTCGATCTGGCCGAGCTCGCCGAGCTCCGGGACGCACCGCGCAAGGGTCCGAAGCGCGCCTCGAGCGCGCGGGAGGTGAAGGCATGGAGACGACGCGTCCGAAAGTAACTGATCCAGTGAAGTACCTGCAGCACGTCCTGGCGATGCTGCACGTTGCCGCGATGCTCAAAGATTGGGACGTCCAGACCGGGCAGGAGCTCGAGGCGAACATCGTGAATGACCCGCTGCTCTCAGCGGGTCGGCGCCACATCTTCGCCGGCTTCATCGGCGCGCTGAACGCCGCGGCCGGGCACCGCTCGCAATTCGAGGCGCTCGACCACGCGCTTTCGAACGCGTTCCGCGAGCGGTTCGGAGTCGGCCCATCGTGACGGCGCAGCGCTGCGCGCTCTGCCGCTGGCTGCGCGCGCTCCTGCTCTACGTCTTCGGGCCCGCCGCCGACTACTGCGCGCGCTGCGGCGGCTGGGGTTGCGAGGAATGCTCGTGACGCTGTCCGAGGAGCTGCGCGCGCAGCTGCGCCAGCTCGAGCCGTGGCTCACCAGCTGCGCCACGCGCCTCGAGGTGGTCGCAGACATCATGGAGCTCGCCGGCGACGTCTTCGCGACCGACGACGTGCGCGGGCTGCGCCAGCTGGCCACCGCCGCTCGTGCGCTGGCGAGCCGCACCGGCGCCATCGTGCGCCAGCGGAAGCTCTGAGACCCGGTTCGAATCCGGGCCCGGGGGCCGCCTTTCGCTAAAAGTGTGCGGCCTGCGGCCGCGCTCCTACACTGCAAGGCTGGGTGGTCTCCCGTGTCGACGTAACGCGTCGTCCCTCGACGGCGCGCGCGCGGAGTTTTCGCTGTCGAATCTGCGGCGCCCGCGGAGTGTGCCGTCGGCGCGGTCGTACACGTGTGTTCTGTGACCACGCGTGCGAGTGCGAATGGAAGGCCGCCGTGCGCACGCGCGACAACCACGAGCTCGGGCTGACGCACCCGACGAAGCGATGCCCGAGCTGGGTCGGGTGCCGGCGCTGCAGGCGAGAGGAGCAAGCATGCTGAGGGTCGTTGTCGGAGGTCCCTGGTACCGTACGCAGATCGACACCCGCGCGATGGTCTCCATCGTCGCCCTGGTGGTCGACGCGCCGCGCTGCGGCGCCGCAGTGGTGAAGCTGGCCGGGCAGGATGGGCTGCTCGACATGAGCCGCAACCGCCTGCTCGATGACGCGATCCGCAGCGGCGCCGACTGGTTCCTGTCGCTCGACGCGGATTGCTCCATCGTCAACCCGCGCACCGTGTACGCGGCGCTGCACGACGCGCGGCGCCAGGACGTCGCGCTCGTGGGCTTCCCGGCCCTCGAGGGCAGCGGCCGTCTGAACGTCGTCGGGCTCGACTGCCAGCGCCTGGCCGCGCCACCGGCTGGCCAGCTCGAGGTTTCGCGAGTCGGGTTCGGCGCCGTCGCGTTCCGCCTGGGCTGGTACGCGACCCACTGGCCGCGCGATCTCCCGTACTGCCACACGCTGCCCGCGCGCGACGAGCATGGCCGCTGGGGAGCCATCGGCGAGGACTTCGGGCACTGCCTCGAGGTGCGGCGCTTGAAGGGCAGGGTACTCGTCGACGGCCGCGTGGTCGTGCAGCACCACATGAGCCGCGCCGGCTCCGTCGAGGCGCAGCCTTGAGCCTGCGCCTCACAACGTACCAGGTGAACATCGACGCGGTGTGCGACGACTGCGGCACGCGGCTCTGGACGCACGCTCGCCTCGAGGCGGTGGCCCCTGGCGTCGCGATCTTTCGCGCCGATGCAGCGCTCTCGTGCAGGTGCGGCCCGATGCAGCTCACCGGCGCGATCTCGGTCGACCCGAACCGTCCCGCGTTTCGCGTCGAGATGCCCCTGACCATCTCGCCGTGCGGTGCGTTCGTGGCGTACCGGTTCGGGACGGAGCGCACCTGTGACCTGCCGGCCGGTCACGACGGGGAGCACCACGAAGGTCCGCCGCCGCTCGAGCGGCGCACGTGACGCGGCCGCCGCTGCGGTCACGCTTCCGGCGCTTCCGCTGCCCGAGCTGCGGCCGAGCTGGGCGCGAGCTGCGCCGCGCCGCGCACCCGCGCTGGTACTGCAGCGAGCGGTGCAAGCGCCTGGCCGAGCGGCGCGCCCACAAGGCCCTGGGCCACGAGCTGCAGCTGGTGACGGCGGTGCGCCGGCCCTGCGCGCCGGGCGCGTGCTCGAGCTGTGACGCCGCGCGGGCGTTACTCGTCACGCGTGACGTCACGCGTGACGCTGTCACACGTGACAGCCGCAGCCGAACGCCAGCGGGCCTCGAGGCTCCGTCGGAAGCCGACCCGAACGCAGGCCGAGCAGCGCGAGCTCGACGAGTACGACCGACGCCGCCGCGCCACCGGCCGACACCTCCATTCCGTGCCGGCCGTGACGGCGCACGTGACCCCCACCGTCACGCCCGACGTCGGCCCCGTGACAGCGACGACGACGACGAGCGAACAGCCCCCGGCGGCCGTCCCCCCGCCGCCGCTCGAGCTCGACGCGGCCGCCGTCGCCGCGGCCGCCCCGGGCGTCGCCGCGGGCGAGCTGGGCGCGCCGCCCGCACGTGAGGCAGCCGTCGGCCAGGTGGTCGACCTGGTGCTGAGCATGTGGCGCAACGCGCTTGATGACGTCGAGGCGCGCACCGGCAAGCGGATGTTTTCCGACGAGTTCCTCGACAAGATGTGGCGGCCGTCGGCGATGCGCCTCGGGATCAAGTACCTGCCGAACGTCGACAACGACATCACCGATGCCGTGACGGTGACGGTGCCAATGGCCTCGACGTTCTACGTCGCGCGCAAGCTGGCCAAGCTGCCCGCGCGGAAGCGCGACGACGCGCCGGCCGCGCCCGTCGGCGCCGAGCCGCCGCCGCCGCCCAAGCCGCCCGAACCGCCTGCAGCGCCGGTGCCGCCTCCGGCGAAGGATGCGGTGTACTGATGCGCGTCGGTGAGTGGAACGTCGCGATCGGCGTCGTCGGCGGGCCCGGCTGCGGTAAGAGCTTCTACGCGCAGCACCGCGCGCGCCAGCTGCTCGCGCAGCAGCCGACGTACTGCATCGCGCACGACCCGACGATGAGCATCCGCGGCGCCGACGTGCACCGCTACCGCAGCGAAGCCGAGCTGCTCGCCGGCCTCAAGGCAGCGCCTGCAGGCATCCACGTGCTCGACGTCGCCGACGGGCTGCGCGTGGTCAAACTGGCCGTCGCCGTCGGCGAGGCGGCGAAGCGCCAACCTGACCCGACGCCCACGCTGCTCGTGCTCGACGAGATCGTCGCCGTCGGCAACATGTCGCCGAGCTACCTCGACCCGGCCGTGCAAGAGGCCTACGCGATGCGCCGTCACGTTCACCTGGGCTGGATTTTCTGCAGCCAGCGGCCGCAACAGGCGCACCCGTCCGTCTGGGAGCTCTCGACGGAGCTGGTCATCTTCCGCGTCCCGACGCGGCGCCAGCTCGACCGCCTCGAGGACCTGGGCGTGCCCGCAGCGACGCTCGACGCGATCCCGAACCTGCCCAAGCATCGTCACGTCGTGCACCGGGTGTCCGGATGAGCCACTGCACGAGGCCGCCGATGGGATGGTTCTGCACGCGTCGAGGCGGGCACGACGGGCCGTGCGCCGCGCACCCGAGCGACTTCGGGTTGCCCGATTGCTACACGTGCGGCGCGCCGTTCTGCTCGTGCCCGCTTCCCGCTCTGCCCGACGGTCGCATGCCACTCCGCAACGATGGGCTCACGACTGGCACTCGCTTCGCGTGCGGTTGCTACGTGGATCCGTACGTCGAGCGTCGCTGCGCCGAGCATCGCAGCCTGCCGTTTCCCGGCTGAGCGGGCGTATATCGAGGCCGGCCGCGCAAATCGGCAGCCTGGGAGCTTCCAACGACGTCGACCGTCCCCCGGAGGCATCCCCGATGGCCAAGGAAATTCTGCGCAGCCGCCCGTTCACGTGGTCCCCGAACGCGCGCATCCCGATCGACCTGTCGTTCCTCGAGGCCGCGCTGAGCAAGTACCGCTCGCCGGTGCTCGAGTCGATCGTGCTGCGTGCCTACGGCACCATCGTCACGAGCGGCGCGGTGACCTGGGAGAACTTCGACCAGTGCGCCGCGGTCTGCAGCAACTTCCTCTGGCGCGACAAGCGCGGCGAGCGCATCAACCTCACCGGTCGCGAGATCCGCATCGCGGCCCAGATGGAGCAGGGCGCTCGCTTCGTCGACCCCTCCGACCAGCTCGGCACCACCACGAACACCGCGTTCGAGCTCAACCTCCCGATCACGTTCCACCCGCAGCGCTCGCGCCGTCGCGCGGACTTCCGTCCGGGCGTCGCCGAGATGGTCAGCGGTGAAGTGATCTGGACGGCCGCGCCGACCAACCCGATCACCGCGTCGACCATCATCAACGGCCTGACGCTCGAGCTGCACGCCGTCGTCACCGACGAAGTCGTGCGCGAGGCCGCGAGCCGGATGTGCTGGCTCGGCGTCAACGCGCCGCTCGCCGAGGACTACTACATGATCGACGGCGCCGCGCGCTACGCGTTCATGTACGCGTACAACTCGGGCTCCGATCTCACGTCGCTCGCGACGTACACCGAGGTCGACTCGACCACGCTCGACCTGGTCGACGTCCCGCGCTCGGCGCTGCAGCAGCAGTACCAGCTCGAGACGATGTCGCTCGACGCGACCAACGACGAAGTCACCCGCAACCGGGTGATCCCGCTCATCTGGCCGAACCTCGACCAGAAGACCACCGGCCTGCGCGACATCAACAAGCTGCACGTGCGCCTGCAGGGCGCGCTGCCCACCGGCGGGCGCATCGTGTACTGCACGATCACCGACCGCGACCCGACCATGACCGCGGTGTCGCTGGGCCTGCCGCCCGCGGAAGCCGCGGCGACGGTGAAGCGCGTGCCGACGCCCAAGGGCTCGAAGGCCACCGGCACCGTGCCGCTGTCCGTCACCCGCAAGCTGCCCATCCGCGTCGGCTAGTCGCAGAGCAACGCAACGAACGTCGCAAGGGAGTCGCGATGGACAAGACGATCCTGCTCGTGGCCGCCGCGGCCGTGGGCGTCTACTACGTGACGCGTCGGCCCACCGCCGCCGCGGCCGCGTCGCCGGAGGCCTTCGCGCCCGTGTCGGCCCGGTCGGTCGGCGTGAAGCTGCCCACCAAGGGCTCGGCGCCGGGCGGGGCGAAGGGAGTGGCGGCGCGCGCCCTCGCGGGAGCCGCGACGATGAACGACGCCGCGGCCGTCAACGCGGCCGCGATGGGCGGCTCGCAGCTGAGCGCCTCCGCGCCGCAGCTCGGCGGCAGGGACCTGGCGCAGATCGGCGCGAGTGCCGGCGGCGCCGCTGGCTGCGCGGCGCTGGGCGTCGGCTTCGCCTCGCCGCTGTGCGCGCAGGCGGGAGGCTACCTGGGCG
>Ga0247771_1000405_pt1 | contig 13907 bp, 13 predicted proteins | sample UWRJL197509C6_FD_179948 | JGI IMG/M metagenome (GOLD analysis project Ga0247771, IMG submission 179948) | Plant litter microbial communities from Arlington Agricultural Research Station in Wisconsin, United States - UWRJ-L197-509C-6 | ecosystem: Environmental > Terrestrial > Plant litter >...
GAGCGACGGTGCGGCCGGCTTTGAGCAGGTCGAGGACCTTGCTGCGGAACTCCGGCGGGTAACTCCTGGGCATGCTGACCTCTCCTGGGGGTGATCAGCATGAAGTCCAGTGACCCGACTCCGCAAAACCCAGGGCACATCAAGGTCCCCACCAAACTCGGGGCAGCTCATGGTGGTGGCCGGATCGAAGTGGCTGGCTGATGCCACGATCATCGTCGCAACGCCCACCAGATCGACTCGTCTGCACCCGAGAAGAAGGCTGGGTTGTCTCCGCGATATACACTGCCAGTGATCATGTGATGCTCGGCATCGACCCGCTCCGCGGTGGGAACGCTGCTGCCCCAGTAGGTCCGAGTCCCTGGCGTGAAGTCCGCGAGTCCTTGAGTCCAGGCCAGCGCGTGCATTTTTCCGCCCACGTAGTGACCCGCCTTCTTGAGTTCGCTCAACTGGAGGGCTCGGCTGCCGATCTCAGCTGAGGTTCGCAGCGTCGGTTCGGGGTGGGCTATTCCCAATGCTCTCACGACAGCCAGTGTGTCGGCCTCGGCGTGCTCGACGACCTCCAAGGCGATGCATCCTGGCCACGGGTATGGCTTGCGTGCTCCCGTCAACCAGACATCAGGCGCGTCAGAGGTGCTGTCATTGCGCCATAGCTGAGCGTAAAAACTGCTGGTGCCCTCATCCCAACCCCAGATACTGCGACGTTCCCAGCCGGGCAAGTCCACCGCGTCGTGCAGTCGTACCCCCGGCTGAACGGAGTGGTTGCGAGAATGCTCGGGCAGACCCATACAGATCAGTGTGCCGTGTGTGTGCAAGTCACTTCCAGCATCTGCTGTGTGATGTTCGCGGGGAGAGGTGTCACAGTGCGGTCTGGTGCCTGAGCAGCGTTGCCGATCGGTGTCGCTCTGGGCCTGCTTTCTCCCGCGCCGCAGTCTGTCCAGCCAGTTGTCGGCGGTCTGCTTCTGGGCGTCGATTCGCCGACGTCATCATGAGGTTGGCTGTATGCGATCACAGGATCGTCGCGTCAGCATCTGTGCACTGAACGAACCCTTTGCTGTTACTCGCGCAGTTGCTGCTGTTGAGACTGTCGGGAAAGCACCTGCGGTTCAACGGTGTTGTTGGGCGTCGATGAGCACGAAGCGCGAGGTGGGGCCGTGATGCCTCCGGGATCAGGTGCCGGGTGTGGGCGGATCGATCTCGTGCTGTGGTTCAGGGAGGTAGTCGATGTCCTCTAGCGCTTGGGAAGTTTCGCGCTCCGGCATTGCGGTCAGCACGGTCTCGGCGTGGATGGGCTGGTGTAGGTGTTGTTCCCGTTCTCGCTGTTCGAGTTCGTGCTCGTGTGCTGGCATGTGCTGGCGAAGTTGTTGTTCGGCGCGGACTTCTTCGAGCAGTTCGGCCTGCCGAGTGCGGTGTTCGACAACACGGGCGGTTTGTCGTTCGGCTGCGGACGCGGTGTCGGCGTCGCGACGCCGAGCCACGGTGCGAGCGTGTGCATAGTCTTCCTCGACCGCTGACACCTGCAATTCACTCTGCGCACGATCTGGTATCCGCCCGAACTGCTGCTTCAAGGCTGCGGCTCGCTGCGCGTTGGCGAGCGCGTCGGCTTGTGCTTGCTCCTCGGCCAAACGCAACTGCTCGATGCGTTCGAGGAGTTCCGCCCGGCGTGACGTAACCCGCTTCCCCTGTTTCCGGAGTTCATGTTCGAGGTCGCCGCGTTCTACCGCTGCGTTCTGTGCCCGCTCCCGAGCGGCCGACCACTCCGTTCGGAGTCGGGCTGCCTCATCGGCCGCAGCGGCACGCGCACGCACGGATGCCAGATGTGCATCCAGAGCCTGAACGTGCGCGCCGGTGTTGGTCGTGGCGGCGGCTCGCAACTGTGCGGCTCGGTCTTCGGCTTCTGCCTGCTTGGTCGCGAGGGTGTGCAAGTCGCGTTCGCGTTCGTCAATGGCTTGGCGCAACGCGTCGTCGGTCAGCGAGCCGTAGGCGCGGGCGGTCCACGCCGGTGCCGGAGCGGCCTCGTCGGCGTCGTCATCGGGCTCGGGTGCTGTGTTCGGTTCGGTGATCTGCTGGTCAACCGCGCGGTCGAACACGGACACCAGGAACGCAGATACGTTTCGAATCCCGGTCCGGTCGACCATCTCCGGCGGAATCGACGCGAGCGCGCGGGGGACGTCGATGTCGGCTTCGAGTGCGTCCTCGACCCGTTGGGCGAAGATCCCGAACGCCGGTCCGGCGATGACGCGGTCAGCCAACTCGGCGCGGTCGGACCAGGCTTCCCGGAGGTAGTCGGCGGCGGTGCGGCGGCGGTGGCGTTCGGCGGCGGCACGGTCGGCGGCGCGGAACTCGCAGTCGATCTTGTCTTGTTCGTGCTCGACGATGCGGTGTAGCGAGTAGGCGGTGAATCGGGCTTTGTCGATGATGGTTGGGCTGTCGACCTTGGTGAGAGCTACCTTGCCGAGCAGATCTCGCGGGTCGAATCCCGCGGCCATGAGCCGTTCGAGTCCGCGCACCACGGCACCGAAAGTGGGTGCGGCGATGACCTCCTCAGCCAGTGCGGGACGGCTGGGCCACGCCTCGCGCAGCAGGTCTCCCGCTTGGTCCCGAACCTGTTCCCGGTCGCGGCGCCGGGCCGCACGGTCGCGGTCACGATCGGCTTGGCCGCTCATGATCCGTCCCGCGGCGTCGTTGATGGCCCATGCGGTGAACCGCGTCTTGTCGATGATCTGGTCGGAGCCGATCGTGTCCAGCGGTACTTCGGCGAGCACCTCGTAGACGTCGAGGGCGGAGTTCTCGACATCTACGAGGGCACGAGCGACGGCGCCGAAGGCCTGTCCAGCGACGATCTGTTCGACCAACGCGGCTTCGTGTCGCCAGACCTCGCGCAACAGCGTCGCGGCCGAGGCTTCCTGGCGCTTGGCCTCGGCTTGGCGCTCCGCGCGCTGTCGTCGTCGTTGCGCCGTCTGCTGGGCACGTTCGTCGCGCCGTCGCTGCGCTTCGCGTTTCGCGGCGTCCGCGTCGCGTTCCCGACGGACCCGCTCATCGTCGTCGGCTTGGCGGGTGTGGGTGTGGGCCTCGGTGCGGAACTCGGCCAAGCCGAGTTGGACCACGACGGGAAAGTCGTCGGGTGAGCTTTCGGTGGTGCGGGCACGCTCGGCCAGCATCTCCAGCACCCGCTCGTCTCGTTCCTGCCGCGTCGCAGGCACCCCGCGGACCTGGGTGTCCAGTTCGGTCTCCAACTCCTCACGTGGCGCGAACAGCCACACGCTTGAGGCGTGACGGCTGGTCGCGACGTGGGCGGCAGGGTTGTCCGCGCCGGCGGCGGCGAACAGCACGGTTCCGCCGAACCGGTCGCCGTCCGGTCCGCCCCATTGGTCCTTGACCGTGAGACCTTCAGACTTGTGGACCGTCATGGCGTAGCCCAAGTCGACGCCGCCGATGGCCACGTATTTGGGTGACAAACGCGCAGTCAACGTCGCGACACCATCCGCACCGTGTTGCTGCCACTCGGCGGTGAGGGTGCCGTCCACGTCGATGGCACGCACCACCGCGCGGAAGCCGTTGAGAACCGGAACGTCGGCCAGGTCAGGGCTGCGGTAGGCGTTGGTCCGCAGCAGGATGTGATCCCCGACGTGGAGACGCTGTGTCCCTCCTGCAGCTAGGTCGTAGGTGCGGCCCTCGCCGAGTTCACCTTCGTGCACGCGCATCGCCTGCGCGGCGTCGTTGAGGCGACGCACCGTGAGGTTGGTGGCGGCGAGCATGACCAAGCCGCGGATCTCGGTATGGGAGTCGGGTGCGCCTTGGCGTTGCTCCCACCACGAGGACAGCATCGCCGCGGTGGCCTCGGTGGAGGTTTCCGTGGCCACCAGCCGGCCCTTGCCCCACCAGATCGAGAGCGCTTCGGCGTAGCGGGAGTCGCGCCAAGCGGCGATGGCCTCCCGTTCGTCCTCCTCGGCCTGGCGTCGGTTGTCCCGCAGGAGTCTGCCGTCGACGAGTTCGTGGACGTGCCCGAACAGCGATCCGACGCCGACGCCACGGAGTTGGTGGGAGTCGCCGATCTCGATGATCCGGGTGCCGGTCTGCGCCGCGCGGCGATAGATTTTGGCTCGGTCGCGGTCGTTGGTCAGGTTTGCCTCGTCGATGACCAGGACATCCACCCCGGCGAGTACCTCGGGATCGTCTTCGTCGATCCGGCCGGTGTAGGAGGCGATGGTGCGGGCATGGATCCCGGATTCGGCCTGCAGATTCAGTGCGGCCACCGCGGCGGTAGCAGCGCCGCCGACGACGAACCCGGCAGTTTCCAGCGTGACCCGCACCGCGCGCATGAGTGTGGTCTTGCCGGTGCCGGGTGCGCCTTCGACGGTGTCGATCATTCGGCCGCTGGTGACCAGTCTCAGCAGCGCTTCGCGTTGTTCGTCGGAGAGTGCGTAGTTCTGGGTGGCCTCGACCGTGCCGATTGCGAGGTCGATGACGTCGGTGTCGGTGACGTGGGCCGGTGACTGGCCCTCGCGGCTGGCTTTGGCGGCACGCATGATAGTGGTTTCCGCCTCGACGACATCCGTGGTGGTGTAGCTCTGCGTGTTGCTCATGTGGTCGGCCGAGAGCAGCTTCTTCGCGCCGGTGTGGTGGGCCAGCTCGGTGTCCACGCGGTCGGGCAGGCGTATGAATCCGGCGTGGGCCAGGACTCGGTCGGTCATGGTCTCGATCTCGGCGGGTGAGGCGTAGCCGTTGGGCATGGCGTCGGCGACCCGCCACAGGGCGTCCGCGCGGGTGAAGCGCCGGGAGTGAGCGGTGAGTCCGGTGTTCGGATCCAGCAGGGCTTGGGCGATGGACTCGACGGTGACGTCCGGGTCCGGCTCGCTCTCCCCTGTGTCCTCGGGCAGACGGCCGCCGTTGAGGACGCGCCGCATGTGGACTTCCGGGTCGCGTCCGGCCGCGATTTCCTGGCCCTGCCACAGTTCCTGAAGGGTGGCGGTGTCGGTGTCGACGTAGTCGCCTTTGCTGTTGCGTGTGCGCTGTTCGGCGATGCGCTCTTGGGCTCGGGTGGCTTGTCCGGGTTCGTATCCCAGAGCGACGAGGGTGTCGTGGATGTCGGAGTTGCGCTTGGAGAACAAGCGCAGGGCGGCATCCGGGATCCCGGCGACTTCCCACTTGGTGGTGCGGGTATTCCAGGAGAACCGGATGCCGTACTGGGTGTGGAGTCGGTGGCGGACCAGAGCTTGGAGCATCCGGTCAGCGGCTGGGGCGTGTCGGATGAGGTCACGGCCACCGGAGGCGACGGTAGACCACTGCCCGTCCTCGCCCAGCGTCATGTTCGCGATGGTGAGATGGACATGCCAGTGCGGGTCGCCGATCTCGGCCCCGGCGGCTGGCCGTGCGGTGCGGTGGATCATCCTCCATCCGAGGAAACCTTTGCCCTGGACAACCTTTGCCGAGCGGCCGTTGCCGTGTTTGCCGCGCATCCCGTACGCGGTGGCGGACTCCCACCAGGCGAAGGTTCGTTCGACTTCGTCGAGGTAGACCTGCTCGAATTCGGCGGCGAGCGGGGCATCGGCGAAGGCGCTGAGCAAACTGAAACCCTTCGGGAAAGTCAGGGTCAGCCCGTAGCCGCCGTTGCCGACGATGCGACGACGAGGGCGGCGTACCTCCGTTTTGGTGCCGGCTGAGGTGGTTTCGATGTGGATTTCGGACAGGTTGGCGACAGCGGCCTGGTAGCGGCCTTCGCCCCAGAGTTGCTCGATGTCGAGTCCGGCGGCATCGGCGAGTTGGCCCAGCTCGTCCGCTCGACGGCGCGCGCCCTCGCCTTTTGATGCGACGGCGCGCTCACCGGCTTGGAACCAAGCACGGTGCTTGGCGTTGGGGAGCACGTCGGAGACCGGCACGTCGGCTTCCGCGGCGACACCACGAATAGCCCGCAGCAGCGGGGCGAGGGGAAGTTTGGCGTCCTCGTAGATAGCGACTTTGGGTTCGACCAGGACTTCGCCGCTGTGGGGGTGCGCGCCGTGCAGGAGCGCTTTGGCCATCGGGAATTGTTCCGGTGTCAGGACAGTACCGGCGGTGATGCCGACGTCGGCGAGGCCGCGGCCGATCCACCTCAGTGGACTTTCGCGGCCGTCGGTGTAGTAGGAGAACCTCCGGTCTCCCGTGCCCGGACCGCAGCCGTGCTCCTGTCCTAGCCAGTAGTCGATCTGGGCGGGGTCGAAGCCGATGGGCGTGACATATGCCAAGGAACGACACCCCCACTCACAGTCGTGAGCGGACAACGCGAGGCTGTCCACGTGCGTCAACGACGTGTGGGGGCTGCGAGATTTGAGGCTGCTTTGAGATGGGCGTCAGCCGTATCCCGCTAGGGATACCATAGCGCAAAGTTGTTGATCTTGAAGGCTCTTGCGGGCGGCCACGCTCCTCGCCGCCACTACGGCGAGCTCCAAGCGGGTCGCGGTAGTGCAGCAGCACTGGGGTCCTGCCCCCTCCCTGCTAAGCACATTCCCGTCTGCGGGTGTGAGTGGTTGGTAGCTGCTAGGCGCTGGCGTGGTGTCGACGTGGGACACGTGCGCGCCTCCGTGCGGGTGTTGGGCGGATTTCCTTGGGCGGGACCACCGGACCGGCTTACGTTCGCGATTGACGGATACATCGGCGGACGCTGGGAGTGGTGTGGTGGAGGTGCGGACAGCGGCGGAGACCCTCGCGGATCTTCGCGCCTTGGACAGGAAACGACTTCAGCGGCGACGGACGGCCGCGCGCGCGGTGGTCGTTGCCGCGCAGGCGTTGGAAAAAATCCGCGCGGACACGGCGGCACAGGTCGAGGAGCTGCGTGCGCAGTTGAAGCGCGATGAGGCGGACGCGCTCCAACGGGTCGCTGAGGCAGAGTCGCGTACCGGTGCGGCGGTGCTGGCCGCGTTCGAGGATTTCGAGCCTCAGGAGTTGGCGACGTTGACCGGGGTGTCCGTTCGAGTGCTACGCGAGTGGACGAAGTCGGCGCAGTCGGCACCCGAAGCGGAACCGGCAGACGGCACAACCGTTGTAGCCCGCGCGTCCGATGACACGGATGCGCGGGCTGTGGATGGTCCGAAAGTCGCTCGGACAGCCTTGCCTTCGACCGATGAGGCGTCGGTGGTGGAAGCACGGTGGAACGCTGAGGACACAATGGGTGACGTGCGCTTCCCGCGCACGCTGTGAGCGCGGTCAGGCGCGGCGGGACTGTGTGCCGGTAAACCGCTGTGTCGTTGATGTGGGCGTGTGCCGATGTCGCCGATGGTGGCGAGCGCGGTGCCCGGTTGCGCGGGATGAGAGAACAGCGCCGTGGGCGCGAGGAACGAGCGCGCGCGGCTCCGTGTCCGGCCGCGTGCGGCCGGGCGGGTGCTCGGGGGCCGCAGGTCCCCGACGAGTTCGGGGGCGCTCGATGCGCCGCCGAACTCGGCTCCGCACACAGGTTCGGCCGGCCACCTGGTCGCGGTGGCCGGCCGAACCTGGCGCGTGTAGTGGTTCCGCTAGGCGGCCGTCTTCGCCTTGGTCTTGCGCCTGGCCTTCGGCTTGATCGCGGACTTCGGGCCAGCGGTGTCCTTGGCCTTGGTGGCGGGCTGGTCGATGGAAACGGTGCGCTGGCAGTGGTAGCCGTCCAGGGCGCGGCAGTCGCGGCAGAGTCCGTCATCGGTGGCCTGATTGCGGATGTCGTGCGGGCGGCGGCCGTTGTAGCAGCATTCGCAATCGGCGAGCGGCTGAGTTGCTGCCTGCTCGATGGCGGCTGCCTGCTCGGCGGCCAGCCACGCGGCACGCCTGACGGCAACTCGGACGGTGGCGTACTGCTCGGCGGCGGCGTTCTCGGCGGCCACGCGGTCGGCGGCGGCCTGATCGATGGCGGCGGCGTCCTGCTCGGCGCTCAGCCACACGGCGCGCTTTGCGGCGACACGGGCGGCGGCGCGCTGTTCGGCGGCGGCTGCCTCGGTCGCAAGATCGGCGGTGTACTGGGCCGCGTATTCGGCGGCGTCTGCTTGCTGGGTGGCGTGTTCGGCTGCGCGCTCGGCGGCGTCCTGCTCGGCGGCCAGCCACGCGGCACGCCTGGCAGCGACTCGGACAGCGGTGTACTGCTCGGCGGCGGCCTGCTGGATGAGTTCGGGGTGCGCTGCGATCCATCCCGCGATGATCGGGCGGTCGTGGCGGTTGGCGGTGGATTTAGTCCACCACTGGCGCATGAGGGCAATGGCGGCGCGGGCGGTGTGGTTGGCCGCGATGACGGCACAGCGGTCCATGATGAACTGGGCGCGCTGGATTTTCCCGTCGCTGTGCACGGGAGTAATGCCGGTGTGGCCGTCGCGGCATTCGACGCACAGCCCGTCGTCGTGGCGTAGGACGCGGTCGTGCACGGCGCGTTCGATGAGGCAGATCGCGCACGGCAAACCGGCCAGGTCGTCAACGGCGGTGGTGTCGAAATCGAATCCGGACGCGTACACGGTGTCGTCGTCCTGGCGCGGTTCGTCGTCCACTCCGGCGCGCTCGGCCTGGTAGCGGGCGAACGATGCGGCGCTCTGGATCTCTTGGCGGGTGTTGCGGCGGCGGCGCAACTCCTCGCGCTGGGCTTTCGTGACCACGCTCGCCGGTCGATTGTTGGTGCGGCCGTTCCGCCTGGATGCGCTCCGGGCGGGCTGGGGCCTCCTGGGGGCGCACGCGGCAATGATCGCCTTGTCAGACTCGGTGGGCGCGGTCCTCCACCAGTGGCGCAGGCTGTCCACGGCGGTGCTCGGCTCCTGCTCTACCAGGGTGACGATTTTGGCGATCAGCCACAGGGAGCGGTCATCCGCTTTGTTGACCAGTTTTTTTCCCAGTTTGCGCGCGGCGGAGATGTCTCCTGCACCCACCAGGCCGGACAGTGCGGAAACAGCATCCGCGACAGACAATTCAACACACAGCAAGGCAGACATTATGTGAACCTCTTTGTCAATGTCGTGTGATTCACCAGACTTGGCAGTTCTGGTGTTTCCTGAGCTTTTATTCTATCAATAAAGTACTCTTTTTCGCCACAGGGAGACTCGTTTTTGCCGCCTGATTTTTCACTGCTTAACAGGCATTCACAAGTCTCCGACCTGCGGCTTTAACATAGTGAACACCCACGGCAAATGAAGGGAACCGCATTAACTCAACGCTTGCAGCCCGCTCCTCCCCCATCCCCTGATACCTGCCGGCACTTGTGTCACGACAGTCGGGTCAAGGGGGGCCCCGGAAGAGATTTTGTCGGAGCTTGCGGAGACAAAATGTTTTCTGGGTACCTTGAGGCGGCTGTCGTGACATAAGAGAATTGAGGCCAGGGGGGCCCAGGTGACCACTCAATGCATGCCACGGGGCGCGCGCGACGGAATAGGCGTTGAAATCGATTTGCGGTCGTTGGGCTTTACCGGGTAGCTGCCTGTTCGGTGACACCAAGTAGGGGAAGAGCGTCTGGGTCGGTGTGAGCGATGGCGGCCATGGCGCTAGAGTCAGTACTTGCGTCGGTTAGGGCGTTGTTGATGCCTGTGTGAGCTGGCGTATGCGTCGTCGTGGTCTTGGCAGCACTATCACGTGAGTGATGGTGGGTCTTCGGGCCGCTGCGATGGTGCGCGAGGCGTGTTCGGCCTTCGGGCCGGACACGCCTTTGCTGTCTCCAGCTGGGTGCATGGACACGACTGGGTTGCCACAAATTGGTGGGGTGTCCATGTCGCTGTTCCTTGGGTGCGGCGGTCACACACCTGAATCGGGTCCGCTCATCGAGGCCGATCTGGTTCCCTCGGTTCAGGAAAGTGACAGCCCACAGGAGTGGCAGTGCCAACGGTCCTGCGATGGTGGCCGGGCCTCACCGTTCAATGTGCTGTTGCCGACAGGAACTGGTGGTCCGGCGTAGGTGCCGCTCGACCAGGAGTGCCAGGAACGGCAACGTCGGCGCGTAGGCGTGCACACCGTTGAAGGCTGGATCGTGGATGTCCGTGGGGATGTCGCCGTTGACTGTGAGCTGCCAGTAGTCGCCGCGTGGTCCGTGTGGGGCGTTCTCGATGCGCGTGGTGACGGTGATGTCGTGGTTGTCGCGGTCGTGGAGGTGGGCGGTGACTTCGATTCCAGCCGGGAGGTGGGGTGGCGTGTCGGGTGGGTCGTGTGGGTGGCGGGTCAGTAGTTCGCGGTACTGCAACGCAACGGCAGTGCCGCCTAGGCGTTGGTGCAGTTCGACGAGTAGTCCTCGCGACCAGTTCCAGGCGCCGGGTTCACCGAGTCGACCGCGGCGCGGGATGTTGCAGTCGATCTCGGTGTAGAGCAGGTAGCAGCGGCTGGCGTCGTGTGGGGTGATCCAGCGCGGTCGTGTGGATGTGCGGAGCGCGGCGTTGATGGGCATGGGTGACCTCGTGGCTCGGTGTCGGTAGGTGGGTTCAGCCCACCGCGGTGGGCGGTGAGCCGAATCGGTGAGGCGTAGAAGCGCGTTCACGGTGTTGCTGATGGCGGATCCCGTGCGACGGTTGCGGACGCCTCAGGTGTCAGTACAGCGGGGTGGTGCCGCGCTCGTGCTGTTGCCAGATGGTCGGCTGTGTGTCCAACTCACGCCAACCGGGAAGTCGCAGGCGTAGAAGCGTCCGGCGATGGCGAGAACATCGCCGACTGACAGGGACCGGTTCTTTCGCTCGCGGTACTCCACCGCTCGGGGATCAGGTGTGCCGTAGGCGGGGTCGTCGCCGATGTTGAACAGTTCGAACGCCCGGTCGGCGACGTCGAGATCGTCGGCGGTGGCGGCGGGGTCGGTCTCGTCATAGGTGTAGACCTCGGTGACCGTATGGCCGATCTCGTAGCCGGTCAGCATCGCCTCGCGGGCCTGGTTGTTGTGGAATACCCGGACACGGGTCACGATCCGCTCCGGCATGGACGTGTCGCCGCTTTCCGGCTCGGTCGCCGTGTCGTCGGGTTCGGTCGCGGGCCCGTTCGTGGCGGGATCGGGCATGGACTGATGGGTCATCAGCGCTCCTTGGGAATGAGGTTCCTCGTGCGGGGGTGCGGCGCGTGGTGCCGCACCCCGTGCAGGAGGAGCCGGTGCTTGTGTGAGCCCCTGCCGTGGCTGTGGAGTTTGTTCAGGGGCGCGGGGTAGTGGTCAGTGCCCTCGTGGACGCGCGGTGGCTCAGAGCCCAGATGGTGGCTGCGTCGGGAAGGTGGCGGGGCTTGTGATGGGCGTGCTGGAAGTCGCTGTGTGGACGGTGGTCCAGATGCCCGCGCGGCGTGCCAGTGCGATGGTGTGGGTGGTGCCGGGTGAGTCGTCGAGCACGAACGCCAAACAGCGTTCGGCGCCGAGGTCGGCCGCGGCCTGGACCATCAACTCGTTGCGGCGGAAGCCCGCGTCACGGCGGTACCGGCCGTCCTGGTTCCACTCGGCTGGGTACCGGTCGACTCGGCCGCCCCAACGCGTCCAGCAGTCTTCGCACAGCTGGTCGGCGCCACGTGGGCAGGCGCCGGACATGAGGATGGTGTCGGGGTTCCAGACTTGAGCAAGTGCGTCGCGGATGGTGGTGGTGTCGGTCTACAGTTGGGAACCGGTGATCAGGATTCGTTGAGCCATGCCAGGCCACCTCCGAGATCGGCGGGGTGCCCGCGGCGTGCGGGGTGGCGGTGGACTGCATGGTCGGGATGGTGGTGTCCAGCGGCTTTTCTGCTGGACACCACCACCCCGACCATGGATTGTGGGCTGCCCTGTACACCGGCCGCACCGCCGGTGCAGACCGAAGCACGACACTTGCCTCGTGGTTGTTCCACACGAGGGGTTGGCTGTTATCGCGACTGCCTGGCCGGTTGGTTCGGCGTTGTCAGTGATGCAGCGGGTGGTCGCAATCGTCACGGTGACGGGTCAGCCACTGGGCGGCTGCGTCCGGTCGACCGCAGTACTCCAGCAGGCCGACCAGGACGTTGACTTCGCGGCAGTTCAGCGCAAAGCCGAGGTCGGCCGCGAGTCGCGGGTTGCTGAATACGTCCGCGAAGGCGGCCATCGGGTCGTAGATCAGTCGCTCGGCGGTGGCCATGATGGTTCCTCCTTCTCTGTCCAGACTGTGCGGCGAGTTCTGAACGGCGAGGGCCCGTGGGCCCGGCGCGGTGGTGAATGTCCGGATGCGGAACAGGTGCGAACCATCCACGCAGGGATGTGAGTGGCTTCGCCTGACGGATTGGGAACGCGGGTGGTGCTCCAGGCAGGTGTGATCGGTCAGGGTGCGTTGGTCTGCGGTCGGTGAGCCGGTGGTGGCGGCCACACGATCGCGGTGCACAGCGAGCAGGTGCGCCGATGGTCTTGGCGGGCCAGTCGGGCCTCGTCCGCGGTGAGGTGTTCAGGGCAGGTCGGGCACGGGTCACCGGTGCGGGCGAGTGGATGGCGGGTCTGTGCGGGCGGGTCGGACGGGTCCAGGGTGCGCGGGTGGGCGGTCAGCACCGCAGTCATCTGCTGCACCCGCTGGTGGTCGTGGACGGCGTACTCGCGCGCGGCCGCGGCGGTGGGATGGCCGGGCAGATCGGGGCGTCCGGCGTCGGCACATGTCGGGCAGTCGCCGTAGTAGAGGACGTCGTCGCGGCTGGCGTGCTGGCTGATCGTGAGTTGGTGGGGCTGGTAGGTGTAGTGGGCCGCGGCGAGAAGGATTGCGGCCATGGCGGTGAGTAGGTTCGTTGTGACCGGCAAGGGGAAGTGTTCGCCGGTGGGGCTGACGACGGTGGGCGCGAAGCTTTGCGAGGTCGGTGCAGGTGGGTTGCCCTCGGCGTCGATGTAGCCGAGCAGGTAGCTGTCGAACACGCTCGTCCGGACGATGTCGGTACGGGCGGCACCATGCGCCGAGGTGCTGGTGGTGATCTGGACAGCGGGTGTCGTCACGATGATTCCTCGCGGTAGGGGTTGTCTGGGATGGCCGGGGTTGGCGACCCGACCGGGATGGTCGACTGGAACTTGCGACGCTCGTTGTCGTGGCTGTGTGGTGAGGTCTGTGCGACAGGGAATCCCTGGTACACGGACGGCGGATCTCGCTTCTGGACGCGTTCCAGGTCGCGGACCATGCGCCCGTCCTGGGTGGGGATGCTGTCGTCGTCGAACGTCTCGAGAACGGTGCTGTCCGCGTCGACTTGGGTCATGCGACCGTTGTCGGTGCGGGCGTAGCGGGACAGCAGCCCTGCGTAGATTCGGTGTCCCACTTCGATGGTCACGCTCGCCACGCCTGCATACCGTGTGGTTCGAGTGCCCGCCGTGTCGGTGCGCACGGCAGGCTCACTGGTGTGACGTGCTAATCAGGTGCAGTCCAGGCCGCACTGCGGGCACAGCAGCACCAGACCTTTGGGGGCGTCGGGTGCGAGGACGTCGGGGACCGGGCGGCCATCGGCGGCGAACCAGATGCCGCGGCCGGTGCCGTCGGGGCATTCCTCCGGGGTGGTGGCCCGCCAGGTCACGCCGGGGCCTCAATCACGGTCCGTCCGGGATAGACCCACTCGCGGGCGGACGGGTCGTCTGCTCCGCCGTGCCAACCGACCAGGTCCTCACGTTGCCGCAGCGTGGTGCGGGCCAGGTCGGGAGCCTCGTACGGGGCACGGCCCTGGGAGCGGGCGAATGCGGCGGCCTGCGCGGCGAAGCCCAGAGGTGGCGTGACTGCGGTGGCGGGTGCGCTGGTGGTGGACAACAGTGGATCCTCCTTCGATCGTGACGATGGCGGCGCTGGTCGTGCGGGATGAGGGCTCGTCGCACTGGGGATGCCGTCGGCTGAGCCGAAGTGGCGGCGGTGAGGATCGCGCCGTGGGTGGTGCCCCTTGACGAACCGGCGTAAGTGCCCGTTTCCGAACTGGGTGTGAGTAAGGGTCTTTGGTGCGGACATGGCGGAACTCCTGGTAGATCGGAGGTGTCTAAGCGCCGCTCGACCAGGAGTTCCGTTGCTATCGTGCCCGATCACGAC
>Ga0247771_1000406_pt1 | contig 13902 bp, 13 predicted proteins | sample UWRJL197509C6_FD_179948 | JGI IMG/M metagenome (GOLD analysis project Ga0247771, IMG submission 179948) | Plant litter microbial communities from Arlington Agricultural Research Station in Wisconsin, United States - UWRJ-L197-509C-6 | ecosystem: Environmental > Terrestrial > Plant litter >...
CAGCCGCTTCCGCGATGTTTTTTGTATTGTAGTTGAGCAGCGCGGTGAACACGAAGGCCGGCGTATTGTCACCCCAGGTAAAAGAGCCTACGAAGGAAACGCCGCCCGCAGCGCCGTACCAGTCGGAGGTAACGGTGAGGATCACACGTATTCTTTTGTTGGCCGGTGCGGCCCAGTAGCGTGTAGAGTCGGTGGTGATGTTCACGTCGAAGGGGCGGTAGTCTTCTGATATGCGGTTGAAGATCTCGGTGATCTGTGCCGCCGTGAGGTTGGCGCCGCCGCAGGCGATCGGCCCGTTGGAGTTCCAACTGGTGCCGTTCACGAGGTGGCCGTCGAAGTCGAGGAATACCGTTGCGGTGGCGGAAGGATAGCTGTTGTACTGGCTCGTTTGCGCATGGCTGGTTGCGGCGGTAAGCATAAGGCCGACGGCAAGCAAGGCAAAGCAGAACTTTTTCATTTCAATAGGTTTGGATAGGATGCAAAAGGACGGTGCGATTTCACTCGCTGAGCAGGTCGTACAGGTTCTTCTTGGCCAGTACATACTGGCCGCCATCGAGCTCGATCTCGAAGGCATCGCCGTTGTTGCGGCTCATGATCCGGCCGATATAGCTGAAGGTCCCGTCGGACTGTTGCGTGCGTGTGAATGTAAAGGTGGCGCCGGGGCGATTGGTGGAGCGGATGACGATGCTCCTGATCCTCGCGTCGGACGCATCGGAGCGCGATACGACGGTGCCTTCCCAAAGAAAATTATCCGCCATGCGGTACGATACCTGTGCGCCGAGCGCGGTATTGAACAGGCCTTCGATGCCGGCGGTCTTCAGGTTCATGCGTTGCGGCAGGTCGGCGAAAAGCTTGGGCTTGTTGTAATCGGGTTCGTTGAGGGGAATGGTGTGATCCTGTGCGGAGGCCTTGTTCAGGCAGAAGAGCAGCAGCAGGCCAAGGGCGGTGACGCTTAGTTTTTTCATGGGATGTCGGTTTAAAAGTTATCGCTAACTTTTTGCAGTGGTTAGCTGCAGGATTTTTATTGGACTGGCTGCAATATTTAAAAAAAACCGCTGCTTTGCAAAGCGCTGCTCCATATTTTTTTTAAAATAAGTAATAACACCTGCGTTACTCGTAAAACTACGGGTCTCAGTATTGACCCGTGCCCAGCATCACCAGCGTGCAGGCAACTACGGGCTGAATATTATTCTCGCGGGCCTTGCGCATCAGCTCCTCGTTCTCGGTGCCGGGGTTGAAGATGATGCGCTTAGGATGAAGGTGCAGGATGTAGTCGTAATATTCCACCTGGTTGGCGGGGTTGAGGTAGAGCGTAACGGTATCGACGCCGGTGGCGGCCACATGGTCTTTGGTGATGGCCACATCGGACACCTGACCGTTCCTGCGGCCCACCGCCACTACGGGATGGTCGTGCGCGCGCAGCCGCTGTATCGCCATATAGCTATAGCGTGAAGGATTTTCCGAAGCGCCGAGGACCAGGGTTTTTTTCTGAGCCGACATGAGTCTGTTTTAAATAAAACGTGCAAAGGCCATGCCCAGTGCAGTAAGAAAAGAGAAAGAGAGCAGGGCCGGTGCTGATATTTCCGTTGGGGTTCAGAAAGGTTCGCCGTGGGTCATTTTCACTAATGGCTTTGCGAGGAAAGGCAATCGCCGGAACGTATTTACGAAGAGATTGCTGAGGCGGCTGCTGCCGAAGAAGCGCTGAAGCCACCGGCCCGTACGCAGTCGTCCCGCGAAGCGGCGCTGCCAGTCCGCATCGTAGTTCCGTTCCAGCCCGGCTTGCGTGATCTCGCCGCGGAGAAAACGGCCGCAAAGGTCCGCAGCGATCTTGCCCGTGTGGAGCGCTATGCTCATGCCATTGCCGCACAGCGGCGTGATCATGCCCGCCGCATCGCCCAGCATCAGCACATGGTCTTCGATGCGCGTTTTTTTGCTGAAATTTATTTGCGAGATGGTGACGGGGAAACCCGGACTTATTTCCGACGATTCGAAGATATTCTTCAGTGCGGGGTTGCGGTGCAGAACGTTTTTTTCGAGGGCCGGTATGCTGCCGTGCCGCTTCAGTCCCGCCGCGCGCGTCATATAGCAAAGGCAGTATTCATCACCCTCGATCTTCGATATGCCGCAGTAGCCGTCCTCGAAATTATGCAGGCCTATGAGGTGCCCGGGCCAGTCGGTGCGGATATGGTATTTGATGCCGATATAGTTGTCGAGGCGGCGGTCCTGGGCCTGCAAGAATTTTCGTTTCCAGCTCACATCGAGGTTGCTGCGCTTGCCATAGGCGGCGCAGCAGATGCGGGCCTGCACGCTCGTTGCCTTCGTCTCGCGTGCGCGAAAGTCAACGCGGAACTCTTTATCGAAACGGATGTTTTCCACCTTTGCTTCTTCCAGCACATGCACGCCGGCCGCACGCGCAATGTCGGCCAGCAGCGCATCGAGGCGGTAGCGGCTGATGCCGAAGCCGCCCAGCGGCAGGCGCGTGGTGAAGGTGTTGCCGTCGGGCGCAGTAAGCAGCAGCGTGTCGATGATGGGCAGGTTCATTTCTTTCAGCGGCACGCCGAGCGATTCGAGAAAGCTCCAGCTTTCGAGGCTGATGTATTCGCCGCAAACCTTGTGATAGGGATAGGCTTCTTTTTCAAGCAATAATACCGAATGGCCTTGCGCGCGCAGCCGGATGGCCGCGGCAAGACCGGCAAGACCACCGCCCGCGATCGCTGCATCGTACTGGCTATCGGGCTCCATGACTGTAAAGGATTAACCAGCGAAAGGCCCACCGCCATTGGCAGCTGTAGGGGCCGATGCCGGCGCTTTCAAATAGTTTCTGCCAGTCGCTGCGTATAAAGCCGCGCTGCACCGACAGGGGCGCATCATTCTTCACCAGATAGCTTTTCGAAAATGCGCGTGTCAATAATCGTATTGAATGATAGGCCAGCGGATGGCGGTGCAGGTCATTGATAAAAAAACCCGTGCGGCTTTCCCTGCCAAGCCAGCGCAGCATTTCCACGAGGTCAGGGTCGGTGAAGTGGTGGCAAAAGAGGGAAGAGAAAATTATATCGGGCGCTTCGTCGAATCGTGCGTGGCGGTAGTCGCTGTGGATGAAATGAATGTTGCTGTTGGCGGGCCGGCTTCGTGCGAAGGCGATACATTCCGCGTTGAGGTCGATGCCGGTCAGCTCCATGTCGATGCCTTTGCGTCGGGCCCACTGGCCGATGGCGCGAAGGTTGTCGCCGCCGCCGCAGCCGATCTCCGCCACGGTCCATTTCTTTTTATCGGGTTGATGGCGGGTCAGCGCTTCCATGCCGGCGATGGTGATGCGATGGCCGCCGAGGCGATTGTTGATGAGGTCCAGCTCCTCCATGTTGCGGCGTATGTCGGCAAAGGGTATGGCCTCGCCGTCGAGGAGCTCTTTTTTTGTCGATCGTTGCTGGAAGGAGGGCATCAATAGTGGGCGCTAAAAGTTTCTACGGTCAGGCCGGGTCCGAACGCGGCGCCGAAGAGGCGGGGCATCGACCTTTCCTGCTGCATCATCTTTTTAAGCACGAAGAGAATGGTTGCGGAGGAGAGGTTGCCATAGTCCTGCAGCACGTCGTACGAAGCCTTCAGCTGGCCGTTCGTAAAGTTCAGGCATTTATGGATGCTTTCGAGTATTCGTTTTCCGCCGGGGTGTATGCACCAGTGCGACACGTCCGCGCCGCCGGCGTGTGCCGATGCGCGCTCCACGATGCCGCCGAAGTCCTGCTCGATGAGTTCGGGTATGTAGCTGCTGAGGGTCATCACGAAGCCCGTAGAGGAAAGCTCCCAGGCCATGTCGCTCTTGCCCTTGGATATGATTTCGCTGTAAAAGCTGTCGAGGTAAAGTCCCTGCGCGGGGTGCTCGTCGGCGGTGATGAGGGCGGCCGCGGATCCGTCGCCGAAGAGGAGGGAAGAAGCGATATTGTCGAGGGTAGCCTCACGCTGGAAGTGGAGCGTGCATAGCTCGGTGCAGACGATGAGCACCTGCGCATTCTTGTCGGCGCGGCAGGTGGCGTCGGCGATCTTCAGCGCGTGGATGGCGGCGTAGCAGCCCATGAAATTTATCGAGGTGCGGGCCACGTTCTTCTGGAGGTCGAGGAGCTCGAGCACCTGCAGGTCGAGGCCGGGGGCGCTCATGCCGGTGCAGCTGACGGTAATAAGGTGGGTGATCTTTTTATGGTCGTGCCCATGCTGGAGGCAGTTGCGGATGGCATTGACCGAAAGTGCGGGCGCCTGCCGGGCGTATACGGTCATGCGCTGCTCGAGGCTGGGAAAGGGTTCGAGGTTTTCGCTTTGCGGGTAGAAGCGCCATTCCTGCACCGGCTTGCTGTAGTCGGCGATGGTGGAGTAGCGTTGGCGTATGCCGCTGTGCTGGTAGAGGAAACGCATCTTGCGCCTATCGGATTCCTGCACGGCATACACCTGCTGCATGAAGTTCAGGATATCCATCTGCTGGTGGCAATGCGCGGGCACCGCGGTGCCTATGGAAATAATCTTGCTCAATGAGTTGATGCGATAAATGTTATAAAAAAGATCGTGGTGCAGAGGGTGGATACCAGGTTCATCCGCAGGCTGTTGGTAAAGTCCGCTTTCGCGTCGTCCCGCCAAACGTTCACCAGCCAGTACAGAAAAAACAATACCACCGGGAGCATGATCAGCAGGAAGCGAAGGAACAGGTAGGGCTCTCCTCTCTGAGTAAAACGTATGTAAAGGCAAAAGGTTGCGGCGAGAAAAAGCAGCCCGCTGAAAACGAAGCTGCCGCGCTTGCCCAGGAGCAGGCTTATGGTGGTTACGCCGTCCTGGCGGTCCGCCTCGTGCTGGTACACCTGAGTAAGCGGGTAGAGCGCGCCGATGAGCAGGCTGGCTATGATGCAGGACAGGAGCGGTACGTGGAGGGTATGCTGCGGATCGACGCCGTAATACGTAAGGAAAAAAACAAGGGCGCCCTGGCAAATGAAAACGGTGAGAAAACCGGCGATGGGAAAGCGTTTCAGGTGGATGCCGCGGTAGCTATAAGCCCGGGAGGCTAGAATGTAGAGTAATATACCCAATGCAAAGAGGGGGCTAACAAGCAGCGAAGCCAGCAGGGCCAGGGCATCCATCACCACCGAGGTGATAAAGAGCTGGCGCGTGGGCTGAAGGGGCTGGGCGAGGCCGCCGATGGGACTTTCATCGCGATCCATATACGAGTTGTAGCCGTTGCTGGACGGGTATACGAGCAGGTGGAGGATGACGAAAACGAGGAGGGCGCGGTAGTGGTCGATGGCGGGCAGCTCGGCGAGCGCGAAGAGGTATACGGGGAGGAGGAAGAGCGAGAAATGAAAGCGGAGCAGCTGTATGGTGGAGCGTCGGAGCAAAGGCATGGGCGCTTTTGGTTCGTGTAAAGGTACAGTTGCCTGGGCCTTTGGTAACGGTCATCCCTAACCGAAATGGTTGCCGGTGGTGGTTGAGGTGTGTGGTGGTTAACGGATCACAGGCTCATGGCGGGTTGTGGCCATGAACCTGTGCGGGCCGTTTACCGTCTGCTGCGGCCCACCAGCCAGAGGATGAGGACTACTACGATTACGATGATGATGATGGCGGTCCAGAAGCCCGCTTTAAATACGCCTTCAATCAGTTGGCAGGAAGTGAGGGTCATTGCCAGAGCCGAAATGCAAAGCCAGAGGGAAGCGTTCTTTTTCATGAGTTCGTCGTTTTCTACAGTCATGCAAAAGCTTTGCCGGGATGGAGCTTCGTAATGATGAGTTGGAGAAACTTTGAAGCGCGTGGCTCTTTAATGGTTCGGGATGGTCGTTTGCTTCCGGGTTAAGCGTTGATGAATAATACAGCTTTAGTGTTTATCTTATCTTGTATCGCCAGGATGAATGGTTTGGATTATAATTCTTCCAATCGATCCTGCTTAGCCGATAAAACGAAAACACTAATCCGGCGAATAGGGCAGCCGCTACTAACAACACCCCAATGCCGCCCCAAAGCTTCTTTTTCTTCGGAAAAGCTTTAAAGCTCGCAACGTGTGTTCTCCATTTATGCCGATGCAGAAAAATATAATAATTAAAAGAAACGACGCTTAGGGAAAATAAAAACAAAACAGTGGTATTTGGATAGCCGGTGCTTTTACTAGCGATCTTATACCAGATTGCACCTTGTCCGGCCAGCATAAATTCCAGTAAGGTTATCAGCATTAGGGGTTTCCATTCGTTCCATGGATCATCGGAAAGACTCTTTGCAAAGTAATAGAGTTTATAGTAAAAATAATAATACCAGTTCATTCTAATTGCTTAGTGGTGTTGATTCATACGCGTTGTAAATTGTTGGAGAAGGGTCAGTAATAGTATGCCTGTTATTGCATGAATTTATGACGCCTTTTTCGGAATGTCCTTTCATCAACGGTTCCAGAGATGTTAATATACGCTTAGTCATTGCCGCTAGCTGATTTTTTACTGATCGCTCGATCTGTAAGTGCTGAACATTTTAAAAGATACTTATCGGGTATCGAATTTCAAAGATTAAAAAATAGCAATCTTTTGTGTCCATATTGGCCTCCGGTAAATTTAATGCTTCGGCCGCAGGTAGAAATACAACTGTATTAATACTGGTTGTATAATCTCTTGTTCAATTGGTCTGACTATGCCGGTTGATTGCAAAGGCAGATATTTTATCATTCAACACCATGAGAACGGAGAAGGAAATGCTAGCCGGCGACCTGTACGATCCGCTGGACGCAAAGCTTTCCGCAGAAAGGCTAAAGCCGTATACTGAAGGAGCTCATCCCTGATGCCCGTGAAGGCCTTTGGCTGCAGCCTCCTTTTTATTGCGACTATGGTTATAATATGAAAGTGGGGGGGTAATTTCAATTGCGTGGTGCTGGACGTTACGTTTGTAAAAATTGAAAGCCGCACGTTGTTTGGCCCCAATGTCCAAATTTATATGGCCACCCACCATATGAACTATAGGGAAAGAGCTTCCGGTCTTGAGTTGGCCAGGCTGATTACCATTGGGGAAGATGTATGGATCGACGGCAGCGCGGTGATCTGCCCGGGCGTAAGAGTGGCGATCGCAGCGTAATAGGCGCCGCAAGCGTAGTGACCAAAGATGTACCGGCAGATGTCTTCGCTGTAGGTAATCGATGTCGGGTGATACGGCCATTGGAAACATGCTAAACTTTATTTTCTAAACCCACTTGGGTATAATCCCTTTCAGCCCGGTTAAAATACTCTTGGCCGTTCCTGGAAAAATCCTTCTATTAGTGCTCAACAGGAAAGCTATGCTGGTCAAGACCTTTGGAAGTGCGGTATACGGAGTGGAAGCCATCACCATCACGGTGGAAGTGAACTGGATGTCGTCGGGTATCAACTACCTTATCGTCGGCCTGCCCGACAATGCCGTCAAGGAAAGCCTGCAGCGCGTGGAAAGCACCATCAAGACCATCGGACTCGAGATGCCGCGCACCCGCATCGTCGTAAACCTCGCGCCCGCCGATATCCGCAAGAGCGGCACCGCCTTCGACCTCCCCATAGCCATCGGCATCATCGCTGCTACCCGCCAGCTGCAAAACCCTGAAGCCATCGCCCGTTACGTCATCATGGGCGAGCTAAGCCTCGACGGCGAGATCCGTCCCGTGAAAGGCGCGCTGCCCATGGCTATACAGGCGCGCAAGGAAGGCTTTGCCGGCTTCATCGTTCCAAAGGCCAATGCAAAAGAGGCCGGCCTTGTAAACAACCTTCCCGTCTATGGTGTGGACCATATCCGCGAGGTCATCGATTTTTTCAACAATGGTGAGCAGGGTCTTCCCTCAACGGCCATCAATACCCGCGACGAGTTCTTCACCTCCCAGTATGATTTCGACATGGACTTTGCCGATGTCAAGGGTCAGCTGCACATCAAGCGGGCGCTCGAGATTGCCGCTGCCGGCGGGCACAATGCCTTGCTGGTAGGTCCGCCCGGTGCGGGCAAAACCATGCTGGCCAAGCGGCTGCCCACCATCCTGCCGCCGCTCACTCTGCACGAAGCGTTGGAAACGACCAAGATCTATTCCGTTGCCGGCAAGCTGCCGGAGCATGCTACGCTTGTGTCGCGTCGGCCTTTCCGTTCGCCGCACCATACCGTTTCGGACGTGGCGCTTGTCGGCGGTGGCAGTATGCCGCAGCCGGGCGAAATTTCTCTGGCTCATCACGGCGTCCTCTTCCTCGACGAGCTGCCCGAGTTCAAGCGCACCGTCCTTGAGGTGATGCGCCAGCCGATGGAGGAGCGCCACGTCACGATCTCCCGCGCCCGCGTGGCAGTCGACTTTCCAGCTTCCTTCCAGCTAATAGCGTCCATGAACCCTTGCCCTTGCGGCTATTACAATCATCCCTCGCGCGCCTGCACCTGTCCGCCCGGCTCCGTACAGAAATACCTAAACAAGATCTCCGGTCCACTTTTAGATCGCATTGACCTGCACGTAGAAGTAACGCCTGTTCCCTTCGCCGATCTTTCCTTAGGTCGTCCCGAAGAAAGCTCAGCCGCCATCCGCGAGCGTGTGATCAAGACCCGCGAGATTCAGTCCCTGCGCTTCAGGGAAGACACTTCCGTTTATTGCAATGCGCAGATGGGTGCCCGTCAGCTAAAAGAATTTTGTGCTTTGAACATGGCCAGTCAAAAGCTCGTCAAGGTAGCCATGGAAAAGCTCAACCTCTCGGCCCGCGCCTACGACCGCATCCTCAAAGTCTCCCGCACCATCGCCGATCTTGCGGAAAGCGAGGAAATTAAAGTAGAGCACCTGGCGGAGGCAATACAGTATCGGAGTTTGGATAAGGCGAGTTGGGGTGTTTAGAAATTTGTTATTATATTTTCTATAATATTTTAAAAAATTACAATAAAAAGAAGTAAAGCTGTTGCTAATATTTAGGTGATGTACTTAATTCCGATCTTTGAAGAGCTATAATAATGTATAATGAGTATAATATGCATCTGGTGCCGCAAAATTGAACCGGACGTCACTTTTGTTCGGGCTGCACATATATTTCCTCATTCTCTTGGTGGAATTCGGGTTTGCAAAAATGTATGTGATTCTTGTAACCTGTATTTTGGATCAAAGCAGAAGGGCGGTGTTACCTCTGTGGAAATAGCATTAAAAGAACTCCTTAACATTTCTAGGTACTTCCTGCTTGGTCAAACTGCAAAGAAGCTTCCTAGATTTCAATCCGAATACTTCAATTACGATTTTAAAAAACAGATACTCAAACCTAAGTTTAAATATAGTGCAATCTCTGATTTTCAAGCAATGTTCACTAAGCAGTTCAAAAGAGGTGTTTATAAAATATTTTTGGAAGAAAGAAGTGAAAGCATTGGTGACGCTTTAAATTCACAATTCGATTTTATTCGTGAGTATGCTAGATATGGAATTGGCGATTACCCTGTTTTCTACTGCAAGCCAACTTTCCCAGTTATTTTCCTTTCTAAAATAGATGTTGTTAATCCGATAATTCGATTTACTGAATATTCCGAAAATATTATGAAGCAGTTTGGGTTTTACAATTATTACTTTTTTACCCATAATATAGCATTTCCCGTTATTCGTAATTATGAGATCACAATTTCGAATTATGTCAAATTTGTTCAGGAAAATGAAAAGAATGTATGCGCTGATTTAATTCCTATAAAGCAAATAACTGATATCGACTTCACCTTTTCTTTTTTAGAAGGTTCCCGGTAAATTTTAAGCCTACGTTGATTTTCGAGCATGTGTTAACACATGCAATCATTCAGAACTTGCGATTTGAGAACTTAATGTATGAGAATAATCGCAGCATTGTTTGGCTTTCTTGTCAAACATTTATATAATACTGTTATTTTCCACGCATTTCAAGCTGGCGAATGATCCGCATACTGTTTTCAATCGATCGATTAGTTACTGCTGGTTGTTTACTCGAGTTGCTAATTGGAATACCCCCTGGCATTAAAATTTTATCACCCCATCTATGGCCTCAATAATGCCCGATCATCTGGTCTTTCATGCCGCGAGCACCGCGGAGATACACCAGTGCGCCTACGCGCTCCTCAAATACCTCAACATCTATAACCTCAAGCCCCCCGCCGGCCAGGCCGTGGTCATCTATACCACCGCCCCCGCCCGCCTCGATATGTACGGGACCTTTTTTCCGCAATTCGACCTCCGCGAAACCAGCGCCGACAAAAGCTCCCTCGACTGCCTCCGCGATTTCTGCGGCCTCCACCAGGGCCCCGTCCTCTTCCTCGGCGAACAAACCTACCCCATAGCCGAACTCGATACCCTCTTCGCCGCCATCGGCGACGGACAGGTATATGCCCGCCACCAGCCCGGCGCCGGCGTGTCCGCCCTCGGCTTCCGCTCCGAATCGCCCGCCTCGCCCACAGATGCGATGAGCGCACCCTTCCACCCCCTTGACGACTACATGGCCCACTACCCCAACCTTAAGGAGTTCGACGAGCTGCTCGCCGATTTTTTTACCCGCTACCAGGAAGAAAGCGTCCCCAACCAGGTTAAGCTGATGCACCCCATCAACGCCGCCGATATCGAGGCCGAAAAAACCCGCTTCCTCCAACTGCCCCTCACCACCCGCCTCCTCAAAAAGCTAACGGGCCGCGGCTGGCGCATCGGCAACTACCGCCGCCGCATTTAACCGATCCATCCCCATGCTTCCGGCTGCATCATGCGGATAGTCAGGCGCACGCCCCTCCACGAAAGGGCGCAAAACCTTAAGGCCCTAGCGGCCAGCATCTAAGGCGGCCGTCAACACGAACTCCGCAGATACCCCCATTTAATAGTAACTTGTATGCTCATTTTTACAGACGAATGAAAATCTTACTCCAATACATACGGCCCTACCGCTTCATGGTGGTGGCCGTACTCCTGCTGGCCGCCATCAATATGAGCTTCTCCATGCTCGACCCCATTATCTTCGGCAAGCTCATTTCCCTGGCCGGTATGTTCCACAAATCGGCGCCCCTCACCGGCGAATCGAGCTGGCACCATTTCCTTTTCCTGCATGATACTGTAGCCACCGACGCTGCCCCTGACGTCAAGATCGAAATCTACGGCGTGGTATGGCTTGTGGTGGCTTCGATAACCGTTGCCATGATCAGCCGCATCGCCAAAAATTTCCAGGACTATTTCCTTTCCGTCATCATCCAGAAGTTCGGAGCCAAGGTGTTCACCGATGGACTGAAAAAGGCCATGAAGCTGCCCTACCAGGATTTTGAGGACCAGCGCAGCGGCGAAACCTTGAGCGTGCTTACCAACGTGCGGGCCGATACCGAGCGGTTCATTTCCAATTTCGTCAACATCGTCTTTACCGTATTTATCGGGGTGGTGATCGTGGCCGTCTTTGCCGCTACCATCTCGCCCTGGCTGCCCGTCGTATATTTCGGCGGTACGGCCATCCTCATGGTCATCTCCAACCTCCTCAGCAAAAAGGTCAAGAACATCCAGAAGACCATCCTCACCGAAACGAACGCGCTCGCCGGCACCACCACCGAATCGCTGCGCAATATCGAGCTGGTGAAAAGCCTCGGCCTCACCAACCAGGAAGTGGACCGCCTAAACAAGAATACCTACAAGATCCTCGGACTCGAGATCACCAAGGTGAAACGCGTGCGCAGCATCGGCTTCGTGCAGGGCACCTTCGTCAATACCCTGCGCCAGGTGATCCTCTTCATGCTCATGGTCTTCATCTTCCACAACAAGATGGACGCCGGCCAGCTCGTGACCATGCAGATCTACTCGTTCTTCATCTTCGGGCCGCTGCAGGATATCGCCAACATCATCCTCAGCTACCGCGTGGCCCAGGCCTCGCTTAATAATTTCGAGGCCCTCATGGCCAAGCCCTCCGAAGCGCAGCCCGAACAGCCCCAACCCATGGGACCCATCCACGACCTGCGCTTCAACCAGGTGAGCTTCAAGCACCAGACCGCCATGCACAAGGCCATCGACAATATCAGCTTCGAGGTGAAGACCGGCGAGACCATCGCCTTCGTCGGACCGTCGGGCTCCGGCAAGACCACCCTCATGAAGCTGCTCGTGGGCCTCTACCGCCCGCAGGAAGGCAATGTCTTTTACAACGGCGTGGACGAGAACAATATTCACTTCGACAACCTGCGCAACCAGATCGGCTTCGTTACCCAGGACACGCAGCTGTTCAGCGGCACCATCCGCGAGAACCTGCTGTTCGTGAACCCCGCCGCTACGGAGGAAGAGCTGCTCGATGCCCTGCACAAGGCTTCCTGCACCAACCTGCTGGCCCGCGCCGAAAAGGGTGTGAACACGGTGATCGGGGAGGGCGGCCTCAAGCTGTCGGGGGGCGAAAAGCAGCGCCTTTCCATCGCCCGCGCCCTGCTGCGCAAACCCAAGCTCCTCATCTTCGACGAGGCTACGTCGGCGCTCGACTCGCTCACCGAAGAGGAGATCAGCAAGACCATCCGCAACGTGTCTTCCCTCAGCGACCAGATAACGATCCTCATCGCGCACCGCCTGTCCACGATCATGCATGCCGACCGCATCTACGTACTTGAAAAGGGCGTGGTCACGGAAACGGGCACGCACGAGGGCCTGCTCGAAGACAAGGGCCTCTACTACGCCATGTGGCGCCAGCAGATCGGCGAGCGCAAGCCGCTCGTTGCCGGCCAGCCGGCGGCCTCAAGTAATTAAAGTTTATTATATATAAGTTGAAATAAATAAAGAGGCCCGGAACGATTTATCGTTCCGGGCCTCTTATTAAAGTATTGTTGAGCAGATGCAATTTTGTTTAATGATTCAATGCGCCTGCATCTTTATCATCAAACGAAATAATTTATTGTTCCAGCAGGAAGGGTTCCAGCTTGCGCACCACGTCCTGCCACTGGGCATAGGAATCGGGCTTGGTGAGAAAGAGGGCGGCGCCGAGGCGCTTGCACACGTCGCGGTCGATACGGCTGGAAGAGGTGGTGACCACGGCCACCGGAATATTCTGGTACGAGGAGTTTTCCTTCAATGCCTTCAGGGTCTGCCGTCCATCCAGCTCGGGCATGTTCAGATCGAGCACGATGAGCGAGGGCAGCTCATGGCTGGTCTTGCCGTCGAGGTAGCGCAGCACTTCGCGGCCGTTGCTCACGAACTCGAGCGCCAGCGGGCTGTGGGCGGCCTTGCAGGCTTCATTCACCCAGGTCTTGTCGTCGATATCATCATCGGCGTATAGCACGATCTTCGCTTGGTTCACACGTTGTTGGTTTTTACGGTCATTCAGAAATGCGCATGAGGGGCAGACAGCTGTTCACCACATCGCGGTAGCCCTGATAATGATAGGGCTTCTGGAGATAGGAAACGGCACCCAGGCGGGCGCAAGCTTCCTTGTCGGTCTTGTTGCCCGACGTAGACAGGATCACAACGGGAATGTCGCTCAGACGGGGACTCGATTTGAGGTAGCCCAGCGTCCTGCGGCCGTCCCATCGCGGCATGTTCAGGTCCAGTATGATGAGGGAAGGCAAGGCTGCCGACTCGATGGAGTTCAGGTAATCAATGGCTTCTTTGCCACCGGGCGCGCAAACCAGGTCGGGGTGATGCTCCGTAGCGGCAAACGACTCACTCAAAAAAATGCAGTCGTCCGAATCGTCGTCGACATACAGGATTTTTGGGGTGGTGGAATGCTTCACGGGTTCGCTTTTGGTGGTGAGCAAAGCTACCTTTTTCCCAAGGCTATATCAACTTGTTCGCCTATGAGTTCCTCCTGTTTCGTCGAAAAAATCGAGCGGAAATTGTCTTCGTGTAGAACGTACACACGTGCTTAATCGATCCTTTCGATGATGCCCGCAATTCCTTGTCCGCCGCCCACGCAGGCCGTCACCATGCCGTATTTTTTACCGGCCCTTTTCAGGTCGTTCAGCAACTGGATCGTAAGC
>Ga0247771_1000407_pt1 | contig 13899 bp, 2 predicted proteins | sample UWRJL197509C6_FD_179948 | JGI IMG/M metagenome (GOLD analysis project Ga0247771, IMG submission 179948) | Plant litter microbial communities from Arlington Agricultural Research Station in Wisconsin, United States - UWRJ-L197-509C-6 | ecosystem: Environmental > Terrestrial > Plant litter >...
AATGTATTGTCGTGGAGCAATTAACTTAGGAGTCGTGGGGTGGGCGGAAAGTGCGCCGGTCGATTGACTGCGCCGGTCGATGTACAATCACGTTAGTATTAGTTTACTTTAAAACTAAATTTAATATACTACGTAGTATATTTAATATACTAATACTAAATTACGTTATTACTAGTCTTTAGAAATTATAAGTAGTAAGACTAGTAAATTATATGTTTAAATCTACTAAAAACTACTAATATATTAGAAGCAAGACGGCTTTAGCATCAAAAACGCTGTACACTATACAGCATCTCTAAAGTAAGGCTAGTAAAGCTTACCTAGCTGTTTGGTAAAGGAGCAGCGGACTAGTTAGCAGCAGCCTGCTGCAACGGTTGCACTCGGGCCCTATTTAGGCCCAAGCGCCCCCAATTCAATAGGGTCAAAAGGCGTCCCTACATTCTAGGCATTCAAGGCCAGCTCTTTAAGACTCAGTTCTTAAAGATAACTGTATAGGCAATATATATGCTTTTGTTGTGTCACTACACCCTATTCCAAGCCTTTCATCGTCTGCCCAGCCTACCAGCGTCTATACCGTTACATAATATTACTAACTACTCTTTAAAAGAGTTTTCTTTTTATTAAGTTTATAACCTTATATTCAATCTTTAGATGATTAGTAAGCACTTTCTAAGTATAGAAGAATTATATAAAATTGTATAAAACTATAACGTGGTTGTACACCAATCGGACCGTGTCACCATTCAGACCACTTTCTGCGCGCGACGCGACCTCCTGACTCAATTGCTCCACAACAACCCCAGAAAATCAATCAGACTCTACATTGCTATCTTCATCAAAGGTCTCTTCAACCTCCTAACAAGTTCATATATTGTACCCAGGCTTGCTGCATTGCCTGCAGCGCTGCTAAGTCGACAGACCAGCCTCTACATCGCCCTCCTTCTTAGACGTTTTCTATTGCTTCAACCCTTTTACCTCCTTCTTAGCTAGTAAATCTTTAGCACTATCTACAGTAAGACTCCCTCTATCTTAGACACATATACGCTTAGCCCTTTAGCGCTTTAAAAGTACAACATTAGCGTCCTCTAATATTTACACCTAGTCCTTCAATAGTATCATCTCATAGGCAATCCGCTCTATACCGGCCACTAGTTGCATTACAGCTAAAAAGGTTGCTATTAGAGAGCTTCCTTAGTAACCTATAATCCTATTCTAAACGAATTTAGACTATAAAATCATCTTAGCTGGGTTATATAGTGTTTGAGAGACCCAGGTGTCAGCCTTAGCAGGAGGAGGTCTAGTTAGTGTTGGCATCTATAGCTTAACATTAAGCTTTGATATCACAGCTTAGAAGTCGAAGGGCACTAGGCCAGTACCTCTAAAGCCTCCCTAGATGTTTCTAGGCGTTATTGCCTTATTGTAGGCAGCCTTAAACGCAATAAAGAACTCAAGCTTAGTAATATACGTAATAGCAGCCTTAACGAAGACCTCGATTTCTCAACCATACATCCGTTTCAGAACACTATAACACCCAACATCAAGAGGCTGGGTGAGATGCAAGGAATGTATAGGAAGGCAGATAGTAATAATGTTATTCTCCTAGCAGTACTACTTAAATATAACAGATAGGTAACTCTTATAGCCATCCAGGACAATCATCCACCAACCACCTTATCGCCAGGCCTTAGTATGCTTATCAAAGTGCTTAATCTAATCTAGGCTAGTTTCGTTATCTATCTAGCCATTTGTTGAAGTCTAGATAACCTAAAAGCCTAGGAGGCCACACTCTATATACCATAATGCAAGGTGGTGCTTACCTTGGACAACTAAGAATAGTGGCAATGTAAAACCGTCTACGCTTACACACTCAATTGCAGTCGCCCATTCTCAATTACCAGCTTAAAACTGCTTAGCTTAGCCTTTCCTTTCTAAGCTTATAACAACCATATTGCTACAGATCATGCCCATTATAAAGCCTATCTCGTCGAAGTTGTAGAAGTTGCAATCCTAGATGCCATATTTCGCACACATGTTCTTTACCAGCTTAAACCACTTCTTAATAAGGTTAGGATCTTTGTAGAGGGCTCGCTAGATGTCGTAGGCACAAGATCGACGCATCTTTAGCCTTAGTTCGTTCTATACAAAGCGGTAGGGCCAGCAGTAGCCAACTGGTAACGCAGCACGCATCACGCAGAGTCGATTCGCCATATCTCGTACGTCGTCAATCCAGGGTAGGAATCCTCGCGAATCTAGGTTAAGTATATATCAGACAAGCTCCTCTTCTTTGGATTTGGTCAATAGACAGTACTTGTTACATCTGCCAGCTCAGGGTTGGGTCCTATAGAGTCGTTGGCAGAGTATAGTACAAGAGACCTTGTATATCTGCACAGCGCATCAGATAGACAAATTTTAGGGGGATTAAGTAGCCTGAATGGCTAATAAGAGTCGTGCTTTATCAACTTTGCAAGGCATTGTTTTTTGGTAGAGTGGTGGAGCAATTAGGTTAGGAGGTCGCATCGCATGTGGAAAGTGGTCCGAATGGTGACACAGTCCAATTGGTGTACAACCACGTTAGCGAATATTGATATCTAATATAGTAGAAGTAAGAAATCCTTTAGAATACTAGCTAGTAATACTTATATAGCTATATTATACTTACTTATATAGCTTAATATCTTACTATTAAGTAGTACTGTAGTATTTGTAGTTTAATAGTAGTATAGAGTTGAAAATATTACAGTAGTTTGTATTAAATTTAGTTTTTGTAGTTTAGTATTAGTTTACCTTTAAACTAAATTTATTATACTAAATTACAACCCTAAGTGTTTATTACAGTTTTCGCCTTCCTCTTTATAGAAGGAATCTATACTTATATACTTAATTGCAGTTCCTTCTAAAGAGAGGAAAGCGAAAACTGTGATAAACACTAAGTTGATTGTACTATCTAGCCTGTTAGAGTAGTAGCTTCAAGTACGACTATTTTGCTTAGCCTAACACATTTTTCAGGCTAGCTTAACTAGCTTCTCCTATAACACTATATTCCTTCCATCCTACAATACAGTCACTTCTAGTATACCTAGAATGTCTCTATCATCTAATAACCCTATCTAGTATATAAGTTTATCTTTAATATCCTCTTTGCTATTTGTAAGTTCTAGGTTGAAGACTAGAATCTAGATTTAATCTTTGTTAGAAAGTTCTAATAAAGAAGCGTCCTTTATTGCTTTAGCTCTACTAAAGATCTTATAGGGCTTTTTCAACCTATTAAGCTTAATAGGTGTATAGCCTTTGTAAAGTAAGAGTATAATGTATATTGTAATCTTAGAAGAAGTGCTATACTTAAGTAGTAGTTGGTGTGTATAGTTAATTTGTAGTTAATTGAGTGTATAGGTGAGTGATAAACTTCTAGTTAATCAAGTAGTTAGTACTAGTCTTTTATAGCCAGCTAGCTTTTACTAAAGTTTGTTGTAAAAGCTTGTAAAAGCTTGTTAGCTAAAGGAGTTATACTGTCTTACTAAATTGTAAAGCTTTTGTAATGCTAAGCTAATATAGTGTTAAAGCTTTAACAGTAGGGCTAAAGCTTTAGCTTTAGCCTAGCTCTACTAAAGTTTCTATAGGACTTAAGAAGTATAATTGCCCTTTACTAAAACCTTATAGTTAGGTAGATAGTTTAGCTGGCTGGTTGTAATTGGTACTAATACAGTTTGGAACACAGTATAAAGCACAGTAACGCTATACCTAGCATTCAAGTATAGTAACAAGGTTTTAGTAGAGGGTAATTGTACTTCTTAAGTCTTGTAGAGACTTTCTAGAATAAAAGGGGCTAGGCTAAAGCTAAAGCTTTAGCGCTGCTGCTAAAGCTTTAACACTATATTAGCTTAGTATTATAAAAGCTTTGCAATTTAGTTGGTATAACTCCTTTAGCTAATAAGCTTTTACAAGCTTTTACAACAAACCTTAGCAGAGGCTAGCTGACAAGAGGACGAAGGGTCTAGTCAAAAATAATAAAGGAAGCATAGAGGTTCAATTCTAGTAGGCAAAGGCGCGCCCTTTTAGAGGGGCGGCCTTCGCCCTTATCTAATCACACCAGCCGTTGCCAGCTAGCAACAGCTAACGCGAAGGCGAACCATCAGACGTCCTCCTCAAGGCAGACCCTTCTAGAAGGGTCCCACCTCAAGGCGCATCATATACCCCCCCTCAAAGAAGGAGGGCAGCGTCCTCGCTACTGCTAAAGTACAGAAAACAAGCTTTTTCTTCCTCCTAAACCATCTTTCTAGGGCGCCCTCGTCGCTTTAAAGCAACCTTAGCAAGAGGGATCTGCGCGTCTGTAACAGCAGGTAAGGCGTTCTTCCTAGGCCTACCGCGAGGTCGTAGTGCCTTTAGAGCGGAGGTCTTGCCCTTAAGGGTCTTACAACAAGCCTTAAGGCGTTTAAAGTCCTAAATTGCGCCTCGTACATTGTTTAGTTCTTTCTCGTACATCCAAATATGCTCCAAGCTGTTATATCCTTTCTATTCAACGTTGTATTCAGCGCCTCTATCGCATACACGCCTCTTGCCTACAATTCACTCAACCTTGTATACATTACCGTTGCCAGGTGTGTTATCAGAATCAGATTCTAAGGCGCCAGGGGGCAGCTTGTAACGATTAAAAATGTTGGAATCCTTATCGTATAGGAGGAGGTGTTTAATGCTAACAACAGGGTAAATTCGCCAGCGCTCTAGGAGGTCCAGTTTATACACTAGGTGCAAAACCTTCCTAACGACAGTAACTAGGCTAGTATACTACTAAGAGAATTTGCAGTTTAGCTTACTTAGAAGGCTATACCCCTAGTGCAGCTTCAAAAGCACTTAATCTCTAACATTAAACTCAATTTAGCGATGCTTCCTATTATAGCAACGCTTTTAAACAGCTACTACAAAGTCTATAGCGAGTTGTATGTCTTTTTAAAGGCCTTTATAGAGAAAGCAAATGTCTTTAAGTGCTAAGGGTATTGTACCAGAAACCCAGTCTAGAGGTTCTAAGATCTTGAATCTAAAGCAGTATTTATAAGGTGTAAGATTTGTAGCCTTATTAAACGCTGTATTCAAATTCCACTATAAAGAAGGGATAATGTTAACCTAGTTGCAATTAGGGTGCTTAAAAGTATAGAACTAAATCGCAATCTCAACAGTCTGGTTTTAATGTTTAGACTAGCTGTTAGCCTAGGGGTGCTAAGTGGCCGTTATAGCCAGTTGCATCCTAAAGGCTTTCTACATCTCTATCTAGAATTCGCTTGTAAATTTGCTGTCTTAGTTAGAGATAATCGCCTTTAGCATGCCCCAGTTAGCAAAGAGGAGCATTTAAATAAAAGCCTTAGCCTAGTCCTTTGCCCTATATTTTGTATACCCTAGGATTAAAAGGGTACGCTTACTAGCCTTATAGGTAACTAGCATCAACATATTAAACAAATTAAAGTCTTAGAGCGCCTAAAGGGTACCTTTAGAAGGCATAAGGGGGAGGCTAACAATAAAATCAAAGTAGACTATCTCTATAGGAGTCTTAAGAGTAGAAATAGGTTGGTAGTTGCCTAAGGACAACTCCCTATTTGTCTAGCATTGCTTGCAAGACAGGCACTTTCTAACCTATTAGCGAATTAAATGTATCTTGTTGTAGAAGTGTAGAGTAGTTAAGTCTTTAGCTATACGCTTTTAGCTAAAGTAGTGCTTTTCATTGTACATAGAGGCTAAAAACTCTAGAATTAGCGTATACAGTATATAGAGTTGGGTACTAGCTTCTACATTAACGTTATAGAGAAGACTGTCCTTTAACTTAAAGAGGTGCTTAACTTTAAAGGCGTTTAAAACCTCCTTAGTACTAGGTTCTTCGCTAGTAAGGTCTACAATTATACAGCGATAGTGGTAATCTTCTTTATAGCTTTTAAAGAAGCGATCCTTTAATTCCTCTATTATTTTAGCTTTAGCTACAATATACTAGATTTAGTTAAGAACAGCTTCTTCTAGTAATTTGCACTGTATGTTGTCTGCCTTGCCCTTAGTACGTAGGCGACTCAGTGTATTAAAGACCATATTTAGGCAGCTAGAAAGGTAGAAAACATTAAGGTTGTACTAGCTAAAGTAGATTAAGGTATTAATTAGCTATTGATTTATATAGTCAACTAAGGAGGTGTTAAAGAGGGTAGATTTAACGATATTCTTCATTACTAAATAATCTGTAAGAACAACAACAGGGGAGTTAGAGGAGTAAATTGTTGTCTTTATCTTCTTAACAGCCTAGACAAGGCAGGCTACCTCTAGTTTAGAAGGCCTATATCCCAATTCCAATTTAGTAAGACATTAGCTTAAGAATATAACAGGTTGAACCTCTACTAAAGGAATTAGGGTGCCTAGGGTCTAGACATAGCTATCTACTAAGTAGAAGGCTATAATACTAAATCTGCATTCTTTAAAGCTGTTAACTTATAGAAACAATGTCTTATTAGGGTTGAAGTGGAAGAGAGAACTGTCCTAGCAGATTACCTACTATACAGTATTAAAAGAGGCCAGCTCCTACTCTATAGGTTGATAGAACGTTGTTCTAGTATAATTCTAATGGCGTTGTAGCTGTCTAGAGACGATAGCGCCTTCTTTACACCTACATACCAAGAGCTGCACTTTATACAACTATAGTAGTTCCAATAGCTAGAAATAGTATAGTATTAAGTGCTAGAGAAAACCAGTTACATCTAAATACATCTTTAGTACCTTAAGCTGCTTAGAGAATTCTAAAGCCCTAAGCGCTTAAATTCGCTTAAGCGTTGTTAAGAGCCTAAAAGCGTCAACTTTAAATCCTAGAAGTTCAATAGAAAGGTACCCTATAAAGGACTTAACAGGAGAGATGCTAACATTTAAGGCTTTAAAGCACTAGAAGATAAAGTCAAAGTGCTCCTTGTACTCTTTAGCAGTCTTAGAAAAGACAACAACGTTATTAATAAATGTACAGCAGAAGTTACTACAGTTACAAAGCTTCTAATCTATAAAGCGTTAGGCATAGGCTAGGGAGTTTTTAAAGCCTATAAAAGCAACTATTAATTGCTCTAGTCTATATAAACTAATTATTGTAAAGTGATTGCAGTATGCTAGGTGTACTTAGAATTGGTAGAAGAAGCTGCTAGCGTCTATAATTATAATATATCTCGCACCTTAAAGGCTTTAAATAACCTCCTATTATAGAGGAAGAGGGTACAAGTTAAGAATCGCCACCTTGTTTAGCTACCTAAGATTAACAACAGTACAGCCCTTTTGTATATTATACACAGTATACTAGACTACAAAGATAGAGTATATAAAGGGATAAGGCTTATACACCTATTCTATACAGTTCTTTTCGTACAAGCTGTTGTATATTATATCCAGGCATTCACAGTCTTTCTAGCTAAGAGAGTACACTCTAGAGTTGAGGCATGTATTCTACTAGCCTTCTACTAAAGGTATCTTCATCTACTAGTCTTTAGGGACCAAGATTGGCCTAGTATCCTCCTAAATCGTAGGGTATTAGTTGGCTATTCTTAGAAAGCGCTTAGCCTAGAAACAGTCTTTAGTATAGAAGTAGATGCCGTTCTCTATAACTAGCTTAGGCACATTCTTAGGCTTCTTAATGCTAAGAGTCAAGGTAACCTTACAGGGCTTAGGGTACACTTCTTCTTTTAGTCTTTAAGCGTCTTAATACGCATAATTCGTCTTCTTTTCTATAACAGTCTTAAAGTCTTAAGTACTTAGCTATACACCTAGGACTTTACTAGATGATAGCCTACCATCAATACGCTATAGCAGGCTATAGCAGCTAAAGTATAGGAGAGGTACCTTTTTTAAAGACTTATTACATGTTTCCTAAACTACCTTAAGATCGATTAGCACAATAGGCACAGCTAGCACCGCTCCTACCCCTTAATCTTGTATTAATAAGAAGGCGCTTAGCTTGTTGTATAAGGTATTCTTGCTTACTTAATTAGAAGTGTTGCACTTAGTAGTAATATTAAAGATGAAGTTAGAGACTAGTATTGGAAAGGAGGTTGAGAAGAAGGTAAGGTTTGGAGTTTTAGTAGGAGATTTCGTCTAAAGGAAATACTACCCTAAAATAACAGCTTTAAGTTAATCTATAAGTTCAAATTCCACACCTAAGGCTGTAACAACGGCAGAGTCTAGTAGGTTGGTTTGCTACTAAACAGGCACATTCTATATCTCTAGGCTGTTAAGGAGGAGGTTCTAGGTAACTGCTGTGTTAGATAGAGAAGGCGTAGAGGTTTTACCCATACTAGCCACCAGAGCTAGTACTGTAAATGCCTTTAGGAGCAACGTAGCGAAGTAGCTAGATTCAACGCTCTTAGTAATAGTTCTTAGATAGGTCTTCTTGCTAACGGTAAGGTAGTGCTCTATAGGGTTCACTAACAGAAGTACTTGTACCAAATTGGCATCAACAAACACATTAGCTACTATAGGGTAACAGGCATTAAAGGTAAAGAAGCAGTCCTTTAGCAGGTCTTTGTAGTCAACCTAAACAAACGCTTTTTTGCTAAAAAGGAGGGTAATAGTCTTAAATAACGTTACCTTGCAAATATAGAGATTGCTACGCTTAGTAACTTCAAAGTTAGTAGAGAAGCCTCCAATTAGGGTAATCTTAGAGGTGCTAAAGTCGATTTAGGCCTTCCTAGGGTACACCTAGGCGTTGCCTAAAAGCATATTAGGCTTAAGAGAATTAACTACCCAACTACAGGCAGACTGCTTAAAGAGGCCCTTTTTGCCATTAGGAAGATCACCTTTAGTAAAGAACCACACTGTAGCAACCTTGTAGACTTTAACAGCCTCGTTTCCAACGCTTTAAACGCACTAGAGGAAAGGCAACGCCTTAATAGTCTTTTTAACGTATTCCTTAAAGAACTTACAGCCAATTAAGGTGTGCCTAGTGCTAGGGTTAAGGCAAATCTCTATAGCTATACTCTCTAGGGTTGTACAAACCTTAATACAAAGATGTATATACAAGGTGACGTTGCAAACGTCATCGTTATTGTCTATATCTTTAATAGCGTCTTCTAAGACGATCTCTACAGAGAGGGAAGAGGTAGAAGATTTATTAAAGACTTCTAAAGCCTCTGTAATAATAAAAGAGATGCCTTCCTTAATAGTAAACACATTGCTCTTAGAATACATTACGTATAGGCATTTAAGACCTTCCCCTAAGTAATAAAAGAGAGCGTTCCTTAAGACAAAAGAAGTCTTACAAGAGCAGTAGATACGCTTCTTAGGAGTAGAGGCAGCTATATTGTTTAGAGACTTCCATTAGACTACAACAGGAGCAGTAAAGTTGACAAAGTCGTCTGCATCTAAATGCTTGCTAAAGCGATTAGAGTTGCTACTAGAAGGAGGGCCTTCTTTATTGCTAGCAATATATCCTAAATATTACAGCTTAGCGTTGCTGTCCTTAGCAGAGCCCTTCCACTACAGACGAGTATTGTAGGGCTTGTTGTTGCGATTATTGTTACAGTAGTTGTCTTTACAACGATTAGGACAACGTTCTTGAGTGCGTTTAAAGTCGCACGTTCTATATAGCTTAGAATCCTAGTTGCTGCGGTAGTCTTTGCAGTTGTTGTACCTGTTTGACTTGCAAGGCTGCTCCTTCCTGCTGTAGGTGTAGTCCTAGTTATCCTTACAGTAGGAGTCCTAGTTGTCTTTGTAGGAGAAGTTGGTTTTCTTGCAGTAGGAAGGCTTGAAGTTGTTACAGCTGGTAAAGCTAAAACCATAGTTATTATACCAATTAGACTAGTATTCCTTTATTAACTGCCTAGCGAGGCTGCCTTTAGATGTAGTCTTGAAAAGCACTAGTGTAAATAACTCCAATTTAACTATATAGTCGTTAAAAGAGGTATCTTTAGCAAGGCGCGGCAACTAAAGCCGAATTTCCTAGCTTAGGGAGTTGTAGATGCCAAAGAGCACTATAAAAGGCTTATTGTTGCACATGCCCAGTTGGGTTGCAGCACGAATCTTGTACTGGAAATACTACACCAAGGCGCCTTAGTCCTTGCCAATATCCCTTATAGAAAAGGAGCCCTTATAGAAGATGTCGTAAATTACATTGTTAAGAGGCTTAAAGCATACAACCAAGGCTTTAAGCTGATTGTAAATGCCTAGACGTGCAAGTTCGTTGCATCAATTCTCTGCCAATTCTCCAAGATACTAGGAGAGTACAACGCCTGTTAGCAGGCTAGGGAACAACAATGCTAACTGAGAGGGTACTTAAAGATTGGTACTAGTATTTAACAGAGTGCTAATTCGCACCTAAAAGCTAAAGACATTGGTAAAAATAGTCTTTCCATTGTCGTTAATAATACCTTTCTATAGAAGGTCGTTATATCTAAGGTTAAACACACCAATATCCTTGCATTTAATCTAAATCCATACAGGTACAGACTAGGCGCTCGTTGTAGATGTTAGGCTTAGCAATCATAGGCCTCTATTAAAGGGCCTTTAAAGACAGGCTTCTTCCTATAGGCATGCATTTAATTATTCAAAATGCTATTGTAAGGTCTCTCTAACTTCTAGAATTGCATAGCCCTTGCCTTTATCGCCTAATACTCTATATATAAACTCTATAAGTTCCCAAATAGCGCCTACAACGTTGTTGTTTATATTGTTAAAGTTGGCGTTTATAGCGTTAAGCGTCTAGCTTAAGAACTTAGTATCTCTAGCCTGCTAGGCGTAGACGTCCTTTACTATAGCAGTATTCTTAGAGTCGCAAGAGGGCATCTTAGGCAACAAGACTTGGCTTTAAGTAGAAGCAGGAGCAGACTGATCAGCCTATAAGATATTCTCTAGAATAGCGACTAACGAAGCATAGCGAATAGTATCGCTTTACAGCTGTAAAGGACTCTAACGCTGCACTAGCTGGCAATGTAGTTCTTCCTGCCATAGATCAACGCCTCTACGAGGCCTGTCAACTTCGTTGTCCAAGGCGGGGAAAGGGGCTGACATTGTGGAAAACGAGGAAGTCGCCGCCTTAGTATTTTTAGTGCCTGGTAACAGGCAACAAGAGCTCCAGACTCCAGGGAATCTAGTGATCTTGCTAGTTTTGGTGTCTAGAAGCGTTCATCTCAATACAAAGACTTCAAACTAGTTTCTCACAGTACAAAAGATGCTGCTACCATTTAACAAGAGGACGAAGAGTCTAGTCAAAAATAATAAAGGAAGCATAGAGGTTCAATTCTGGTAGGCGAAGGCGCGCCCTTTTGGAGGGGCGGCCTTCGCCCTTATCTAATTGCGCCAGCTGTTGCTGGCTGGCAACGGCTAACGCGAAGGCGAACCGTCGGACGTCCTCCTCAGGGCAGACCCTTCTAGAAGGGTCCCACCTCAAGGCGCATCACTAGCTGGCTATAAAAGACTGGTGATGCCTAATCGCTTAATTGACTAGAAGTTTGTCGCTTACCTATATGCTTAATTAACCACATACACGTACTAACTACTACTTAAGCGTAGCACTTTTCTAAGATTGTAATGCTTATTATACTCCTACTCTGCAACAGTAATGTAACTGTTAACTTTAGGAAAACACGCTAGCCCTATAAGACTATTAGTAGAACTAAAGCAATTAAAGACATTATACTATTAGAGCTTTTAGATAAAGACTAAATCTAGATTCTAGTCTTTAGTCTAGAACTTACAAGGAGTAAACTTGAAAAGGGACATTGTAGACAAGCTTGTATACTAGGCAGGGTTATTAGATAATAGGAATATCTTAGGTATGCCTAAAGTGATTACGTTGTAGAATAGGAAGTATACAGAGTTGTAGGAAAAGCTAGTTAGGCTAGTGTAGAAAACCTATCAAAATGAGCAAAACAGTTGTATTTAAAGCTACTACTCTAACAAGCCTAATAGTGTAATCAACTCAGTGTTTATTACAGTTTTCGCCTTCCTCTCTATAGAAGGACTATTAAAACCTTATTATTAGAAGGATTTAAGCTACTTATATTTAACTTGTTTTTTAAGTTTGTAGGCTTGCTGTTTAAAGGTCTTAAAAGAGGGTGTTAGAGGTAGTTTTTTAGAGTCTAGGTGCCTTTCTTTCTAGACGCTAGAAGCTAATATAGTCTAAGTAGATAGTTAAGTGTTAAAAGCTAATGTCTAAAAGGCAGGTATACTGCTAGTAAGCTGCTTTTATAGACTGTAAGAGTAACTCCTAGTTATTATTCTAAGCTTTTACCTCTAATAGTCTACATTAGAGTATAGAGAGATTAGAATGTTAGGGCTGTTAGTATATATAGTAAAAAAGGTAGAGGTAGAAAGGCGGGAGCACTGTAAGTATATAGTAAGTGTATAGATTCTAAGTAGCATGGTCGATTAACTATTAATCTCTGCCTTTTTATGCTATAAAGAGCTTTAGCCCCCTTTTGTATACTATAACCTCTACCCTTTTAAGGCCTTAATATGCCTTTTGTACTAGGGTTTAATACAGTCCTAATACATTCCTCATTATACTAGCATTAAAAGTAGTAGCTACACTGTATGCTAGTAGCTCTTAATTTATGCCTGCCTATGCCTATATGCTACAACTCCTAGCCTTTAAACGCTAGCGCGTTTTAGACGGTTCGCCCTAATACGTCTAACAATTGTGCCGTCCTAGACTGCCCTACCCTTTAGCCTTACACTAGGCCTTATCTTTAAGCCTATTACAGCCTAGTCTGTAACATCTCTAAGCTAGAATAAGCTAAAAGGTCAACTTTCTAGCTAGGATTATTATCCTTATATTTAAGCCTTCTTTACACTATTATTAGATCAACTAATCAGACAGGTAATATATTAGAGGCATTAAAACTATAGAGGCCACAAAAGCCCTTAGCGCCCCTAGCACAAGCGGTGTAAGCGGTACGCCTAAGCGGCGTTCCTATGTATATATATACAGCTAAAAGCCGCCCCCTCTTGGGAGAAGGCTAGAGGCTAGCAATTGTCACCTTCATCGCCTTAGAATCAGGCTGCTTCTTTCACTCCGCCTGTGTGCCCCAACACCCCTAACATAATACGCTTCTTCTTCTTAGAGTCCTAAAGCCTATATCTTAGAATAGAACCTAAGCAGAACAACTATACAAAACGCTTCCACACAAATACTAATTCTATCGCTCCAACATTATCCCTATCACTTTCCAGCTCTCAACAGTACCAGTAACCTCATATACACTCCCACCTATCACTAGCATATCCACAACTGTAAAGGTTATAACCTAGTAGACAGTAATAGCTTAGATTGGACAGAGCAAGTGTTCTGCCTTAGAGGAAGCAAGGGAGCCTCGCTTAGACTTAGCCGCTCTTGCCTTGCTGATGCATTCTAGCTAATATAGCCACTTCCCCAATTACTTCGTCCTTCCACTATAAAGAGCTAAAGAAACCAAGTCTCTTTCGCCTTTATACTGCCATCCTGGTTTACATCACTTGCTTACAGGACCTATGCATCCTGGCTTACCTACGCTTAGGATGTGTGACGCTGGCGACGCAGGTGTGCGCCTGAACGCCGGTAATTGGCCACACGAAGTTGGCCGTGTGTGCCTCATTCCTGCACTGTAGTTTCCTTATTAAGAGGACTTTGCGAGTTAGTATTACGTTCCCGAAGCAGACGATCTCCTGGTTTATCTTTTATAGACCGTGGGGCGTGACGACAAGGCAGAATGCTGTCTGTCCCAGGCAGGGTCGCCACTGTGGATGTGGGAATTCGTTTGCTGCAGCAGACTTCGGTGAACGCAAGAGTGGCGAAGGGGGGTTGCAAGAAGGGGGCTAGGGTGGGAGGAGGAGAGGAAAAGCGGCTAGTCGGATGATGTAAAAGCACAGCTGATCACCATCATGAAGCAACTGATGCATGGGGTTCTAGACTGCAGAACGTGTCAAAGT
>Ga0247771_1000408_pt1 | contig 13895 bp, 8 predicted proteins | sample UWRJL197509C6_FD_179948 | JGI IMG/M metagenome (GOLD analysis project Ga0247771, IMG submission 179948) | Plant litter microbial communities from Arlington Agricultural Research Station in Wisconsin, United States - UWRJ-L197-509C-6 | ecosystem: Environmental > Terrestrial > Plant litter >...
CATGGCCAACCTGCTCACCAAGAGCGCCTTCACGCATCAGGGACTGAGCCTCTACCAGCGTACGGGCATCAACCATGTGGACGGCATCGACTACGACCCGAGCGTCCTCACCGAATCGGCCATACGTTATGCCAAGGCCTTCAACAACCGCTTTGCCTTCAAGGTCAATTTCAGCTATATGCAGGGCATCGACTGGCGCTCGAACACACGCCTCGACCAGAATACCAATAACCTCAACAGCGCCAACCCGCGCTTCCCCGAGCTGAACGGCGCCGCCAACGCGGCCTTCGACGGATGGAACAAATACGGCGACGATGCGCTGGCCGGCAGCAACGTGGTATCGATCAGCGGCCTTACCATCAACGGCAACACCAAGCAAACATTACGCGTGGCCCGCACGGGTTATTGGGAGACCGACCTCGTAAGTCCGAAAGTGGATAATATCAAGGGCGATGTCGGTCTTTATTATCGACTGGGCGAGAAGGCCGAGCTGTCCTACTCCTATCGCATCGGCAAGATGGACGGCGTGTTCCAGCGCGGTAATAAGATTCAGCTCGACAACGTGATCGTACAAAACCACAAGCTCGAGCTGAAGGGCAGCAATTATGTTGTGCGCAGCTACGTGTCGATCGAGAATACGGGCGATTCGTACAACGTAAAACCTCTGGCCGACAACCTCGACCTGTACAGCGGCGGCGCCACCGATACGAAGACCGCAACGAGCTGGGGCACCAAGTACAAGAACGCGCTGGTGGCTTACGGCGCCAGCAACGGCGGCCTCACCTCCGCCAACCTCGCGGCCGCCACGCAGTATGCGCGCCAGCAGGCCGATGCCAGCCGCGTGAAGCCCGGCACGCCCGAGTTTGAAGCCCTGAAAAAAACCATCATCGGCATCAACAACTGGGACATCCGCTCGAGCTCCATCCCCGATGCGCCCGTGACCGGCGGTGCGGCCCTTATCCAGAAGAGCCGCCTCTATCATACCGAAGCGCAGTGGGACCTCTCCAAAAAAATAAAGGTGTTCGACCTGCTGATCGGCGGCGATGCCCGCGTATACCAGATCATCCCCGACGGAAATAATTTCGTTGATTTTTCGCGCCCCATCGCCGAGCGCAACCAACCGCTTAAGGACGGCAGCTTCGGCGACAACGTATATTATAAAAAGTTCGGTGTGTTCGGCCAAGTGACCAAGACCTTCTTCGACGAACGCCTGAAGATCTTCGGCTCGCTGCGCGGCGACTACAACCCCGAGTTCGACCCCAAACTGACCCCGCGGCTGGCCGCAGTATACACCGTCAACCGCGTGCATAATTTCCGGTTCACCTACCAGCAGGGCTATCGCTTCCCGGCCCTCTTCGAAGCCCTGTCGTATGTGAACAACGGACGTGTAAAGCGTGTGGGCAGCCTCTCCTACATCAATGAAGGACTGGGCTATCTTGAGAACAGCTATACGCAGGCATCGGTCATCAATTTCAATGCGGCCGTGAGCGCGCAAGGCAATACCGATGCCGCCGCCCTTGCCAACCGCAACCTGCTGGTGGTGGCCAATCTGCCGAAGGCAAGACCCGAGCGCATCAAGTCGTTCGAGATCGGCTACCGCAGCGTTTTGTTCGACAACAAGGTGGTGGTTGATATCGACGCGTACAGCAATACCTATGACGGCTTCCTCGGGCAGGTGCAGGTGTATGTGCCCAAGGGCGAGACCGTGGGCTCCGATGCCGCCGTGCTGGCCATGCTCGACCGCAACCGCGACGCCACTACCCGCACCGACACTACCGCGGCCAGCAACGGCCAGGACCGCTACCGCGTGTATACCAATGCAAAAAATTCCTATCATAACTTCGGCTCGGCCCTGGGCATCACCTATAATTTTTACCGCCGCTATACCGTGGGTCTTAACGTGAGCTACAACAAGATGAAAGCAAACAAGGGCGACGATATCTTCGTGACCGGTTTTAACACGCCGGAATGGGCGACCAACGTATCTTTCGGTAACAGCGAGGTGGTGAAGAATGTGGGCTTCAACGTGGTGTGGCGCTGGCAGGATTCCTTCCTCTGGGAAAGCCCGCTGGTAACGGGCCGCGTGGCTTCCTTCGGCACCGTGGATGCGCAGGTGAGCTTCCGCTTTCCCAAGCTGAAATCCTCGCTGAAGGTCGGCGGCTCGGATCTTTTCAACAAGCGCTACATCCAGTATGCAGGCGGACCTACCATCGGCGCGCTGTATTATGCGGCCGTGACCGTGGACGGACTGCTGGGCAACTGACGATAAAACAAAATGATAACGGCCATGCATAACCGAAAATGCTAACCTATGGAACGAACAACAACCGCCAAGGCCTCCCTGCTTCCCCTGTCCGTTAACGGCAGCCAGGTGCAGTGGGGGCTGGCCGGCGGCGGACCCGAAGCGCTGGAGCAGCTTCAAACCCTGCTGCAGCACGGCCTGCCGCTGAACGTGACGGTGCTTGCCCCCGCGATCGACCCGGCGCTCCGCGCGCTGGCCGCGGCGCACAAGGGCATCACTCTTGCAGAGCGTCCGCTCGAGGGCAGCGACTTCGCCGGCATCGACCTGCTGCTGGTAGCAACGGGCAATGCCGTACTGGACGAAACGATACTGGCACAGGCCCGCCAGCACCACTGCCTCGTATACAACGGCGATGCGGACCTGAGCGATTTCGTGCCGGCAGCACCCGCAGCGCCTGCCGCGCCGGTAAAGGGCCGCTTCCGGCTGTCGCTCAATTCGGAGCAGTCGTGGCGCAGCCTTACCTCGCGCATCATCCTCGTGTTCTTTCTTGCCTTTGTGTTTATGGTGATCGGCAATATTATCGGCAGCTACCTGCCTTCTTTCGGCTCGATCGTAGGAACGGTGCGGCCTTATTTCAACGGGCAGTTCATATTCTTCATGGTCGCGGGTTTTCTGGCGCAGATGGTGGACGGCACGCTGGGCATGGGTTACGGCGTTACGTCGGCCACCTGCCTCATGTCCTTCGGCATCAGTCCCGTATCCGTGAGCGCGGCCATTCATACTTCGGAGATATTCACTACGGCCACGTCGGGCTACAGTCATTACAAGTTCGGCAACGTGAACAAGAAGCTGTTCCGTCACCTCGTAGTGCCCGGCACTATCGGCGCCATCTGCGGTGCGATCATGCTGGTGTTCCTGGGCAAATACAGCAACTGGCTGTTGCCCGTCATTGCGGTGTATGCGCTGTTCCTTGGATTGAAGATTCTTTTCAAGGCCTTTCAGGCCCAGCCGAAGAGCAAGAAGATCAGGCGTCTCGGCTGGCTGGCCGCAGCCGGCGGCTTTCTCGATTCGTTCGGCGGCGGCGGCTGGGGACCGATCGTTACCAGCAGCCTTATTGCCAAGGGCCGCTCGCCGCGCTACACGATCGGTTCCGTCAACCTGGCCGAATTTTTTATTACGATGGCCAGCGCCGTCACGTTCTTTTTAACCATCGGCGTCAGTCACTGGAACATCGTGCTTGGATTGCTGATCGGCGGGGCGATCGCTTCGCCGCTGGCTGCGCGGCTGGCGGGCAAGCTGCCGCGCCGCACCATGATGATCGCCGTGGGCATCATGATCATGATCTGGTCGGCCCGCATGATCATCAAAAGCCTGGCCTGAGCTTATTAATAAAAAAATTTATTATGGATATTCTTAAAATAGCTACTGCGGGCAGCGTCGACGACGGCAAGAGCACGCTCATCGGCCGCCTTCTCTACGATACCAAGTCTATCACCCGCGACCGCCTCGAAGCCGTTGAAGCCTCGAGCCGCCGCAAGGGTCTCGACTTCACCGATCTTTCCCTTCTCACCGACGGCCTCATCGCCGAACGCGAGCAGGGCATCACCATCGACGTTGCGCATATTTATTTCGCCACGGCCAACCGCAAGTACATCATCGCCGATACGCCCGGCCATATCGAATACACGCGCAACATGATCACCGGCGCCTCCAATGCCGAAGCCTCCATCGTGCTGATCGATGCGCGCAACGGCGTGATCGAGCAAACGCGCCGTCACCTCTTCATCTCCTCGCTGCTGCGCCTGGAAACGGTTTTCGTTTGCGTCAACAAGATGGACCTCGTGGCCTTCGAGCAATCCGTGTTCGAGCGCATCAGGAGCGAGGTGGAAGCGCTGGCGGAGAAGATCGGTTATGAAGGCGCGCTGCACTTCGTACCCATTGCCGCCAAGGACGGCGACAACGTGGTAAAGCCTTCGACCCGCATGAGCTGGTACGACGGCGCCACCCTGCTCGATTACCTTGAAAAATTGCCCGTGCATAAGAACGACGAGCAGCTGCCCGCGCGTTATCCGGTGCAGTTCGTCATCCGCCCTCACTCCGACGAGCATCATGACTTTCGCGGCTATGCAGGTCGCCTCGTGAGCGGCCGGTTGAATCAGGGCGACCCCGTGGCCGTGCTGCCCTCGCTGAAAAAATCAACCATAAAAAAAATATATGCGGCCGACAGGGAAGTGAGTTCGGCCACTGCCGGCGACAGCATTTCCATCGAGCTTGCGGAAGATATCGACGTGAGCCGCGGCAACATGCTCGTGCCCGCCAACGGTCCTTATGCGCAGGTGAGCCATTTCACGGCCCTGCTCAACTGGATGGACGAGCAGCCGCTGGTGGCCGGCAAGACCTATCTGCTGCAGCACGGCGTGAACAGCACCAAGGTAAAAGTGAATACGCTGGAAACGCGCCTCGACATGGAAACGATGGAACAGGCGCCGGTACAGCAATTGAGCCTGAACGACATCGGCCGCGCAACCCTGCGTACGGCACGGCCCATCTTCGCCGACCGCTACCGCGACAACCCGAGGAACGGCGCCTTCATCCTCATCGACGAGTTCAGCAATAATACAGTGGCCGTCGGGTTCATCGAACAGTTTTAGAACAACCCGGGAGTGAGCAGGAGAAAGCGAAGAGTGCGGGTGTTTTTAATGGAGTCATTACTTAGGTTTTAGATAGGGCCGGGCTTTTTAGCCTGGCTTTAGTTTTTTAAAGCGGTGTGCGATGGCGTGATGTTGCGGCCGTGTATCTTTAAGCAAATTCCCGCCATGCGTTTTGCCTTGACCCTCCTCTTTGCCTGTCTGCTTTCCGGTATGTCCGCTCTTGCCGCGCCGGGCAAGGATTTTTACCAGATCCGCATTTACCGCCTTAAGAATAACGAGCAATTGTCCGCCGTGCGCCAGTTCCTGAAAGATAGCTGGGTACCGGCCGTGCATCGTGCCGGCATCGGCAAGATTGGCGTGTTCGAGCCTGTGGGCATCGATACGGCATCGGTTAAATTTATATATATAATTATACCATTCCGTTCGGAAAAGGAATGGCGGGCGCTTGATGGCAAGCTGCTGCGCGATGAAGCCTTTGTGAGCAGCTCGCAGTCCTTCCGCAATGCCCCTGCCGACCGTCAGCCTTACGAGCGCATGGAGTCGATCCTGCTCAAGGCCTTTGAAGGACAGAAGCGCCTGGTGCTTCCCGCAAAGAAAGGTGGAACCGTTTTCGAATTGCGCAGCTATGAAAGTCCTACGGAGCGGCTGCACGAGAAGAAGGTGGCGATGTTCGAGAACGAGGAGATCGCCCTTTTTAAAAAATTGAGCTTCAATGTCGTCTTTTATGCCCGCGTGGTCTCGGGCAGCCACATGCCCAACTTCATGTACATGCCGAGCTTCAGCAGCGTGGACGACCGCAATGCGCACTGGAAAACTTTTGGCGAAGACCCGCAGTGGAAGGAGATGTCCGCTCGGCCGGAGAACGAGAACAAGGTTTCGGTCTCGCACATCGATAGCATACTGATGCAGTCGGCCGGATCTTCCGACTGGTAAGCAACTGTATAAATACGGTACTGTATAAATGCGGTCAGCCCTTGGTATTCTTTCTCAGCTGCTGCAGCACGGCGCGCAGGTCCTTGGGCAGCTCCGCCTCGAAATCGTAGGGCTTGCCGTCGAGCACGAACTGCAGGCGGGCGGCATGGAGGGCCAGCCGCGCCAGGATGGGTCTTTCCTCTTCTTCGGCTTTTGCCAGGTTGTATTTTTTCTTGAGCGCGGAGATGAAGACCGGCTTGCCGTCGCCATAAACGGGGTCGGCTACGATGGGGTGGCCGATGTGCTTCATGTGTACCCTTATCTGGTGCGTGCGACCCGTATAAATACGGAACTGCATCCAGGAGTAGAGGCGAAAGCTCTCGAGCAGCTCGTAGGACGTGCTGCTTTCCTTGCCCTTCTTCGCCACCGTCATCACGCCTTTCTTTACCGGGTGCTCGATAATCGCCGCTTCGATCAGTCCCGAAGGCTCGGCGGGCTTGCCCAGCACGAGGCCGCAGTAGATTTTGGTCGTTTCGCGTTTCTCAAAAAGCTGCGACAGCTCGCGGTGCGAGTTTTCGTTCTTGGCGAACACGACAAGGCCGCTGGTCTCGCGGTCGAGGCGATGCACGGTGAAGATGGATCCGTAAGCATCCTGCAGCATTTTTTTCAGCGAGATATCCTTGCCTTCGCGGTCGGGTACGGTCAGCAGTCCGGCGGGTTTGTTGATGGCCACCAGCTGCTCGTCCTCGAACAGTATGTAGTCTTTTAAGCGGGTACTCATTTTCCTTTCTTGAAATACTTCAGGTCACGCACTTCCTTTTCGGAGAGGAAGCGCCATTTGCCGCGCTGCACGTTCTTCTTCGTGAGGCCTGCAAATGTTACGCGGTCGAGGTTTTTTACGTCGTAGCCATAGTGCTCGAAGATGCGGCGCACGATGCGATTGCGGCCGGTGTGTAGCTCCACGCCCAGCTGGGTCTTGTCGGTCACGTCGGTAAAGGCCAGCGAATCGACATGGGCCATGCCGTCCTCGAGGGGCACGCCCTTCAGTATTTCTTCGAAATGATTTTTCGAGAGGGGCTTGTCGAGCGTCACCGCATAGATCTTACGTATCTCATTGCTCGGGTGGGTAAGCTTTTGCGAGAGGTCGCCGTCGTTGGTCAGGAGCAGCACGCCCGAGGTATTGCGGTCGAGGCGGCCCACGGGGTATACGCGTTCCTTGGTGGCGGTGGTGATGAGGTCGAGGACGGTCTTGCGCTGCTGGGGGTCGTCGGTGGTGGTAAGGTAATCCTTGGGTTTATTGAGGAGGATATAGACCAGGTCTTTCACCGGGTTCACTTTTTTGCCGTTCACGGTCACGGTATCTTTCGGACTGATCTTGAAGCCGGGCTCAAGCATCGGCTCTCCGTTCACCTTTACCTTGCCGGCCTTGATGATGTCGGCGGCATCGCGGCGCGAGCACACGCCGCTGTGGGCGATGTATTTGTTCAGAGGCATCTGCTCTACTACGGCCCGCTGTATCTTGGGGCGGGTGGCGGCCGGCGTGGCTTCTGCCGCCCGCAGCTTTTTTCTTTCTTCGGCCCGTTCGTTCAGCTCCCGCTTCAGCTTGCGCTTGTCCTGCCGGAACTTCTCTTTCTTGGCGGCGCCTTTTTTCTCGCCTGCAAAGAATTTTTCGAAGCCTGATTTCTTCTTCATACGGCAAAAATAGAAAAGGCTGTCCAGAGGGACAGCCTTTATTGTAACAGGCGGATTGTTATTTCGTGTTTTTTGCGCCGCGATCTTTGTGGAAAGACTGCATTTTTTCGAGCTGTTCCTTGGTCAGTACGGTTTTCATCTGCTCGTGCTGCTGCTTGCGCAGGTCCTTGAAGCGGGCTTTTTTCTGCTCGTCGGTGAGGCTTTTATCGTTGCGCAGCGCTTCGAACTGGCTCTTCGAGTCGGTACGGAGCTGTTTCAGCCTGTCTTTTTGTTCCTGGGTGAGGTTGAGCTTTTCGGCGAAATGATGGTTGGCGGAGCGGCCGTCCCTTGCATGATCCTTACCCTTGGCCTTCCAGTCGGCCTTCATCTTTTCGATCTGCTGCTTTTGCTCGGGGGTATAGACCAGTTGGGCCTGGTCGGCATATTTGCGGTGAAGTTCCGCGCGTTTGGCCTTCATCTGGTCGGCGGTAAGTGCGGTGTTGCCTTTGAGGCCTTCCATTTCCTTGCGTTGCTCGGCGTGGATGGTTTTGAGGCGGGATTTCTGGTCGGCAGTGAGGTTAAGGTCCTTCATCCAGCCGTGATGCCGGCCGTGCTGGTGTTTGCCATGTTCTTGTTTTCCTTCGGTGGATTGAGCTTGTGCTGCGCCTGCCAGGAGGAGCAGGGCCAGGGCGCCGGTGAATATTTTTTTCATATACGGTATTGTCATTTTTTAAAGGTGACGTGTTTCAGACGCGTATGGACAGCGACGGTTTAAGCACCGGTACGTTTATGATGGTTAATTATGGTTAACCCGAAACCCTCGTCCGTCCGGGAAAAAAAGCTTGTTTTTCCGGTTTTCTTCCCATGGCTTTGATTTGGGCTTATATCAATTTTGTCGGAGAAAGGAATAGAGCAAGGCTAAAAAATTGCCGCTCACGGCCGGGTGGGGCGGTGAGCGGCAAGGTATAAAAGTTGAGCTCGATTGCTTACATATTGCGCCGGTACTGGCCGCCCACCTCGTAAAGTGCGCGGGTGATCTGTCCCAGCGAGCAGGTCTTAACCGTTTCCATCAGCTCGGCAAAGAGGTTGCCATTGGCGATAGCTACTTCTTTGAGGCGCTGAAGGGCCGCCTCCGACTTTGCTTCGTTGCGGGCCTGGAAGGCGTGCAGGTTCTGGATCTGCTGTTCCTTTTCCTCGCGGGTGGATCGGATCACTTCGCCGGGCAGCACGGTGGGGCTGCCGTTCTTGCCCAGGAAGGTATTGACGCCCACGAGGGGGAGCTCGCCGGTATGCTTCTGGTGTTCGTAAAACAGGCTTTCCTCCTGGATCTTGTTGCGCTGGTACATGCGTTCCATGGCGCCCAGTACGCCGCCGCGCTCGGTGATCCGGTCGAACTCGGCCAGCACGGCATCTTCAACGAGGTCGGTCAGCTCTTCGATGGCGAAGGAGCCCTGGATGAAGTTTTCGGTCTTGGCCGAGCCGAGCTCGCGGTTGATGATGAGCTGTATAGCCATGGCGCGCCGCACGCTTTCTTCGGTCGGCGTGGTGATGGCTTCGTCGTAGGCGTTGGTGTGAAGCGAGTTGCAGTTGTCGTAGATGGCATACAGCGCCTGCAGCGTGGTGCGTATATCATTGAAGTCGATCTCCTGCGCATGCAGCGAGCGGCCGGAGGTCTGGATATGATACTTCAGCTTTTGCGAGCGGTCGTTGCCTTTGTATTTGTTCCGGATGGCCTTGGCCCAGATGCGGCGGGCCACACGGCCGATAACGCTGTACTCGGGGTCCATGCCGTTGCTGAAAAAGAAGGAAAGGTTGGGTGCGAAGTCATCAATGTTCATGCCGCGGCTGAGGTAATACTCCACGTAAGTAAAGCCATTGGCCAGGGTGAAGGCTAGTTGCGTGATGGGGTTGGCACCCGCCTCGGCAATGTGGTAGCCGGAAATGGAGACGCTATAAAAATTGCGCACCTTCTCCTGGATGAAGTAGGCCTGCACATCGCCCATGAGCTTCAGGGCGAACTCGGTGGAGAAGATGCAGGTGTTCTGCGCCTGGTCTTCCTTCAGGATGTCGGCCTGTACCGTGCCGCGCACCTGCGACAGTGCCCTGGCCTTTAATTGCTGGTAGGTCTCGGCCGGCAGCACTTCATCGCCGCTGAGGCCCAGCAGGCGGAGGCCCAGGCCGTCGTTGCCCTGCGGCAGCCGCTCGGGTGAGGAGGGGTTATAATAGCGGGGCTGGTTGTGTGTTTTGTATTTGTCGGCAAGCACGCGGTTCACTTCATCCCAGAGGCCTTGCTCGGTGATGTACTGCTCGCACTGCTGGTCGATGGCGGCATTCATGAAGAAGGCCAGGAGCATGGGTGCGGGCCCGTTGATGGTCATGGAAACGGAGGTCTTGGGATCGCAGAGGTCGAAGCCGCTGTAGAGTTTTTTGGCATCATCGACGGTGGCGATGCTCACACCGCTGTTGCCGATCTTGCCATAGATGTCGGGCCGCGGCGCCGGATCCTCGCCATAAAGGGTCACGCTGTCAAAAGCTGTGGACAGTCGTTTCGCCGGCTGGTCGACCGATACATAGTGGAAGCGCTTGTTGGTGCGCTCGGGGCCGCCTTCACCGGCGAACATGCGCGTAGGGTCTTCGCCCTGGCGCTTAAGCTCGAACACGCCGGCCGTGTAGGGAAACTCGCCGGGAATGTTTTCCTGGAGCTGCCAGCGCAGTATATCGCCCCAGTCCTTGTAGCGGGGCAGCACCACCTTGGGAATGCGTGTGCCGCTGAGCGAGGTGGTGGTGAGCGACTGGCGGATGGTCTTGTCGCGTACCTGGTATTCAAAGAAGTCGGCGCTGTATTTTTCCTGAAGGGAAGGCCATTGGTCCATGAGTTTGCGGCACTCGGGGTGCAATTGCTCTTCGTAGCTTTTTTTGAGGACCTGCAGTTGAGGAACGGTGCTCATGTCCTTTTCGCCGAGGATGCCGTTCAGCTGGTAAAGTTTTGAGGCGACGGCCGATTGCTCGTTCACCCACTGGTCGTAGCTGCGGTTGTTCTCGGTGATCTCGGAGAGGTAGCGTACGCGCTTGGGCGGTATCACCTGCGACTTGGTCGTGGTGGAAAGCCCTGCTGCGGGCAACATGCCTTCCGCGCCCTCGGAGGTAGATGCGAAGCTGTTGCCTGTCTTTTTGTTGAGGAGGAGCATCACCTGTTGGAAAAGCTGGTTCACGCCCTCGTCGTTGAACTGGGCCGCGATCGTGCCCACTACCGGCAGCTGCTCGTCGGTGGCGGTCCACAGCTGGTGGTTGCGCTTGTATTGTTTGCGCACGTCGTGCAGGGCATCGAGGGCGCCGGCCTTGTCGAATTTATTGATGGCGATGATATCGGCATAGTCGAGCATGTTGATCTTCTCGAGTTGGGAGGCCGCACCGTACTCGGGGGTCATCACGTAAAGGCTGATGTCGCAATGGTCGAGGATGGAAGCATCGCTCTGGCCCACGCCGGCGCTTTCGAGGATGATGAGGTCGAAGGCGGCCGCACGGCAGATGTCGATGGCTTCCTGCACGTACTCGCTGAGCGCGCGGTCGCTTTCACGGGTGGCGAGGGAGCGCATATAGGCCCGGGGCGAGGAGATGGCATTCATGCGGATGCGGTCACCCAGCAGGGCGCCGCCGGTCTTTTTCTTGGACGGGTCGACGGATATGACGGCGATTGTCTTGTCCGTCGAGGCATGGAGGTAGCGGCGTACCAGCTCGTCGGTCACGGACGATTTGCCGGCGCCGCCTGTGCCGGTGATGCCCAGTACGGGCGGGCGATCGGTGCCGGGGGCGGGCAGCGAAGTCTGGAGGCCGTTCTCGGCATTGGTGATCTGGCGGGCGATCGTGCGAATGTCTTTCAGCTCGCCGAGGGTCATGGGCTTGGTGTAGACGCCGTTGCCATTGAGGTGAAAATCGCACTGGCGGATCACGTCTTCGATCATTCCTTCAAGGCCCATCTTGCGGCCATCATCGGGTGAGTAGATGCGGGTGATGCCGTAATCGTGCAGCTCCTTGATCTCCTGGGGCAGGATGGTGCCGCCGCCGCCGCCGAAGATCTTGATGTGGCCGCAGCCGTTCTCCTCCAGCAGGTCCTTCATGTATTTGAAAAACTCGACGTGGCCCCCCTGGTACGAGGTGATGGCAATGCCCTGGGCGTCTTCCTCGATGGCGCACTCCACGATCTCGGCTACGCTGCGGTTGTGGCCGAGGTGGATGATCTCGGCGCCCTTGCTCTGGAGTATGCGGCGCATGATGTTGATGGCGGCGTCATGGCCATCGAACAGGGAAGCGGCGGTAACTATACGGATCTTGTTCTTGAGTTGATAATTCATATATGGCAAATCGGTAACAAATGTAGAAAATTGGCGGCAAGTGGGTTTTCAGGCCTTTGCTGAATGGCCTGAAATACGCCACTGCACTGCATTTCAGGGCTGTGCAGATCTGTGACGATTGCCTATATAACGCAAACGCATGGGCAATAGTTGCAAAAGATCGTTACCGAACCGACTTATCAGCCATGTGCAGCGGGGCTTAGCCGGCAGCGGATGCCTGTGGTAGGCTGTTGTCCCAGTTCTTCGATTCCTGCACCACGTGGCAAAGGTCGATCTTGACCTTATACTTATTGCGCAGGTGCCGGGCCAGCGCATCGGCCGCATACACGCTGCGGTGCTGGCCGCCCGTGCATCCGAAATTGACGGCAAGGTTGGAAAAGCCGCGCTTGATATATTCTTCCACGCTGATGTCGACGATGTCGAAAACGCTGTTGAGGAAATCCTGCATGCGCGTCTGCCGCTCGAGGTATTCCATCACGGGCCTGTCGCGGCCATGGATCTCCTTGTACTCCTGGTGCCGGCCGGGGTTGTCGATGCCGCGGCAGTCGAACACGAAGCCGCCGCCGTTGCCGCTCTCGTCCACGGGCAGTCCCCTGCGGTAGGAAAAGCTGCAGATCTTCACCACCAGCGGTGTGTCTTCGCCGGCCTGCACGGGTGTAAACCGTTTGATGATCTCGTCATCGATGCAGAGCGAGAGCACGCGCGAGAACTCCGGCACCATGATGCCCAGGTTGTCGTGCTCGATGAACCAGCGCAGGTTGTTGAGGGCCAGCGGTATGCTGGTAAGGAACTGGGCCTTGCGTTCGAAGAGTCCGCGGAAACCGTACGCCCCAAGCACTTGCAGGAGGCGGATGAGCACATAACCATTATACTGGCTGCGGAAAACACTGCGGTTGATGGTGTTGCCGCTCACTTGCTCGAAGGCGTCCATATAATCCTCGAGCAGCTGCCGCTTCCAATCGTCGCTGAGGTTGGCGCGGGCCTGCCAGATCATGCTCGCCACGTCGTATTGCGGCGCGCCCTTCATGCCGCCCTGGAAATCTATAAAGTGAACCTGCTTGTCTTCGGTCACGAGGATGTTGCGGCTCTGGAAATCGCGGAACATAAAATATTTATATTCCGTATGGGTGAGGTAGGTGCTCAGCGCTTCGAAATCGTCGATCAGCTTTTGCTTGTCGTAGGGCTTGCGCAGGGCATCGAGAAAATAATATTTGAAATAGAGGAGGTCGGCCATGATGGCCTGTTTGCCGAACTCCTGGTTGGTGAGGCATTTGCGGTAGTCCAGGCCCTCGTCGCCCAGCACTTGCAGGCGGGCGAGCTGGTAGAGGCTTTCGCGGAAGAGGGCATACACTTCAGGGGTAAAACCCTTTTCTTCCAGTATATCCAGCAGCGACACATGGCCAAAATCTTCCTGGAGATAGACGATCCTATCCTCACTGATGGCCAGGATCCGCGGAACCTGCAGGTTTTTTTCCTTGAAGTGGTCGGCGAAATAAATAAAGGCTTCATTTTCGGGCACGTTGAAGCCGTGTGCCGCTATGACCGTATTTCCCCGTTCGTCGTGGAGTCGGAAATAACGCCGGTCGCTGCCGGATTGCGGAAGAACGTCTACCTGTGCCGGATGCTTGCCGGCCCATTGCTCGTATAATTGAGCGACCACATCGATCAGTTGCTGCATGGGCGGCAAATTAGGCGAAAACCCAGTACAGAACAAGTTTTACCACCAGTGTAGAGCGGGCAGATCCTCATTTAAATAAAAGACATTCATATATACTAAACTGGTTATTACTTCAGCCGGCTCCGGTGATCTCATCTTAAAGAACCGGAGCGGTAATGCGGCTTGGAAGGATAAGCGGAACAGCGGCGCTAAATTTGCGTTCTTATCTTGTTGACAGAATTTAAACATAAAGCACGACAGATGAAAGCAATGATTTTTTCGGCAGGCTTAGGCACCCGCTTCAAACCCTGGACAGATCAGCATCCCAAGGCGTTGGCCATCGTTAACGGCAAGAGCCTGCTTCAGCGCAATATCGAATATCTCCAGCAATACGAGATCCGCGACATCGT
>Ga0247771_1000409_pt1 | contig 13890 bp, 9 predicted proteins | sample UWRJL197509C6_FD_179948 | JGI IMG/M metagenome (GOLD analysis project Ga0247771, IMG submission 179948) | Plant litter microbial communities from Arlington Agricultural Research Station in Wisconsin, United States - UWRJ-L197-509C-6 | ecosystem: Environmental > Terrestrial > Plant litter >...
ATTCGTGCCGCCAGCCGCCGGCGTGTCGGGCATATCCTCGTCCACGTCCTTCGGATCGACAAGGCCCCGGTCCTGTAGTGTGGCCACGCCTTCGGTGCTGTTGCGGGTCGGGGTTTCGCCTCGGTTCCTCTCGCCGATCATCTGGACCCTCCGGAAGTCCCCTAGCAGAATGTGCTCCGCAGCCGGAAGGTACTCCTTAAGATTATCGACCATGCAGCGCAAGAAGTCGAGGGTGATGTCGAAGTGAGTCTTGTAGGTGCTAGATGGTTGCCGGAAGCCACCGAGCCACACTCTTTCCAAGGTCGTCCCGGGATTTTTGTCTCCAGTCTTCTCCCGCACCATGCGGATCGCGGCCTGCTGAGCAGGCAGCAGATCTTCTTCTCGCGGGTTGGAGATGTCGGCAAACTTCTTTGGCGCCGCCGGGTCCCAGATGATGACTTCGACCTTGGTGAAGGGCGGCTCCTTATGGGGATTTACCGCCCGGTAGACAGCAAGCCAAGGTTGCCGTCTTGGCTTTTGTCCCGGCGTCGCTCTGGACTTGTCCCACCCGTCCATGACCGTGTAGAAGAAGCCAATGTAGGTAGAGTAGATGCTCGAGAACCTCGCGAGCTTCCCAAACGGCCAGGTGTAGTTGAACCATCCGCTGAGAGAGTACTTCGCCATGTCCAGAACTTGAAACTGGTAGGCCTCATCACCGTCTTTCCAGAGAACCGGGTACCCGTTGCATCTCCAGACCCACCTCGCCCCGATGGATTTCAAGAAGGAGGACAGCGTTACCGGATTGTCATCTTTGAGAAGCTCGCTTCTGAAAGCCCAGGGCAAATGCAGCCGGGCCAACTCGTCATCCGCCATCCTGAGTCTTGGCAAAGACAAACGTGCCTCGTTCTTCGTGGATGCGTCTTGCACACCGGCAACTTCGCCAGGGCGCTCCTCCGCGCTTTGCCCATAGGCAGCGTCGGGATCCGGGCTCGTGCCGTTCGCGTAGCTGGGAATCTTGATCACCCGCCTCATCCGATCCGCGCCAGGCTTCCTCGTCGTGATGCTGGAGCCGACGACGTGGAACTCGCGATACTGATCCAGCCGCAGGTTGGACCACCATCCGAACCAATTGACCAGGCTCTGTTCGTCGTTGCCATCAATCACTTTGTCGGCGTAGATGATCGGGTTGCTTTCCTGGTGGATGGACCACCGGTCCTGGGTTTGACGATAGTCCAGAAGCTCCGAGACCGCCTGGAAAACCTTGAACCTGTTGATGCAGTCCTTCTGAGTGATCCCTTGTAGATTGAACGCGGCTTCTTGGATCACCTGAGGGACATCACGCTGCTGCGCCAGCAACTCGGTCCTCTCGCGGTACTTTTCTTGGGCGAGAAGGTCCAGGTGGAGGACAATGTTCCACGCCGTGACCAAGCGCAAGTTAACCCTAGTGCGGCGGTGACGGATGAACCATTCGAGCAGCTCGAGAGCCCGCATCGGCTCGGACAGCAAGAAGCTGGGGGTGAGCAGAATAGCCGTTCCGTGCGGGAAGAGGGGGACTAGCATCGTGTGCCCGATCTCGACCTTGGTGGGTTCGTCCTCCCCCCAGCCCAGCCCCGCCGACGGGAACATGGGCGGCGACTGGACGGACTGAGACCAGTACCGGAAGGAACAGCCCGCAGCGCCGCTGATGAGCTTGAAGAGGCCCGGGAAGCGGCGGATGGTCCAAACCGCAGATTCGTGGATGAGAACCGTGGCCGGCGTTTCACTTCCCAGCGTCCTTTCCAGGAACGCCGCCCAGCTCCCGGGCTTGTCCGTTGTGTAGACCTCGCATGTGGGATTGTGCGTTTTCAGCCATAATCCGACTTGCCGCTGGCTGTCCTGCACTGCAGGTGGGAAGGCAAGGTAGAAAAAATGCTCTGAGCCAGGTTGGGAGGGCAGATGCGGCCAGATCGCTTCCGCGTACACATCTGGCCCGAGGCCGAAGAAGTTGGCCATCATGTCTTCTCGAGCCGAAGCCGGGCTGACGGTGCTTACCCGTGCCGTGCCTCGCCGCAGGAACAGACCGCAGTCGATGAACGAGCTGAACATGAGGTATTTGAGTTCGGCGCCAGACGGGCTGGACGGCTCAACGCCGAACTTGTCCAACCTCCACTCCTCGCACCTGGTCGGATAGATGAGTATGTTGAGATTCCCGGCCACATAGAGAAGACCTGAAGATTTGGACCTCAGGTAGTCCCCAGCAGCCTCCAGAGCGGTTTCATTCTCTGGCGAGGAGAGGGTCCCGTAGCACAGTGTATCCTGTCTAAACGACTCGAGCTGTGATATGAAGGACTCGCTGAAGCAGAGGTGACCGAAGTCGAGGATGGAAGGATCCTTGAATGCTGCGAACCAGGGCTGCTGACAATCTCGAGGGAGCCCATCGAAGGTAAGCTCGATACGGCCGCAATGACCGGCCCCGAACACAACCGTCTTGGTCACGGGCTGGGTAATATTTCGAAAGGACTGGTAGTCCGCCAGGCTGACCTTCCTCAGCTGCCCGGCAGCCGGCCCCGATGGCGTGCCAGGAAGTCGCCGGTGGTCCGGGACTGATATGCTTCGTCCCACGTCCGTCTCGGCCGGGTGTGGCTGCGGAGCGGCCGCCGATAAGTCCATGTCCAATGGCTCCTCCCTGTCAGCATCGTCGTCTTCGTCATCGACGATAAACCGGACAGATTTTCGCTTGACAGGCCTATTCTCCTTCCCCGGACGTGTCTGCCCTAGTGTTTCCGTCGTGGGATTGACGGCGCCAACGTCCGAGCCTACGCCCGGTCGGCCAGAAGACTGGTTTTTCGGCCCGGCCCGAGGACCGTCCCTGATGGAAAACAGCTTCTCGGGAATGGTGTGCGCCTCAGGCGCCCTATCCGCCTTCTCCCGCCCCCGCTTCTCGGCCATCCAGGTCAACCTGTGGCTCTTGAAGAGTCTTTGGTCCTTGGTAGGATCAGACATGACATCTCCCAATGTGCCTTTCGCTTTCCGTGCTTTCCCACTCACGAAAGCATTGGTAGATGCCGGTTTGGTTTGGGAGTAGGTAGTGCCCGTCTTGCGGGCTGTTAGAGGCCTGGTGATGTTTCCGGCAGGTGCGTCACGGGGCGCCGCGCCCGCCTTATTCGTCTCGGCACGGGGGATGGGGAGGCTGCTGTTCCGCGAGGTCGGCGCTTGTTTCGACAGCGGAGGCACACCTTGTCCAAGAGCACTGTTGGCACCGGGTTTTCTAGCGGTTCCTTGATATCCGGTAGTAGACGGGACCTCGGACCGGGATGTGCTGGGCTTTGTCGCCTTTGGTGGGCTAGCGGGAGGCGTTGACTCGGGAGGGCCCGCCGCTTTCGACTTGCCACTATTCGAATGGTGCTTGACGCCGGCGCGCTCGGATATTGCACTTTTTCCAGAAGGAATACCGGTACCGACTGGACCTAACGTGGAGGCGGCAGACTCCTCGGAACTTGGGACAATTGGTGTCTTGAAAACCCTCTGCCGGGGTGGTGGGCGATTCTGCGGCTGGGAGGCCTTCACGTGGATCTTATCCCGGATGGCATTGTCTTCCAGAGCTTCGTCGCTCGACTCGGGGTCCACCAGAGCTGGATCGATAGGTTCGGTCAAAGGCTCACCCAAACGCTTGCGGGCGATGTTGCGCCGCCGGTGTCGGTCTGCCTTGGCGGCATCGTTGTCCAGGACCGCTTGGTAGTACTCGGAGAGTTGGAATCCATTTTCCTCTTCCCCCGCGTTGATTCTCGACTTCTTTTCCTCCCAGTTCCGCAGGAGTTCTTCGCTGAGGTTTTCCGAGGGTTCCCAGGTGGCCCGGGACAGTGGATAGTTTTCCCATAGGATCAAGTGTATCTGCCCACCCACGGCGGTGACGTCCTCAGCAAGAACCTGTTCCACGTTGAAGTCGTGGTCTTCAGAATGGACGGACGGAGCCGTGGAGTCAAGAGAAATGGCATCGTCGTCGTCGTCTAATTCCTCTGAACGCTCAGATGCTCGCCGCGCTACGCGGTCTGGCTGGACGGAAGTAAACATCTGATCCGATGCCTCTTGAGCCAATGCGCGTGATGGCGAATGGCTTCATCGGATGGATGGCCGCGAAATGATGAGATGACGGAATTTAGCGACGAGAAGAGAGAGAAGAAACCGAGAAAGCCGAGCCAGAGGGTAAACATTGGAGGGAAGGCGGTGGAGGAAATGGTGACCCGAACGCTCAGGCCAGGTTCAATGGAGAACCGAAAAGCTGCCCCACCTCAAAAATTCAAAGGGAAGGCTGTTTCTGTCAATGGACATACAGTACCTAGCAGAGGAGGTAGGAGCACCAAGATTCAGTGCTCCGAGATGCACAGGCGGGTGGCCCGGTTTGTCGTCGTTCGCTACCAACGCTTTTAAAGTAAAGAAATACCAATGCGTCATACTCCGTACTGTATTACGGACGGGACGAAAAGCGGGCGGGCGGCTTTTCAAAGTGATTATGATGTCTGATATGAACGGTTGACGCGGCTCTGCGCAGATTGTGTATTCGATGCTGCGATTCAAGGACGTCCATGATCCCGATCTCCAACGAAGCTCGGTATACGGCCCCGGGTTCAAAAGAGATGGAGAAATAGAACGCCGGTATCGTGAGAAAAACATCCACTGGCTGGCAGGGACTCGACATGGCGGTGTTCAAGCGACTCCAGATATGTTGAGTGGGGCCGGGCAATGGCTCTATGCAGCGGATCGCACGTGACATGAAACGGCTTCGTTCACTTGATCAGCCACGGAGTATGGGAGTCCCGATCCGAGTGCTGGTTGTTGGGCCTCGGACCATCTCATTTCATCCGACAGTCTGTTTTCTGTCAACCTAGGTAGGTGCGCCCCGAAGAAGAGAGTGCCCCCGGAACAAACAAGAGGGCAAACGCTGTCTCTTTGCCACAATCCCCCACCACTGCGCCACAGCCTCTTCTAGCGGCCTTTAACGTCGCTGCCTTGCAGTGGGGTCCCGCCATTCCTCAAACCACACACGCCGACTCCTGCAAATCCCTTTGTCTGTCCCAAGGGCAACCGTCAACACTGCTTGCGCAGACCGTCTATGCCGATTCGGACATCGTCGCATTTTCTCGGTATATCGCGGTCATCGCTTCGCTGCCAAAATGGCCAACGACGAGTACGATGTGAGTGCCCACGCGAAGACCGCCATCCCCCTCATCGCGCCGTGACCTGCTGACGGCCTTCCCGCGCAGTTCCTCTTCAAAGGTATGGCCCTCCTCGCGACGGTCGGGACTCGGGGGTCTGGCGGGCCGAACTAACGTTGCCCCCGCGCTTCAGTTGTCCTGATCGGAGACTCGGGTGTCGGGAAGTCCAACCTGCTCAGCCGCTTCACGCGCAACGAGTTCAACCTAGACTCCAAGTCAACCATCGGCGTCGAGTTCGCGACAAGGTCCATCCAGGTCGACTCCAAGACCATCAAGGCGCAGATCTGGGACACTGCCGGCCAGGAGCGGTACCGTGCCATTACGTCGGCCTACTACCGCGGGGCGGTGGGCGCCCTTCTCGTCTACGACATCAGCAAGCACCAAACGTACGAGAACGTCACTCGGTGGCTGAAAGAACTACGCGATCATGCCGATGCCAACATTGTCATTATGCTGGTGGGAAACAAGAGCGATCTGCGGCATCTAAGGGCTGTTCCCACCGAAGAGGCCAAGTCCTTTGCGAGTGAGTCTTGTCCGGATTGGAATGCCGCCGTGGGGTTGCGCATTCTAATGCAGGCGCAATAGGCGAGAACCACTTGTCGTTCATTGAGACGTCTGCCCTGGACGCCAGCAACGTCGAGCTGGCCTTCCAGAATATCCTGACGGGCAAGTACCCTTTCCCCGCGCCGGTCGTGTTTCCAGATTCCGGCCTAACCTTCTATCGCTTGCAGAGATCTACCGCATCGTATCGAGCAAGGCCCTCGACAGCGGAGACGGCGCCCAGGCCTCCCTCGGCCCGGGAACAAACATCTCGCTGAGCAAGCCCGCGGACGACGGCGCGTCCAAGAACAACAAGTGCTGTTGAGATTCCTTGGGACGGGATCGCTTCAGCGTGTCGTATAAAGGGCCCGAGCCACGTCGGGTCTGTCTGTATGGGGCCGATTAAAGCATTTGGTGAACGTCTATCCGTCTCGAAAGGGGTAGCCCGCACCCGGGGCTTTCTCGGGGATTTCCGCACTTTCCTTTGTTGATGATCGTTGGGGCTGGATGTCCGGAGTACTTCCGTCAGATCGATGGGCATTGCTTATGTCGTGGAAGGACATTACATCCTAGGTAATCGTAAGCCTCTTCCGAACTCGAACCCTAGGCAATGTCGTGGTTTGTTGCGTGTAAAACCTCGGCCAAACCGGTAGCCACCGCCAACACTTCCACGGCCTCGAAGAGGTGCGGACTTTGAAGACGCCAACAGCAAGCTTGTCCCTCGAAGAAATATTGTTGCCGCCGCCCATTTCACAGAGGCCAATCCAGCACAGGAGCCCGAGCAAGCGACGGTCGGGATATCTCCAGCTTCCTTGTAGTGAACGGAGGGGGCGGGTACCTATCGACCTGCCCAGTACCCAGGTAGAGGGAAATTCGAAGCACCTATTGTCCAGGTACCTACCTACCTAGGTAGGTACCTACCTTAGGTATGCACGCAGGCTGTGAGGATTGTTGCTTGCCGAGCTGCAGCACAGTCGGCTCTGTGGGGCGATAAGATAAGGCTATCATTTCTGCCCGCTCCGCGCCCCAAAAAAAACCTGGAGAACTTCAGATCCCACGAACTTCGGCCGTCACTCAGCGGGGAAGGCGCGATATCCTTGTTGGCCGGCACATCACGAGATCATGGCTACCGTCTACAAGGCTCTCTCTCGAACCAATGGCGACGCCGAAAAGGACAAGACACCAAGCGGTGCACGAAAGCACAAGCAGAGAGTTCTCATACTCTCGTCCCGTGGCGTGACCTACAGGTCTGGCTTGTCTCGATACAACAGGAAAACACAACGGCTGACCAAGCTAGGCACCGTCATCTCCTCAACGACATCGCGGCCATGTTACCACATGGAAGAAAGGATGCCAAATTCGACTCCAAATCGAACCTCTTCCAGCTGAACGAGCTGGCGGAGCTCTACAACTGCAACAACGTCTTGTACAAGTCCCCATTTCGTGTTGTGTCGGACACCATGTTAATATTGGCCAGCTTCTTCGAGGCTCGGAAAGGGCAGGATCTATATGTCTGGATGAGCAAGGTTGGTGCCACTTCCGAATTGTTCCTCTCCCAGGAGCTTTCCCATCTGACCGACTGCTTTCGCTAGGTTCCCAACGGCCCGACGTGCAAGATGCACTTGCAAAACCTCCATACCGCCTCAGAGCTGCACTTCTCCGGGAACTGCCTCAAGGGGTCGCGGCCGGTTTTGTCCTTCGACGCGGCTTTTGAGAAGGAGCCATACCTACGGGTTGTGAAGGAACTCTTCCTCCATATTTTCGGGGTCCCCCAGGGCGCAAGGAAATCGAAACCTTTCGTCGATCACGTGCTTGGCTTCAGCGTAGCGGACGGCAAAATCTGGATCCGAAACTACCAGATCAACGAGGTAGAGAAGGCCAAGGCGTCCGGGGACGAGCCGAACAAGGCTAAGTCCAGCCTGCGGCCCGCAACCAACGAAACGGACATCAACCTCGTCGAGATTGGCCCAAGATTTGTCCTGACGCCGATCATCATCCAGGAAGGATCGTTCGGCGGTCCCATCCTCTACCAGAACAAGACGTTCGTGTCGCCAAACCAGGTGCGGGCCGATCTGCGAAGGAAGAAGGCTGGGCGGAGCAACGTGCGGGCGGAGAAGGAACTCGAGAGACTCGCAAAGAAGGGGGAGCTGGGGTTGAGGACGAAAGGGGGTCGAAAAGCGCCCACGGATGAATTAGATAAAAGGATACTCTTCGCCTGAAGACTATCTTGGGAATCAGACAGGCGAATCAGTGGCGGAACGCCTTGAGGACATACTCTCATTGCTTTTCGCGTAGGTACCAGGCTTGCATCCAGCCCCGAGGTCAGGGGTTTTAGGGATTAGGTAAGCGCATTGCGGACTACAAACCCATCCCATATTTTTCTTCGTAGACGCGACCCCGTTCTCTTCTCCGACCGAAACCAAAATGGCCAAACCAGTCCCTTTTCCCATCGCTGAGGCGTCAGTGCCGCTTGAAACGCAATGGATGCTCTCCAGCATCTCTTGCAACCCGAAAAGCCCCCCAATCGGTGGGGCGCAAGCTGTTTGACTTCAGAGATAGCGCGCCTCGGTATACCGGGGCGAGGGAAGAGCTGCGTTTTGTGAGGATATCGCCAGCTCTTCACTACCGAAAAAGGGCGGGAAGTCGAAACCCGTCTCATCGTGAGAGAGACACGAGTAGGCACTCGTGTGTCTACCCAAAATCTGACCTGCCACGCGCCAGCAGCGTCAACAGCGAACTGCCATCTGAGGATCACACCAAGTGTCAAGCACTGCGAGATCCGACCCGTGTACGAACTCATCCGGCCGAGGGCCTTCGGATCATTGGGGTGCCCTTTTTGGTTTTTATTCTCGGTCAGTGGCATCTGAATGCAGCAACAGACTTGGTTCTGACTATCACCGAGTGCTGCGGATCTGTGGTGGTCGCTCCACTCCCGACCCATTTTCCTCTTCGATTCGGCAACATGTCGTTGGTGTGCCTGTCGCCGCAGCCGACCACGCCCGGTCTTTCGAGTGACCGCTCGTGCCGCGCCAACCCACCGGATACTTTTGTGCTTCCTGAGGCCGTGGCCTTACGACCGCTCACCTTGGTCCCACCCACGGGAAATCTTGCCTTCCCGTCCGTCTTTGAGCGTACTCCTGTCGAGGTTTTCGTCGAAGTCTTCAGGCATCTGGACTTGGGAACGGCGTTCAACTTTGCCCAGACAAACAAACGATTCAGTTCCATCTTTGCAAGATACCGAAGATCCATCATCTTGCCAATCGTTGCGAGGGAGTTCAGCCCTCTTCGAGGTCTGCTCCAGGTCATCAAGGCGAGACCAGAAGATCTCTCCACCTCGTGGGGAACCTGGCTCGACAAACGTATTCGCCACAACAATGCGGTCCTCTGCGAGGGTGCGTCTCTACCGACAGAGGCCCATCCGGACGCGGTCCGCCCCTCCAGCTTGGAGGTTGTCTTGGACGATTTTGACTTGGAGCGGATTCTTGCTGTTTGCAAGGTAGTCCGGGGCTGGGAGCGCGTCTTCCCACAACACCGTTTCGCTGCGCATCCCTCCTCAACGCGGAGTCTTCTGCCTCATGAAAATCATCGACTGCGCCGCTCGTTGTACGTCTGGATGCGTTACTCATTCTACTTTCATGGCGATCTCCCGCGGCCCAACACGTCGTTCCCGGCCGGACGAGACATGCGAATCAACCAGCTGCGTGTTCTCTCCAACAGCGAGCTTCGGGAGCTTCGGGACCTCTGGTCTACGGTGCAGGACATCGTCCGGCTGAAGCTCTGCCCATCCGTGGCCATTGTTCGCTCCAACGCGGTAGGTGGAACCATCGACGGACCCTGGCGGGCGAGGCGGAGCTGACCGTCACTAGGATTTCGAGCTCTCGTACAGAGACGCCTCGCGGATTGGCTTTGGCGACTGGGCGGACAACCAGGCCGTGGTGGCGACATTCTGCAAGCTCCAACCGGCCGAAATCCTCCACTACCTGGACAACCTGCACCGATATCCCAAGGCAAGCCTCATCCGTGATGTCCGTCGGAGTCACCCCGGGTTTGAGCTGGACACCGAAAGCCTGAGCAGCGCCTTTGCTCACATCGACTACGAGCGTTGCAAAGAGGCGGCCAACGACTCGCTCACGCTGAATTTCTTCGGTCGGCCGATCGGCTTGCCGCCTTTCTCAAACGTCTCGGGTTCTCTGGGAGGGGGGATTCTCGACTGGGACGACGCCGAAGCGGAGGAAGAGGCGCTTGGGATTGGCGAGATGGCGGGCTTCGGGCTCGACTGGCGACCCGAGGACCCCTTTCGGCCACGGCGGGAGATGCCGCCGGGTGTGATAGACCCCCGATGACTGCCATTCTGTCTGCTCAAGTGCTCGCGCGGCATTTTGGCAACCCCTTTCTTCTGTAAGATACATGCATCTGGTGAGGACGATGACGACCCCCTAGCGAGGGGGGCGGGGGGACGAGATGCTGTACGGCGAATGACGGTGTGGTCCGGATGCTGCTTTGGCTACGCTTCAACCCATAATCTTGGAACCAATGCGGATGTAGTGTCTCTTTGCCCCCACACTACCTATGGAAGCTGGAACGAGAACCAGCGAGGTCTTGTGTGGCAGTTCCACCACACCGCCTGCCCGTTGACCACGGCGCTACAAGGGCAGCCGTCTCGGAGCTCGACTCGCCTCCTACGGAAACATGGGCGCTCCCTTGCTACCCCCGGTCGGCCGCATCAGGGGGAAGGTATCGACGGAGGCGGGGATCGTTGCGCAGACGTTCCCCCTGCGGTCCTCCTGCCAGCATGGCCTTGCTGCCGAACAGACAGGGATAGAGGTCATCCTTGGGCACTGCTTCGCCTCCCCCCTTGCCCTTCCGCATCAGCTTCGTCAGTTGCGCGCCCTGCATCTCCAAGGCGTTGGAATCCTCCAAGGTGATATCCAGGAGCTCCGGCGTCGACTCCTTCGACTTGCCCTTGAAATTTCTCCCCATATGCTCCATACGCCGCCGGACCGAGAGATCGTATATCGACTCCTCCACGGTACCGTCGACGATGTAGAGCCAAACCGTCGTCTCGTGCTCCTGGCCGATCCGATCGACCCTGGCAATCGCCTGCAGCTCGATTGCCGTATTAAGGATCGGCTCGCACAGAATGACGTGACTGGCGTTGACGAGGTTCAGACCGCTGGAATGGGCTTTCGCGTGGAGCAAGAAACACTCCACACTGGGGTCATGCTTGAAGCTCTCGATGCCGCCGGATTCCGTGAAAGCCGAGAACCCGACTCGGTGGCGGCGAAACGCCTCCCCGACGACCTTAAGGAAGTCGGGATACCTGGATTCTATTCAGCCCTGAACAGCGGAGATGGACCTCGCACCATCGCACCATCGCGATCGACTTACTGTGAGAAGACAATAGACTTGGCCGCCGGGTCCGAATTCCGGAGCCATTGCACGTGGCGGACCAGAGAGTCGACCTTGGTAGTGAAGGACCGTCCCGGAATCTCGATGTTTTTGATCTCGGCCAGTTTCTCGGCACTGAATTCGGTAAATATGCTCTTCCTCTTGGCTCCGGGAGACTGTTGGCTGGCTGACGGTCCGCCGTTCCCCCCGTTCTCGTATTGGATCTTGAGTCCTCGAGGCTTCAGGGTGAAATCGTGGAGATGCTCGGCACGAAGCCTCCGCTTGCACACGGGGCAGTTCCGATGGGCCCGGTGCCACAGGTCGATGCACCCTTTGCAGAATGCGTGGCCGCAAACCGTCAAGACGCCGACGGTGTAGGGCGAGTGACAGATGATGCACGGCCGCTGGTCTTCCTTCGTATCGGTCTCCTTCAAGTGGAGCAAATACCGGTGCTTGGCCTCCGAGGTCGCCAGCTTCCGCATCAGCGTCTCCTCATCCCGCAGCAACTGGGCCATGGCGGCATCGTCGGATGGCCCTTCGTACGGAGCGACCTGGTCCGAAAGTGTCTGGAGCTGGCGGTAGTATTCGACACGCGCATTCATGGTGCCGGTAAACCTGTCGATTTCTTGCTCTAGCCCCTGCGCGACTTTGGTCTGTTGGGTGACTTGGTCTTGTACGTGTCTGAGTTGCGCCACTACGACGTCCAATTCGGCCTGCGCACGAATGCTGCCGAGGTGGGCTCGATGCCTGAGCCTCGTCGAAAGGTCTCGGAGGTCCGTGACTATGCTTCTCAGGGACCTCGGGAGTTCGGGGCGGTGCTTATCGCGCCTCTCGAATAGGGCAAGTAGTAGGGCAGGCGAGGGGCCGTCGCCCTGTTCGGCTTGCCCGATGGCGTTCTCGATCTCGTCGACCGTGAGCTTGCTGAGCTTCTGGCCAGACAGGGCAGCCAGGCGGTCGGCGACAACCGCTCGCAAGACGGTGACGAAGGCGATAACGTCTTCCTGGACCTTGGTCGAGTCGGTATATTCGTCGCCGGTGATCTCCATGCCGTCATCCTCGTCGACGAGGTCCTTTAACAGAAGCTTGGTCGTCTCTTGTCGCATTTCGTCGAGCAGATCTGCTTGCTTGTTGAGCGCTTCGGCGAGGTCCTCCAGACCATCAAGAATGGCGCGGCTCTCCGAACCCCTCTCCTCATCACACCACACCTCGGGGATCGCAGCAAACTTGTCCTCTGTCGCCGTCTTCGCAATTCTCGCCATCAACAGGCCGGTCCTGCTGTGGCTATCCCGGAGGATTTCGCTTCGGATGGCCTTTGCGCGGTCGTATCCCTCCGTCTCCAACCGCTCGAGGCGCTCGAACTCTTCCGAGCCCGGCGGCGTCATGTCCCCGTTGGATTTGATCTGAAAGTGCGCGTTCGCACAAAAAAACACAGCCTTGTGCTGCAGCTCGAGAGCATACCGAAGCTTGCGTTGGGCATCGCCCACACGTGGCGCGACGGTGTTGTCCGCGTCTTCGCCGCCATCTCCGGCGCCCTGCTGTCTGGCATCGGCATCGGTCTCTTTCGCTTGCTCAATCTCCACCTGGAGACGCTGTCGGCTGTCCTGTACAAGGACATCACTCGATTCCAAGACGTCTTTCCAGATGGCGAGAGCCTCCTTCACCCGCGGTGAGTTTTCCAGAAGTTGACCTCTCGTCAGTTTACTGGAGAGGATGGCTCTCTGGTCGACGGTAATGGCGTTGTTGCTTTGCTCCATCATGGCATCGAGGACCTCAGCTACCGTCCGCATCGCATCATTCTTTTGGCCGAACGGCCTGACCACCTGTGGATGAAGCGCAGCTTGCCGCAGCCGGTTCAGCGCAGTCTTCATGGCTTCCAGGACAGCGGGGTCATCGGGATTCCAGTCGGCTCTCAGGGGTTCACCGTCAGGACTCAGCCCACAGCGCGCAGCCTGCGTCTGGAAGTATTCCTGGTAGTACTGCTCTTCGACGGCCGTGAACGGTATGGTCATAACGTAGCGTTTCTGGGGCGGCAGAGCGAGCTCGTCCCGGACAAGCCGTTTGGTGTGACGGAGCGATATGCGATTGAAGAGAGCCTGGAACACATCCTTGTGCGACCTTGTGAGGTGTTGCCAGACCCTAGGGACCGACGCATAGGGTTCGTAGCGGAGAAACGAGAGGAGGCCCCACAAGTCTGTTGTTGCCTGTCAGCATGGGAGCTATCGCGGCGGAAGGGCTTAGAAGGAGGGCGAGGTGTGTTACCTTGAACGCCATCTTTTACCGGGGTACCGGTAACACCCCAGGCGTTCACTCGAGGGATTATCCGGGCGAAGGTTGCGGTGTTGCTGACGCCGCTCTCGACCTCCTGGGCCTCGTCGAGGCAAACTCGCCACCAGGAAAGCTGAACCAGTGGGGACTTTGGTCGGTGATGCTTTCTCTCGCTTCGGATTGCTCTGGTGGGCGGGTCGAGCGCGAAGTGCAGCTCCGTCTTGAGTTCGTGGTATGTCGTGATGACCACGTCCTGCGCGGCCAGCTCTTCCACCAGTGCCAGCTCACTAGCCGGATCCTGGACCCTCTTCCCAATTCCAGGGTAGACCATGACTCGCAGCTGCGGCGCATGGCGGTCGAGCTCAGCGGCCCATTGGTGCTTCAGGGATGGCGGCGTGACAATGAGGGTGGCCCCGGTCCGACGGATTTGGGCGCCCAGGTAGCTGTCGTAAATCACCGGAGGTTGCTCTGGGCGGCGGTGAAGAAGGATCAGGCTGATGATTTCTAAAGTCTTCCCGAGCCCCAT
>Ga0247771_1000410_pt1 | contig 13876 bp, 11 predicted proteins | sample UWRJL197509C6_FD_179948 | JGI IMG/M metagenome (GOLD analysis project Ga0247771, IMG submission 179948) | Plant litter microbial communities from Arlington Agricultural Research Station in Wisconsin, United States - UWRJ-L197-509C-6 | ecosystem: Environmental > Terrestrial > Plant litter >...
CGACCGCGACATCCAGAAGGCGTACGGCCGGGCGCTGAAGGGCCGCGGGGGCCGGTACTGAACGGGCCCGAGAACGACGAGGAAGTCCCAGGCTGGGTCACCGGCCTGGGACTTCCCGGTCTCGTGGACGTGCACGTGCACTTCATGCCGGAGCGGGTGCTCGCGAAGGTGTGGGCGTTCTTCGACGCCGCCGCCGCGCACTACGGCACCGAGTGGCCGATCCACTACCGCCTGCCCGAACCGGACCGCCTCGACCGGCTGCGGGCGTTGGGCGTGATCGGGTTCGCCCCGCTGGTGTACCCGCACAAGCCCGGCATGGGGGAGTGGCTCACCGAGTGGGCCGTCGACTTCGGCAGGCGCACGCCGGGGGCGGTGCCGACCGCGACGCTGTTCCCCGAGCCGGGCGTGGAGATCTACCTCGGCAAGGCGCTCGACGCGGGCGCCCGGTGCGTCAAGGCGCACGTGCAGGTCGGCGGCTACGACCCCGCGGACCCGCTGCTGGACACCGCGTGGGGGCTGCTCGCCGAGGCGGGCGTGCCCGCGGTCGTGCACTGCGGCCACGGGCCGGTGCCCGGCGCGCACACCGGGCTGGACCGCTACGAGGCCGTGCTGCGCAGGCACCCCCGGCTGACGGCGGTGATCGCCCACGCGGGGATGCCGGACTACGGCGCGGCGCTGGACCTCGTAGCGAGGTACCCGAACGTGCACCTGGACACCACGATGGTGGGGGTGGCGTTCACCGAGCGGAACCAGCCGCTGCCCGCGGACTGGCCCGCGCGGATCGCCGACGTGCCGGACCGGATCGTGCTCGGCACGGACTTCCCCAACATCCCGTACTCCTACGCGGAGCAGTTGCGGGCCATCGCGGGGTGGTCCGACGACGAGGCGTTCCTGCGCGCGGTGCTGCACGACAACGCCGCGCGCCTCCTGGGCTACCCGACGTCGAGGTAGGCGAGCACGGCCCGCACCCGGCGGTGCTCGGACGTGCTGGGCTCCAGGCCGAGCTTCGCGAAGATGTTGCCCACGTGCTTCTCCACGGCCCCGTCCGACACCACGAGCGACGCCGCGATGGCCGCGTTCGACAGGCCCTCGGCCATCAGCCCCAGCACTTCACGTTCGCGCGCGGTCAGGTTGTCGACCGGGTTGCGCTTGCTGCGGGCCATCAGCTGGGTGATGACCTCGTGGTCGATGCTCGTGCCGCCGTCGGCGACCCGGCGGACGGCCGCCACGAACTCGGCGACGTCGGCCACCCGCTCCTTGAGCAGGTACCCGACGCCGCTCGCGCCACCGGCCAGCAGTTCGACCGCGTAGCGCTCCTCCACGTACTGCGAGAGCACCAGCACCGGCAGGTTCGGGATGCGCTTGCGCGCCTCGATCGCCGCCCGCAGGCCCTCGTCGGTGAACGTCGGGGGCATCCGCACGTCCACCAGCGCCAGGTCCGGCCGGTGCTCCTCGACGGCCTTGAGCAGCGCCACCCCGTCCTCGACCGCGGCCACGGTCTCGATGCCCTCGTCGGCCAGCAGGCGCTGGACCCCCACCCGCAGGAGGACCGAGTCCTCCGCGATCACCACGCGCACGGCAGCTCCGTCCGGATCACTGTCGGCCCACCGACGGGGCTGACCACGACGACCACGCCGTCAATGGTCGCAGCCCGGTCCGCGAGACCCGCGAGCCCACCGCCCGGACGCACCTCGGCGCCGCCCTTGCCGTCGTCGGTGACCTCCACGACCACCGAGCGGTCGGTCCGGAACACCTTCACGCCGACGCGGGTCGCCTCCGCGTGCTTCGCGATGTTCGTCAACGTCTCGGCCACGGTGAAGTAGGCCGCGCTCTCCACCGCCGTCGGCGGCCGCGGCTCCACGTCCACGCTCAGGTCGACCGGGATCGGGCACTTCGAGACCAGCGACGACAGCGCCGGGTCGAGCCCGCGGTCGCCCAGCACCGAGGGGTAGATCCCGCGGGCCAGGTCGCGCAGCTCGGAGATGGCGAGCTTGGCGTCGGTGTGCGCCTCGGCGATCAGCTCGCGGGCGGCCTCCGGGTCCGACTCCATCTTCGTCTTCGCCCTGCCGAGCGTCATGGCCACCGACACCAGCCGCTGCTGCGCGCCGTCGTGCAGGTCCCGCTCGATGCGCCGCCGCTCCGCCTCCGCCGAGTCCACGCCCCGCGCCCGGCTCGCCGCGAGCCGCTTCGTCTCGGCCGACAGCACGGCGGTGCGGGACGGGCCGAGGATGCCGCGGGCCAGCGACCCGTGCAGCCTGCCGAGACCGCGGACCAGCGGCACCGTGAGCAGCCCGAGCAGCAGGCCGAGCACCGTGACGGGCAGGGCGCTGGTGAACGTGTTGACCGCCCACTCGCCACCGCGACCTGGGAGTTCGACGATGAAGTACGCGGGGAGCCAGTCGTAGTAGAAGGGGAACGCGACCAGGCTCAGCGCCACGGGCCAGAACACGACGACGGCCACGAACTCGACGATGCTCACCGGGAACATCAGCATCCAGTAGCCGAAGTCCCGCCAGCTCGCCGGATCGGTGATGACCGTCTTCACCCTCGGCACCAGCCCGCCCTCCTCGGGCATCGGCCGGTACGGGCTCTGGACGTGCACCCCGAGCATCGACCGCACCAGACCTCGCTCCAGGGCCGACGCGCCGCGCGCCACCCCCAGCGTGACGGCGAGCAGCGGCACCCCGACCCAGATGACCGCGAGCCCGACGCTGGTGGAGAACAACGCCACGAGCAGCACGAACCACAACGCGCTGAGGAAGAACTCGATCAACAGGAACGCGCTGGTCCTGGCGATGTTCGAAGGTGCTCGCGTCGTCATGTCCCCGCCTAGGTCCGCCCGGTGTGCCAGACCAGCATCACCGGAACGCGGGTCTCGAACCATCAGGTAGGCCAGCGTCCCCGTGGTGGGGCCAGCCCTACCCAAGCCTATTGGGATGAGACGGGGAGCCGGGGGCGTTATGCTGTACGAGGCAACACCAACAACACCCAGCCAGCAGTATCCCAACGGGGGTGAACGGTTTCGACTTTGTTCGTTGATTCAGGGGAAGCGTGCCGGTGCAGGCGAGAGACCACCGCAAGCGTCATCGCAAACCTATAAGCGCCAAGTCTAACGACCAGCGCGCGTTCGCCCTCGCCGCCTGAGGCTAGGGAAAACGCTGTCGGCCCGGAAGCGCCTCCGTTCCGGATCCCGGCATCAGCTAGGAGGCTCACCTCCAGTACCGGGCACGGGTACTGGTCGGGAATCCCACAGTGTCTGGGCCTGTCAGACCGAACTTGTCGACGTGATCGGTCGGGCCGAGTAGAGACGTAGTCGACTGCGCACGGAGAAGCCCTGATGAGCCGGCAGAGGACCCGGGTTCGATTCCCGGCACCTCCACTCGCTTCTGAGCGCCCCATGTCCGCGAAAAGCGCGGACATGGGGCGCTTCGTCGTCACACTGGGGCTCCCGCCCCAGACGCCAAGGCAGGGCGGGCTCCGCCCCCTGCACCCCCGGCGGTGTGGCCGCCGGGGGGTGCGTTGGTGAGTTGGCCCCTTCGAGTTAGTGAGGGATTGCGGTTACTGCGGGCTCCGGCACGGGGTCCGGGTCTCTGGTGATGCCCTTGTCGCCTCGGGTGAGCAGGGCGAAGGCCAGGGCGGCTGACGCTGTGAGGGCGGCCATGACCGTTGCCATGGGGAGGACGCTTTCCGTGCCTGCCGCGCCTACTACCGGCGCGATGAGGCCGCCTGCGAGGAATTGGAGTACGCCCAGTAGTGCGGAGGCGCTGCCCGCTGCTTCCGGGTGGCGGTTCATCGCGAGGCTGGCGGCGTTGGGGAGTAGGACGCCCACGCTGGTCGTCAGGAGGAAAAGGGCTGGTAGGAAGGTTGGTAGGCCGGTGTTGGTGAGGCCTGCCGCCAGGAGGCCCAGGCCGCCGGTGGTGGCCAGGGTCAGGCCTGCTTTGAGCAGGGTTCTGGGCATCAGTCTGCCGGTCAGCCAGGTGTTGAGGAGGCCTGCCAGGAGGATGCCCAGGGAGTTGACGGCGAAGACGAGGCTGAATTGCTGGGGAGAGAGGCCGAAGACTTTTTGGAGTACGAAAGAGGCGCCTGAGACGTAGGCGAAGAGGCTGCCCAGGGCGAACGAGGCAGCCAAGGCGTAGCCGAGGAAGTAGCGGTCCTTCAGGAGCTTGCCGAAGGTTTTGAGGGTGCCCTTGAGGTTTGCGGGGGCCCGGTTTTCCGGTTTGTGGGTTTCCGGGAGGGCGAAGGCGAGGATCGTCAGGAGGATCGTGCCTATCGCGGCCAGGACGAAGAAGGTGCCTCGCCAGCTCGTGAGCCGGAGGATTTGGCCGCCCAGTACGGGGGCGATGACCGGGCCGAGGCTGTTGACGAGCATCAAGAGGCTCATGAACTTGGCCATCGCCAAGCCCGAGAAGAGGTCTCGTGCCACCGCGGTGGCCACTACGAAGCCCGCTGCCACGCCCAGGGCCTGGATGAACCTGAGGCCCGCCAGCGTCAGTGCTGTGGGGGCCAGGGCGCAGAGCAGGGAGAACGTGATGTAGGTGGCCAGGCCGATGAGCAGGGGTTTTCTGCGGCCGACGGCGTCGGAGATCGGGCCTGCCAGGAGTTGGCCCAGTGCCAGGCCGATGATGAACGTGGTGAGGGAGAGCTGGATCTGGGGGGCCGCGGCTTCCAGTTCGGTCGCCATGCCGGGGAACGCGGGCAGGTACATGTCGATCGACAACGGGCCGAGGGTGCACAGCGCCCCCAGGAGGCCCACCAGCTTGAGTCTCGCGGGGCTGGTCTCGGTGGTGGGCGTCATCGTCTCCCCGGAGTGTGGTGGGCGGTGGCGTTCCTCTGGGGGAACGCCACCGCGGTGGGTGTTAGTCCCTGGTGAGCAGGGCTCGTGCCGCGCGGAGTTCGCGGGGCATGTTCCAGCCGAGCACGCCGACCAGGTCGCCGTCGTGGTGGTAGTGGGCGATGAGCTTGCGAGTGGCGGGATCGCCTTGCGCGACGGTCATCTTCGCGTCGGGCGGGAAGATCCCGTAGGCCTGGATCCTGGCGTCGAACTGGTCGGTCCAGAAGTACGGGATCGGGGTGAACGGCTTCGGGTCGCCGGTGATGTTCTTCGCCACCGCCATGCCCTGCTCGGTGGCGTTCATGCGGTGCTCCACCCGCATCGAGACGCCGAAGCGCTCGTTGTGCCACCGGGCCACGTCGCCCGCGGCGTAGACGCCGGGAACCGCCTGGCACGTGGTGTCGCACAGGACGCCGTCGTCCAGCGGGACACCGCTCGCGGCCAGCCAGTCCGTCGCCGGCTTCGAGCCGATGGCCACGAGGACCACGTCCGCGGTGACGGTGGTGCCGTCGGCCAATTCTAGCCCGGTGACCGCCTCGTCCCCCAGCAGTTTTCGGACGCCGACCCCGGTCCTCAGCGTGACGCCGTGGTCGCGGTGCAGGTCGCCGATCCAGCCGCCCAGCTCGTCGCCGAACTGGCGGGACAGCGGCACCGGCACGAGGTCGACGAGCGTGACCTCCTTGCCCAGCGTGCGGGCGGCGGCCGCGGCCTCGGAACCGAGGAACCCCGCGCCCACCACGGCGACGGAGGTGGACCCGGCCAGCGCCGCGCGGAGCGCGAGGGTGTCGTCCAGCGTGCGGAGGACGTGCACGCCGCGCAGCTCGTGACCCTGCTTGAGGCGCAACGGCCGGACGCCGGTGGCGATGACGAGCCGGTCGTAGGGGACGCGGTCGCCGGAGCCGAGGGAGACGGTCCGCGCGTCCAGGTCCACGCCGGTCGCGGTCGCGCCGAGCCGGAGACCGATCTCCAACCGCTGGTACGTGGCGTCGTCGCGGAACGCGGTGCGCTCCGGCTCCCACGTGCCGAGCAACACCTGCTTGGACAGCGGCGGCCGGTCGTAGGGCAGGTGCAGCTCGTCGCCGACGAGCGTGATGAGGCCCGCGAAACCCTCGCGCCGCAGGGCTTCCGCCGTGGTGAGCCCCGCGGCGGAGGCCCCCACGACGACAACGCGTCCGATGTCGGTCATCACTCGGCCAGGTGGATGGCGAGTGCGGGGCAGAGCACGGCGGCCTCGCGCGTCGCGTCGTGCAGGTGGGGAGCAGGCGTCTCGTCGAGCAGCACCACGATCCCGTCCTCGTCGCGCTGGTCGAAGACGTCGGGTGCGGCCAGGACGCACTGGCCCGCGCCGACGCAGCCGTCTTCGTCGATGGTCACGCGCATGGGGGTGTTCTCCTTGAACGAAGGGGGTGTGTTACCAGGTGACGGGCAGCGAGCGAACGCCGTAGACGAGGGTGTTGTCCTTGAACTCCAGGTCCTCGAACGGGGCGTTCAGGCGCAGGGTCGGGATGCGGGTGAACAGGGTGCTGAACACCTGCTGGAGTTCCACCCGCGCGAGCTGCTGGCCGAGGCACTGGTGGGCTCCGTAGCCGAACGCGAGGTGCGCGGACGCCTTGCGGTGCACGTCGAGCCGGTCGGCGTCGGGGAACACCGACGTGTCGCGGTTGCCCGAGGACAGCGAGGTGATCAGCCACTCGCCCGCGCGCAGGGTCTCGTCGCCCAGCGGGATGTCCTCGGTGATGGCCCGGAACAGGCCGAACTGCACGACGGACAGGTAGCGCAGCATCTCCTCCACGGCCGAGGGCACGAGGTCGGGGTTGGCGCGCAGCTCCTCGAGCTGGTCCGGGTTGCGGAGCAGGGTGACCGTGCTCAACGTGATCATGTTCGCGGTCGTCTCGTGCCCGGCTACCAGCAGGGACAGGGCGAGCACGACGAGTTCCTCGACGGTCAGCGGCTGACCCGCGTCCTGCGCCCGCTTGATCAGCCGTGAGATGAGGTCGTCGGTCGGGTTCTGCATCTTGTCGACGACGAGCTGCGCGACGAAGCCCTGGATCTCGGCGTTGGCCTGCACGGCGATCTCGGGCTCGACGTCGACCGAGGTCAGGATGCCGCTCTGCTGCTGGAACCGGTCGCGCTGCTCGTAGGGGACGCCGAGCAGTTCGCAGATCACCAGCGACGGGATCGGCAGCGCGAAGTCGCGGACCAGGTCGACGGGCTCGGTGCTCGCGAGCATCGCGTCGATGTGGTCGTCGATCAGCTGCTGGATGTACGGGCGGAGCGCCTGGATGCGCTTGACGGTGAACTCGGCCGTCAGCAGGCGGCGCAGCCGGGCGTGGGCGTCGCCGTCGCTCTGGATGATCGACCCCGTGGTGATCGGCGCGGTGAAGTCCGCCTGTGGGTTCGCGTGGCCCATGACCGGGACCGCCGAGCTGAGACCGGGGCTGTTGAGCACCGTGCGCACGTCGTCGTACCTGGTCACGAGCCACGCGTCGATGCCCGCCGGGCACGAGACTCGGGCGATCGGGTCGTTCTCGCGGAACTCCGAGTAGCCGACGGCGGGGTCGAACGGGCATTCCGCCGCCCGTGTCGTCGGGAACGTTCCGGTGGTCGGCTTGCTCGGTGCCTCGGTCATGGCGTACCCCTTGTGGTGGCGAATTCGTGGCAGTTACTGCCACGACGTTCACACTGCCAGTGATGGAGCCATCACGACAAGTGGCCGAAGTCACGCCCCGGATACGCGCTGGTGGCGGTGTTAGCCTCCCTTCGGTTGTCCGACCCCGAGGAGGTGGACATGGGAATCCGAGAGCTCAAGATGGCCAGGACGAGGCGGCTGATCTCGGACAAGGCGTTCGAGCTGTTCACCTGCAACGGCTACCACCGGACCACGATCGAGCAGATCGCCGCGGCGGCGGAGGTGGGCCCCCGAACCCTCTACCGCTACTTCCCGACCAAGGAGACGCTCGTCGTCGAGTTCGTCCAGACGAGCCTGTTCGACGCGCTGGAGGACCTGCGCACCCGTCCGCCCGCACCGCTCCCGGTGGTGCTGGCCGCGGTCATCGGCAAGGTCCTCGACGTCATGGCGACCGACCCGGCGCGGGTGCTGGCCGTGTACGAGATCTGCGGCCCGAACGCCTCGGTGCGGGCGCAACTGGCGGACGTGCTGTGGAGTTGGCGCGACGAACTGGTGGCCGAGATCGCCACGCGGCTCGACGACTGCCCTTCCCGCGTCCTCACCGCCCGGCTGACGGCGGCGGTGGTCGTCGACGTCATCGAGACCGTCGTCCGGATCTGGGTGGACAGCGGCGGCACCGCCGACATGGGCGCGCTCGCCGAGGACGCGATGTACCTGGTGCGCGAGGGGAAGCTCCCGGTTCCGGGTCAGGCGTAGCGCTCGGCCAGCACGGCGAACGCGGCCTTGGGCTCCCAGCGCAGGTCCGGGTAGGTCTCGCCGAACCCGTCCTCCAGCACCCGCACCACGCCGTAGCTCGCGACGTCGAAGTTCCGCGCGGGATCGGCGCTGTACGGGAGGTTGTAGCTGACGAACGTGCACACGAACGCGGTGTGGATGCCGGAAGCCTCCAGCACGTCGAGCACCTCGCTCAGGTACGTGGCCTGCTCCTGCTCGTCGTGGACGAACTCCCCCTTGAGCGACACGGGACCCGCCCCGTCCCACTCGACCATGAACGCGCCGCGTGCGCCGAGGTCGGCCGCGCCGCGGTGGGTCGTGCAGCCGAACTCGGTGATCACGGCGGGCTTGGCCGACGCCCCGAAGGCGCGCATCTCGTCCTCGTACACCGCCTCCACCTCCTTGGAGCGGTAGCCCGCGTCGGTGGCGATGAGGTCGAACGGCTCCCAGTCGACGCGCTCGAAACCCAGTGACGCGTAGGTGATCCGCCCGCCGAACCGTTCGCGCACGACCGCCGCCGCCTTGCCGAGGAAGTCGTTGAGCAGTGCCGGAACGGCCGCGACCGCGGGGCCGAGTTCCGGCGGGCGGGTGGTGATCAGCTCCAGCCGGTCGGCGAGCGTGTCGCCGGGCAGGAAGCCGATGGTGAACAGGGCGAGTTCGGAGCCGGTGACGACCACGACCTCGGCCCCGGTGCGCCGCAGGCGTTCGGCGCGCTCGGCCACGTCGGCGAGCAGGTCCAGGAGTTCGCCGGTGGTCAGGTCGTTGGTGAACGGCGAGAGCCACACCTCCAAGCCGACCGCGGCGGCGTGGACGGCGGCGACCTCCAAGCGGTCGACGTGGCCGCCGGTGATCCGCACGGCGTCGCAGTGCAGGTCCTCGCGGATGATCCGCATCTCGCGCCGCACCACGTCCGGGTCGAACGGCTCGTGCGTGCTCGACCCGCCGCTGCGGAAACCGGTGTCGTAGGTGATGCCGTGCTTCATGGTTCCTCCCTCATAAGGTACTGGCCGTACCTTGTGGGGGAAGTTATCTGGTCGCGGGACGGTCGCGCAAGGTACGGTTGGTACCCAATTTCGTTCGGGAGGGCGCATGGCGGAGGTGCGGCGGCGCGGGGCCGAACTCGAGGACGCGATCCTCCAGGCGGCCGTGGACGAGCTGACCGAGTCCGGCTACCCCGGCCTGACCATGGACCGGGTCGCGAAACGGGCCGGTACCAACAAGAACGCGCTCTACCGGCGGTGGCCGAACCGGGCCGCGCTCGGCATCGCCGCGTACCACCGGCTCACCACGACCACCGTCGAAGCGCCGGACACCGGCGACCTGCGCACCGACGCGCTGGAGCTGCTGCGGATGGCGAACCGCACGTGGTCCTCGCCGTACGGGGAGATCCTGCGCGGCCTGCTCGCGGACCCGGAGGCGTTGGCGCAGCTGAAGGACCGGCCGAACGACGGCGGCGCGAGCCTGTGGCTGACGATCCTCGGCCGCGCCGTGGCCAGGGGCGAGGTGCGGCCCGAAGCCCTGCACCCGCGCGTGGCCACGGTCGCGGTCGCGTTGCTGCGCACCGAGTTCGTCACCCGAGGCGTGCCGAGCGCGCCGGACGACGTGCTGGTCGAGATCGTGGACGAGGTCTACCTGCCCCTGGTGCGGTCCCGGTAGAGGTCGCGCAGGACGCAGACCTCGGCGCCGTGGTGGACGACCTCGCGGGTGATGTGCAGCACGAGCGTGGCGAACGAGTACTCGCTGTACGGGCCTTCGGCCGGTCCGCACGGCCGGGCGAGCGCCTCGTCGTCCAGGGTCGTGAGTCCCTTGTGCCACAACGCGTACGACTCGTGCAGGTAGTCGAGGCCCTCCCGCGCGGTGATCGGGTAGCGGACGGACTCCCGGTCGTAGCCGTCACCGAAGTGGTTGGCCGCCCGCGCGCCCAGCACGCCGTCGCCGATGTGCGCGATCCGCCACGCGATCGTGGTGAACGGCGGCGGCACGGGCTCCGGGTAGGTCCACTCGAACCGCGTCCCGCCCTCGCCGTCCGGGCGCACGCTCCAGCAGCCGTCGACCGGCTCCCACAGGAACTCCTCGTCGGTGAGGCCCTCCAGGCGCGGCAAGAACTGCCGCTGCCAGAAGAAGTCGAGCTGGTCGGTCAGCTCCTTCGTCCAGTCCAGGTTCATGCCCGAGACCGTAGAGCGGATCGCGGACAACCGCTGTCACCGACGTGCGGGCGGAGCGGTCATCGGGTCCTCGGGCCAGCGGTGCTTCGGGTACCGACCGCGCAACTCGGACCTGACCTGCGGATACCCGGTCCGCCAGAACGAGGCGAGGTCACCGGTCACGGCCGTGGCGCGGCCCGCGGGGGTCAGCAGGTGCAGCACCACGGGCACTCGGCCGTCGGCGATGCGGGGCGTGTCGACCCACCCGAACACCTCCTGCACCTTCACCGGCAGCGCCGGGTTGTCGCCGGTGTAGTCGACCCGGATCCGCGACCCCGACGGCACCTCCAGCCGGTCCGGCGCCAGCTCGTCGAGACGTCCGGCGGCGGGCCACGGCAGGAGGTGGCGGACCACCTTCTCGGCGTCGACCTTCGCCAGGTCGGCGCGCTTGCGGGCGTTGTCGAGCCAGCCGTCGACGCTCTGGAGGAGCGCCTCGTCGGTCATCTCCGGCCACGGGTCGCCGAGCACGCGGTGCAGGAACGCCAGGCGTTCGCGCAGGCGCGTGGCGTCGGCGTGCCAGCGGAGCAGACCGAGACCCTCGGACCGCAGCCCCGTGACGAGGGCGGCACGGACGGCGGCCGGGCTCGGATCGCGCAACGGCTTGCTGGACAACACGATCGCGCCCAGCCTGCGGACCCGGTTCGCCACCACGTCGTGGTCCCAGCGCACCTCGTCCACAGTGGACACCAGTGCGGGCGCGGCCCGCACGGCGAGGTCCTCGTCCACCCGCGCGGCCAACCGGATGCGGCCGTGGCTGCGACCGGGTTCGCGGTCGGCCACGGCGACGGCGAGCCACTCGGCGTCACCGAGCCCGCTGCCGTGCGGCAGCTCGGCCGCCGTGCCGCCCGCCATCAGGTACACGCCGCCACCGCCGGACCGCCTGCGCGCCAACCGTTCCGGGTGCGCTAGCGCCACGACGAGCGCCGGGTCGTCGTGACCCCGACCGCTGACCAGTTCGGCCAGCCTGCGGGCCTCGCGCGACCACCGCTTGGACCGGTCGTTGTGCCCGGACCGCAGGTCCCGCAACGCGGTCGCCAGCTCGGCGCTGTCGGTCAGGGCGTCGTCGTCCAGCAGCGCGACGACCTCCGCCGCCGCCCGCGCGCCCACCTCGGCCGCACCGTCGAGCAGGGCGCGGGCCAGCCGGGGGTGCAACCCGAGTCCGGACATCCTCCTGCCCCGGTCGGTCGCCTGACCGGAGGCGTCGAGCGCGCCCAACGTGCGCAACACCGTGCGACCGACCTCCAACGCCCCGGCCGGGGGAGCGTCCCACCAGCTCAGCGCTGTGCCGTCCGGGGTGCCCCAGCAGGCCAGTTCCAGCGCGAGCCGGGTGAGGTCGGCCGTCTTGATCTCGGGCTCCGGGTAGCGCGGCAACGTGCTGTGCTCGTGCTCCGGCCAACACCGGTAGACGTGACCGGGAGCCTCACGTCCCGCACGTCCCGCGCGCTGGTCGGCCACGGCCATCGACACGCGCACCGTGGCCAACCCCGACAGGCCACGCCGGTGATCGACCCTGGGCACCCGCGCCAATCCGGAGTCGACCACCGCACGCACGCCGGGCACGGTGAGGCTCGACTCCGCGATGGCCGTGGACAGGACGATCCGACGACGTGAGCCGGGCTTGAGGGCGGCGTCCTGCGTGCCCGCCGACAGCCGTCCGTGGAGGGTGAGCACGTCGACGTCTTTGAGTGCGAGCAACGCCGCCGTGTGCCGGATCTCCTTGGCTCCGGGGAGGAAGACGAGCACATCACCGTCTACTTCGGACAGTGCGCGCTTCGTTGCGCGGGCGACACAGCCTTCGATCCGCTCCTTGCGCGCGGGGGCCACGTAGTCCGTGGTGGTCGGGAAGGTCCGGGCTTCCGCGCGCACCACGGGCGCGTTGCCGAGCAGTTCCGAAAGCCGATCCGCCGCGACCGTCGCCGACGTGGCCAACAACCGCAAGTCCGGCCGCAACCCGGCCCGCGCGTCGAGCAGCAACGCCAACAGCAGATCCGCGTCCAGGTGCCGCTCGTGGACCTCGTCCAACAACACCGTGCCGACGCCGGCCAGTTCCGGATCGCTTTGAAGCCTGCGCACCAGCAGCCCGGACGTCACCACCTCGATCCGGGTCGCCGCCGACACCTTCCGGTCCCCGCGCACCGAGTACCCGACCGTCCGCCCCACCGGCTCACCCAGCAACGCCGCCATCCGAGCCGCGGCCGCCCGAGCCGCGATCCGCCGCGGCTCAGCCACCACCACCCGCCCACCGTGCGCCTCGGCCAACGCCAAGGGCACCAACGTGGTCTTCCCGGTGCCAGGCGGAGCAACCAACACCGCACACCCGTGCTCGGCGAGCACACGGACAACATCACCGAGCACAGCCCGGACTGGCAGGTTCGGCAGCTCCACAACAAGCCAGTCTGCCAACCGCCCTGTGACGAGAGACGAGCGCACACACGAACGGCCCGTTCACCGCTTCCCGCCACTTTCGCGGGTTGACGACCGAACGGACCTTTCACACCGACCAACCCCGGACTTCCGGCGGCCAAGGTGTGAACGGACCGTTCACACCGCCGCGGAACCAGCTCTCGGTGATCCTTCGCCGCTGTTCTGACCGGAAGGCCCGGCCTTGCCTCCGGGGCGCCTGCCCGCGCTGGGCGAGGTGGGCCCGATCAGCGGGTTCCATACCGCGAACGGACCTTTCACCAACACCACTGCCACGCCTAGTTCCAGCCACACACGGCATTGGCCGGGTCGAACGGACCGTTCACCGAGGTGCGGCAATACCTTGCTCGGGCACCATCGCCGAACGGACCTTTCACCCCCGCACCGCACTGCCGCCGCCCCGCCCCCGCCTGTTCGCGCAGCCAGGTCCACACCGCTTGGCGCTGCCCCCGCTCGCACAGCTCGGTCCACCCCACTTGGGCCTGGTCTCAAACCTGAAGGGTGTGTCACTGCGCAACCTGCCGGTCCTGGTCGTCGATCGTGGGCAGTCCTGGCGAAGACGACGCAGCCGTGCCGCGCTAGAGGGGATCTTGTTCGTGCTCGACGCCGGCTGCCGCTGGCGAGACCTAATCCGAGCAGCTCGGATGCGGTTCCGGGCACACTGCGTGGGGTGACTGGTGAGCTTCCGAGCGCGGAGCAGGTCCTCAGGTCGGCACGGGGCCCGCGTCACCACGAGGGAGATCGATCTCCTGCAGGAGGCCGCAGCCGCGTTGCCGACAGCACCATCGACGGGGATGAACGAGCACTCTCGTCGGGAAGTGATCAGCCATCGGTGGGGCCGCCTCCTCAGAGGCGTTCGACGCGGTCGGCCTGCGGGCCCCGGTCGCTCTGACGCACCGCGTACCGGACCCGGTCACCCTTCTGCAGCGGCTCCGACCCCATGACCACGGACACGTGGGCGAAGAGATCGTCGCCCCCTGCGTCCGGGGTGATGAAGCCGAAGCCGCGGTCGCCGTC
>Ga0247771_1000411_pt1 | contig 13833 bp, 14 predicted proteins | sample UWRJL197509C6_FD_179948 | JGI IMG/M metagenome (GOLD analysis project Ga0247771, IMG submission 179948) | Plant litter microbial communities from Arlington Agricultural Research Station in Wisconsin, United States - UWRJ-L197-509C-6 | ecosystem: Environmental > Terrestrial > Plant litter >...
TCATGAGGCGCTCGATGGAGAAGGTGATCACCATCAGCAGCATACCGATGAGCAGCGGTACGATGATGCCGCCGGTGTAAATACGGTGGAAGGTGTCGCCGGAATTTTTCAGGGTCTTGTAATCAGGCCAGAATCCACCGTCTTTTTCAACGAAGGCATCCTGGTCGCCCATTACAAAGCGCCACAGGCAATAACCGGCTATGATACAAACGATCGGGGCCAGCCAGGAAATGGCGTTGCCGCTTTTTTTGGGTTGAACTGAGGTAGCCTTAACTGATGAAGTTGCATTCGCAGTCGGTCTTGTTTCTGCCATGATTGTAATTTTTAGTTTTTAATGTAAATCAGTAATTTGAACTTTCGGGGTCACAATTCTACTGAAAAAAGAGATTGAATGTTTGCACCGCCTCTTTTTTTTCAGCCCCGAAAAACCTTGAGCCTTATTAAAGCTTTTTAAAAGTCGTTTTAAAGTTACTACTATCTCCTTTCCAAATTCCGCTTCTTTCTGCTTATGTTGATTTCCTGTTATTTACTCATAGCGTAATGCGTCGATGGGGTTAAGCTTGCCCGCCTTTACGGCCGGGTACAGCCCGGAAAGCAGGCCCACGGCGGTACAGATGGCGATGCCGTAGCCCACCCACAGCCAGGGCACTACGAAGCCCGTCTTCAGCAAAAGCGAGAACAGGTTGCCGATCAGCACTCCAAGTATGATGCCGAAGAGCGCGCCGAAAACGCTGATCATCACGGCTTCCAGCAGGAACTGCACCCGCACGTAATAGCTGCGTCCACCGATGGCCTTGATGAGGCCCACTTCTTTCGTGCGTTCCGTTACCGATACCAGCATGATGTTCATGAGTCCTATTGATGAGCCAATGAGCGTGATGAAGCCGATCACCACGATGGCGATCGTAAGATAGCGAAGCACGTTCATCGCCTTTTCGGCAACGCTGTCGCTCCGCTCCACCACGAAGTTGCTCTCTTCGGTTACATTCAATTTCCGCACCGCCCTGAAAACGCCTTCCGCCTCGCCCATGGCGTTCTGCACCTGGTTCAGCTGGGCGGCCTTCACGCCGACGGTGTAGGATGTTTCGCCGAAGTAGCGCCGCACGTTCTTATAGCTGATGATGGCGATGTTGTCGCGGCTGAAGCCGAAGGAGGAGCCGCGGCTGGCCAGCACGCCGATCACGCGGAAGGGCGCGTCGTTGATGCGGACGGTCCGGTTCACGGCCATCTGTATGTCGAGCGGAAAGAGCCGCGAAGCCACGTCGTGGCCGAGAAGGCAGAGGTTCTGTCCCGACTGCACCTCGGGTTTTGAGAAGTTGCGGCCCGCATCGATGTTGAAGGCATTCAGGTCGAGGTAGTTTTCGTCGGCGCCGAAGATGAGTATGTTGGGACTGGTCTTGTGGTTCTGGTAGCTGATGAGGGAGTTGCGGTCGGCCAAGGCGGATATGCCCGCCGTGGCGGCGAACTGGTAATAATGTACGAACTGCTCGGCTTCGTCTTCGGTGATCTGCTTGCCGAGGCTCGACTGCTTTTGTTTTTTCGCGTTCTTCTTGGTGAGCTGAACGTCACTGCCGCCACCGCCGCCCACGCGGAAATTGCGTTCCTTGTAGCGGAGGGTGAAGCCGTCGGCGCCCATGGTGGAAAAGCTTTCGGTGAGCTTCTGGTTCATGGCCTGTATGGCGGTGATGATGCCGATAAGGGCCATGATGCCGAAGGCAATAATGGCTACGGTTATGCCTGTGCGCAGCTTATTGCTGCGGACGGTGCGCCAGGCCAGGGATAAAACATCGGTTAAGCTCATGCGATAACAGGCTTACTAAATTAGCAAACCTGCGATAGAAGTGAGTTTAATTTTTTGTGAAGCGATTTTTACCAGTTTGCCCGCCTTCGCCAAGGCTACGGTGGGCGTAGCAGTTGAACCCTGAAGCAGCAATCACTTTAAAATATCTTATTTAAATACATATTATATAGATAAATATTTAGAAAGGACTGCTATTATATAGTTTCTACTACTTCAAGCCACCAACTGCTGCGTCCGCCGTAGCCTTGGCGCAGGCGGATGGACTTAAAAATACAGCCAGTTTGTAAGCAGGTTCGGGAAGATGCCGAGGATGATGGTTATTACGGCCAGGCCCACGAGCGTGTAGCGGAAGGGCGCAGACGGCTTGACCGCTATCGAGCCTTCGCCTTCGCGGAAATACATGGCCTGGATCAGCCTGAAATAATAGTAGACGCTTACCGCCGCCATCAGCACCGCGAAGATGGCCAGCCAGAGGCTTCCGCCGCCGATCGTGGCGCGCAGCATATAGAACTTGGAGAGGAAGCCGCCCGTGAGCGGAATGCCCGCCAGCGAAAGGATGAAGATCACCAGCGTGGCCGCGATCACCGGCTCCCTTTTGGCAAAGCCGTTGAAGCCGTCGAACGTATGATCATCCATCTTGGCCAGCACCGCAAAGATGCCGATCGTGGCAAAGGAATAAGCGGCGGCATAAAGGATGAGGCCCTCGCGCGCATCGCTGTTCAGCGCATACACGGCCAGCATCATGAAGCCCGCCTGCGAGATGCTCGAATACGCCAGCATCCGCTTAACGCTCTGCTGGAACACCGCCGTGATATTGCCCACGAACAAGGTAGCGGCGGCAATGACGGCCACCAGCATCTTCCACTGCGGCTGCAGCTGCGAAAACTCGCTATCGAACAAACGCATGAAGGCGATAAAGCCCGCAGCCTTTACGATCGTAGCCATGAAAGACGTGAACACCGTAGGCGCACCGTCGTATACGTCGGGGGTCCAGAAGTGAAAGGGCGCAGCCGATACCTTGAACGACATCGAGAACAGCAGCATCATCATGCCGGCCACCAGGATTACCGGAGGCGCGCCGGGTGCGATCTGCGTGGCGCCGGTAAGAAAGGTGCCCGTAGCGCCGTACACCAGGGCGATGCCCATAAGCATGAGCCCCGTGGAAAAGGAACCCATCAGAAAGTATTTAAGGGCGGCCTCATTGCTCTTGAGGTTGCGCTTGCTGCTGCCCGTAAGGATATAAAGCGGAATGGAAATAATTTCGATACCGAGGAAGAGCATCAGCAGCGAGCCGAAGGAAGCGGCGATGGCCACGCCGCTCATCACGAAGAACATCAGCGCGAAATAATCGGCATAGTTCACGCCGACGCGCTCCATGTCTTTCGACGAGAGCATGAAAAAAGCAAGGAGCGAAAGGTTGGCCACCAGCGTGAACAGCAGCGAGAAGCGGTCGAACACCAGCATGCCGCGCGTATCGATATGAAAGATGGTGAGGCCGCGGAGCTCAGCCACGTTCACCACGATAACAGCCAGCAGCAGCACGTGCGCCAGGGTGCGCACGGTGGCGCGGTTGCCCGTCAGAAAAGAGCTGAACATCATGACAACACCGCTGAGGGCAGAAAGAATTAGTGCGTTCATATTATTTTATCTGGTTGGCAACATTGATCGTCCGGAACAGGCCTTCCACAAAGCTGTTGGCCAGGTTCAATAAAGGTTGCGGGTAAACTCCATAGATGACGATGAGCAGCACGATGATGCCCAGGGCCAAGCGCTCCACGAGGCTGAGGTCGTGGGCCGCGGCCGTAACATTGTTGAGCGGGCCGTAAAAAACTTTCTGGATCATCGTAAGCGTATAAACGGCCGCCAGGATGATGCTGATGCCGGCGATGGCCGCGAAGATCATATTGTATGACGACAACGCATTCCAGATGCCGTTGAACATCAGGAACTCGCCGACGAAGGCATTGGTCAGCGGCAGGGCGATATTGGCCAGCGCCACGATCACGAGCAGGATGGTAAGGCCCGGCGCCTTCTGCGCGATGCCGCCCAGCTCCGACAGGCGGCGCGTACCGAACTGCCGCTCGATCAGCTCCACCACGATCCACATGCCGATGATGTTGATGCCGTGGTTGAACATCTGCATCATCACGCCCTGCAGGCCGATGCGGTTCTCGGAAAAGATCGCCATAACCATCAGACCCATGTGGGCGATGGAGGAGTAAGCCACCAGCCGCTTGATATCGTCCTGGCGGATGGCGATGACCGATGAGTAGATGATGCCGATAACGGCCATGCTCATCACTACGTCGCCCCACACATGCACCGCCGTAGGAAAGATCGGCCATACCCAGCGCAGCACGCCGAACACGCCCATCTTCACCATGATGCCGCTCAGCACCATCGTCGTAGCCGTGGGCGACTGCTCGTAGGTATCGGGCTGCCAGGTGTGGAAGGGAAATACGGGCATCTTCACGGCAAAGGCAATAAAGAGGATCCAGAACAGCCAGCTTTGCACGCTCTCCGGCAGATGCAGCGCATAGAAAGAGGCGATGGAAAAAGAATGATCCGGCGTTTGGAAATAAAGATATAAGAGTCCGATGAGCATGAGCACCGAGCCCGCGAACGTATATACAAAAAATTTAAATGTAACCGCGATGCGCCGTTCGCCGCCCCAGCCCGAGCAGAGGAAGTAAACGGGTATCAGCGCCAGCTCCCAGAAGAAGTAAAAGAGCAGGGCATCGGTGGCGATGAATACGCCCATGAGCCCCGCCTGCGCCAGCAGCATGAGCCCGAAAAAATTATTGGGCTTGCGATAGGTGGTGCGCCAGGTAGCGAGGAAGATGAGCGGGTAGGCGATGGCCGTAAGAAGGGTCAGCACCTGCGAGAGCCCGTCGAGGCGGAGCGAGAAGGAGCTGCCGAGGCTTCCCATCCATTCCGCATGAAAGGCCAGCTGCGAAGGCGCATGCACCCAGGCATTGGCGGCCACGGAAAGCACCAGCGTAACGAGCGATACCAGCAGGGCCCACGAGCGCGCCGCCTGCCCGTCCTTCACCAGGAAGGAGACCAGGCCACCCACGAGCGGCAACAAGAAGAGGAGTAAGACGATCATATATGCTATTACCCGTCTGCGACGGAGTTTTTATCGTGAAACCTGTTTATTATTTCCGGACGAAGAACTGCAGCAGGAAGAGGATCACCATGCTGATGACCATCAGCAGCACGTAGCTTCCCACCTGCCCGCTCTGCAGCCAGCGCAGCTGGCGGCCGCCGTAGTTCACCAATCGTCCTACGCCATTCACCAGCGCGTCGATGCCCTTGCGCTCGAGAATGTTGCCGGCGAAGGAACCGAGACGGTTCACCGGCCGAACGATGACGGCATCATACAGCTCGTCCACATACCATTTATTTTCGAACAGGCGGCCCAGGGCCGTTTGTTTTTCTTCGCGATAATTACGGTAGCGCATCCAGGCCGCGAGCACGGCGATGACGGCTACGGCCGTGGTCAGGCCCATCAGCGTCAGCTCGGTGCCCTTCGATACCAGGTGCTCGCTTGCAGGCACTACCGGCGACAGGAACTCGGCCAGCTTCTCACCGCCGTGCGCGATCACATCGGGCACGCCGACAAAACCGCCGACCACCGAGAGAATGGCCAGTACGATAAGAGGCACGGTCATGGCCGCCGGGCTTTCATGCACATGATGGCGCTGCTCCTCGGTACCGCGGAACGAGCCGAAGAAGGTGATGAACAGCAGCCGGAACATATAAAAAGCCGTGAGCGCCGCCGTTATCAGGCCTATGCCCCAGAGCACTTTGTTGTGGGCGAAGGCGCCCAGCAGCACGGCATCCTTGGAGAAGAAACCCGAGAAGGGCGGTATGCCCGCGATGGCCAGACAGCCGAGAAAGAATGTGATATACGTGATCTTCATCTTGCCGCGCAGGCCGCCCATGAAGCGGATGTCCTGCTGGCCGCTCATGGCATGGATCACCGAGCCGGAGCCGAGGAAGAGCAGGGCCTTGAAGAAGGCGTGGGTCATGACGTGGAAGACGGCCGCCACGTAGGCACCGCTGCCGAGGGCGAGGAACATATAACCCAGCTGGCTCACGGTGGAGTAGGCAAGCACTTTCTTTATATCGTTCTGGCGCAGCGCGATGGTAGCTGCAAGCAGGGCCGTAGCGGCGCCGACGATGGCCACGATGTTGAGCGTAAGCGGCGCGGCGCTATAAAGTATGTTGCTCCGCGCGATCATGTAGATGCCGGCGGTGACCATGGTGGCCGCGTGGATGAGGGCCGACACGGGCGTGGGACCGGCCATCGCATCGGGCAGCCAGGTGTAGAGCGGTATCTGTGCGCTCTTGCCGGCAGCGCCCACGAAGAGCAGCAGGGTGATGCCGATAAGATCCTGTTGCGAGAGGCGGCCGACGGCATGGAACACTTCATCATAGCCGACGGAGCCGGTTTTGGTGATGATCCAGAAGATGGCGAGCAGGAAGCCGAGGTCGCCGATGCGGTTCATGACGAAGGCTTTCTTGGCCGCCTTGGTATAATCGATGTTCTTGAACCAGTAGCCGATGAGCAGGTAAGAGCAGAGGCCCACGCCTTCCCAGCCGATGAAGAGGATTACGTAGTTGGCGCCCATCACCAGCAGCAGCATCGAGAACACGAAGAGGTTGAGGTAGGCGAAGTAGCGGCCGAAGTGCTCGCGCTTTTCCTCGTGCATGTAGGCGGTGGAGTATACGTGGATGAGAAAGCCCACGCCGGTGATGATGAGGAGGAAGAGGGAGGTCAGCTGGTCGATCTGAAAGGAGAAGGGGATCTTGAGGCTGCTGATATTGATGAAGTCGAAATAATGAAAGATGTAGGGCGGCAGTATGCGCACATTGCCGGTAGCGGCGGCGGGCTCGATGAGGTGGTCGATGCGGAGGAATACGATGAGGCTGATGATGAAGGATGCCAGCACGGTCCCGCTGCCGATGACGCCGACCAGTCCTTTGGACAAAGATTTGCGGCCAAGGCCATTGACGAGGAAGCCAATGAAGGGAAGCAGCGGGATCAGGAAAATTAAATTCTTCATACGTATTCATGCCGATGGCCGGCGGCCAAGGGATTAGTGTTTTAATCTATTTAAGAAATTCACATCTACCGAGTGCGTATTGCGGTATAGCATCACGATGATGGCCAGTCCCACGCTCACTTCCGCCGCGGCCACGACCATGATGAAAAATACGAACAGCTGCCCGTCGCTGCCGGCGGTGGCGTCCTGGGCCGCGCGGGCCAGGTGGTGCATCTTAGAAAAGGCCACCAGCAGCAGGTTCACGGCATTAAGCATGAGCTCTATGCACATGAAGATGATGATGGCGTTGCGGCGCGTGAGCACGCCGATGATGCCGATGACGAACAGGGCGATGGAAAGAAATATATAATAGTTTATTGGCATAGTCGGTTTTGTTTGGTCGTCATCATTCGCGCTTGCCGATCACCACGGCGCCGACCATGGCGCTGAGGAACAGGATCGAGCTGATCTCAAAGGGCACGACGTATTCGCGGAACAGCACGTTGCCGAGGTTCTGGATCAGACCGATGTCGCCCGTACCCAGCTCGGTCATGTTGCGTTCGGTATGGCGCAGGGCGGCCACGAGCACCAGCAGCAGCGAGCCGCCCGCGACGGCGCCGGCGAGCTTGAGCCATTTGCTTTTCTGGGGTTCGGTGTCCTTGTTCAGGTTCATGAGCATGATCACGAACAGGAAGAGCACCATGATGGCGCCCGCATATACGATGATGTTGACGATGGCAAGGAACTGTGCGTTCAGCAGGATGTAGTGGCCGGAGATGGTGAAGAAGGTAACGATCAGCCAGAGCACGCTGAAGACGGGGTTTTTGCTGGTGACGACCATCAGCGCGCTGAAAAGCGCAACGATCGACAGGACCCAGAACAATATTGCTGTTATACTCATTCTTGCAGTTGGTTCGTGATTTAGATTGGCAGCGTTCCTTTTGCTTTTGCGTATTCTTCGGGCTGCGTTACCGGGTTGGGGATCAGCAGCTCGTTCTTTCCATAGATAAAGCCTTTGCGCGCATAGTTCGAGGGGGCGAAGGTCTGGCTCAGGTAGATCGCGTCCTTGGGGCAGGCTTCTTCACACAGGCCGCAGAAGATGCAGCGCAGCATGTTGATCTCGTACTTGGCGGCGTATTTCTCCTCGCGGTAGAGGTGCTCTTCACCGGGCTGGCGCTCGGCCGCTTCCATGGTGATGGCTTCGGCGGGGCAGGCCACGGCGCAGAGGCCGCAGGCGGTGCAGCGTTCGCGTCCTTCCTCGTCGCGGTTCAGGATATGCAGGCCACGGAACACCGCGGAGAAGGTGCGCTTCTGCTCGGGATATTTGATGGTCGGCTTTTTACGGAAGAAGTGGCTCATGGTGATGCCCATGCCCTTGGCGATGGAGGGCAGGTACATCTTTTCCCAGAATGTCATGGGCTTGCGCTCCACCTCTTTCTTTCTATTCGTTAATGCTTGCATTTATTTTTTTTCCTCTATATATTCTATAATGTTTTGAATATTATCACGCAAGGGCGCCAGATCTGACTGAATCGTATCCCAGAGTATTTCCCAGTTTACGCGACCATAGGCATGAGCGAAAAAGTTTCTAGCGGCCTTCATTTCCTGCCATTCAACTTCCGAAAACAACTCCCTGATTTCTTCACTCACTTTTGCACTGTACTCTCCTATCACAATCATTCTTGTAAGACAGGCATCGCGTATTATCTCGTCATTTAGAAACTCTTCCTTTTCCCGCGTCCCTATATATTCAAATATCTTGTCGATCGAATCCCGCACGAGCACCAGATATGGCAGATCAGACCTCATTTCTCCAGAATCAGAATTTTTGAGCGATCTATGGCCGGCCGGATCGATTCGTAAATCTGCTTCTCCTCTACCAGGTCGACCTTCCTGTTGAGCTTTCGTTCCAGCTCCAGCAGGTAGCCCGCCAGCGTAAAATAAGAAAGATGCGCATCATCATCCAGCACAAAGCTCAGGTCCACATCGCTTGCCTCCGTGGCTTCCCTGCGCGCATACGATCCGAACAGATAAACCTTCCGCACCGGCTTGTCCTGAAAATATTCAGTCACCACTTTCCTTATCTGTTCGTCCGTCAGCATAATTACGGCGCAAAATTAGCCGTTTTGGCGCAGCCCCGCCACTTAAAATCCTTTATTTCTTCAACAGCAGAACGACGACCGCCGTTATCAGCATGTTCACCAAAGACAGGGGCAGCAAGCCTTTCCATCCCAGGTTCATCAGCTGGTCGTAGCGGAAACGCGGGATCGTCCAGCGGATCCACATGAACAGGAAGATAAAGAACGAAGCCTTGGCCATCAGCACCGAAAAGGCGATCAGCCCTACCCACCAATGGTCGCCCCAGGCCGCCTCGTTCACGAACGGGATATCGTAGCCGCCGAAGAACAGCGTCGACAGCACCACCCCGCTGATGAACATATTGATGTATTCCGCAAACAGATAGAAACCCAGCTTCATCGACGAGTACTCCTGGTGGTAGCCGAAGTTCAGCTCGTTCTCCGCCTCGGGCAGGTCGAACGGCGTGCGGTTGCACTCCGCCAGCGCGCACACGAGGAAGATGAGGAAGCCGAGAGGCTGATAGATCACGTTCCAGCCGTGGGCGATCTGCTCGTTCACGATCACGCTCATGCGCAGCGAGCCCGAGATCATCAGCACCGCGATCAGGGACAGGCCCATCGCCAGCTCGTAGGAGATCATCTGCGAAGCGCCGCGGATGGCCGCCAGCAGCGAGAATTTATTGTTCGAGGCCCAGCCGCCGATCATGATACCGTACACGCCCAGGCTCACCACACCGAAAATATAGAGCACGCCGATGTTGATGTCGGCGATCTGCAGCGGCACCTTGTGGCCCGAGATGTCGATCGTACTGCCCCAGGGAATGACCGCGCTCGTGAGCATGGCCGTGATCATCGCCAGCATGGGCCCGAGGATGAAGAGGAAGCGCGAGGAGGTCATGGGGATGATCTCTTCCTTCATGAAAAGCTTGAGGCCGTCGGCCATGGGCTGCAGCAGCCCGAAGGGACCGGCCCTGTTGGGCCCGATGCGATCCTGGAGGAAGGCCGCCACTTTTCTTTCCGCATACGTGCTGTACATGGCCACGACCATCGACAGGCTGATGATGCCCCCGATGAGGATCACCTTCTGCCCGATCAGCCACCAGTCTATTTGTAAAAGGAACATATATATTTTTTTGCGTTGCCGCTTTTATTTAATGATTGCCTGACGTGTTGGGATTGGTCGATTCGGTGCCGGCCTTGTTGGGACCGAGACCCTGCCGCACGTCGGTGGGGTTGTGGCCTACCGAGCCGGGGTCGCCGTTGAAAGTCTTGCCGGTGGCGGGTCCCGGCAGGGCGTTAAGATCCACGAGGTTGACCTCGCTCACCTGGTGAATGTCCATCAGCAGGTGGGGCTTTCGGCCCATCAGCGGCTCGAAGGTTTCATTGGGGCGAACGGTATTTACATAGTGTCCCTGCGAGATTACCGAGTGACGGTCCACGCGTGTAGCGCCCTCGAGCACCCAGTCGCTCGCCTTTTTCTTTTCGAAGCGGCATTCGTTGCAGATCCATTCTTCCACCTCGCCCCACTGGTCCTTGCGGGCGGTTACGCGCAGCACGTCGTCGCCGCGCATCCACAGGCGCACCTTGCCGGTGCAGTGCGGGCAGTCGCGGTGCGCATCCACGGGCTTGGTGAACCATACGCGGTTCTTGAAGCGGAAGGTGCGGTCGGTCAGCGCGCCCACGGGGCATACGTCGATGACGTTGCCGATCAGCGGGCTGTCGAGCGACTCCTGTATATAGGTAGCGATCTGCGAGTGGTCGCCGCGGTCAAGCACGCCGTGCTCGCGCTGGCCCGCAATCTGGTTGGCCGTGTGTACACAGCGGTAGCAGAGGATGCAGCGGGTCATGTGGAGCTGGATATAGGGGCCGAGGTCGATGCGCTCGAAGGTCCGCCGCCTGAACTCGTAGCGGGTGGAGCCGCCACCGTGCTCGTAGCTTAGGTCCTGCAGGTCGCACTCGCCGGCCTGGTCGCATACGGGGCAGTCGAGCGGGTGGTTCAGCAGCAGGAACTCCACCACGCCCTTGCGGGCTTCCAGCACGGCGGGGTTGGTAATGTTTTCCACGATCATGCCGTCCATCACCGCGGTGCGGCAGCTGGCCACCAGCTTGGGCATGGGGCGGGGGTCGGCGGCAGAACCGGCGGCCACGCGTACCAGGCAGGTGCGGCAATAGCCACCCGTGCTTTTCAGCTTGCTGTAGTAGCACATGGTGGGCGGCACCACATCACCGCCGATCTGGCGGGCAGCCATGAGGATGGTCGTCCCCGGCTCCACTTCCACGGTGATGTTGTCGATCGTTACCTTGAATAATTTTTTTTCTTCAGCCATAATTTATGCGGTAGGCCGGGCTCCATGCCCCTGCCTTTTTATGATTTAATCGTTCCCTTTTTATGATGCCGGCCCAGATTGGCGGTGAAGCCTATGTTGCCGTCCGTTTCCCAAAAGAAGAAGTGCTGGTGGGCCCTTCCATCGATGCTTTTCTCATTCAAAATTATGCTGGGCATGTCGATATACCCGCCTTTGGTTTCGAGGCGCAGGAAGAGGTGGCGGAAAAACACGCCGGCGATGCCGCCCTTCACGCTCGCGCCGAAGCCCGCTACGTGAAACTGGTCGTTCTCCTTATAGTCCATCAGCCTGATGTCGCTCTTGGGGAAGAGGATGCCGGCGCCGGCGGCATACATCCAGCGCAGGTGCACGGTACCCTTCCGGGAATCGTACAGCGAGGCGTATTTCTCCAGCTCCAGGTTTATATAGTTCAGTCCGTTGGTATGCTCGAAGGTCAGGAAATTGCGGGTCAGCATCTGCGGCCCGTTGAAGGTGCCCTTGTAGCCGCCGTCGCGCGTGATGTTACCCTTCATGGTCACGATCTGATCGTTGTCCATCACGTATTTCATGTGGTCCACGCCGAAGGAAACGGCCAGGTTGTCCTTAATGAAATAGCCGGCCTTGTAATTGGTCTGCGGGTTGAAGACGTGCTTGATGTAGTGCCGGAAATTAACGGGCAGTATGGGCCGGTCGTGCGCTCTTACCTTGTCGAGGGTAAAGTCGTAGTCGGGACCCTTGAAATAAATATCGCTCCGCGTGTAGGCGGCGCGGTTCCACCCCCAATGCAGGTAGGCCTGCCCTTTCTTGAAGCTCCGATCGACCGCAGCCTCCTGGGTATGCGCGGCCAGCGTAGCGAGGGTCAGGGTCAGAGCGAGGAGGTGGTGTTTCAAATCGTTGTTTAATTTTTATTCGTTATGCGATCAGTCCGGCGCTCAGTGGGTCGGCATAATGGGCCAGCCCGAAATTGCGTCGCTGCGATTCGTCGGGGTTGAGCACGTGCCATTCGAATTCGTCGCGGAAGTGGCGGATGGCGGCGGCTACCGGCCAGGCGGCGGCATCGCCCAGGGGGCAGATGGTATTGCCTTCGATCTTGCTCTGGATATCCCACAGCAGGTCGATATCGCTCATCTTTCCTTGTCCGTATTCGATCTTGTGCAGGATCTTTTCCATCCAGCCCGTGCCTTCGCGGCAGGGCGAGCACTGTCCGCAGCTTTCGTGGCGGTAGAAGCGGGCCAGCGTAAGGGTATGGCGCACCACGCACTGGTCTTCGTCCAGCGCGATGAATCCGCCCGAGCCCATCATGGTGCCCGTCTGAAACCCGCCGTCGGCAAGGCTTTCATAGGTCATCATGCGGGTTTCGCCCTTGGCGGTCTTCAGCAGCAGGTTGGCCGGCACGATCGGCACGGACGAGCCGCCCGGGATGCAGGCCTTCAACTTTTTGCCGTTGGGAATGCCGCCGCAATATTCGTCGCTGTAGAGAAATTCCTCTACCGAAATGGTCATGTCGATCTCATAAACGCCGGGGCGGTTGATGTTGCCGCAGGCCGATATGAGCTTGGTGCCGGTCGATTTGCCGATGCCGATCTTGGCATATTCCTCACCGCCGATGTTGATGATGGGAACGACGGCGGCCAGCGTTTCCACGTTGTTCACTACCGTGGGGCAATCCCACAGGCCCTTGACGGCCGGGAAGGGCGGCTTGATGCGCGGGTTGCCGCGCTTGCCCTCGAGCGATTCGAGCAGGGCGGTTTCCTCGCCGCAGATATAGGCGCCGGCGCCGCGCTGCACGTAGATCTCGAGGTCGAAGCCGCTGCCCAGGATGTTCTTGCCCAGCCAGCTCTTGCTCTTTGCTTCGACGATGGCCTGCTCCAGTATATCTACGATCCAGGCATACTCGCCGCGGATGTAGATGTAGCAGGTATTGGCGCCGAGCGCATAGGAAGAGATGATGAGGCCTTCGATAAAGAGGTGCGGGAGGAACTCCATCAGGTAGCGGTCCTTGAAGGTGCCGGGCTCCGATTCGTCGGCATTGCAGACGAGGTAGCGGGGCACGCCTTCGGGCTTGGCCAGGAAGCTCCATTTGAGGCCGGTGGGAAAGCCCGCGCCGCCGCGGCCGCGCAGACCGCTCTTCTTCACTTCCTCGATCACGTCGGCGGGCGCCATCTTAAAGGCCTTCTCGAGGGCCGCATAGCCGCCGTGCTGGCGGTACACGTCGTACTGCCTGATATTTTCTATGTGCGCGTTCTCCAGTAATAATTTTCTGCCCATGGTCTGATCTGTTAAGTCAAAACTGTTTGGGCCTGCCGGTGAATGATCCCGGGCGGGCGCCGTAAATAAATGCCTGGATCATCAGCGAAAGCACGGCGCTGCCGATGATGAGCCAGAAGACCTTCTTGATCTCTTCTTTTACGAACAAGGAAAACACGAAGAGCACGAGGATCACCAGCTGGTGTATCCTGACTAAAAGCGTGTAGTTCTTTTTTTCGTTCATGATCTATGTTTTGCGGCGGTTTGCTTACCGCCTTTTTTTCCGGGTTGTCTGCAGGTTGTACTCGTAGATGGCGAGCTCCAGGTTGCGG
>Ga0247771_1000412_pt1 | contig 13833 bp, 14 predicted proteins | sample UWRJL197509C6_FD_179948 | JGI IMG/M metagenome (GOLD analysis project Ga0247771, IMG submission 179948) | Plant litter microbial communities from Arlington Agricultural Research Station in Wisconsin, United States - UWRJ-L197-509C-6 | ecosystem: Environmental > Terrestrial > Plant litter >...
GACCCCGAGGCCCTCGGCTTGGGCATCGCGAGGCTCGACGACAGTACGGAAACCCCGGAGCTGGTCGAGCTTTGGCCGGTGGCGCTGGCAGCGGCGGCAAGGGAGGGCAAGGTCAACAGGGTCGAAACGTTCCTGGACCACGGAGTCGACACGGCCTCTCTCTTTGACGAGGCCGGGGACAAGGTGCTGTCGTTCCCGGTGTCCGACAAAACAGCGGACGTCATAGACAGCCTGCTGAGGCGAGGGGTGCTTAAGCCCGACCGACCGGACAAGGACGGCTGGAACATACTTTATTGGGCCTGTTTCTGCGAGAGCCGGCGAGCCGTGGAGGTCGTCCTTCGGCACGCGGACAGCGCTTCGGTCACGGCAAAAACAAAGACGAAAAGATGCGCTCTGCATGGCGCTGCCGGTAACAAGGAGTCCACAGCCATCGTCGAGGCGCTCTTGCAGACGCCCCTCGGGGCGGATATTGATTGTAGGGACGACGACGGTTGGACACCCCTACATGTTGCTGTTTCGGCCGGCACGCTCGCCACGACAAAGCTGCTCCTCGCCCACGGAGCCAACCTCTCGGCCGCGACGAGCCAAGGCGAGTCGGTCCTCCATCTGGCTTTCCGGAATTCTGACGCAGATGTTGCCATGTACCTTCTCGGCTTGAAGGTGGACGGAGGAGTCAACCAACCTACCAACAGCGGGGTTACTCCCCTGCACATGTGTTCCGCGCTGGGCAGCGGGGAGGCTCTGGAGGCTCTACTATCTCTTGGCGCTGAGCTGGACCCGGTCGACCAAGACGGAGAAGACGCCCTCTACTTCGCGGTGCGGAGGCCGAACCTCGAAACACTGCGCGCGCTCCTGGAACAGAACATACAGCTCGGCCGGCAAAACAAACACGGCTGGACGGCTCTGCACCATGCTGCGTTCTCGGGCCCCGACTGGGTCGGTGCTGCCGAGGTTCTGCTAGACTCGGGGGCGAGTCTGATGACCGACGTCAACGGATGGACTCCGGTCGATATCGCTGCGGAATGCTCGCCGGGACCGATGCTGGATCTTCTCCTGAAGCGAGGGGGGAAGGCGCTAAAGCCCCTTGAGGGACACTACCCCATCCCCTCCCGATGGAATGCCAGGGACAAGTCGACCGGCCTCGTCCTCTCCGAGGGGGATTGCGCCGTAGAGCTCTCAGGTAGGTTAAGAGTGGATTGAGTACGTGGTCCTGTCAGTCAGCAGCAGCTCTGACCTCTTGATGCAAGAATCGGCGAGCCAGCCAGTCTTCACAACACCGACGGCGACGGACGATGACGGAGCCGTTCGAATGGCCTCAACGGTCTTTGAAAGCCCAGGTTACTCTGTCCGATCCGACTTCTGCATCCCTAGGGACGCGAACGAGTTCTACTTTGAGTGCGAGATTCTTGAGGACCCCAGGAAGAACGGGTAAGTGGCATTGCGGGCAATTCGCCTAGATGTGACGTCTCGGTTGGCTCATGGCTTCCCAAGGTGCATTGCCGTGGGCTTGGCTTCTCCGACGGCCGCCCTTCACAAACTCGCGGGATGCGACCTCAAAAGCTGGGGCTACCACGGAGACGATGGCCAGGTGAGGAATGGCAACGCGCCGAATAAGGACTACGGGCCTGGTTTCACTTCCGCAGACGTTATCGGTTGCGTCTACCGAAGGGCAGACGCCTCGGTGCATTTTACCAAGAACGGAAAATACCTGGGTAAGTAGGCACTCCTCTGGAGGGGCAGGGGCTGTGATGAGCCAACTTAACTTCGCGCCTCGCCGCTAACATCTGCTTGGTTCAGGAACGGCCTTCAATGATGTCCACGGCGAGCTCTATCCCATGGTCAGCCTCATATTCCCAGGTTCCAAGGTTCGGTGCAAATTCAACCTATCACCACCAAGCATTGTGGAGGTCCTACAAGAACAGACATCGAGCGTTAGTTGACGGCGTTTTTGCTTTCCTGGTATTGGTAGCGCAGAGGGTATATTCGTACCCCTCCCCTGCCACGCCCCCCTATTGGATGGGATGGTGCAAACTCTAGCTAGGTTGACCCGTGACGGGGCCCTCTTGCTCTGGCCGGCTCAGGCTGTGCCCAAACGGCAATTCTAGAGTTCAGACTGGCGTCGATGTCATGGTTTGGCTGTAATGCAAGAATGCAAGCCGGAAATCCATCCGTCAACCCGCCTAAACAAACCCCGACAGTAACAGTCTTGCGATATCAAGCAAAAAACTGTGAGAAGAAGTCCCAAGTATTCTGCGGAGCAAACGGCACGGGTTGGCCGCCAGCTGCCAAAGGTCGTCTCCGTACAGACTTACCGTTATCCTTTCCTCCCGCCTTTCCTCTTCCCTCTTTCATACTCCTCCTCCCTCTCGTCCCCTTTCCCCTTTACAGTTTCCCTTCTCTGTGTACAGTCTTACTAACTGTTCTGTTTCTGCGGATATGTCAGACCTTTCCTGGTTGGCCTTTAAAGGCTGTCTTAGTCATCTTACTGGGTTATGTAGCATATAACTATAAATAGAGAAGGGTCTCTGTTTCCTGCTTCTTGGGGCCCTTAAGCCCCTCTTTCTAAAAGTGCGGGGTGGCCGATCTCCTTTCCCTACAAAGGGAATGGTTTACGGCCCCTTAGGGTTACCGTTTCAAGCTCCTGGGAGCAATTTCCTCGACCTCTATTTTTGACCGATTCCTATCCCCTACCGACGATTTTTGTAACGTGGTATAAAGTGACCACCAGGAGACAAGTCGCCAAGGTGATCGTTAAAATACTGTAGAGGGTCGGAGGTCCAGAACCTATTAAACTTTCCCGCACGGGCCACGGACGGGTAGATCCGCCGAGCCGCATTAATGCCAAGGTTGTGATGCAAGGGCAGCAACGACCGAAGTCGCAAACGGCATGTGGCCGGTCCTCCAACCAGCGCAATACTTCGGACACGGAGTCAGACAACGACAGCCCGAAGTTGCCTCATTTCATGATTGACAAGAAAATCAAGACGTGAGATCGATCGGACAACTCGCCGTACCGCCCAACCTTCTGATACCTTGAATGGCATGGTAATTCAGACCTGATAAGCTTCCTGGCTGCCTTCTGTCTTGGTCCTGGGCCGCCACAATCGTTCCATGCGGACTTCTGGGGCGAGAAACCTTTACCGCAGCCGCTGATAGCCTCCGCCACACCTTTGGTTCGCCGCGACGAGCAACTCAGATATTTGCTACACGCCCTGCCGGCATCCTGCAAAACGGGCAGGACCGTTTGATACGCATGATTTTGGCCAAGCATGGGTAGCAAAAGACGTGCCCTTGGAAAGTGTGAGCTTGCAAACGTACTTTTAGGGCTTGGACTAAGTTCTTACCGCATGAGAGCGCAACCGGCTTCGAGAGCTCGCCGTAGCAGATGCTGCACTCGCTTCCTTTATAGAGCCGTCTAACGGGCTGCGCACCGCGGTGCAGATGTAGAGTGCATCGTGCCTCACCTGCGTGTTGAAGGCAAGCGGCGCAGCCGACCTTCTTGCAGCGTTAGCGCTGGCAAGTATTCTGAAGCAAACCGACTCACACAATCGCATTTCGTAAGTGCCCACATGTGCTGGATATCTTGTCCCTTCCTAATAACCTTGGAGCATAGCGCGCAACTCTCAACACTTTCGTCGGTCAGGTCTATAACTCGGACATTCGACTGTCGGACCCCTCTATGGTCTCTGTTGGCTGGTAGCGGACGCCTATGAGTCGTAGGAGCATGGCTTGCCATTTTGAAAAACAGGGGAAACAAGGAGACACGAGTTGGATTGTGAGTGGGACACAGAACAGGACGGAGACAGCACGACCGCAAGTGCCAGTGACAGAGATGGCGGCGTGGCGCGGACGAAAGTGCAAGACGAGGTGAAAGACAGTGTGCCGAGACGCAGGGAGCCATGCTTTATATACCAATGGGCGAGCCTCCCATGTTTGTTACTCTCTTGAGTCAGCGTGAATGAACTACTCCGGCGCTTCGATACCCGAGAGGTAATCACTCCACTTTGGCCCGTGTTACGGCGCGAGCGAAAGCGGCTGTGTCTAGGAATAGGGTGACCTTGAAGGCAGCCTCCCGAACAGGCAGACTGGTTGGAGCGGAGAGAATAGCCACTGTCGTATCGTCAAGCTGTTGCGTCGGCGCTCACGCTTCTCCTTACGCCTCGCGACCCAAAAGGGGGGATGGCCACATCGACTAATGGGGTCGGGGCACACTCCAACGCACCCGCCCTGTCCACCGAGCGACCAGCACCCATGAACACGGAGGAGTGCATGAGAAGGCGGAGCAAGCCTGCTCAAGCGTCAACCCTTGAGGAGGGCTGCGGGTCTCATTCAAGGAGGTGCATTCGGCGGCCTCCCAAATTCGGAGGGGAGCCAATCCTGGAGGGCTCGTGGCAACGTCTGCCGGCTAAGCTGTGGCGGTCTCCGTGGCCGTCTAGGGTTCAGTGTGCGCTCTGTCGCCCAGGGTAAGTGCCAGTGCAGCATTGAGGCCTCACAGCTCGCTCCTCTAGGGTGCTCGAATACCGGCTGGACCGTGAGCCCGTCTCATAATAATGCATCCATTAACTCCTTGTCCATTTCGCTGTCACAAGGCGCAACACTCACAAGGCGTCCTGAAGGTGGCGTCGAGTCCGCCATCTCCGTCTCCTGACACGCATCCCCAGTGGCATACGACGAATTCTGGGGGCGATGCCATGTGGCGAGGGGAATTCTACCTAGAACTGACTCGGCACTGCAACGTGTGCATAGGTGAGGCAGATTTTTACGTGCCGGGGGGTGGTCCTACATGCGGTAGATGGCATAAGGTGACACCGTACTTGATTCAATCAAATCTGCCCCAACGAGAAGTATATAAAGGAGAGCAAGGACTTCGACCAACACATCCACACAACGCAAGATAACAAGGTTTCAGTAGGGGGTGATTGCACTTCTCGGGACCTGCGGAGACTTTCTGGAATGAGTGGGGCCGGGCCGAAGCCGAAGCTTTGGCGCCGCCGCCGAAGCTTCGGCGCCGCATTAGCTCGGCATCGCGAAAGCTTCGCGATTCAGTCGGACGGCATGACTCCTTCGGCCGACAAGCTTTCACAAGCTTTCGCGACGAACTTTGGCGGGGGCTGGCCGGCCATAAAAGACTGGCGATGCCCGACCGCTCGATTGACCAGAAGTTCGTCGCTCGCCCGCACGCTCATTTGACCACGAATTGACCACGCACACCAACCACCACTCGAGCGCAGCACTTCTTGAGGACCAATGTAAGCATGGCGGATCTCAAAGTGCTTAGAAGCTCTCGTTAACCTCCCAAGATCGCAATGCACGTCGTGCTCCCACTTCGCAAAGGCCGTACAACCATCAAACTCAACAGGTTACAAAAGCCCTACAAGGTCCAAGTCGGAAACTGCCACCAGTTCCCCCACTCTCTTGTTGTCGGGCAGACGCTATTGCGTTAGCCATGGCAGCCTCGGACCAGCCGCTGTATGGTTGAACCGTCAGGCACTGCTTGAGAGAGGTCAACGCACGTTCTGTTTGGTGTGCTCCGAGGTTAGAATAGCTGGTCTTGCCTTTGGCAAACTACTCTATGGTGAGGGGGGCCCCTGCTAGCACGGTCAACATGCATTCTGGAGGATCTGCTCCAAGGCGGGAATAGCTAGTGTCTCACCTTCAAGAAGCTATTGGGGGATGCGCCGCCGGGAGGTCGCGCCGCCCGGCGGGCAGTGTCTCGATGTGTCCATCTCTCCCTATTCCCCTCGCTCACCTCGCTCTGGACCACGTGAGACGGCCGATGCCCTTGACAGCACCACGTCAGTGCTGCGGCTGGGTTCGCGCAGCTAACAAGGCGGATGCGAGGAACTGGTGTGCAAAGGCTGGTCGACTGGCTGTCTTGGACGACGGAAGAAACGCTGTGAGGATGCAACTGACCTTAAATGTCGAGCCTCGGGGGTGAAGCCTTACCACCAACAATCGGCCTAGCCGGCAGCTCTAGCCCCTTTCTCGAGTGACTCAGGCCTGATACAATGGTACCCCATCGATGTTCCAGGCTTCCGAGCCCAGATCACCTTCAGCCAGTAGTACGGGTGGATCTTGGGGTTGGCTAGCTCGCGTCTGAGGTGTGCCAGGTACAGCTCTTTGGATATAGCCCTCTCGATACAGCTCCTCCAGCCCTCTTTCCATTAGACACCGGCACCATCGTCACATCAGGGGTTAGTTCTGCCGGCTGGAGTTATTCCGACGCGCCTTAAAGACAACGACTGCTGTGCTAGCCATCAAAGGTAGGGACAAGGATGAGCCTGATGTCCAGTACCCGTCGAGAAGTCCCAGTCGCGAACCCCCTCCAGTAACGAACGTGCTCAGCATCTCGTCTGATGTCCCTGATTGCGCGTAGCTGCTTTTTACTTCCTATTACTTTATCACTTCGTCAGGGAGCGGTCTTCTATACGCCGCCTCCACCGGGCTGGTCTGCAGTGTTGTAGGCGTCAAGTGAGATGGCTGCGAGGTTGGATCCGGCCGGTGGCTGGGAGAACAGAGGGACGTTGCAGGGAGAGGCTAGAAATGAAGAGTGGAAGGTAAATCCTGAACACCTGCGTACCAGCAGTCTGGAGTTGGATGCAATGTCGGAGAGACCTCAATGGTATTTCGCAGACGAGAGACGCAGCAGAGTGAGAGGAAAAATAATTCGTCTCCAGCTGGGGTGGTCGGGAGATATAGTGTGGCGCCCGGGTCAATCTTAGCCCGAATCAGCACATTATTAGTGGACGTCAACACAGTATTAGTGGACGTCAACACATTATTAGCGCATGTCAGCACATTATTAGTGGAAGCCGGCGATACACGCCGCTTCTCGGGTGTCCGCACGCAGCTGCCTCCTGGCCTAGGCTCGCCACAATCACCGCCGCGGCCCGTTGCGCGTGACTCGATGCATCAGCTTCGGGCAGCAAAGATGGATGTCACACAGCGCACCGCCTAACACGACTGCACCGGTCGTAGCGCTAGGTGGGAAGGATGGTCGGCTGGTCGTTGAGGGCGGGAGGGAGTAACGAGAAGGCGCCCACCGCGGCCTGCCGAGCCTGGAGGCCCGGATTGAAACGCCGAGGGTGTGGACGGCAACGGGGCAAAGGTCGACTGGGGGCGACCGGACGGGAAGTGTGGGCTGCGCTGGCCGGAGGAGTCGGGTGGCCCGAGGCTGGACGCCGGCCACTGAACTTGCTGTACCTACATCCCGTGGCACGAGCAAAGGCGGCGTTGTATGTGTAGCGGTCGCCGGTGCTCTGCCGACTAACGCCCAACGTCAGGTCACGGTCAATCTTATCTATAACGCCAGTTTACTGAGAAAGTAGTTCGATTCACAGTCGCCAGTAGAAGGAAGTAGGCATGGCCGACTACAGTCTGCCAACGCCCCAGTTTTGGAACTTGGACCACAAACGCAGAATCTATGCTCTCCTTTCATGGAATCCCCGCCTGGCGCACTTATTGGCGCCCAGCTCTGCGTCCTGAGGCCTCGGCCCCGAAACAGGCCGGCAAAAATTGGGGCTCCGAAGGCCCCGCGTTTTCGCCCACCATCCCGCCATGCCCTCCGTCGGCAACACATTATTAGCGCACATCAACACATTATTAGCGCACGTCAACACATTATTAGCAGCTCGCTCGCTCACTGCTTGCGGACCTTATAAGACCCGCCAAACCACGTTTCCTTTTCGAAGGAGGACACGCGATTCGAAACTGCTGCACTCCGCCGCCTACTGTTATTCCGGCCATGCCCTGATAGGGCAATTGGAGGGAGGTACCCCTCGCACGCCACGGCTTGGACCACCACCGGCCTACAAGCTGTTCCAGTCCACCATTTCTCGTCTAAGAAGATGACCAGGTATGCCCCCTCCCCCTCCCCCCCCGAGCTCATGGTCCCAGCATCACGCGAGTCGTGCCGCTTTCGGTGGTACGCCGAGCGTGGTATCCCTGTCCGTCGCGGCTATCTATTTCATGGACCTCCTTCCGCGCCTATTGCTCTCATCCTTGGCGCTAGTCAAGGATGATGCGCAGCTGTGGCCAGGGAATTCGCCGGCGGTGGTAACTCCATCGCAGTTGGGGCCACCGGCATGGCGCCGGGGAAGGCATCCGAGGGGTACGTCATCGTAAAGTTTGACCGTAACGATCCTTCTTTAGTCCCGGCCGTCTTCAAGGCAGCGAAATCGGAGTTGGGCAACCCACCAAGCGTCGTGGTCTACCACGCTACGACGACAACAATCTCTCACGAGTCATCTTTGTCACGGTGTATGAGCATCGAAGATGTGTAGGGTAATACCGTTAGCGCATACTTGGCCGCCCACGAAGCTGCGAAAGGGTTTGATGAGCTGCCTAAGGAAACAAGGAAGGCGTTTATATACCTTGGGAATATGAACACTGATACAGAGCGCGAGACTCGGGGACCAACGAACCTCAAAACGTACTCGAAGCCCTCGAGCAGACTTAGAATGCGGCTGCCCGATTGCAGCGGCTACTCGACGCTCTCGAGTGTAGGTAGAGCACTCGGGGCTTTATCGAGGGGACAAGGGCAGGAGACGGCCGGGCCTTCTTTTACAAGCCTGGCAGCCCGTACACCCAATCGGCAGAGATGGAACGGATTCACCATGTCGGCTCACAATTGTGGCGTTTTAAGCAGGCCGCGCTGATGATATGATTGGACCATTCATGCTCTGGAGTACCGGAACTGCAGAAAGCCTCACGTTATGGCACGCGACCGCCCTGTCTTCTGACTCGGGAGGGGCATCTGTGTAAGAATGTGGACAACCCCATGCCGAGAATGCTGCATGGACCTGACTCGTACCACAGCAAAAAGGCTTGAATTACGATCACCGCAGTCACATCCGAACCTGGAAGCGCTGGGCCAGAACCCCTGTCAGAGTCCGCCGGAGATCGCACCATAAGCCCGAATTGATCGAAGATGAAGCCGGCTGGAAGATCTTCGCCAGTAAAGTCCGCGAATGGTAGCGGAATCTTGTCGGGATCGCCTTCCTTTACAAACGGACTCTCGTCCGTCCAGTTTGCCAAGTTCTGCAGGTCCACCGGCTCAATGGGATTTACCCCGGCCTTAATGTCTCGGCGCCCGGGTATCTGAAATCGTCGGAGCAGTAGTTGGTTCAACTTTCGTATGCCGTTCTCGCGGGTTTGTAGTTTCGCTGCAGCCGAGAATTTGTTGCAATAATGCTGTCCCTTGCTGGCCAACTGGTAATGCTGGACGAAATCCTTGCCCCATCGCAGGCTGACTACCTTCAGAGGTGGGAGTAGCTTGGGTATGGCGTCCGATCCGATTGAGGCAATGCCTACAAATCGGTCCCACTTCGCTGCACCATCCTCTTGCGTCATTCTTGGCTGGCGTGTTGGCTGGCGTATATGTTTCTTCCTCTCCTCATACCTGACGCATTCGACCAACATGACTTGCTCAAAGGCGGCGAGCAGGAGCACCAACTTGTCGTTTTGCTCAAGCAGCTCATCGCGCTTCTGCATGCACTTGTCGTATCTTTCTGAGTCGGATTTGCAGAGACGAATATTACGGCGAAACTTCTCGATCAGCTTGGCTTCGTTGGGTGTCAAGAGGAGGTCGATCTCGGTTGCGACGGTCGGTGCATCGCGAGTGGCTGGGGTTGAGCCGTCCACGGCCACGAACGGCGGCTGATGGGCTACAGCATCCGGCTTTCTCCTATTGTAATTTTCAGCCATGACCATCAATATCGCCCGCTCTGTAGGTGTTGGGAGGTTGTCATGAAAGGCGGTGCAGATGTTGACTGCGCAGAGCCTTGCGAGATATTAGAACCACAGCAACTCGTCAAAATTTGACGAGTTGCTGTGGGGCCGTCTCCCGGCATAATCCAATCGTATTAGTAAGCATGGGTACCATCACGGCGCCCAGTGGAGCCGGGCGTCGCGCTTAATCAGCAATTCCAGGCTAGATCAGCCCGCCTAATTGCATTGCCGCCGATTCGACGCCCCCTTCGACTTGATGCAGACGCGAGCGCAGCATGTATGAAATTCTTCGTCTAGAATCCTAAGCAAATTGTTGAATCGTAGTAAAGAACACTAATCTGTTTCGCCACCTTCCTCGTTCAAGACGTGCCCGTAGGTCTCGACCACCCAAGCCAGGAACCGCTCCCAGGCCGCCTTCCAGTGCTTGTAGACGTCGGCATACTCGATCGCGGACATGCAGGCGTGCTGCAGACTCCATTCGATCAACTGACGCCAGCCGTAGAGCGTCATGTCTGCCCGACCGACCATGACCTGGTAGAAGTCGTGAGACAAAGTAGACCTGCGCAAGCGGTTAGTTACGGGGCTCAAGACAACGATGGGGGGGACAGACCGAAAGAGCGTTCCGTTGTCGCTGTTCACTGTACAGTAGACATCGTTGGCTAGGAGGCTGTACATCGTGTGCCCCTTCATGCGACTTGTGAGGCCGAGAATCTCGTTCGAGATAGGACACACCTCGAGGCAGATGTTCTGCTCCTTCATGTGCGCCATGATGTACGGATGCGCAGCCAGGGCAAACCCGTGTCCGATGCGTTTTGCGCCCATCAGAACAGCGTCGAGAAGATTGCCGTCCGTATCGGTGCCCTACTCCTGTGTCTCGCCGCAGTGAAAGAGGAAGGGGATGTCGACGCCTTCTTCATCGCATCGACTCCTGAACGCGAGGAACTCGGGTATGAAGGTCTTTAGCGGCCAGCCCTCGGCTTCCTCGCCGACCAAGTCAAACCCGGCAATCCACTCGGGCCACCGCTGCTTGAACTCAAAGCATTGATTTAGCGCAAACTGCACCTTCTCGTTGGAGAAGGACCTCGGTATGCAGTAGATGATCTTCAGGCCGCCAAAGTAGCCGTCCGTCTTGTCCTGGAACTTTCTGTACTCCTCCATAATGATCCCCATGATGTCCTCGTTTTCGAGGCGCCTCTCGCCGTCGTCTGACCACAGCTGGTTGGTATCCATGAAATTAGGCCGGATCTCGGCGTACTGGATGTTGTCGTCGACGAAATTTTGGAGGAGGGCCTGCGTATAAAGCCGATACGCTGTCTCGTAGTTGAACAGACCCTTCATCATGCGGGTCTTGCCGTTGAACTTCTCCCAGGCACCTTTGGCCGTCTGCCGCATGCCGCTGGCCTCCTCCTCCTGGAATGTCCAGAAGAACGTTCAATATGGCCCTCGCTTCCGGGGCCTGACGCGGCAGCAAGTCAGAGCTGAGGCCTACCGCATCTTGGAGGCGACGTCCAGGGATACCGGCGAAGTATGAACCGGTACCGTTCCGATGTCGAGCTGATCGACCAGCAACAACGCAACGTGGACCGGGGTTCCGAGGGGCGGAAGATTTCTGGCAAATGCACGAAACATCTTCCCACGCGGCTCGAGAGTCCCTAGATGATGGAATAGATGGCCACTCCATAGTGCGAGTATATGGCAATGTCCTGGAAAGAGAAGCCCTCGGCCGGCTCCAAAGTCAGGATGTCGCCCTTCTTCAACCCCCTGAGCCAGCTGCTGGTCTCCGTGAACACCTCGGAGGAGCTGACATCTTGTTGCCAACATCCATCCTGCCTTGTTGCTTTCCTATTGTCCTTGTACTCCTCTGTCGTCATGGGCCAAACTTGCTTCCACACTGTCCAAGAGTCGAGCGACATGCACTGCTTCCAAAATTGTGGCGAGGTGCGGATGTTGGGCGGTTGCTGGTCTTCTGCTCCCAATGCCAAGGCTTTCCCCATGCCAGCTGAATATCGCAGCCGGAGAAGGTGACTCCGGCCTATGTTGCGCGCCTCGATATCCCCCCAGTACTTGCTACACTGGTCGTTGTGGTCGCAGTGATTGCTAGAGTAGCAATTGGGGCAATGATTGCTAATTTTGTACTGGCCGTGAAGGCTAGATTCGTACCAGCAGTGCTGGCAGTCGAGTCTCACCTGATTCTTGCGGCCCACAAAAAAATCGATTCTGCGTATCGGGCCGGGTCCCACACAAAACCAAAGTTCCGGGGCCTTTAGTGCTCTGCCAACGTCGACCGAGTCGATGGTGACGACCCAATACTCTGCTGAATCGAGGATTTGCTGCACGAGGCGCGTCTGAACGGCGGCGTCTCGTCCAAGTCTAGACGACGTCGTGCTAAAGCAGCTCCTGAGCATGAGCATCACCTCGGCAAGGTCTCGGCGCGATCTGATCGGGCGGCCGAGAGATGATTCCACCCATGTGGAGGCTTCCAGTTGCGTCACGGCCGTGTCATCATCGGAATCCAACAGCGCCCGGATGTCAAGGAGCCTTTGAGTTTCGTTCTCGGACAGCGAGTCTGTAGTAAGCATGGCCTCGGATAGTTGCCCGGCCGTAGACCAATCTCCACGACCGACGGCAATGTCTAGCGGCTGTTGGGCTGAGTTGTCTCTTAGATGTGGGTCTGCCTCCCGGGCAAGCAACAGTTCGACTGAGGTATCTCGTAGATTCTCAGAAGCCGTGCTGACGTCGCCCTTAAGGTCTTGCCAAGACTTCTTCTGACTTGCCTTATTCGTGAAACACACTGCTGTAGCTAGATGCAGCGGCGTCTGGCCAGTAAGGTCGCGCGGATTCACCGCCGAATTCCTTTCCAAAATTCGACGCAGTAGGTATAATTTGATTCTCTGTCCAAGCTCTTGGAAGTCGCTGTGGCTATTTGGAGCTCGGGACGGCGATGGCGGCTTGCTGTTTTTGGTGTCGACAGGATTCCCTTCGAGGTGACCCAACCAAGCTTCGGCCCACGCTTTCACTGAGAACGGTGCGGTCGGCGTGAAAACCTCCTGAACAGAAGTAGCCACGATCCTCCGTTTTTGTACTCCGTCCTCGAGATGGCGTCGTTGCCGATGATACATCAAGGCGGCTAAACTGACGGCGTCCAAGCTAGCCGCCCGATGGAGAGGTGTCCGGCCGAGGCTATCCTTATGTTCGAGGTCATTCGCGTCAGCCTGGTTGAGCAGCCCATCGAAGACGGAAGGGTGGCACCCAATTGAGGAGCAGACGGCGTGTAGAGGTGTCGTGCCTTCGTCGTTGTCGGCTGCGCCAGAGGGAACCTTGAGCATTAAGATGGTCGGGAGAACCGCAATGCAGTTCCGTGACGCATAACGTAGAGCTCCGTAGCCGGGGTTTGACAGTTTCGTCGGGTCGGCGCCGTACTGAAGTAACAACTTGACGACCTCAAGGGCGTCGCCGTGCACCGCGTACAAGAACGGCGTTAGGTCGAGGACGGAATCGTCGTCGACAGGCGCACCAGCTGTCAGCTGCTGCTTTACGACATCCACGAGGTCGAAGAAGGCGGCAATCGTGATGGGCGAGCACTTATGACCGTTGAAGAAGTCCTCCGATATCCAGCGATCCCAGCGGACGAACAGTTTACTCTCTGTTGCCCCAAGGTTCCGGAAGATGGGATAGCGTTGTAGTCTGTCCGTTCCAGCCGAATCTGGCTGGAGCAAATAATCAATCCCCGATCGATGCGTTTCGGTGCCGCCCAGTAGTTGGAACAATTGCAGCCACTTGACAAGATTGCAGCCGCGGGCGAAGAAGATCCTGAGCGACTCATCAAGGCCATTGTGCGACCCTGTATTGTCCACAAAACCCCTAGGAAAGTGCTCCCATACATTTAGTGCCGCATACCGTAGGAATGGATACTTGGACACATGGTCCACAAGGTTCCTGGCGTAATCCTCATTTGCGGAGCTCACGCGGACAAACAGTATGTCGTCGCTTGCGAGGTAGGTTAAACACACAGCTGAGAGATATGGCCCTCGTTTGCCTTCGATGAAGGAGAGTCGGCCAAGGAGAGTAGGAACCGGGTTCTCTTGTGACGCAAGCTGTTGCAGA
>Ga0247771_1000413_pt1 | contig 13816 bp, 9 predicted proteins | sample UWRJL197509C6_FD_179948 | JGI IMG/M metagenome (GOLD analysis project Ga0247771, IMG submission 179948) | Plant litter microbial communities from Arlington Agricultural Research Station in Wisconsin, United States - UWRJ-L197-509C-6 | ecosystem: Environmental > Terrestrial > Plant litter >...
TTTTGTTTCCATCACGCGCCTGCGGCTGCGCTCGCCCCTCTACCTGCTGCCCTTCTTCATTCATACCGCAAGGTCTGCGCGGCAGCTCGTCAATGAATCGAAATTCTTAGGCGGCAAGACCCTCCTCGACAAGGGCCTCACCTTCTGGACCATGACCCTCTGGAACAGCGAGGTCGACATGCGCGCCTACCGCAACACCGATGCGCACAAGAAGGCCATGCCCAAGCTTCAGAACTGGTGCAACGAAGCCTCCATCGTACACTGGGAGCAGGAAGGGACCGGGATGCCCGAATGGTTCGACGCGCACGAGCGCATGAAGAGCGGCGGCCGCCTCTCGAAGGTGAAGCATCCTTCGGCCGACCACATAGCTATGAAGATACCGCAGCCGCGCTATCCCTCGCCAACAGAACGTATCTTGAAGCCAAAGCAAAAAGCATGACGGAAGCCATACAACCTTTAGGTCGCAGCACCTTCGGCGACCCGGCCAATGCGGGCCGCGTACTCTCCGCCGACGAGGCCCTCGAGCTCCTCAACAGCTGGGTGGAGAACGAACGACTGCGCCTCCACATGAAGCAGGTGGGCGCCGTGATGAAGGCCTGGGCCCTCGAGCAGGAAGGACTCTCCGAAGAGGAAGCGCACAAGTGGTGGCTGGCCGGCCTGCTCCACGATGCCGACTGGGAGAAGCACCCGAACGATCATTGCCGCATCATCGTGGAAGAGCTGGAACGCCGCGCCATCGATCCTTCCATCATCCACTGCATCGCCTCGCACGGACCGAAGCATTTCGGCGTGGAGCCCGAAACGGTAATGGACAAGATGATCTATGTGTTCGACGAGCTGTCGGGTCTTATTCATGCGGCGGCGCTCGTACGGCCTACGCGGTACGAAGGCATGGATGTGAAGAGCATTCAGAAAAAGCTGAAGACGCCTTCTTTCGCTGCGCAGGTGAGCCGCGAGGATATCAGCGACGCGCTTTCGCGTATCGACCGGCCGCTGGAAGAGATCATTGCTTTTATCATCAGCCACCAGCAGGAAGTAGCGTAAATAGTTGGATGGCGGCTCGGCAATACGTCAACAGATAGATTAGTAAGATTACAGCGCATGCTTTGGAATTATCTTTCTAAAGCATTCAAAAAAAATATATAATTTATTAATAAATAATTTCAGGGCGTAAGTACGGATCAGCGGCCGGGATTATTGTAACCCTGAATTTGAAAGACAGCGGTATTATACTGAATCCTACCGTACTGAATTACCGCAAAGCCTGTCCGTACGAATGGACGACTGTAGCCGATCGCAACCATCATCTTTCTTAAAAACAAATAATTAGCACCGCTCAAGCCGGTGTCGCCGGCCACATTCAATTTACGCATACCCATATACGTTAGTATCGCCGATCCTGAGCCGCGACATTTATTCATCGGCACAGGCACGCATTAAAAAGGGAGGCCACGCAAACGTGGCCTCCCTTAGTGTTATATTTCTTCGCGCTGCTTAGTTGATCGTCAGCGTCTGGTTGTACTCGTCCAGAACGATCGTATAGGAACGGGTAGCTGCGGGCGTCTTGAAGTTGTCGCTGCCGTCCCACTTGATGCTGCGGGGCGTGCCGGTGGCCGTGCTGCCGCCACTGTTGTCTTCATAATCGAAAGCGCCCCAGGCATTACCGGCCACGAACTTGATGTCCTTGCCGGCCAGCAGCACTACGGTGATCTGCCATTTGCCGTTGCCCATATAGGTCATCTGCGGGCTGGTGCCGGGATCCCAGGCATTTACGCCCTGGATGCCATCACCCACGATGCGCATTTCGGTGGCGGGCGACAGGCTGTACTTCACCTGCTGCGGATCGGTGCCGTCCCAGATGGCGCGCATGCGGCCGGTGCTGGGATTGGTGAGGTTGGCGCCGCTGCCGTCGTTATCGAGCAGGCCGTCGGCGCTGCCCTTGCCCCAGTAGCGGGCCTTGTCGGGTGTGGAGTTGTCCCAGGCCGGGCCGTCATGGAATTTGAACTCCTCGCCGGTAGTGCTGCCACCGAGGATCAGGAATTTATTGCGGGCAACGAGGCCGCCGTAGATCGGGTTGGACGGATCCCACTGGCTGGGGCTTTGCACCGCACCTACCAGACCCACCTGCTTCTGTTGGATATAAGCCATGTTGGCGCCGAGATCGATCGTGATGCGGTAAACACCGGCAGTGGCGATCTGGAAATTGCCGCCCTGGTTCAGGCCCGTAGTATAACCCGCGCCCGATGTACCGTTGTTGCCGTAGCCCGAACCCCAGTCGCCGGGAGTGCGGAAGAACTTGAATTCATCGCCGGCGTTCAGCTTCAGATAGGTATAAAAAACTTTGCCCAGGCGGCTGCTTGCCTTGTCGGCGATCAGCTCAACGGGAGCGTTGATGTCCCAGCCGGTCATCGAACCCACGAAGTACATGCGCACGAGGCGGGCGATATAAAGCTGGTTGGTATAATCGCTGTACTGCGACCAGCTGCCGGATACGGCGGCCACGTTCCACTTCAGCGATGCAACGGCGGAAGCATCGGTGAGGCCGTGGGCCGTCAGCGAATCGGAGAAGGCCTTATAGCTTACGCTCAGCAGCGTGTCGGCGCCGGCGTGGTTGCTGTTCATGGAGAAGAGCACGGTATTGCTGCCGTCGTCCTTATAAAAATATACGCGGTACTTAAGGCCGGTAGTCGCGCTTGCGGGTGTCGACTTCGTCCAGTTGAAACGCAGGCTGTCGGTAGTGGATGTAGGGTTGATGCTTTGCACGGCGGTGCTCGACGAGGGACCGAGGATGCTGAATGGCGTTGCGCCGTCCTTGAAGCGGGTCACGGTCAGGTTGAACACGTTCTGCGCGAGGATCTTTGTCGATCCGTTGTCGGCCTGCACGCTCCACACGAGTTCCGTGCGGGCGCCGTCGGCGATGCCCGCGCCCTTCAGCAGGCTGTCGAGCTGCTTGTAGGTGATGTTGAGCGAGGAGGCGCTGCCGTTGCCGCCCGAAGGAAAGCTGATGAGCGGGCTCTCGAGGTTGCCTGTCGATTTCAGCGCGGCCACCCATTTATAGGTCGGGGCGGTATGAAGGCCCGGCACCGCGGGGTTCCAGGTAAAGGCTACCGTGGCGGCCGGCGTGGCGGCGTTGAGCACGACGTCGGTGCCGGAGGCCGGCGTTTTCAGTGCGAAGGGCACGAGGCCTTCGCCGGTGGCGTCGTTGTTAGCCAGGTCGGCCTTTTTGCATCCGGCCATCAGGCCTGCTGCGGCCAGGAAGATGAATATTTTTTTCATATAGCTGTCGTTATTTCATTTCGGTAAACTCAACGGAGGCGTCGGAAGTGGTGGCTGTCTGTGTGCCGCCGCTTGCGTTCAATACGGTTCCGTTGAAATGATAGGTGAATTTTTTCAGTTTGTGTCCGGCGCCGGCAGTAAAGGATGCGGTGGGGATGAAGGAAGCGCTCCAGATATTGTCCGATGTGCTGCGGGCATTGACGACGAGCGGTGCGCCTACGGTGGCGTTGGTCTCGTCATACATGGTGATGGTCACGGAAGCGGGCGTCATGCGGTTCTCGTCTACGGAGCTGCCGAGGGTGCGTTCGTAGTTCAGCGTCACCACGTCATCGCGACCCACCTTGGAGGGGAACACGCGCAGCTTGGTAGGGGTGAAGATCAGCGGGTCGAAGGCGAAGGGCTTGTAGTCGGGCGTCTGCTTCGATCCGTCGCGGGCCTTTACCAGGAAACCGAAATCGTGCAGATCGCCAGGCGTAAGGCCGAACAGCGTGGTGCCGGTAAAGGTGAAGGACCATTTGTTGGTGCCTGCGGCGGTCATCTTGGCGGCGGTGCTGGAATTGCTCCAGTCGCCGTTGACGGTGCCGTTGGGTCCGGGGCCTACGCCGCTGGGGTTGGCCCAGATCCAGATGTAGGCTTCTGACTGGCCGGCCATGGGCGTGCCGGTAACGTCGACGGTGATGGTCACCTGGTCTTCGCCGGTGAAGCTGCCGGGTGTGAAACTGACCTGGGCATTCGCTACCATGCCGATAACGAGCAGGCCTATGAGGGATAAGATGATCTTTTTCATGCTAGTGCTTTATTGTTTGGTGAACTCATAGGAGTAGCTGATGAGCAGTTTGTTGGTGGTGGCGTCCCTTCTTTCCGAGGTGATGCGCAGCACGGGCGAGGCACCGGAAGGATAGGAACCGAGGGTGATGCGCGCCGTATCGGTGGCATTGGCCATGGTGATCACCTTGGGATAGGTCGGGTTGTCGAAGGTCCAGTTGCCGCTGGCCAGCTTGATGATCCTGGGCGAGTTGCCGGGCGTGGTGGTGAAGGTCGTGGGCGTGCTGCCGTTGGCGTTCAGGGTCAGCTTGAAATCGGTGTAGGGGAAAACGTTGGTGAGGTCCATGGTCTGCACGTTCACCGATCCGTACTGGAAGCCCTTGCTCTTGGCGTCCTCGTCGGTCTGGGTCACCTTGGAAAGTTTCCAGGTGCCGGTCAGGCTGGAAGCCACCGTGGCCTGGGTTCCCAGCTCGCTGTATTTGTCGGGGCGGCAGGCGTTGAGCAGCGCTGCCATGGCCACCAGGTAAATGCTAAGTTGAATGGTTTTTTTCATGACTCGTTCTTTATTCATTTATTAAAAGCAACCGCCTTCGGGGTTCATTTGAAAGTTGATGTTCGCGTCCTGCTCGTTCTTCGGAAACTGAAGGATGAGGCCATTGCAGTTCCAGGCCGATCCGCGGCGGTCCACATTCATATTGCTGCGGGCGCCGATCCTTTTGATCTCCTGTATGCGGTCGCCTTCGCCTACCAGCTCCAGCTCGCGTTCGCTGCGGACGGTGGCGATGACGGTAGCAGCCGTGGCGGAAGCGGAGAGGTTCTGCGTGGTGCCGCCATAAGCGCGGGTCAGGATGTCGTTGATGTCGGTGATGCCCGTGGTCAGCGCAGCGCCGCCAAGCTCAGCTCCGGCTTCGGCGCGAATGAGCTTGATCTCGGTAAGGTGCAGGATGGGCAGCTCGAAGAAATCCTTGTTGAACTTCGTCAGCACGTTGTAGCCGGGCTGCAGCGTGTTGCTATACCAGGCCTTGCGCACGTCGGTGGCGCGGGCGGTGGCATAGTTATAGAACATGTCGGTGAAGTTGAGCACGGGGATCGACGTGTTCGATTTGAAGTTGGAACGCAGCTCTGAGCCGGGGTGATAGTTGCCGGTTGTATTGTCGGCGATCACGAAGATGCCTTCGGTGCTCAGGCCCAGCGAATAGCGCTTGTCGTAGGTGGCGTCGAGCTGGAACTTGTTGCTCCTGATCACATCGTCGGCGTACTTGAAGGCGTTGGCAAAGTCGTTCATCTGGAAATACACCTTGGCTAGGTAGGCCTTGGCCGCCCATTTAGTGGGGAGATAGAACTTGCCGTTGCTATTGGCGTCGGGCAGCAGGCTGTCGGCGCCCTTCAGGTCGGCGATCACCTGGGCATACACTTCCTTGACCGTAGCGCGCGGCTCGGAAGCCAGGCCGGTATGGGTTTTCAGCGGCACGCCGGGTTGGGTGTTGTCGGGCGTATAACCCCAGGGCTGGGCAAAGAGGCGCACCAGCTCGAAGTGGGCCATGCCGCGCAGGAAGAGGGCCTGGCCTTGCGCCGAGTTCTTCTGCGTAGTGGCGAGGCTCAGGTTCTCGAGGGCAACGTTGGCCTTGTCGATCACCTTGTAGGCTTTCGCATAATAGGCATCGCGGGTAGCGCCGAAGAAGGAATTTTGTCTTTTATAGATTTCAGCATAGTCGCCGGTGAACTTGTCGCCCTTCAGCTGGTCGCCCAGCAGCTCGGAGAGGGTTTGCTGGCGGCCGCCCATGTAGTCGCCGTCGCCGATGTAGCCATAGACGCCGTTGAGCAGATTGAGGAGGCTTTGTTCGCTGTTGAGGGCTTCCTCCTGGGTCAGCTGTCCCTGCGGCGGGCGCTCGAGGAATTTTTTACAGCCGGCAGTGGCCGTCAGCACGGCTACCGATGCATATAGAAAGAGTTTCGCGCATTTCATGTATCTACGAGTTTATCAGATTAAAAATTGAGGTTCAGGCCAAACACCACGGTACGTTGCGAGGGAGCCGTCAGGTAGGTTACGTTCGGGCTCAGGTTGCGATCCTGCGGGTTCTCGAAGTCGCGGGTAATTTCGGGATCGATCGGCGACTTGGTGAAGGTGAGCAGGTTGGTGCCGGTAACGAAGAGACGCAGGTCCTTCACGAAGCTCTTGCCGAAGGCGGAGCGCGGGAAGCGATAGGCCAGGGTCAGCTCACGGAGACGCGCATACGAAGCATCGTACAGGAACATCGTGGAGTTGAATTGGTCTTCGCTCGGCACGCCGGGATAGTCGGCCGCATCGGCCACCAGCTTCGGATATTTCGAGTCGTCGCCGGGAGCGGTCCAGCGGTCCAGGAAGTCCTTGCGGAAGTTCCAGAATTTCTTCGACACGCCGAGGAACTGGTACTTGCCCGAGTTGTCGTAAATGCTGCCGCCGATCGTGAACGACAGGAGGGCCGACAGCTCAAAGTTCTTGTACGATACCGAGGAGTTCAGTCCGCCTACGTAGTCAGGCATGACCGAACCGGCATATACGCGGTTGTCGAGCGAGAAGGTCTTGGTCTGCTTGCCGTTCTTGTCGAGCCAGATGGGCAGACCGTCGGTCGGGTCTACGCCGTAGTAGCGCACGAGGTAGTTCACGCCGATGGGCAGGCCCTTCACGATGCGGGTATCGTTGGTGCCGCCGCTTACCGCGTCGGGTCCCAGCTCGTATTCCAGCACCTTGTTGAAGTTCTTGGCGATGTTGCCGCCGATGCTCCAGCGCACCTTGTTGTTATTTACCAGCTTGACGTTCGCGCTGAACTCGATGCCTTCGTTGAGGATCTTGCTGTTCGTCAGGTTTCTCCAGATGGGCGGGTTGCCGGCCGAGCCGGGGATGCCGGGCGACAGCAGGATGTCCGTCGAAAGCTTGTGGTAGTAAGCGATCTCGCCGGTCACGCGGCCGGAGAAGAGGCCGAACTCGAGGGCTGCATCTATATTATGCATGGTCTCCCATTTCAGGTCGGGGTTGCCGAGGCCGTCGAGGTAGAGGGTCGGGTTGCCGTTGTAGGTAACGCCGCCGATGCGCCAGTTGCCATAGTAAAGGCCGTTGCCGAAATTGGCATTGCCCACCACGCCGTAGCTCGCGCGCAGCTTCAGGAAGTTCACCTGCCTGATCGATTTCATAAAGCCTTCGTCGCTGATGACCCAGGCAGCGGAAGCCGCCGGGAAGAAGCCGTGCTTGTTGTTGCCGCCGAACTTCGACGAGCCGTCGTAGCGGGCGGTCAGCTGCAGGTTGTACTTGCCCTTGAAGCTGTAGTTCAGGCGACCGAAGAAAGAGTTGAAGGTCCACTGATCCTTGGCCTGCTCGATGGCGGGGTTGGCTTTCTTGGCGGAATCCAGCTTGTGCTGGAAGTCGGAGATGTGCTCCCAGTAAGGCGAAGAAGCATACTGGCCGATCTCGATCGAATAATCCTTCAGGTCGTACTCCTGCGCTTCGGCGCCGAGGAGGAAGTTGAATTTATGATCCTTGTTCAGATCCCACAGATAATTTGCGGTATAGGTCGTCGTCCAGTTGTTGCCGAAATAGGGATAGCGCTTGGCGTAGCCGGAATCGGGGCTGCCGAAGGTCGTCCACAGATTTGTTTCAAACTGGTCGTCGTAGGAGTTGATATGCTCGATCGAGCCCTGGGCCTTTAGGAACAGGTTGGCGATGGGCTGGTACTCGATGGTGAGGCCGCCGATGAGGCGGTTGTCGATCTCGCGGCGCTTGGTCTCGGTGATCTTGCGCACGGGGTTGGCGCCGTTGATGAAGTAAGAGCCGTTGGTATTATAGATCGGGTAGATGGGCAGCGCGCCGGAAAGGGCATCGCCGATACCGCCGTCCCAGGCGGCCGATACGCGGTGGTTCACGCCGCGGTTGTAACCCGAGGTCAGCGAAACCTTCAGGCTCTTGAACGGTGTATAGTCCATGTTCAGGCGGGCGGACATGCGCTCGAAAGCATTGCTCTTGATATAGCCTTCGTCGTTGCTGTAAGTAAGGTTGGCGAAGGTGCGGAGCTTGCTGGTGCCCTGCGAGAAAGAAAGGTTGTGCTCGTTGATGAAGCCTACGGCGGTCAGCTCGTCCCACCAGTCGGTGTTGTTGGCGTTGGCCTGGGCGTAGGTGAGTCCCGATGGGAGATCGGCCTGGCCGGTGTGGCCGCTGTTCATCCAGGCTTCCTGGCGCAGCTGCAGCCATTGGGGTCCGTTGACGAAATCGGGCTTGCTGGCATAAGTAGCTATGCCCAGCTTGTTGGAGTAGTTGAAGGTGGCCTTGCCCGACTTGCCTCTTTTGGTGGTGATGAGGATCACGCCGTTGGCGCCGCGCGAGCCGTAGATGCCGGTAGCGCCGGCATCCTTCAGTATTTCTACCGACTCGATGTCGTTGGGGTTGAGCGAAGAAAGGGGGTTCTGGTTCATGGCGCCGCCGTTGCTGCGCAGGAAGGGATCGGAGATGATGGGAATGCCGTCGATCACGTAGAGCGGGTCGGCGGAGGCGGAGATCGAACCCACGCCGCGGATGCGGATCACGGAGCCCGAGCCGGCGAGGCCATTACCCTGGATCACCTGAACGCCGGGGGCCTTGCCCTGCAGGGCGGCTTCGAACGACGGTACGGGCGATACGGTCAGCTGGTCGCTGGTTACTTTGGAGATGGCGCCAGTCACCTCGCGGCGGCGCTGGGTGCCGTAGCCGACCACGATCACCTCGTTGAGGCTGCCGGGCGCCGACTGCAGCGTTACGCTGGCATTCGTGCGGCCGCTCACCGACACTTCCTGGGCGGTGTAGCCTACCGAGCTGAATACAATGGTGGAAACGTTGGGCGCTACGGTAAGGGAATAATTGCCTTCGGCATCCGTAGTAGTGCCGCGGTTATTGCCCTTTACGGTTACGGACACGCCCGGAACGCCCTTGCCCGAGGCATCGGTCACTTTGCCGGTCAGTATCCTGTTTTGCGCGAAGGTGATTAGTGAAAAAAGGAGCAGCAGGGGTACGCCGATCCAACGGAGAAATTCTCTCAGATTCATAAGCAATCAATATTAATTTAATAAAAGAGACGCAGTCTTAATGTGTATCAGGGACACAATTATAGAAACTTTTTACTTCTTTCGGAAATTTTATTTTCTTTTTTTCGGCCGGCCGCAGGCGGTCCGGCCTCGGTTTATACGGCCAGCTCTTCGGTTTTTACTTTCAGGCTGCGGCTGCTGCTTTTCAGCTGTGTGCGCAGCTTGTACAGCTTGCCGGGGCGATGCGGCACGTCCTCTTCCATCTCGTTCAGGTCCACCAGCCAGTTCTTCAGGGTAATGCGCTTGCGGAAGTTACGCCGGTCCAGCTCCAGCCCGAGGATGGCCTCGTACAGGTCCTGAAGCTCGCGCAGGGAGAACTTTTCGGGCAGCAGGTTGAAGATCACGGGGTGCTCGAGCACTTTTTCGCGCAGGCGCTGCAGGCTCGTGTCGAGGATCAGCTTGTGGTCGAAGGCCAGCCCGTCGATCTTGTCCACATTGTGCCAGTGCAGCTCGTTGGCCGACAGGTGGAGCTTGTGGCTTTTGATATTCACCAGCGAATAATAGGCGGTGGTTACTACGCGGCCCGAGGGGTGACGGCCGATATTGCCGAAGGTCTGCACCTGCTCCAGGTATACGTCGTGAAGGCCGGTACGCTGCTGCAGCACGCGGTAGGGCGCGTCTTCCATGTGCTCGTCGGGTTTAACGAGGTCGCCGAGGAGGGAGTAGAGCCCTTCGAATTCTTTCAGGTCCGACTTGATGAGCAGCACTTTCAGCCGCTTGTCCTCGTAGCCGAAAATGACGCAGTCCACGGACACGGCGATATTGAAATACTCGCGGTGGCTGATCTTTTCCGAGGCTGCCGTTTTTAAGTGAACGGGATCCAGCATAATAGATTATTGTAAGGTTACGGGTACGGTTTTCTCGCCGCTGCGGGTCTTCAGGCGCAGGTAATAAAGTCCTTTCGCGCTGTTCTTGCGCTTCAGCTCCAGCTGGTGGCCGCCGCGGCCCAGAAAGCCGTTGTAGAGGATGCCTACCGGCTGACCCAGCGCATTATACAGTTCGATCTCCAGGTTGTCGCTCTGCGGAAGCTGCACGGCCACGGTGAACGTCAGGGGCGCCGGGTTGGGATAGAGGCGCACGTCGAAGGCCGCGTTCGTACCGGCAATATCCGTTACGGGCGTGGTGGACAGGTTGTTCACGTTGCGGTTCACGTATACATGATACTCGCCGGGTTGCAGGCTGATGGTCTGGCCTGCGCCGGTGGCGGTAAAGGTGCTGTTGTTCAGGTAATCGAACCAGGTGCCGGCAGTGGGGAAGGTGATCGTTCCGCTGCGGTTCACCACATCGAAATTGCCGATGGCCAGCAGCTGCGAGCTGTCGCCCGAAGCCACCTTCACCCATTTGATGGCGCCGTCCAGGCTGCGGTCGATCGTGCCGGTGATGAAGGCGTCGCGATACCAGGGATGGAAGCGCAGGTTAATGAGCTTGCTGTATACATCGTAAACGCTCTTGCGGCGCGGGTCGGCGAGGTAGTCCCAGCGAATAGGCTTGGGCGATGTACGGCAGCCGTTGTCTATCGTGCCGTTGCCGCAGTCGTTGATCGAGTAGGGATAACCGAGCTCGCCGAACTGCCAGATCATCTTGGGTCCGGGGATGGTGAAGAAGAGGGCGGCGTTCAGCTCCATGCGCTTGAGGGCGATGGTCGTGTCCTTTACGGGATAGCTGCTGTTGCTCATGTTGCCGAAGTTGATATTCTTGTACACGATGCGCTCTTCGTCGTGGCTCTCCATATAGGTTACGAGGTGAGGCTTGGTCCAGCCGCGTACCGTATAAATACCGTACGAGAAATCCCAGTCCGTATTATAGCCCATGGAGGCCTGCGCGTAGTTGTAGTTCAGGTTGCCCCAGAGCATCATGCCGTAGTTGGACAGCTCGATCTCTTCGGTGTTCTGGGCGAAGTGCTCGAGGATGGCGTAGGCATTGGGCGATTTGGCTTGCACCGTATCGTAATAGCGTTTCCAGATGGCCACGCGCGAGGCGTCGTAGAGGGCCATGGCGCTTTCGTTACAGTTGTTGCCGTTGTTGTCGCAGGTCTGGTTCTGGGTAAATCCCTTCGACAGGTCGAAGCGGAAGCCGTCCACGCGGTATTGCTGCAGCCAGTGCTCCACCACGCGGCTCATGTAGTAGCGCGTATCGAGGCTTTCGTGGTTCATGTCGAAGCCCACGTTGTAGGCGTGCTTGGCCACGGGGTTGAACCAGGGGTTGTTGGCGGCGGGGCGGCTGTTGGCCGCATCCCAGTACAGCTGCACCATCGGCGAGGAGCCGAAGGAATGGTTCAGGGCGATGTCCATGATCACGGCGATGCCGCGCTTGTGGCAGGAATCCACGAAGGCCTTGAAGGTATTGGCCGGACCGTAATATTTATCGGGCGCGAAGTAGAAATTGGGATTATAGCCCCAGCTCACGTTGCCTTCAAACTCGTTCACCGGCATCAGCTCGATGGCGTTTATGCCAAGCTTCTTCAAATAATTGAGGCTGTCGCCGATGGTCTTCCAGTTGTGTGTGCCTACGAAGTCGCGGGCCAGCATTTCGTAGATCACGAGGCCGCGCTTGTCGGGGCGGGTATAGCCTGTGGCGGTCCAGGTGTAGGCGGGGGCGGCGGTTTGCAGCACGCTCACGATGCCCGTGGTCTGGCCGGTGGGGTAAGGTTTTAGGTTGGGATAGGTTGCGGAGGTGATGCTGCCGTCATTGCTTGGGTCGAGGATCTTTTCCGTGTAGGGATCGGCCACCTTCAGCGTATCGTCCACTACGAACTGGTAGCCGTACTCGGTGCCGGCGGTCAGCGGGTGGATGCGGAGCCAGAAAAATTTGCCGTCGGCGGTCTTGTTCATCAGTCCGCCGATGGTCTGCTGCCAGCCGGTGAAGTCGCCGATCACAAAGGCGCGGGTCTTGCCGGGTGCGCGCAGCACGAGGGTTGCGGAGGTATCGCCGGGTTCGTAGTTGATGCCGTCGCGTACGCCGGCGGGCAGGGCCGCTACGGGCGAGGCAGCGGGCGACACGAATATGTTGACAGTATCGCGGGTGGTGGTGGTGCCATCGTTGGCTTCGGCTATCAGCTGCTGGTTGCCGTAGGCGGTAACGGTGGAGGATGCGCTGAGCGTTTGTGCGGCCGTTGCCTGCGCCACTTGCACGCCGTTGTGGTAGATCTTCAGGGCCGAAGGCTTGTTGGCGTTGGCGGTGATGCTGACGGCGCTGCCGATGGTCCAGGTCTGGGGTTCGGGAACGCGTACGTATTTGGGCTGTGAGGCGGGCACGTCGATGCGGACGGCCAGCGCGGAGGTATAGATCGGCACGTACATGTCGCTGCCGTCGCTGTTGCGCTGGGCGAGGCAGGAGGTGCAGTTGCCCTGGCGGAAGAGGATGGCGATGGCCTTCAGGCTTTCGCCGGCAGCGAGGCTGAAGAAGGTGCGCGGGTTATTGATGGTAAATTGCCACTTGTTGGCGCCGGCCGGCGTGGCCAGGGCCGCAGCGTCGGTAGAGCCCCAGGTAAAAGGCGCGTGCAGCCAGTCGCCGGGTCCGGTACTGAGGGTGGTGATCGCCCCGAGGTGCACGTATACGTTGCCCGTAAAGCCCATCAGGCCTTGATTTCCCTTGGTGGCGTCTACGGTTATGGTTATGTTGTCGGTTTCCTTCGGAAAGGCGGGCGTCCAGGTCAGGAGCTGGGCTTTCAGGGTCAGGCTGCAGCAGGCAGCCAGGCAATAGAGCAGCAATCTCTTCATAGCAAGTTATGAAGGGCTAAGATAAGACGATAATATGTACTTAGCACACATTAATGCAAGAAAAATTTCAACCTTATTTTTACAGCTTTATGAGCAAGGATTCCACCAAAGAACTGCAGCGGCAGACGGACGGGCTGCTGAAAAAGATCCGGTCGGGCGCGCTGAAGACCGCCGACATTGAGGAGCTGCGCGCCGTACTGCGCTTTCACGAGCACCGCTATTATATCCAGAACGACCCCCTCGTTTCCGACTTCGAATACGACAGCCTCTATAAAGGACTGGAAGCTTTGGAAACGGAAAACCCCGACCTCATCGTACCCGACTCGCCGACGCAGCGCGTAGCCAAGGGGCTGACCAAGGACTTCCCGACCGTGCAGCACCTCGTGCCCATGCTCTCCCTCGACAACTCCTACAACAGCGAGGACCTCATTGATTTCGACCGCAAGGCGCGCGAGCTCACCGGCCTCGAGGAGATCGAATATTGCGTGGAGGCCAAGTTCGACGGGGCCAGCATCTCGCTCGTGTACGAGAACGATCACCTCGTGCGCGGCGCCACCCGCGGCGACGGCGTTCGCGGCGACGACATCACCCCCAATATCAGGCAGATCAGGAGCATACCGCTTTCAGCCCGCTTTTCGGACTATGGCCTGCAGGCCGTGGAGATCCGGGGCGAAGTGCTGATCAACAAAAATAATTTCAAGCAATTCAACGAGCAGCTGGCCGAGCAGGGCATCGCACCGCTGGCCAACCCGCGCAATGCGGCTGCCGGCACCCTGCGCATCAAGGACCCGCTGGAAGTGCGGCGCCGCAAGCTCGAGGCCTTTGTGTACCACGTAAGCTATTACACGGCCACCGATGGAAAGGCGGAGCTGCACCCGCTGCTGGCCACGCATGCCGGCACGCTCACCCTGCTGTGGGACCTGGGTTTCCGCAGCCCCGAGAAGGAAAAAAAAGTGCTGAAGGGCATA
>Ga0247771_1000414_pt1 | contig 13809 bp, 18 predicted proteins | sample UWRJL197509C6_FD_179948 | JGI IMG/M metagenome (GOLD analysis project Ga0247771, IMG submission 179948) | Plant litter microbial communities from Arlington Agricultural Research Station in Wisconsin, United States - UWRJ-L197-509C-6 | ecosystem: Environmental > Terrestrial > Plant litter >...
ACGAGCATATTTGCCGGACCGAGGTCCTCGAAAAGGAACCTGAACGGCCCTCGGTTGAATTCGGGCCAAACATGCCGCTTGACCAAGGTCTCGAGGACTTTGTGGAAAACATAGTTCGCCTTGCCGTCCTCTACGTCGTAGACTGCGTTGCGCTGCGTGACGAACTGCTGCCAGTGCTGATTCTAGACATGGTCAAGGGTATTCCTCGGCCGTAGACAATTCCTGGCTTAGTGGGGCTGCGTCGCCGTCAGCGGGTGTAAGAGGGGACGTAATAACAGGGGATAGTAGTAGTACTGAGAAGGTTCGCTCCCGACAGACAAGCCATCATATTGGCAGCCATCGTCAAGGGCGGTTGTAGGCGTGGTGACCCTTCAACCAGGCTGCCAATGTGTTCGAAGTTGATTTCAAAGAGCTGAAGCTTGAATCTGGCCAACTGCCTGTAAATGCGTTCGACTTTCTCGTCATCCAGGTTCTTGTTGAGGAAGCTCGAGTTGGGATTGTCCGGACAGCTTAGAAGCTGCTCGAGCCTCTTGACATAGATGAACTCCTCGATGATAAACGGCCCTACACCAAGTGGGTTTTCGTGGGCCAGACCCCAGGCCTTCACCTCTGGTACCGGAATGTCGGTGTAACCGCGAAGAAGTTTCAGCGCCGTCACTTCGCTGGCGACCTTCTCATCGAAGTGTTCGGCGCTGGTCCTGCCACGCCACGGGAAGCGAACAAACCACTTCTCTCCGTTCGAGAACGCGACCGTAATGCCGAAATTTTACGAGCCATACAGGGAGGGATATAAAATATGGCAGGGCAGCCGCCGGGGGTGGAACCACGTCACCCAGGCGGGTAATGCGGTTTGTTTTGTTTGCAGCAGAGCGAACCACTGGAGATATCTGTGCTCCGCAAGAAGTTCCAGGTTCTCGTCGAAGTTCATGACCAGCGGCTGGCCAGCGGCTGGCCAGCGGCTGCGTGAGCGTCAGACACAGAACGGCGCTAAGTGTGGTGCAAGTGAGGTCAGAGAGACGGGGTGGTAGAGACCTGCGGTGAAGAGAATCTCAAGCTGATAGTACTGACATTCCAGCCGGGCGGTGAGAGGCGACTGGTCACGTGCTTCCCTCCACTCATACCTATAGTACTCACCTATCCCCGGTACTACCTACCTAGGACTGGGTAGGTACAGATTGTGGTGCTTTGGTACCTAGTTCGAGGCTGCCCACCTTGCTAGTCCAGCGGCTGTGCCGTTAGCTCTCATCTCCAATATTGTCGGGGAAAGGAGAAGTGGCCGTTCTCATATACGAACGGCGACGGGAAGTAGATAATCCACAGTTTTCGACTCTATCCCTCCATATATCAAAGCTCGTCCCTCTCATTATGTGTTTTGTTCCCGTCGCCAGGTCCAGATGCCAGCAGCTGATCAATCAGCTCCGCAACACTGATATTCCCCCATCCCCTCCCGATCTGTAACCAATGCTGATTGGTCACTCCCGCGTCATCAACCCACGTATTAGTTCCATCCTCGGATATGCTGTTGCGGCCCCCCTTGTTCGCGTAAATAAACAACGGGCCCTGTCCGCTGCCCTCGGCCTTCAAGAAGGCCGGTAAATCTCCCAGAGATACAACGCCGTAGAGAACCGCGAGGGGATCCCACGACTCCCGCGCCGTCTTGCACCGTCCGACATACCACTGATACGCCGCAAGCACGGGGCTGTCGCGCGAGGCCAGCTCGGGCAGCTGTCCTCCCGACATGATAGGCTTGCCCAGCTCGTAGCCCACGAACGTCAGTGGCACCGCTCTCGGCCATCCGTTCACGACCGCTCTTGTGGAGTTGGGATCCACACCAGCAAAGTTGTACTCCCACCCGCCCTGCGGGTAGCGGCCGCCCATCACAACGAGCTCCCTGACCTTGGTCGCAACGAGGGTGCGGCCCGAGAGTGGAGACGCGGAGTCCGGAGGGCTTTCCAGGAGGGCGGCAAGATTGGTCAGAAACCCTAGGGAGATGAGGGTCACACTGCCGTCTTCGGCGGAGGACAGCAGCGACCGGTAGAGGGAGAGGGGTGTGAATGTTTCGGCGCTGTCGTTGAGCTCCCGGGGAAAGTTGTGCGCTACTTTACTTGCGTATTCACCGCGTCTATGTTAGGCGTCGCACCCGTCAGCTTCCAGCCCGTTGAGCTCTTTCTTTCTACCAGAGAAGGGACGAAGGAACACGTACGTGTAGTTCCATGCGTCGAAGAAGGTCTCGTCCGTCAGGGGCCGAAGCGCCGCGATTGGGACGCCGCCGTTGCCGAAGTACGTGTTGATGACGCTTGCCGCCAGGGCGCCGTACTTGGAGTGTGTGTTGATGGCAACGCCCTTGATGTCCACTAGGCCCAGGTTGTGAAAGACGTTGGCAATGGCGAGCGCGCCAATATCGTCAACATCGGAGAAGATGTCGGTGTCGATGATGACGCTCCGCCGCGACTGTGCGCCGACTGCCGCGACCAAGAGCAACAGGCATCTCCAAGGATGCATGGTGGGGGGGAGAGTTCGTGTTAAACACTGGTTAATCTCACTTCCAACATTCCCAATGTTGTGATGCATTTTGATTCAGCCCGATAACGTTTTGACGTTGGAAAGTACCTACGGTTACAAACGGAACCTGTTGCCGGCTCTACCCGGGGCTCCTCTCTTCACCTAATCAGGCGACCTAGTTCTTACACCTATTTGCAAATGTCAACAATCGTTGTTAAAGATGGATATTAGAAACATCTTAGCTTCTTGAAGCCTATGTAGCCTGTGTGACTTACCAATTTTTACAGCCAGCATAGTCTATGTTAAAATTCATAGAAACGTAGCCCTCGACAAAGTCAGGGTAGCCGTGTTCTCCGCAGATAGCGGGGAGGACCTTTTGCAAACATTCTAGTCAGAACAGGGCACAGCTATTCAGCGCTAAGAGAGGGAGAACAGCATACCGATGTAGTTACAGCAATCTAGGTAGATGTTGTGGTTGAGGTTGATGACTCAGTCAGGGTTGATACTGAAGTTGCGACGGAAACCACGGTGGCCGTGCTGGTTGCAGTCGTAGATGTAGTTGTCGAAAAGGCAGCCACTATAACGTTGGATCGGGTTACTCCGATACACGAGCAGGCACTCGAGTACTTGACGGCCCCAGAGCATGCAGATGCGTAGGCGGGGATGGAGGTGGCAGACACGGTGACCTAGCGCACTTCAATGTGGCCATTGACGAACCGCTTGCGTCCCAGCACCGAGGGCAGTTAATAGACGGTTGTCGTCTAGGTGACGGTTTTCGCATCGGTCTTTACAGAAACCTCAGTCTTCGTCGTTGACGCAACGGTTACAGATGTAGAGAAGCCGGTGACGGTAGTGACTTGGACAGATATCACGGTAAATGTTGCCAGTGTAACGGTCACTGCCAGATATAACGCGCAGTTGGCAGCACCTTGCCTCATTAGAAATGCAGCACCTATGACGGCTAAAGGGCCCGGGCTATTAGTCTGATGCGTTCCAACAATGCGTTGCGAGGTTGATGCTTACCACAGTGTTGCCATTGTCGCAGCCAGCAGTGGCAACCCCAAGCAGGCACCCAAGGGCGAGAACGGGAAGGCGGCTGACATGCATCGCAAACCGGAGCGAAGTAATACAGGGTGGTACAGTATTTGTCGCAAACCTGGAATGTGCGGGGCCTACGTGGAAATGGTCCTGCGAAAGGAAAGCCTCTATTTATACAAGAAGGTTTCGAGTGCGCCGGGAGCACTAGCGCTGCAAAGGATCCAAAGGACGAACAGAAACCGCCGTGCTCTCGTTCTCGAGGGTCCCTTGCCATGGCGTTGCCAGCTAGACAAATCTCTCGATCGATCGTCCGAATTGACAACAGGCGCAAGCCACAGTACGGTGGTTCCTCGGAAGCGCATGTCCGCCCTATCGGGCAGCGCGGTCTCGTGCTTGGAGGTAGCCCCCGTGCCTAAACGAGGTTTAGTGGCGCGCTGGTTCATACTCTAGTGGCTGAGGGGCTGATCGCTGTCTCATCGTATCCGCTGGAACCTACCTCTGCATCACGTACTTCATGTGCTCCTCCGGCTGGGCAGAACCGTCAGCTCCCCACCAGTGCCACAGGAGAACGAATTCTTCTAACCGCTAGAAGACCCATTGCAAATCATAGAAGCGCAGCTGGCCCTGCTCGGGCTGGCTATAGCTCGGCTTATGCTGGCTCGGGCGACTGCAGCAGCCGCCCAGGACTGGAAGAAAGAGGACACCACAGAGTTAGAGTGAGCTTCCTGCAGCGATATCTTCGACCCCTGCGGGACTCCAGCATCTAATCAACTGTCTTTCCTCGATTCTGCAACGCAACCCCTTACAATTGCGTGTGTCTCTTCAAGGAATGAGAAAATAGTGAACCCAGCATTAGCACACCAAGGCCCACACCGCCTCTCCCGCAAAGAAATAAGTGGCGCACGAAATCGACGCATTCAAGTCTAGCCAAAAACACCGACTGTTGTGCGCTTCGTGGCGCTTTTGGGCACCGGCAACCTACTTCACCTGAGCCCGATCGGCCTAGTCCCGGCTCAGTAGACCACCTCGGAGCCGGATCGACTGGGGACGCATAAGGCGAACTCGAGATACATGGAGAAACTGACTGCAGACGTGAAGAATCCGAGGGGTTAGAAGATCATGCATAACCCCACCGAGCCTATTCTTCTCAGTATTTGCGACTACCCAGCTATTATTGTCCGTGTAGGAGACCTCGGGTTGACCATCCGAAACGGCCACATCTGTATCAATGGCACCCAGAGCCGACATAGAGCCACGCCATCGACTTGGTAGTATCTTGGTAGTCCAGCTAGACATGCGAGACCTGATTGCCGTCCTGTGGCATTTATTTCTGGAGCTACTAGGTTTCTATGGGTACACATTGATGTTTCCACAGAGCAGTTATTCGGTCATCTCCAGAATCTCAACCAGACCAGACAGCCGGACCGGGGCCAACATAGGTGCCCGAGCCCACACTCGCCAGGTTGAGGAAAATGGCGGGATCGCGACTACTGTACGCGCCGGGGAAAGCAACCAGCGGACTGGGAGTGCCGTTTCCTCCTCCCGTGATCTTGATCTGCGAGCAGGCCAAGTAGATCTGCGGCTGGTTTGGCTGGTGCAGAGCAATCTGCTCGACGCGGACGAGATACTCTCCGCTCGGAGTCGACTTCGGTATCGTCGCATTTACCGTATCGTACTGGTCTATAGAAGATATCTTAGCCTTATTTTCCGCCCTGTGTTGTCATTCGCACGGCCAGTTCTTACTCTGGTTGGGCCAACTCATCTGCTTAGCGGCATCGATAGTCGCAGTTGTGGTGTGGAATTTGAACCAGGAGGCTCCAGAGCCATCCCATTTGGTGGCCGAACTACCCTCCGGAACCTTAGCCAGGTAGTATTGAGTCGGTCCAGGGTGATTCATCTGTTGAGACGTCTTCCAGTGTACAGTGGCACCGGCAGGTGCTTCCATGACATTGGGAGCGGTGACGGAGGAGTAGCATCGGATGTCGGCAACGGTCGGGCTGCTGAGACCTTGCTTGCCCTCGGCATTCCTGGTCCGGCGAGTGGCGGACCAGTCTTTGTCCTCAGACTTGCCGTTGATGACTATCCGAGGGAATGTATCTACGAGAGAGTCGGTATTAGCAGCGCTATGGATAGTGGTCTAGGGAATTAGAGAACGGTTTAAGGTAAGTAGAACATACAGTGGGCTTGAGCCGCCGTTGCGGCAAGCAGAGCGATTGTAAGAATCTTCATTTTGACTTCGGATTGTTTACACGATACGATGGTCTGTCACTTCTCCTTGAATCAAGGGTATAAAATCAGTCTACGCAGAGACTCCTCGCTACCAAATGGGTGTAAAGGCTTCTTATACTCACTCGGTAGAGCCTGGTGTGGCTGACATCGATAAATTGGCCTTACCGCTAAGCGCATAATATCATATAGCCGTGCTATCCTCAAGCCAATGGTAGGCTTGCAGGCTAAATATGGTGGCTTGTGAAATGCCGAGAATGTGGAGAGGTCACATCCGCGATCTAAAAGAAACCAATGACACGCACTCAATACATAGATAGCTTTTGTCATGCAGCAAAGCTTCCTACGCGTATAGACGGACAGGAACGGCATCGCGCCGCGCTGCAGCCGCTTTGGGTGGGCCTCTACGGAAGCTACAAGCACAAATGCTACGGTAAGTAGGTAGTGCTATTCTTGATGTAGATCCTGTAAGCAAAAATGTGTCCTAGAGGTTGCTCTTGTGAGAAATGATGTCCTGCCATTCCTTAAAGACAAACCGCATAATCTATATGCAGCCATCTAACCCTTTAAACGACATAGCCGCTGACTTCAAATCATCCTTAGGGTTCTAAGCGCTGAAGATGGAATCCCATGATTCTCACGAGTCCAGTCCATAAGAGTATTGCTATGGTAATCAACAGACATAGCTTCCCTGGTTCAAGTCCCACCGGCAAGAGTTGCCGCTGGTCTCGGCTCCTGAGCAGGGCCGTTTTCTCCGCCCTGGAGCGCAACCTGCTCCTCAAGATCCCCCTGAGGCGCTTGACCCCGTGGAGACACATCGATTAACCTCTCCAGATTCCACCTGTACTGCTCGCACCTGGTTCCACCCCGCAGGCCGAACAACAGCACCAGCACACCCCCGAAGACGCCGACGACGGCCACAAGGGCCGGGTGGTTGATCGAGCAGAACGGGAACGTGTCCCGAGAGCGCAGCAGGTCCATCAGCAAAAGCGAAATCCGCGCAAAGGCGGCGAATAGATAGAACAGGGAGTGAAAACGGCCGAAGCAGCAGTACATGGTCGGCAGGGGGACCATAATCGTCGCCCAGGCCGTCGCGAGCGCCCCGGCGAGGGGTCGACCGTAGGTGTCCGGAGCGGCCCCGAAGACGACGGCGACGATGAGCCCAGCCCCGACGACGCTCAGGGTGAGAAAGGCGTACAGCCCCACGAGAAAGCGGCGGGGCGGTTCCGGGAGTCGGCTCACGACGATGAGGTGGAGGCCGAGGAGGGATGTCGGCAGGGTGGCGAGTAGCCAGGCGCCAAGCCAGACGGGGTTTTGTTGCTGGCGGGAGATGACGGAGCCTCGGTAGATGAGCAGGATCTCCACGACGGCCTGGAGGCCATCCGTCAGGGCCACCTTCGTCCACTGGCCGCGCGTGAACTGCGGGCGGAACTCTTCGTCGTCGAGCCCCTTTTCGTAGCCAAAGTAGTACAGCCGCGGCCAGTTGCGTGGGTGGTCTCGCGTACGCGCCATGGCGACGATGGCGACGTACGACGGCTGCAGCAGCCGGACGCAGTTCCACGCCACGGCCGTGAAGAAGACCCGGAACCGGTTCCGCCATGGCCTCCGGGCCTCGGCCGTCGTTCGTGCTTCTTGCTGGACGAAAAGAGTGGGTATCTCGACGGCCCACCACAGCACGCACAGGATCACGAGGCTGAGTACGAAAAGGACCCAGTCGAAAGGGTGCGCCGAGCAGTTGGGAGGCCGGTCGAGCACTGGTTTGGCCTTGCCCGCCGCCGCGCGCAGCGCGATGCTGAGCGGTGTCGAAAGCCTCATATCCAGAACGATCGTGCTTCGCGCGCGCGTAGTCCCGTCACACCTTATCGTCGAGGATACCAAGATGTTGCTGACAATGTCGATGAAGGGTGGCTGAAAACCATTTCCTGGCCCCTGAAAAAGAAGTCTTGGCAACGGTTCTCGTTTCCCGTATTGGAACTATGCACGGTCGGCGAATAAGACGACGCCGTTCCACCCCGTCTCGAACTTCACACGCGACCGTCCCGCGGTGTTGTCCGGGGCCGAGAAATGTCACGACCCTGAACTGGTTTTGCAATGGCGACAGGATCAAACCACAATACAGATCCCCTGCTCGTCGAACTTTATCATAGCCCATCCGTGCATTACACGTTCAGTTTTCCCCTATCGCAGACCCATGGATGGCATCTGCTCCGGAAAGCGTGTCGATCTCCTGTGCCAACAGTGCAACTTGCTGCTCCTCCAAGATTCCGACCCATACTAGGCGCTTCACCGCGTTCACCGCGTCAAGACTGCTGGAGAGTCCCATCACCGCCATCGTGTTGACGACGCTCAAAACCAACGGCGCCGCCCTACCCTCGGCCGGCTGAACCAGGCCGGAAACCATGAGGGCCCAAAGACGCAGCTGCTGAATCTGCCGGGGTATATTGTCCAAGGGTTGGGATAGCAGTCGTGAGAACTTGGTCCAAAGCGGCCCCATATCCAGTGTATTAAGCCCAAAGCGTCCCTTGATGGCGGAAAGGAGCATCAGGCACGCCAATCGCACCATCTCTTGCACCGTCAGGAGATCAAATTCGGCTTCAGACACGGCGTAATCAGAGAGTCGCGGCATTGTCAGCAGCCGGCGGACGACAGGTCCGATTATGATCGTCGCCCCGACAGCGTTGCGCCAAAACGCCGGGTCATCGAAGTTTCGGTCTACCGTCGAGGCGACCGTAGATAGGTGTGGCAATATTCCAAGGATCGGCGACAGTTGCGGGTGGGTCTCGTGCAGCTCAGCGAGATAGGCTTGCAAACCCGGGGGTATCTCGCGGAGGGGCGGCTCCACGGGGAGGAGCGCGCTGGGAATCGCGAGCCGAGGCGCGCAGTCGAGAACTGCGCTCCCGGAGAGGTCGAAGCTGCGATGGTACTGAATAAGCCTCACCGCTTTCTGTTGTCGATGGAATCGGGGAAACCAACCAGTACGCCATGATGAGGAAGCTCTGCTCCAGCCCATGCCATCCGAGCCGTGCCTTAACCACTTGGTTTAAGCCGTCGATGTGGAGTGCCCATCGTAGCCAATCTCCAACGGTAGTCTTCTGTCAGGTTAGATACGAGTTCCTTCGTGTCGTGCCAAAGGGATGGGGAAGGAGATTGTGGACGGACATCGTGACACAAACACCCAATAATCGTAGAGACAACTCCAATATTGTTGCGGTGTGCCGGATCGCCCAGTCGCCAGTTCAGCTGCTTGAGAGTCTCGTGGTAATATCTGCTGGCCTCGGGGATTTCTTGGTAGCTGATGAGGTGGGGGGTTGACGCAGTCTGGTCCTGGTGCCAGAACACCGAAGCACTGGCAAGGAATAGGGTCAAGGCTGAAGTATCCGATAGGCCCATGCGGATACAGATGGGATAAAAGGCCATCAAATCGTGGTCCGCTCGGACCTTCACTAGAGAGCGTGTGAGAGCCTAGTATGCAAACCGATCCGGGTTCGTCGTGAAACCTACTGTAGTGTACGAGCTCCAGCGCCCGGGCGTCGAGATCGATGCCTAAGGCGTCTGCGCGATCGAGAGCCCATGATGGGGTATCTCGCTTGGCTATTTCCCGTGGTCTGGTGAAGTGCGGAACGGGTTCTTCGGGCTCAGCACCACCGGACTCAGTGTCGTCTGGCAAAACCTCGCGTGGCGACAAAGAGACCGGCGCTACGAGGCCGCTCGGTTTCTTCCCAGTTCTCCGGGACGGTCCAACGTTCCTCATGACGTGGCGCCGAATACGCGTTTGCACTTGGCGGTTCTTGAGATCATCGGGATGGGAAATGTGAACGAAGGCGAGAGCCCCAGCAACGACATCGCCGGGTCCATGGTGCGGTGCACTTTGCGCCGGGAAACGTTTCCGTACTGTTGATGCCATTGCAGGCCTGAACTTGGCGTTAGGAAGTCGCTGGCTTGAATCAGGCGGGGGGGGAGACGGAATGTGAGTTGGAGAGAGGCTTCATGAGAATTCAACGGCAAGGGGAGATTTCTGGGTCCGAGATTGCCGCGCTGACGGGATAGGTGGAAAGGCGAGCTGGTGGGGTTTCATGTCAGCGATGATGACAAACCTCCACCCCTAGTCCTGCCTTTAGTATCTCAGACCAATCCACGGGACAATACCGGTTCTGGCATGCCCTACGGCCTCAGATCTAGCGCAACCTAGTACAGTCAGCTCCGAGAGAGATATGTGTCGGATGAGAGAGACTGTTGGTACCGATAAATGATTGTGATGAAGACTTGTTGAGACCCCGCGAAAAGTGTGAAGCTGACAGATATCGTCTACTCTTCAGCCAATGCACCTCCAACGACCCATACCTAGGTAGTCACCCTATTACGCTTGGATGTAGTGGCTAAAGGAGGCCATGGGCACTCAACCTCTATCCCAAGGGCGCGAGCCCGTCTCACCTTAGTTACTGCCCTCTACCCGAGATTCCCGTCGCGTCCTGAACGTTGGTTTGTACCAAAATACTTCAGGTAGGCTGTCAATTACCAGAGATACGAAGTTGCCTCATACCTGAACCAATCTGGCATCCCTCAGCCTGGCGTCGGAAATCCTGGCAAGCCTCCTGGCAGCATTTCGGTGACGACTGCGGCACTAGAACCAATAACCTGCACCAACGTTAGGAGGCAAATGTCCACAAGGCCAAGTCCAGGAATGCTCAGGACTAGCGGCCGCATCAAGGCGGAGCTCCGAGCACAGGGACACTGATAATCACCCGGGGGCACCTCCGGCCGCCAGATCAAGAGAATGCAGACTGGCAGCTTGCAGCGTTGCGTGACCAGGGCGCCTACTAGGCAGTTTGGTGTGGTGATATCAGCGAGAGCGAACATCCTGAAATCAAATGAGGTTGCACTTGTGTTTTTGTAGATGCATCCGACTCTACTGCCTATGTTTCGTCCACGAGGCTTACCTCCAAGACTGCTACCTAGTACAATAGGTACTAGGATGGTGGCACATTGTGGCTCCCACTCCAAGCCAGGCTCCTCAGCACCAACCCATCCAGACATTGAAGGAACACCAGAGCAGGGGATGCGTGATCAGACGGAGCGGTTAATACTACCTCCCCGTCGCAAGATAAGCAGCGGAAAATTTGGAAGCCGAACCGCGGGTCGCGGTGATGCCCCCGCCGTCAGCGCGGCGAGGCTTTGGTGGCGTCGGCAGTTGAGCAGGAGAGAGCATTGGGGACCTGGGCGCAACCTCCATCCGGCATCGAGATGCGCAGCCATGCGGCAGGTAACACAAAGCCAGCGGCTCGCGCGGATAAACGCGAGAAGGCCGGAGGGAGGTGGATTGCGTGCGCCAAATGTTCCTGCAGGGCTGACCGAACAGCCGGCCCGCAACTGGGAAGGATTCCGAATGCTACATCACCGAATGGCTTTCCGTCTTTGGGCGGACATTACGTCAAAATCTCCCGCCTCGCGTCGTTTTCCAAGTGGAAAGCCATTAAACTCCGCATCGTCACGGGTGGCCTGACCGAGGGAGGCGGGGCTTCGGCCGGGCTCGTCGAGGCCTGGAAGCTCGGCTGATCCTGGCGACCAAGCTGGGCCGCCGGTTTCCTTGACCGGCGAAAGGTTGTAGTCAAGCAAGCATGTCCACCTATTTAAACAAAATTTCCTTCCCTGAGCCATCGCTGCGGGTCGTGTCTCGTGGACTCTCTGTGAAAAACCCTGCTACTCAACGTTGAAAGGGCACTGACCTGTCTGTATCAACCACCTCTGCCGCGATGAAGGCTGTTTCTGCCTTCCTCGGCCTACTCGCCCTGGCTGGATTGGCCATTGCCGCCGGGTCCCCTCCCCCGCCACCCCCGGCTGGTCCGCCAGCACCGGGCCTGCAATACCTGTACCGAGTAAACATCACGGCGGGTCAGGTCTTCCCAATCGGTGCGGGTCCGCTGGGCCAACGCCTCGTTGTCACTATCGCCGGAGGCACCTTTGCCGGGCCGAAGCTCAAGGGTATGCGCGGTGGTCCGGAGCTCTCCACGTTCCCCCGTCCCGCGGTTCCCGCACCGGTCCAGCGGCGGTTCCGACTGACTCGGCGCGCGGTATAGGCAAGGTGGTGGCCGCGGGGGGAGATTGGGCGCTGATCGACCGCAACGGCTCGGCGCACATTGACGTGCGCCAAACGTTCCAGACGGACGATGGCGCCTTCATCCAGGTCTTCGAGACGGGCATCGGCCTGCCCGACGGGGTGACGGGCTACCTGCGCTTAGGGTTCGAGACAGGCAGCGAGAAGTACAACTGGATCAACAACATCGTCGGTGTCGGCATACTGAACGTGTTGAACGACACTCACATCAGCATCGATGCGTGGCAGGTGAGTAGGACCGTCTCCGGAGAGTCGAGGGGGCCGCCGCTGACTTGGCTGTGCTAGCTTACTCTCCCTGGAGCCCATCCCCCTCCCTGATCAGCAAATCCCCCTGGCAAATACCTTCACCGCCTCTACGGCCCGATAAGCACACGACGGAGGTCAGGCAGGCGAGAGACGAGGATAGGAGGTGAGCTTTAGACGTGCAAATAGTATGGCGTACGCTGTTTTTTCTCCGAGTTGTCCATAATTACTTCTTCAAGCAGGCGCTCATAAGGCGCATTATAGCGCAGCATAGATTCCTACTGTTGCATGATTCGCACATATGATAGACATGGATGAATTCAAGAAGGCCACCTGCTTGATACTTTGTACCTCAGCAGAGTCGCTCCCCTGCTCCAAGACAGATTTGGGCATGGGGCATTCTTCCGTCGATGTGGACGCACATGTTCTATCTACACGGGCGGTGTGCAAATATACTATGATTCATAATGCATCATTCTGATACCCAATGACAGACGCCTCGGCAGCTCCCGATGGCACAAGAGGGTCGGCAACTTTGGTATTGCTGCCGCGTGCGATGCCGAGCTGTCTTGGAAACCCGCGATGGGTCTTAAAGGGCAACCTTGAATGAATCATCCTCGCTCAGACAACGTTATGGATGATGGTAACGAAATAGCAGATAGCCCCGCTGGTGTTTGGACGTCCAGAAGACCATCAGTAGCAACGCAGATCTTGATAAATGCCGTGTAGGAGCTCGACGAGCTCAGGCAGGCTGGTATTCACGACTTCCGATGTCTTCAGTCCCCTCAACTCGTAACGGCCAAAGACACACCATGAATGCTGAAACGGCTGGTAACCTGGTGAGCAGTATCGACTGTACCAAAAAGCTCACCCTTTTCACTCTGTCAAAAAGCTGCATGAAGAATTCCACGTTCCCTAATCCGAGTCATCCGTGATGACAGACCCTTCGTCAGAGCCGACATCGTCTGAAAACAGCGCCGGTCCTCTCCGCTATACCCCAAGTCCCACTCGGGTGAGCGTCGCTAACGACCGCCTGCCATTCCAGGGTTCCCAAGCCGGAGCATCTCCCGGAGCGCCGCCGTTTCTGCCTCCTGTCTTGCTAGCCGGATCCTCAAGTCGTCGCGCTCGCGCTTGATGTCGTCCACCTCTTCCTCGAGCTCCTTGATCCGGTCGACCTTCTTCTGCCGATACTTGCGCGCGGCAACGTTGTTACGCTGTCGTTTCAGGAGGCGGTCCTCGTCCGCATCCCGGTCCTGGTATGGCCGCTTCGGCGACGAGGACGACGATGTCTGGGTGGGCGACGGATCGAGGGGCGAAAAGGTGATGGGCGAGTCGATGCGGCCGCCGTCGAAGCCGTATGCCAGTGGGGGCTCAAGGAGCCGGGAGACGGGGACGGGCGAGAAGGGGTGGGCCGAGGAGAGTGGCCAGGAGAGTGGGTCGGCGGGAGGTACCATGCCGAGGCCGAAGGCGTCGATGTCGTCGACCGAGGGCCAGGCAAGGTCCTGGGAGAAGTCGTAGTCTTGGTTCGCGTAAAAGAAATCTCCCAGGAGGTCCTCGGTGTCAGGTCGGCTTGGCTCCAAGGGCGGGCTGGGTTGGGCGGAAGTGGCTGGCGGCGGCGGGGCGCGGGCAGGATGCGGCTGCTGAAGCGGATCCGCACATGGCTGCAGGACGAGACGGCCTCTTCAACA
>Ga0247771_1000415_pt1 | contig 13797 bp, 11 predicted proteins | sample UWRJL197509C6_FD_179948 | JGI IMG/M metagenome (GOLD analysis project Ga0247771, IMG submission 179948) | Plant litter microbial communities from Arlington Agricultural Research Station in Wisconsin, United States - UWRJ-L197-509C-6 | ecosystem: Environmental > Terrestrial > Plant litter >...
TTCGTCGGGACCAAGGTGACGGCGACCCTGAAGACTTCTCAGGGCGACATCCGCATCAACCTCTTCCCCGACCACGCCCCCAAGACGGTGGCCAACTTCGTCGGTTTGGCCGAAGGGACGAAGCAGTACTCGAAGCCCAACGCCAAGGGCGAAGCTTCGGGCCCCTTCTACGACGGTTCGATCTTCCACCGCGTGATCGCGGGCTTCATGCTCCAGGGCGGTGACCCCACGGGCACCGGTCGCGGTGGCCCCGGTTACCAGTTCGGCGACGAGTTCCACCCGGAGCTCCAGTTCACGAAGCCGTACCTGCTGGCGATGGCGAACGCCGGGCCGAACACCAACGGCTCCCAGTTCTTCATCACCGTGGGCCCGACGACGTGGCTCAACTTCAAGCACACCATCTTCGGCGAGGTGGCCGACACCGAGTCGCAGCAGGTCGTGGACAAGATCGGCGCCGCGCCGACCCTCGCGGGCGACAAGCCCGTCACCGACGTGGTGATCCAGTCCGTGGCCATCGAGCGGTACTGATCCGGCTCCGGTGAGCGACTCCCCGGTTCCACCGCAGCCCGGCGAGCCGATCGGCGCGCGACCGGAAGTCCCGGTCTGCGTGCGGCATCCCGATCGGCAGACCAGGCTGCGCTGCGTGCGGTGCGAGCGGCCGGCGTGTCCGGAGTGCCTCCGCGACGCGTCGGTCGGCTACCAGTGCGTCGACTGCATCCGCGAGGCGCAGGGCACGGTCCGCCGTGCCCGCACCTTCGTGGGCGCGGAGGTCGGCACGCGTCTGCTCGTGACGCCGATCCTGATCGCGCTGAACGTGCTGATGTTCGTGCTCACCGCCGTGCAGGCGCAGAGCGTGGCGAACAACCAGCGGTCGCCGGTGTTCGCCGAGTTCGTGCTCTGGCCGACCGGTGTGGCGGGGCTCGGCGAGTGGTGGAGGTTGCTCACCGCGGGCTTCCTGCACTACGGGCTGACCCACATCGCGTTCAACATGCTCGCGCTGTACGTGCTGGGCCGGGACCTCGAACCCGCTTTCGGGCGGGTGCGGTTCCTGGCCCTCTACCTGGTGTCCATGTTCGGCGGCAACGTCGCGGTCTACCTCTTCGGGTCGCCCGACGCGCTGACGGCGGGCGCTTCGACCGCGGTGTACGGCCTGATGGGCGCGATGCTCGTCGCCGTGCTGAAGCTGAAGCTCAACCCCGGCACCGCGCTGGCCGTCATCGGCCTCAACGTGGTGCTCAGCTTCACGCTGCCCGGCATCTCGCTGCTCGGCCACCTCGGTGGTCTCGCCGTGGGCGCCGGGCTGGCCGCGGGCCTGATCTTCGCGCCGCGCGAGCGCCGCGACCTGTGGCAGGGGGCGCTCGTCGCCGCCACGGTCGTGGTGCTGATCGGCCTGGTGCTCGTGGGCACCGCCCGGTTCGGCCTCTAGGGCCTCAACGCGTGCAGGACCTCGGCGACGTCCCTCGGGTCGGCGCCGAGGTCCAGCCACGTCAGCACGACCAGGTGCTCGTCCTCGCCGCGCTCCCAGTCCAGTTCGAGGCTGTGCGACTCGCGGCCCAACCGGCGCGTCCGGACGGGCCGGATCTTGACCTCGTGCCACGCGAAGTCGTGCACACCGGTCAACGTCTTCACGTGCAGACCCGAGTCGTCCACACGCAGCCGGGGCCGCACGATCGTCCCGTAGGTCCCGAGCACGACGCCCAGGAGCGCCGCCACGCCCATCAGGAGGCGGGCGGAGTTCTCGTCGCTCAGCAGCGCCGCCAAGAGCGCCGCGGCGGCCAATCCCCAGGCCAGCGCGACGACGCCGGGTAGCGGGGCCCAACTCCTGGTGGTCGGCTCGGCCGACGGAAGTGGTGTCACGCGGTCGAGTGTCCCGCACGGGACGTGGATCTCCCGTACGGAACCTGTGGACAACTGGAGCCCGCTACCGGGGGCTTGTGCAAAATGGCGCAAAGTTGTCCACAGGGGTTGTCCCCAATGGGGATTACTTCGGGAGGCGGGCCCTCACCGCGGAGTGGTGACTGCCGGTGAACGACCCCGGACACACGTCAGCCCGGACGGGTGAGGTCCGGGCTGACGAGAACGCGGAGAGTGGTGTGGCTAGCGCCACTTCATGGTCATCAGCAGCCCGACGATCATCAGCGCGAAGCCGATGCCGAAGTTCCAGGACCCCAGGTCCATCATCACCGGGATCTTGTCGCCGGCGATGTAGTTGACCACCAGCCACGCCAAACCGAGGATCATCACGCCCAGCATGACGGCGATGTACACGGGGTGCGAAGGCCCGGCTGCCTTGACCTTCACCGGCGTGCGGCGATCGGTAGGCGCGGTGTAGACGGCCTTCTTTCGGACCTTGGACTTCGGCATTCTGTCCTCGCCTGGTGTATTGCCTCCAGTGGCGCGAGTTTACGTCCACTGCTGGGGGAACACGTTAACGTAACCGGGCAGGTCCGCGAAGTGCTCTGCGGATCCGCGTCTTTCGCATTCACACAGGCTCGGGAGGTTTCTCGGTGAGCTATGACCCGCCACCGCCGTCCGGCGGCCGTCCGGGCCATCCGCCACACGCTCCGCGCCCCAGGCCCTACCCGGCCTCCCAGGAGCCCTTCCGTGGCAGGCCCAGCCCTGGTCAGCGGCCTCCGGCCCCCCAGGTCGCCGGCGGCTACGGTCCACGGCCCCCGCTCCGCCCACCGCCTCCGCCGCCCCGGCCGCGGCCGGTGGACGGCGCCACCGAGCTGATCCCGCGGCTCGCGCCCCGCCTCGAGGACGTGCTGCCCAACCCGGAACCGGACACCGTGAAGGTGGTCCGGCCGACGCCGGAGCCGGTCGACGGACCCGTGCGCAAGGCCGTCCGGGCGTTCGGCGAGCTGATGATCACGGCCGGGCTGGTGATCCTGCTGTTCGTCGTCTACGAGGTCTACGTCACGGACCTGATCTCGGCGGGCAAGCAGGACGAGGCCACGACGGCGCTGGACGACGAGTGGAACAAGGACTCGAACACCGTCGAGCCCGTCGACCCGCAGCGGCAGGCCCAGTACGACCTGGCCGACGGCAAGGCGTTCGCGAAGATGTACATCCCGGTCTTCGGCCCGGACTACCACTTCTCGATCGTCGAGGGCACGACCGACAAGAACCTCGAGGTCGGCCCCGGCCACTACATCGGCACCGCGCTGCCCGGCAACCCCGGCAACTTCGCCGTGGCGGGCCACCGGGTCGGCAAGGGCGCCCCGTTCAACGACCTCGACCTGCTCTCGTCGTGCGACGCGATCGTGGTGGAGACCCAGACGACCTGGGTGGTCTACCGGATGCTGCCGACCACGGCCGAGGAGGCGGGCTGGGCCGAGGGCAAGGCGAAGAACCCGAAGTGCGCGAAGGTCGCACCCCTCAAGGACAAGGCGAACCCCGGCGGCAGCCCGTACGCGAAGACCGTGGGCCAGGAGATCGTGACGCCGCAGCAGGGCGAGGTGATCAGCCCGGTGCCGCACTTCACCGGTGACCTGCCCGCCGCGCAGCAGGCGGCGCTGATGACGCTGACGACGTGCCACCCGCGGTTCTCCGACAAGCAGCGGCTGATCGTGCACGCCGTGCTGACCATGAGCTACCCGAAGGCCGCTGGTTTCGTGCCGCCAGAACTCAAGGAGCAGTGATGTACGGCTGGATCTGGCGGCACCTGCCTGGCCCGACGCCGCTGCGCCTCGCGGAGGCGTTCGTGCTGGTGGCGGCCATCGTGGCGCTGCTGATGTTCGTCGTGTTCCCGTGGGCGGAGCCGCTGCTGCCGTTCAACAACGTCACGACGCCCTCGTAGTCGCGGTTCCCCGGCGCTCGCGGGCGCCGGGGAACCGGAGGGGTCCGTCAGGAGCGGGAGACCGCGACCATCGTGTGCCGGTCAACGACCTTGACCCGTTCCCGGCCCTCGGCCTCGCCCAGGCCGCGCTCGTGCTCGTCGAGCTGCTTCCACCCGTCGAACGTCGTGTAGCGGATGCCCCGCTGCTCCAGGAACCGCGTCACGGCCGCCGGGTCGGGCTGGGCGGCCTCGGCCAGCAGCGGCGCGTCCGCCAGCAGCGACGTCACGGTCTCCAGCGCGTCGCCCTTGGTGTGGCCGATCAGGCCCACGGGTCCGCGCTTGACCCAGCCGGTCACGTAGACGCCGGGCATGGCCTGCTCGTCCTGCTCCAGCACGCGCCCGGCCTGGTGCGGCACCGTGCCGGACGTGTGGTCGAACGGCAGCTCGGCGAGGTGGGTGCTCAGGTAGCCGACCGCCCGGTACACCGCCTGCACGGGCCAGTCGGTGAACTCGCCGGTCCCGCGCACGCCGCCGTCGCCGGTCAGCTCCATCGTCTCGGTCCGCAGGCCGGTGACCTCGCCGTCGCCGAGGACCTCCACCGGTGACTGGAGGAAGTGCAGGTGCAGGCGGCGCGGCCGGGCGCCCTGGTCGCGGATCGCCCACTCCTGGAGCGTCTTCACAACCATCTCCACCTGCTTGTTCGACCGGATCAGCGCCATGCTGGCGGCGCAGAACTCGATGCCCTCGGGGTGCACGACGACCTCGACGTTCGGCGAGTGGTCGAGTTCCCGCAGCTCCAGCGGCGTGAACTTCGCCTGGGCCGGGCCGCGGCGGCCGAACACGTGGACGTCGGTGACCGGGCTGGACTTGAGGCCCTGGTAGACGTTGTCCGGGATGTCGGTGGTGAGCAGCTCGTCGGCGGTCTTGGCCAGGATTCGGGCGACGTCGATGGCCACGTTGCCGACGCCGAGGACGGCGACGCTGGACGCGGTCAACGGCCAGGTGCGCGACACCTCGGGGTGCCCGTCGTACCAGGAGACGAAGTCGGCCGCGCCGAAGCTGCCCTGCTGGTCGATGCCGGGGATGTCCAGGTCGCGGTCCTTCTCGGCGCCGGTGGAGAAGATCACCGCGTCGTAGAACTCGCGCAGGTCGCCCAGCTTCAGGTCGACGCCGTACTCGACGTTGCCGAACAGCCGGATCTGCGGCCGGTCCAGCACCCGGTGCAGGGCGCTGACGATGCCCTTGATGCGCGGGTGGTCGGGGGCGACGCCGTAGCGGATGAGCCCGTAGGGCGCGGGGAGCCGCTCGAACAGGTCGATGCTCACGTCGGTGTCGGACTTGGTCAGGATGTCGGCGGCGTAGATCCCCGCCGGGCCCGCGCCGACGATCGCAACACGCAGAGAACGGCTCATGAGCATAGTTTAGGTGAGCCTTACCTCACTTCTGACGAGAGCATTGTCACGGCTACGCTGTGGGAATGCGCGTGCTCGTGGTCGACAACTACGACAGCTTCGTCTACAACCTGGTCCAGTACCTGGCCCAACTCGGCGTGGAGTGCGTCGTCCGGCGCAACGACGAGGTCGACCTCGCCGAGGTCGCGGGAGTCGGCGGAGTCCTGGTCAGCCCTGGTCCCAGCACCCCCGACAAGGCCGGTGCGAGCATGGACGTGATCCGGCACTGCGCCGCGAACGGCGTCCCGGTGCTCGGCGTCTGCCTCGGCCACCAGGCCATCGGGGCGGTGTGGGGCGGCACCGTCGACCTCGCCCCGGAACTGCTCCACGGGAAGACCAGTGTGGTGCACCACACGGACAAAGGCGTGCTCAAGGGCGTGCCGAACCCGTTCACGGCCACCCGCTACCACTCGTTGACCGTGCTCCCCGACACGATCCCCGCCGAGTTCGAGGTGACGGCGAAGACCGACACCGGGATCGTCATGGGCATCCGGCACCGCGAGCTCCCGGTCGAGGGCGTCCAGTTCCACCCGGAGTCCGTGCTCACCGAGGGCGGTCACCGGATGCTGGCGAACTGGCTCGCCGTGTGCGGCCACGTCGTCCCCGAGTCCACTGTCGCCACCCTGGAGAACGGGATGCGCGCGCTGGCCTCGGCCGCCCGCCAAGCCTGACCACTACTGAAGCGAGAGGCCCCCTCGACGAGTGTCGAGGGGGCCTCTCGCTTGCGGTCTACCGAAGCTAATTCGATGTCGTGATCTTGAAGTCGCCGACGGTGATGTTCACCCGCTGGTTCTTCGTGATCGGCCCACCGGCCTTCGGGTCCTGGGTGAGGATCTTGTTGTTCTTGCTGATGTCCGTGACGGCGGTCTTCTCCGTCGTGGTCAGCTCGCCGTTCCACCCGTTCTGGTTCAGCTTGGACTTCGCCTGGTCCACGGTCATGCCGGTGATGTCCGGCATGGTGATCTGGTTGCCCTTCGACACCGTCAGCGTGACCGTGGTGCCCTTGGCGACCCGGCCGGGGTTCGGCGTCATGGAGAGCACCTCGCCCTGGTCCTTCTGGCTGTCGGCTTCCTTCGTGGTCACGGTGAAACCGGCGCCCTCGAGGGTCGCTGTCGCGTTCGCGACGGACTGGCCCGTCACGTCGGCGAGCTGCACGGTGTCCGGGCCCTTGCCGAGCAGGACCGTGACGACCGCGCCCTTGGCGGCCTTCACGCCGGCCTGCGGGTTCTGCTGGGCGACCTTGCCGACCTTGGCGTTGTCGTCGACCTCGACGGTGTCCTGGCCCTGGGCGAAGCCCCAGCCGTCGGCGCTCAGCTTGGCCTGCGCCTCCTGCGGCGACAGGCCCGTCACGTCCGGCACGGCGATCTGGTCCGGGCTCGTGCCGTAGGTCAGGGTGATCTCGGTCTGCTTGGGCACCGACGTGCCCGCGCTCGGGTCGATCGCGAAGACCTTGTCGATGTCGTCGGCGGTGCAGCGCGGGGTGGCGCCGTTCTCGCCGGGCTGGCACGGCACCGGGTCGATCTTGTACCGGAGGCCGACCTCCTCGAGGCTCGCCTTCGCGGCGGTGAGGGTCTTGCCCGTCACGCCGGGCACCGGGACCTTCTCCGCCCCCGAGCTGCTGTTGCTGCCGAGCAGGCTCGACGTGATCCACGCGGCGAGCGCGATCACGGCGATGCACAGCAGCACGACGAGCGTGACCATGGTCGCCTTCTTGCGCCTGGCCCGCCGCTCCTCGTCCTCCTCGGCCATCACGTCGTATTCGCTCTGCTCGTCGCGCAGTGCGGACGGGCGGTGGCGGCCGGACGACACGACCTCGGTCCGCGGCGTCTGGTTGAGCACCGCGGTGCGGTCCTCGGGCGTCATCACGGCGGGGGCGGACGGGCGCTGGCCGGACAGCACGCGCACCAGGTCCGCGCGCATCTCGGCGGCCGACTGGTAGCGGTTCGCCGGTCCCTTCGCCATGGCCTTGAGCACGATGGCGTCGAGCGCTGGCGTCACGTTCGGGTTCAGCGACGACGGCGGCTTCGGGTCCTCCCGCACGTGCTGGTACGCCACGGCCACGGGGGAGTCGCCGGTGAACGGCGGCTCGCCGGTCAGCAGCTCGAACAGCACGCAGCCCGACGCGTACACGTCGGAGCGGCCGTCGACCGCCTCGCCGCGCGCCTGCTCGGGCGAGAGGTACTGCGCGGTCCCTATGACGGCGGCGGTCTGCGTCACGGCGGCCTGGCCGTCGTGGACGGCGCGGGCGATGCCGAAGTCCATCACCTTCACCGCGCCGGAGCGGGTGATCATGACGTTGGCGGGTTTCACGTCGCGGTGCACGATGCCGTGCCGGTGGCTGAAGTCCAGCGCGGCCGACACGTCGGCCATGACCTCCATGGCGCGCTTGCCCGACAGCGGGCCCTGCGTCTTCACCATGTCGCGCAGCGTCCGGCCGTCGACGTACTCCATGACGATGTACGGCAGCGGGCCGTACTCCGTCTGGGTCTCGCCGGTGTCGTAGACCGCGACGATCGCCGGGTGGTTCAGCGCCGCCGAGTTCTGGGCCTCGCGGCGGAAGCGCTCCTGGAAGGTCTTGTCGCGGGCGAGGTCGGCTCGGAGCACCTTGATCGCCACGTCACGGCCGAGGCGAACGTCGCGGCCCTTGTGGACCTCCGACATACCGCCATAGCCCAGGGTCTCACCCAGTTCGTAGCGATTGGAGAGCAGTCGCGGAGTGCTCATCAGTGCGTCGTCCCGCTCCTCGTCAACGGTCTAACCATCGTGTCTAGCAGTTCGGTTTCGTGCTCGCACAGCCTGGCGGGTTCCGGTCAGGTAGGCACACAGGTCACCGTCACCCGTGAGCCGATCGCAACCTCGCCCACCGGTGACACGTCGGAGACCTTGCACCGCTTCTGCTCGCGCGGCTGCTCACCCGTGGTCGTCTTCGACTCGGGCTGCAGGCCCTGGTTCGCGAGCTTCTCGGTCACCTCGTTCACCGGCAGGTCCAGGTAGTCCGACTTCTCCACCCGCACCACCGGTTTGCCGGGGATCTTGTCCGTGGGTCCCAGCTCACCGGACGCGCTCACCTGCGTGTTCTGCGCGGGGCGGGCGCCGGACGTGCCGGTCTGGCCCGACCCGGTGTCCCCGGTGTTGTTCACCAACGCGCGCAGCACGAACACCCCTAGCACGATCAGCGCGACGACCAGGAGTCCGACCATAACCCACAAAACGGCCCTCGCTTTCCCCGGAGGCCGCTGCGGAGCCGGCAACGGACGGAAAGTACCCGTGTGCGGGCTGTTAGGCGGGAGGGGGTGCTGACCGGTGGGCAGGCCCTGCTGAACGGGGGGGAAACCCGGTTGGGACGCGGGGTGCGACATCTGCAGGCCGGGGTGCGTCATGACCGGTCCGGTGGCCATGGCCAGCCCGGACGGCGTCGGCAGCGGCCTGCCCGAGCGGACGGCGGCGACGGCCTCGGCGAACTCGCCGCCGTTGCGGTAGCGCTGCCGCGGGTCCTTGACCAGCGTCGCCTCGATCAGCGCGCGCGGACCGCCGGTGACGTCCGGCGGCAGCGGCGGCGCGATGTCGCGGATGTGCATCATGGCGACGGTCACCGCGTTCTCGGACCGGAACGGCCGGTGCCCGGTCAGGCACTCGTAGCCGCACACGGCCAGCGCGTACACGTCGCTCGCGGGCTCGGCGTCGTGACCGAGCGCTTGTTCCGGCGCGATGTAGTGGGCGGTGCCCATCACCATGCCGTTGCGGGTCACCGGAGCCGCGTCGGCTGCCTTCGCGATGCCGAAGTCGGTGATCTTCACCTTGCCCGCGGGGGTGACCAGGATGTTGCCGGGCTTCACGTCGCGGTGCACCAGCCCGCGCTCGTGCGCCGCCTGCAACGCCGTCCCGGCCTGCTGGAGCACGTCCAGCGTGCGGTCCACGGTCAGCCTGCCGCGCGCGATGATCGCGGCGAGCGGTTCGCCCTCGACCAGTTCCATCACCAGGTAGGCCGTGTCCTCCGGCCCGTCCGGCATGGACGCCGTCTCGCCGTAGTCGTGCACCGCGGCGATGCCGGGGTGGTTCAGCGACGCGGTCGTCCGCGCCTCGATGCGGAAGCGCGTGAGGAACTCCGCGTCCCCGCTGAGGTCGGCCTTGAGCACCTTGACCGCGACGTTGCGGTCGAGCCTGGTGTCCTCGGCCTCCCAGACCTCGCCCATGCCGCCGACGGCGATCCGCCTGGTGAGGCGGTACCGCTCGGCGAGGAGCTGGCCGGTGATCAGCATCAGCGGCCAGCCAGGTACGCGCCGATGACCGCCCTGCCCACGGGAGCCGCGACCTTGCCGCCGGTGGCGCCCAGGCCGCGGTCGCCGCCGTTCTCGACGATCACGGCGACGGCGATGGTGGGCTTCTCGGCGGGCGCGAAGGCGATGTACCAGGCGTGCGGCGGCACCGCGGCCGGGTCGACGCCGTGCTCGGCGGTACCGGTCTTCGACGCGATGTTCACGCCGCTGAGCCTGCCCTCGCCGCCGGTGTTCGTCTCCGACTTCAGCATCATGTCGCGCAGCGTGTTCGCGGTCGCGGGGCTGACCGCGTCCTCGACCTCGTCCGGCTTGGTCTCGTCGATCTCCGACAGGTCCGGCGCGATCAGCTTCTGCACGAGGTACGGCTTCATCCGCACGCCGCCGTTGGCGATGGTCGCGGCGATGACCGCGTTCTCCAGCGGCGTCATCTCGACGACGCGCTGGCCGATGCCGCTCTGGAACAGCGCCGCCTTGTCCGGCACCGGGCCGTAGGCGGACGGCGCGACCGTCAGCGGCATGGTCAGGTTCTTGTCGTTCATGCCGAACTTGTTGGCCTGCTTGGTCAGCTTGGACTCGCCGAGGTCACCGGCCAGCTCGGCGAACGCCGTGTTGCACGACCGCGCGAGGGCTTCCTCCATGCTCGCGGTCTGGCCGCCGCCGCAGGCGCCGCCGTTGAAGTTCGGCAGCTGCGTGTTCGTGCCCGGCAGCGTGATCGACCCGGCGGCGGTGAGCTGCGTGTCCTTGGTCTTGCCGTCCTCCAGCGCGGCCGCGGCCACGACGACCTTCCAGGTCGAGCCGGGCGGGTAGATCGACTGCACCGCGCGGTTCAGGGTCGGCTGGGTGTCGTTGCCCTGGGTGTACTCGTTCCAGGCCGCCTGCTGCTCGTCGTTGTCGTGGCTGGCGAGCCGGTTCGGGTCGTAGGACGGGGTGCTCACCATCCCGAGGATGGCCCCGGTCTGGGGGTTGAGCGCGACCACCGATCCGGTGAAACCGCGGTTCGTCATCTCGTCGTACGCGGTCTGCTGGACCTTCGGGTCGACGGTCAGCTGGATGCTGGCGCCCTTGGGGTCGCGACCGGTGATGACGTCGGACAGCCTGCGCGCGAACAGCCGGTCGTCCGACCCGTTGAGCAGGTCGTCCTCGACCCGCTCGACGCCGCCGCTGCCGTAGATCAGCGAGTAGTAGCCGGTGACCGGCGCGTACGCCGGGCCGTTCGCGTAGACGCGCTGGTACTTGAACGAGTCGTCGGTGCCCTTGACGTTCGCGATGGGCGTGCCGTCGCTCGCGATGATCTGGCCGCGTTCGCGCGAGTACTCGTTGAGCAGCACGCGCTGGCGGTTGTGGTCGTCCTTGCGGTAGTCGTCGGCCTTGATCACCTGCACGTAGGTCGCGTTGCCCATGAGCAGCAGGATCATCACCATCATGAAGATGCCGACGCGGCGGAGCGGTGTGTTCATTTGGGACGCTCCACCATGACTGTGAACTGGTCCGCGATGGCGGGCTGCTGCGGCTTCGGCTTCGGCACGACCTTCGGGCCGCGGGCGGCGTCCGAGATGCGCAGCAGCAGCGCCACGAGGACGTAGTTGGCCAGCAGCGACGAGCCGCCGTAGGACAGGAACGGGGCGGTGATGCCGGTCATCGGGATCAGCTTGGTGACGCCGCCGACGACGATGAAGACCTGGAAGCACAGCGCGAAGCTGAGGCCGCCGCCGAGGAGCTTGCCGAAGCTGTCCCGCACGGCGATGGCGCTGCGCATGCCGCGCAGCGAGAACACCGCGTAGATCAGCAGCATCGCGGACAGGCCGACGAAGCCGAGCTCCTCGCCGATCGCGGACGTGATGAAGTCCGTGTTCGCCTCGGGGATCAGGTCCGGCCGCCCGGCGCCGAGCCCGGCGCCGAAGATGCCGCCGGTGCCGAGGCCGAACAGGGACTGGGCGATCTGGTAGCCGCCGCCGGGCAGGTCGTAGGTCGCCAGCGGGTCCAGCCAGTTCGACACGCGCTGCTGCACGTGGTTGAACAGCTTCCACGCCACGACCGCGCCGCCGGAGAACAGCACCAGGCCGACCACGACCCACGCCGCGCGCTCGGTGGCCACGTAGAGCAGCACCAGCACGATCCCGAAGAACAGCAGCGAGCTGCCGAGGTCCTTCTGGAGCACCATGATGCTCACGCCGACCGCCCACGCGGCGACCAGCGGACCGAGGTCGCGGGCCCTCGGCAGGTCGAGGCCGAGGAACTGCCTGCCCGCCGCGGTGAACAGGTCGCGCTTGGACACCAGGAAGGCCGCGAAGAACACCATCAGCAGGATCTTCGCGAACTCGCCCGGCTGGATCGAGAACGCGCCGAACGTCAGCCAGATCTTCGCGCCGTTGATCTCCGGCGCGATGAAGCTGGGCAGGATGCCGGGCAGGATCAGCGCCACCAGGCCGACAAGGCCCGCGGTGTAGCCGTACTTGGCCAGCGTCCGGTGGTCCTTGACGAACTTCAGCACCAGGCAGAACAGGACCAGCGCGACCGCCGTCCACAGCACCTGCTTCGGCGCCTTCGCGGAGTACAGCTCACCCGCGATGACCTCGCCCTCGAACGCCAGGTCGATCCGGTGGATGATCACCAGGCCGAGGCCGTTGAGCAGCGCCACGCACGGCAGGATGATCGGGTCCGCGTACGGGGCCCACTTCCGAACCGCGAGGTGCGCCACCGCGAACAACCCCATGTAGGCGACGCCGTAGTAGACGATCTGCATCGTCAGCGTCTGCTCCTGGTTCGCCTCCACCAGGATCAGGGCGGCTGTCACCAGCGCGGAGGCGAACCCGAGCATGACGAGTTCGGTGCCCCGCTTCGTGGGCGGCCTCAAGCCTGGCGACGTGCTGGTCGCCGCGGCGAGCGGCGCCTCCCCGGTGGGGACCGGCGAACCCATCGACTTACTGGCCCTTCCGTCGGCAGTCCGTGCCCGGCGTCTGCGTGGGCGTCTGCAGGGGAGTGGAATCCAGGCTGGTGGTGGTCGCGGCCGCCGACTCGGTGGTGGTCGTCGGACCGCCGGTGGACGACCCGGTGGTACTGGTCGGCGTGCCGGTGGTCGTCGGGGTCACCGAGGTGGACGGCTTGGTCGCGTCGGCGCACGGGGGCAGCACCTGCTCCGTGCGGAGCTTGCGGATGCCCTCCCTCGCCTCCTCGAGCCCGTCCTTCGTGATGCCGTTGCGCACGACGTCGCGCGTGGACACCCGGAGGTCGTTGATCGTGATCGGCTCGCACGCCGCCTCGGAGCCGGGCGGGCAGGAGCCCTCGGCGACCGTGTGCAGCGCTACGCCCAGGAAGCTGCCGCTGACCCCGCGGAAGATCGACACCTGGCCGTCCTCCGTCGCGCCGATGTAGTACTGGCGCATGACCCACCAGCGGGTGCCCATGCCCGCCGCCGCGATGAGCAGCAGCAGGAGGAACACCAGCAGCACGGCCCTGACCTTGCGCCGCCGCTTGATCTTGGGATCAGGCGGCGGTGGCGGGGTCTCGGCGCGTTGCGGGATCGGTCGTGGACCGGTGATCGAACTCGCCCGAGCGGCGGGGGAGTCCGGTGGCGGCGGGTCGGCGCTGCCGTCGCCTGCGGCGCCGCCGATGATCGGCGCGTCGTCGCCGAAGTCGATGTCGGCGACGTCCGCGACGATCACCGTCACGTTGTCCGGTCCGCCGCCCTTGAGCGCCAGCTCGATCATCCGGTCGGCGCAGGCCTGCGGGTCCGGGATGCGGATCGCCTCGTCGAGCGTCTCCAGGCTGACCACACCGGAGAGGCCGTCCGAGCAGAGCAGGTAGCGGTCGCCGGGACGTGCCTCGCGGACCATGAGGCGCGGTTCCACCTCGTGGCCGGTCAGCGCGCGCAGCAGCAGTGACCGCTGCGGGTGCGTGGCCGCTTCCTCCTCGGTGATCCGACCTTCGTCGATCAGCGACTGGACGAACGTGTCGTCGTGCGTGATCTGCGCGAACGCGCCGTTGCGCAGCATGTAGGCGCGCGAGTCGCCGATGTGGGCCATCCCCAGCCTGCTGCCCGCGAACAGGACGGCCGTGAGCGTGGTGCCCATGCCGTCCAGGTCGGGGTCGCTGGCCACGAGTTCGGAGATGGCGCCGTTGCCCGCGATGACCGCTTCGCGCAACTGGCCGAGCAGGTCGTCGCTCGGCTCGTCGTCGTCCAGCGGGGCCAAAGCGGCGATGACGACTTTGCTCGCGACTTCACCGGCGGCATGGCCACCCATGCCGTCGGCGAGTGCGAGCAGGCGGGGGCCCGCGTACACGGAGTCCTGGT
>Ga0247771_1000417_pt1 | contig 13775 bp, 10 predicted proteins | sample UWRJL197509C6_FD_179948 | JGI IMG/M metagenome (GOLD analysis project Ga0247771, IMG submission 179948) | Plant litter microbial communities from Arlington Agricultural Research Station in Wisconsin, United States - UWRJ-L197-509C-6 | ecosystem: Environmental > Terrestrial > Plant litter >...
GCGCTGATGATCCACGACCGGGACGCGCACGAGGACATCCTGAGCATTTTGGACGCCGAGGGCGCGCCGTCCACTGTGGTCTTCCACTGCTTCTCCGGCGACCTCGACTTCGCGCGCGCGTGCGTGGAGCGCGGGTTCGTCCTGTCGTTCGCCGGGCCGGTGACGTTCAAGAACTCGGCGGCGCTGCGCGAGGCGGCGGCGTGGGTCCCCGAAGATCGGCTCCTGGTCGAGACGGACGCTCCTTTCCTGACCCCTCACCCCTTCCGGGGACGCCCGAACGAGCCGTTTGCCGCGAATTACACCCTTCGAGCAATCGCTACTCTCCGTGGTGTTGATCTGGGGGTGTTGGGGGCTTCGGTCACCCGAAATGCCGAGCGTGTGTTCGGACTTCGTGACGTGGCGTGGTCGTAATGGCGTTTACGACGAATGGCGCAGCGGATTGCTCCGCCGTTGGGGTGTCTCACATCACAACTCTGAACTGGGTGTTTGCGGAACTTCCCGACCTCCGTTACGGTCCCGTGACCGTGCCCTCCGAACGCTGAAGTCGCCGAGGAGAAGCACACCCGTTGTCGGGGCGGGTACCACTGCCAGAAGCGAGTAGTCGAGACGAACGCACGGGAGTTGCCGAGGAGCAGTCGAGTTTCTCCACTGCACGTCAGGTAGCACCCACGGTGCGCGGAGCGTCGGCTCCCGCCTTCATGGAGGTATCGACCCTGTGATCGAACGCGGCAGACCCCGCGCGGACGGCTCGGCGTACTCGTTCAACGACGACACCGACTGGTTCACCCCGGTGACCGGAACCGCCACCGCCACGGGCGTCATGGAGCCCCCGGCCTTCGTCGACCACCCGAGTTCTCCGGGCTTCACCGGCCTCGGCGTCACCCCGGCCGACGTGTACGAGGTGCTCGGCTCGGACGCCGACGCGCTGCTCGCCACGGCCAACGTGGACGTCGACGAGCTGATCCGCCTCATCAACGCCGAGACCACGCTCCTCCCGGCCATCGTCATCCCCGACGAGCTGCCCGAGGACCGCCTGGCCGCCCAGTTCGCCGCGGAGGAGCCCAGCGGGCCCCCAGCGGCGCTCGTGGAGGCCGTGAGCACGTGGAAGCGGAAGTTCCTCAAGGCGACCGTGCTGGCGCTGCTGGTGACCATCACCGGCGGCGGCGCGACCGCCATCGCGATGGACAAGTCGATCACGGTCGACGTCGACGGCCAGGAGAAGACCGTCCGCACGTTCGACTCGACCGTCGGCGACATCCTCGCGGAGGAGGGCATCGCGGTCGGCGAGCACGACGCGCTGAGCCCCGCCCCGAGCGCCAAGGTCGGCGACGGCGGGAAGATCACCCTCGACCGCGGCCGCATGGTCAAGGCGACCGTCGACGGTGAGCAGAAGGAGGGCTGGGTCCGCTCCGTCAACGTCGGCGAGGCGCTCGACCAGCTCGGCATCAACGACGACGGGGCCTGGGTCTCCGAGGACCGCGGCAAGGACGTGCCCCTCTCGGGCATGGCGCTGCAGGTCAAGAGCCTCAAGAACGTCACGCTGTACGACGGCGGCAACGCCCCGCGGCAGCTGAAGACCACCGCGCTGACGGTCGGCGAGCTCATGCAGGCCGAGAAGGTCGCGATGGGCGCCGAGGACACCGTCGAGGGCGGGATGGACCTCAAGATCGCCAACGGCGCCGAGATCCACATCAGCCGCACCGGCGTCTCCGTGGTCAACGTCGCCGAGCCCATCGCCCCGCCGGTCGAGGAGATCCTCGACGCGGAGATGAAGAAGGGCGAGACGAAGGTCGAGCAGGAGGGCGTCGCCGGCGAGGCGATGAAGTCCTACCGCGTCACGCTCAAGAACGGCCAGGAGGTCGGCCGCGAGGAGATCGGCTCCAAGGTCACCAAGGAGCCCGTCGCCAAGAAGGTCCGCAAGGGTACCAAGGCCCCGGCGACCCCCGTCATCTCCGACGGCAGCGACTGGGACCGGCTCGCGCAGTGCGAGGCGGGCGGCAACTGGGCCATCAACACCGGCAACGGCTACTCGGGCGGCGTGCAGTTCAGCCCCTCCACGTGGAACGCCTACGGCGGCGGCCAGTACGCGCCCGAGGCGTACCTCGCGACCCGCGAGCAGCAGATCGCCATCGCCACCAAGGTCCGCGACGCGGCCGGTGGCGCGTACTCCGCGTGGCCCGGCTGCCGCGCGAAGCTCGGCTTGCCGTAACAATTGCCACGTGACTGAACAAGCGTCGTCGACCGGGCCGGGGAGCATGCTCCTCGGCCCGGCCGACGTTCGGCGCCTCGCGGCCGAACTGGACATCCGCCCCACGAAGAAGCTCGGGCAGAACTTCGTGCACGACCCGAACACGGTCCGACGGATCGTGACGGTCGCGGAGCTGACGCCCTCGGACGTGGTGCTGGAGGTCGGGCCGGGGCTGGGGTCGCTGACGTTGGCGCTGCTGCCCGCCTGCGCGTCCCTGGTGGCCGTGGAGATCGACCCCGTGCTGGCCGGGAGGCTGCCGGAGACGGTCGCGGAGCGGGCGCCGGGGCTGGCGGACCGGCTGCACGTCGTCCTCGGGGACGCGATGCGGGTGCTGGCCGCGGACCTGCCCGTCGCGCCCACCGCGCTGGTCGCGAACCTGCCGTACAACGTGGCCGTGCCGGTCGTGCTGCACCTGATGGCCGAGCTGCCGTCGTTGACCAAGGGTCTCGTGATGGTGCAGGCCGAGGTGGCCGACCGGATGGCGGCCGGGCCGGGCAGCAAGGTCTACGGGGTGCCCAGCGTCAAGCTCGCCTGGTACGCCGACGCCCGCCGGGCCGGTGCCGTGCCGCGCTCGGTGTTCTGGCCCGTGCCCAATGTGGACTCCGCGCTGGTGGCGTTCCGGCGGCGGCCGGAACTGGTGTCCAGTGTGGACCGACGGGCGCTGTTCACGTTGGTGGACGCGGCTTTCGCGCAGCGGCGGAAGACGATGAGGGCCGCGCTGGCCGGGTGGGCCGGGTCCGCTGTGGAGGCGGAGCGGCGGTTGGTGATGGCCGGTGTGGACCCCGGTATTCGGGGAGAGCAGTTGAGCGTCTCGGACTTCGCGAGGATCGCGGCGACCGTCTGACCGGAGGTCGCCGGCTGTGGCGTCGTTGGCCGACGACCGCGCCGAAGCAGGGGTCCTCCTGTCGTGAAGACCCCCCGACGCACACGCTACGGCGGGGGTACGACATTTTTTCGACGTCGGTGTCGGCCTTGGCGTGCGGGGCGGGTGTGGCCCTCGGGTCGGGCGGACTCGGGGTCGGCGGGTGCGGTTGAGGCTCGGTCGAGGGTCGGTGTCGTGGTGCTTGATGCGGCTGGTCTGCCTGTGGCTGGTGTCCACCGTTTGAGCGACATCGCTCACCCGATTCACCTGTTCGGGTGCATGTGTGCCGGTTGATCATCGGCCGGTAGGCCGATTGGCCGTTGATCCACGGGTTCGGTACCGGAACCGGGCGTGGATGCTGGTCCGGAAGTGTGACTTCTCGAACGATCCCAGATTCTGGGCTGTTCGGGCTTGCGTTTGCGGTGTCGAGTCGGGTGTACTCGTGGTGCCATCCCGAGCGGCCGAGAGACCTGGCTCTTTGACGCCGCAGCAACCACCCGCTGGACGCGGGCAGGTGCTTCCGCCAGGCTCGATGGAGGATTACGTGCCCACGCAGGGAATGCTCACGAGGCGACGGACAGTCGACCAGTGCCGTCGCACGAACACGGGCTGTCGACGCTAACCGTTCAGGCGCCTCCTCTTCCCATCCCCTAGCTTCTACCCGAATTCCTCGCCGTCCTCATCGGACGGTCCTTTGAGGACGGCCGTCGCATGCCACAAGCGAGCGACGCCGCGCGTAGCCGTGGAGCGAAAACGTGATCACAGTCGAAAACCTCACCAAGTCCTTCGCCGGTCGCAGTGGCCCCGTCGTGGCCCTGGACGGTGTCAGCCTCGAAGTCCAGGCCGGAACCGTGCTCGGCGTAGTCGGCCCCAGCGGAGCGGGCAAGTCCACCCTCGCCCGGTGCGTCGCGCTGCTGGAGCGCCCCGACAGCGGGGCGATCCGGGTCGACGGGACCGACCTCGCGTCATTGGACGGCACCGCGCTGCGGGCCGCTCGCCGGCAGATCGGCGTTGTGCCGCAAGGGGATTCGCTGCTGCGGCAGCGGACCGCCGCGGGCAACGTGGCGCTGCCGCTGGAGTCCGCGGGCGTGCCCGGACCGCAGCGCCGCAACCGCGTCGCCGAGCTGCTCGACCTCGTCGGGCTGACCGACCGGGCTGGCAGCTACCCCGACCAGCTCACCGCGGGGCAGCGGCAGCGGATCGCCGTGGCCCGCGCGCTGGCGGCCGGGCCGTCGGTGCTGCTGGCGGACGACCCGACCGCGTCGCTCGACCCCGACACCAGCGGTTCCGTGTTGACCGTGCTGGACCGCGCCCGCGCCGAGCTGGGCATCACCGTTCTCGTCGCGACGCACGACATGGCCGTGGTGCGGCGGATCTGCGACGACGTCGCGGTCCTCGACGGCGGCCGGGTCGTGGAGCACGGCAAGGTGCTGGACCTGGTGTCCGACGCCGCCAGCCGCACGGCCACGTCGTTGCTGCCCGCGATCGACCAGAACCCGTTGGCGGAGAGCCGTTTCGACCGCGTGGCGGACGTCGTGCTGGTCGGCTTCGCGGCCGTCGGCGCGCTGCTGCCCGAGGTCACCAGCCGGTTCGGCGTGGACCTGAACCTGCTCGGCGGCGGGCTCACGCGGCTCGGTGAGACGCCGGTCGCGCGGTTCCGCGTCGGCCTCACGGGCGAGCGCTCGGACTCCGCTCTCGAGTGGATCTCCGAGGCCGGGGCGTCCGTGCAGCGCACGCTGAAGGGTCCGCAGGGCGTCGCCGCTTAAGCAGTACTTGAGGCTGGCCGCGGTTCACCGATCACGGTGGGTCGCGGCCAGACCTTTACCTGAGGAACTTTCCGGTTTCGTAACTCGGCTCGACAGTTGTCGCTCAGGGTCCCACTCCTCCGACTGTCGGTAGTCGAGCGCTCACCACACCGCCCGTGAGTGGTGGAGCGGTGCAGGTTTTCGTGGACGAAAGTGCACCAGGCCTCTGTTTGGCCTGGTGAGACGCCTGGGGTGGGTACGCTGCCGTCGTGCAGTCCCGCAAGGCCTCACCCGCGTTGATCGACGTCATCGGCGTGACCGCGATCTCCGCGTCGGACCTCTCCGCCACAGCCCGTGCACTAGACCAATACCCGCACGGGTCTGTCCGGGTTCGTTGGCGAACGCCCGCCGATCCCCGCCTTGTGCGACCCGCCGGAACCGGCTGATCGCCGGCCGCTGAAACGTCGAACCACCTCACGAAGGAACCCAATGCGTATTCGTGCTGCCCTTGTCGCGCTGCTGCTGACGGCGGGCTGCGGCACTGGAGCCGCCGCGACCGACCCGCACACCGTGCTGCGGGTCGGTGTCAGTCCCAGCCCGCACGGCGAGATCCTCAAGCACGTGGCCGACATCCTGGCCAAGGACAAGAACCTGAAGATCAAGGTCGTCGAGTTCACCGACTACGTCCTGCCGAACACGGCGCTGGTCGACGGGGACATCGACGCCAACTACTTCCAGACCCAGCCGAACCTGGACGCGTTCAAGCAGACGACGGGCGCTCCGCTGGAGTGGATCGGCGCGGTGCACCTCGAACCGCTCGGCCTCTACTCCAAGAAGATCCACAAGCTCGCGGACCTGCCCACCGGCGCCAGGATCGGCATCGCGAAGGAGGGCCCGAACCAGACCCGCGGCCTCGCGCTGCTCCAGGCCAACGGCCGGATCAAGGTGCGGACGGGAACCGAGGCCACGGCGACGCTCCGCGACGTCGAGTACAACCCCGGACAGCTGGAGTTCGTCGAGCTGGAGCCCTCGGAGCTGCCGCGGTCGCTGGAGGACACCGACGCGTCCGTCGTGAACGGCAACTACGCGATCGGCGCGGGCCTCAAGCCGTCCCTGGACGCGCTCGTGCTGGAGAAGGCCGAGGGCAACCCCAACGCCAACGGCCTGGTCACCCGCACCGAGCTCAAGGACGACCCGAGGATCGCCGAACTGATCGGCATGCTCCAGTCGAAGCAGGTCAAGGACTACATCAAGCAGAAGTTCTCCGGGACCGCGCTACCCGTCTGACCAGTGCGCCGAGGCCACCCGGCCCCGCCGGGTGGCCTCGGCTGCAGCCCGATGCGAGCGAACACGTCCTCGACGCCCGTAGGCTGCAAGGCGTGCTCGCCGTAGTCCCACCCCCGGTCACCGTCCGCGTCCCGGCCAAGGTCAACCTCCACCTGGCCGTCGGGAACCTCCGCGCTGACGGCTACCACGACATGGTCACGATCTTCCAGGCGTTGTCGCTGCACGACGACGTCACGGTCGCGATCGCCGACGACCCCGGTGTGGAGGTGCGCGGCGAGGGCGCCGACTCCGTGCCCACCGACCCGTCGAACCTCGCCTGGAAGGCCGTTCAGGCTCTGGCGACGCACGTGGGGCGCGATCCCGAGGACCCGAAGGTCCGCGTGGTGATCCGCAAGAACATCCCCGTCGCGGGCGGCATGGCGGGCGGCAGCGCCGACGCGGCCGCCGCGCTGGTCGGCCTGGCGAGCCTGTGGAAGCTGGAGATCGGCCGCGACGAGCTGGCGACGCTGGCCCGCGGCATCGGCGCGGACGTCCCGTTCGCCCTCTACGGCGGCACGGCGCTCGGCACGGACCGCGGCGACCAGATCGTGCCCGTGCTCGCGCGGCACCCGTTCCACTGGGTCATCGCGTTCGACAAGGGCGGTCTGTCCACGCCCGAGGTGTTCGGCGAACTCGACCGGCTGCGCGCCGACGGCAACCCGCCGCGCGTCGGCGACGCCGAGGCCGTCCTCGAAGGCCTCGCGTCCGGCGACCCCCGGCAGCTCGCGCTGCTGCTGGGCAACGACCTCCAGGCCGCCGCGGTGTCGCTGCGGCCGAACCTGCGCCGCACGCTGCGCGCGGGCGTCAACGCGGGCGCCCTCGCGGGCATGGTGTCCGGGTCCGGACCCACGTGCGCGTTCCTCTGCACCGACGCCGATTCCGCCGTGCGCGTGGCCGCCGAACTGGCGGGCGCGGGCGTGTGCCGGACCGTCCGCGTCGCGCAGGGGCCGATGCCCGGCGCCCGCATCGTGGCCACCGAGGAAGCGCACCGGCCGGTGCCCCCCGAAGTCCACGCCTGAGTACTCCCGCTCGTCTCTCCTCCCCGTCAACCCTGAAGGTGCGCTTCCACCATGGCCAACTTGGTCAACCTCGAGTCCGTGTCGAAGTCGTTCGGTATCCGTCCACTGCTGGACGGGGTGTCGCTGGGGGTCGGTGACGGCGACCGGATCGGAGTGGTCGGGCTCAACGGTGGCGGCAAGACCACCCTGCTGGAAGTGCTGGCGGGGTTGGAGGAGCCGGACGAGGGCCGCGTGAGCCAGAACCGCGGCCTGTCCATGGCCGTGGTGACGCAGCGGACCGAGCTGCCCGAGGGGTCGACCGTCCGCCACGCGGTGATCGACCCGCTCGGTTTCGACGCCGAGCACGAGTGGGCGGCCGACGCCCGCGTGCGGTCCATTTTGGACGGACTGGGCATCACCGCGCTGGGCCTGGACTCGCCGGTGGGCACGATGTCCGGTGGCGAGCGCCGCCGCGTGGCACTGGCCGCCGCCCTGGTGCGGGACCTCGACCTGCTGGTGCTGGACGAGCCGACGAACCACCTGGACGTCGAGGGCGTGCGGTGGCTCGCGCAGCACCTGCTGGCCCGCAAGTCCGCCCTCGTCGTCGTCACGCACGACCGCTGGTTCCTCGACACCGTGTGCACGCGCACGTGGGAAGTCGTCGGGGGACAGGTGGAGCAGTACGACGGCGGCTACGCCGACTGGATCTTCGCCCGCGCCGAGCGGGGCCGGTTGGCGGACACGATGGAGGAGAAGCGCCGCAACCTGGCCAAGAAGGAACTGGCCTGGCTGCGCCGCGGAGCACCGGCCCGGACGTCCAAGCCGCGCTACCGCATCGACGCCGCCGAGGCGCTGATCTCGGACGTGCCCGCGCCCAGGGACAAGGTGGAGCTGCTGGCGTTCGCCAAGCGCCGCCTCGGCCGCACCGTGCTGGAGCTGGAGGACGCCACGCTGACGGTCGGGAACCGGACGCTGGTGAAGGACCTGACGTGGCGGATCGGCCCCGGCGACCGGATCGGCCTGGTCGGCGTGAACGGCTCGGGCAAGACCACCCTGCTGCGCCTGCTCGCGGGTGAGCGGGAGACCGAGACCGGCCGCCGGATCATGGGCCAGACGGTGAAGCTCGCCCACCTGACCCAGGAGTTGCACGACCTGCGCGGCTCCATGCGCGTGCTGGAAGCCATCGAGGAAGTCGCCCGGCGGGTCGTGCTGGGCAAGCAGGAGATGTCCGCCTCGCAGCTGGGGGAGCGCTTCGGCTTCTCCTCGCAGAAGCAGTGGACGCCGGTGTCGGACCTGTCCGGTGGCGAGCGGCGGCGGTTGCAGCTGTGCCGCCTGCTGATGGCCGAGCCGAACGTGCTGCTGCTCGACGAGCCGACCAACGACCTGGACATCGACACGTTGCAGCAGCTGGAAGACCTGCTCGACTCGTGGCCCGGCACGCTCGTGGTGATCTCGCACGACCGGTACCTCGTGGAGCGGGTGTGCGACCAGGTCGTGGCGCTGTTCGGCGACGGCGGCCTGACCGACCTGCCCGGCGGCATCGAGGAGTACCTGCTCCGCCGCGACTCCCAGCGCGAGCTGGCCGAGTCGCGGGAGAGCGTCGCCGCGGCACCGGTGGTGTCGAGCGCGGCGGACCAGCGGGCGGCCCGCAAGGAGCTGTCGAAGCTGGAGCGCCGGATGACGGCGTTGCAGAAGAAGGAAGCGGAGCTGCACACGGCTCTCGCGGCGGCGGCCACGGAGCCGGACCGGCTGCTGGCGCTGGACGCCGAGCTGCGCGCGGTGCACGCCGAGGTCGCGACCGTGGAAGAGCAGTGGATGGCCGCGGCGGAACTGGTGGAGGGCTAGAGCTTGCTCCTCGGCCCCCGATCGCGGTGATCGGGGGCCGACCCGTTCAACGACCGCGTCGACGCAGTTCGGCGGCCAGTCGGGGCATCAGCTCGTCCACGAACGCGCAGTCGTAGCCCTGCCCGTTCAACAACGCGTGCGCGAACCGGACCTTGGTGATGTCGGCCGAGGTGGCGCCCAGCATGCCGTCCAGGGCGATCCCGATCTCCTCCAGCATCCGGTCCACCTGCGCCTGCCGGTAGCCGCGCTGGTGCGGGGCGGCCGGGGGGAGCCGGACCTGCCGCAGCTGCTTCCAGCTGGTGATCGGCGGAATCCGCCCCGGCGCGCCGGTCCCGCCGGACAACTGCCGTTCCACGCGGGCCAGGAACGCGTCCACCTCGTCCTCGTCGTACCCGCGACGGCCGATGAGCGGACGGCTGAACTTCATCTCGCGGATGTCGGCGGCGGTCAGGGTGTCCTGGCCGAGGATCGTGTCCTCGATCCGGTCCAGGAACTTGTCGACCTGCGACTCCTGGTAGCCGCGCCGACCCCGCGGGGGCTTGCCGAACGCGGCCGTGCGGACGTCCCGAGCGGTGAGCGGGGGCTCCGAGGGCTCCGGGGCGACGGCCACCGGCGGGGACTGCTCCAGCGTCACCACGACGAGGTCGAGGAACATGTCCACGTCGTCCTCGTCGTACCCGAACTGGTCGGCGGTCGCCTCGCCGAACTCGATCTCCTGGACCTCCAGCGCGGTCAGGTTGTCCTGCCCCCGCAGCGTGGCCTCGATCCGCGCGAGGAACGCGTCGATCTCGCCCTCGTGGTAGCCGGGGGTGTCACCGCGGGGCTTGTGGAACCGGACCCCGCGCACGTCCTCCGGCTTGAGCCTGGGCGGCGGCTGCATCTTGGTCGACGTGGCGTGCGCGCCCACGGCCGGAGCCGTGGCCTGCCGACGCTGCGGCGTCGACTCGAGCGTCTCCGCCACCAGTTCGAGGAACATGTCGACCTCGGACCGGTCGTAGCCCGCGGTCCCGGTCCTGGCCAGGGGGAAGCGCATCGCGCGGATGTCGTGCGCGGTCACCGTGTCCCTGCTGCGCAGGGTCTCCTCGACGCGGTCCAGGAAGTCGTCGACCCTGTCCTCGTTGTAGCCCTGCTCGCCCATCGGAGGGCGGTGGAACACCACCTGGCCGACGTCGTCCGCGCTCAACAGCGGCGCGGGATGCGCAGGCTGGTGGTGTTTCGTGTCGTGGCCAGCCCGATCCACCCAAGCCTCCCTGAAAATCCTGTCCCGCGAGTATCTCCGCACGGCGGGCCAAACCGTTCGCCCTAATGGCCTAATGCGGGCTGTGATCCGGGGAGTCGCGGTCGTGAACCACGCGCGCGAGCCGACCGATCTACCCTGACCACCATGAGCACGTTCGTGAACACGATGCTGGACACCGCCACCGGAGCCGGTGGTCAGGCCAAGGGGATGACCACCGGGGAGCCGAACAGCCCCCGGCGCCGCACCTGGGCGGAGGTGCACGAGCTGGCCGCGCGGATGGCGGGCGGGCTGGTCGCCGGGGGCGCGGAGCCCGGAGCGGCCATCGCCGTGCTGGCCGCCGACCCGGCGGAGATCGCGCCCGCCGTGCAGGCCGTGTGGATGGCGGGGGGCAGCACGACGATGCTGCACCAGCCCACCGCGCGCACGGACCTCGCCGAGTGGGCCGCGGACACCATCAAGGTGCTCTCGATGATCGACTCGAAGCTGGTGCTGCTCGGCAGCCCCTTCGACGCGCTGTCGGGCGTCCTCGACCAGCACGGCATCGGCTACCTCAAGCTCGACGAGCTGCCGGGCGAGCCGCTGACCGCGCCGGTGCCGGTGGACGAGGACGCGACCGCGCTCCTCCAGCTCACCAGCGGCTCGACGGCCGACCCGAAGGCCGTGCGGATCACCCACCGCAACCTGATGTCGAACGCCAACGCGATGAAGATCGCCGCCGCCCTGGACACGTCGAGCGACACGATGATCTCGTGGCTGCCGCTGTTCCACGACATGGGCATGGTCGGCTTCCTGACGATCCCCATGCTGTTCGGCATCGAGCTGGTCAAGGTCACGCCGGTCGACTTCCTGGCCCGCCCGACGCTGTGGCCGGACCTGATCAGCCGCTACCAGGGCACCATCACCGCGGCCCCGAACTTCGCGTACTCGATCGCCGCCCGGCGGATGTCGACCGTGGACGACGACAAGGCGTTCGACCTGTCGACCATGCGGCTCGCCCTCAACGGAGCCGAGCCGATCGACCCGGTCGCCGTGCACGCCTTCACCGACGCGGGCGCGCGGTTCGGGCTGCGGCCCGAGTCGATCATGTGCGCGTACGGGATGGCGGAGGCGACGCTGGCCGTGGCGTTCGCGCCGGTGTTCACCGGGCTCGCGGTCGACGTGATCGACCCCGACCAGCTCGAAGCCGAGCACCGCGCCGTGCCGGTGCCCGAGGGCACGCCGAACGCCCGCACGTTCCCGCTGCTCGGGCCTCCCGTGCCGGGGCTGGAGGTGCAGACGATCGACGACGAGGGGAACGTCCTCGGCGAGCGCCAGGTGGGGCAGCTGCGGCTGCGCGGCGAAGCCGTGACGCCCGGCTACCTGACCGTGAACGGCCCGCTCGCGACCCAGAACGCCGAGGGGTGGCTGGAGACCGGCGACGAGGGGTACGTGGTCGACGGGCAGGTCGTCGTCTGCGGACGGCGCAAGGACGTGATCATCATGGGCGGGCGGAACATCTACCCGACCGACATCGAACGGGCGGCGTGCTCCGTGGAAGGCGTGCGGCCGGGCAACGCGGTCGCCGTGCGGCTGGAAGCCGGGACGCGGCGCGAGCGGTTCGCCGTCGTGGTCGAGTCCAAGTCCGCCGGGGACGAGGACGTCGAGAAGGTCATGCGCAAGGAGATCACCTCACGCGTCGTGGACGCGGTGGGGCTGCGGCCGTTCGCGGTCGTGGTGCTGAAGCCGGGCAGCCTGCCCAAGACGCCGTCCGGCAAGCTCCGCCGGTCCGCGGCGACCTCGCTGGTGCCCGCGGGTTAGTGGAACTTGTTCTGGGCCGCTTCGAGGCCGTCGGTGAGCAGGGCCTCGACGGCGTCGGCGGTGCGGTCCAGCTCGAACGCGAGTTCCTTGCGTTCGGCGGCGGAGAAGTCGCGCAGGACGTAGTCCGCCGGGTCCATGCGGCCCGGCGGGCGGTCCACGCCGAAGCGGACGCGGTGGTAGTCCTTGGTGCCCAGTGACTTGGTGATGGAGCGCAGGCCGTTGTGGCCGTTGTCGCCGCCGCCGAGCTTCAACCGGACCGTGCCGTAGGGCAGGTCCAACTCGTCGTGCACCACGATGATGTCGGCCGGGGCGACCTTGAAGAAGTTCGCGGCGCCCGCGACCGGGCCGCCCGAGAGGTTCATGAAGCTGCGGGGCTTGGCCAGGACCACCCGGCGGCCCGCGAGACGGCCCTCGACGATCTCCGCGCCGCCCTTGTGGGCCTTGAACCTGCCGCGCACGCGGGCGGCCAGCTCGTCCAGCACCAGGAACCCGACGTTGTGGCGGTTGCCCTCGTACTTCGGACCGGGGTTGCCCAGGCCGACCACCAGCGCCAACTCATCGGCCACGGAAGCGCAACTCCTGCTCAAGGGTGTCCAACAGGGCGTCCACCGCCTGCACCCGGTAGCCGCGCCGGAGCCCCGACGTCGTGCTGAACCTGGTGTTGCGGACCTCGCTCGCGGTCATCCTCGTGCGACCGTCGAGCGCGGCGGCGGCCCGCCCGAGGAAGGCGTCCACCTCGACCCGATCGTAGCCGTTCGACGCCTTCGGCAACTTCACCTCGATGAGGTCCTCGCCGCTGTGCAACCCCGTCGGGGGCACGTACCCGGCGCGCAACTGCCGTTCGACGCGGGCGAGGAAGTCGTCGACCGGGCGGGGGTCGTACCCGCGCTGCCCGCTCACGGCCCGGCGGAACACCACCGCGCGCACCTCGTCCGGGTGAACCCGGATCCGGCCGGACAACGCGTCCGCGATGCGCCGCAGGAACGTGTTGACCTGCTCGACGTCGTACCCCTGGCCCGCCTTCGCGTGGCGGGGGAACTTCATCAACCGCACTTCGGCCGGGCTCAACGCTTGTTGATCTTGGTAAGCAAACGGAACGCCACCCTCGCGATCGTGCGGGGGTGGCGCTCCGTCAGATCTGCCCGACGTGATGGGGCTCAGCTTTCCTCGGTGGCCTCAGCGGCCTCGTCGTCCGGGGTGTCCGCCGCCTGGGCGGCGTTGACCGCCACGACCAGGGCCTCGGGGTCCGTGACGAGGGTGACGCCCTCGGGCAGGACCAGGTCCGAAGCGTGGATCTGGGTACCGGCCTCGAGCCCGGAGATGGTGAACTCCACCTGCTCCGGGATGCTCAGCGCGTCCGCCTCGATCGAGACCGAGGTGATGTCCTGCGTGAGCAGGGTGCCGGGCGCGCTTTCGCCGACGAGCACGATGGGAAGGTCGACCGTGACCTTCTCGCCGCGGCGGACCAGAAGCAGGTCCACGTGCTCGATGTAGTTCTTCAGGGGGTGCGTGGTGACGGTCTTGGTCAGCGCCAGCTCGGTCTCGCTGTCGATGGCCAGCGTCAACACTGCGTTGCTGCCGTTTTCACGGATCACACGGGCGAACTCGAGCGCCGGCAGAGCCAGGTGCTTGGGGTCGGAGCCGTGGCCGTAGAGGACTGCGGGGATCTTGCCTGCGCGGCGGGTGCGGCGGGCAGCGCCCTTGCCGAACTCGG
>Ga0247771_1000418_pt1 | contig 13765 bp, 7 predicted proteins | sample UWRJL197509C6_FD_179948 | JGI IMG/M metagenome (GOLD analysis project Ga0247771, IMG submission 179948) | Plant litter microbial communities from Arlington Agricultural Research Station in Wisconsin, United States - UWRJ-L197-509C-6 | ecosystem: Environmental > Terrestrial > Plant litter >...
TCCGCCATATTGGACCCTCCGGGTGCTGGACCAGGGGCTCTTCGGGTGCAGGACGCGGCGGGGGCAGTGGCCGAAGCCCCGGGCCGCAACGGAGGAGACACGGGCCGTTTCGCGCAGGCGATAATCGACGACGTCAGGCAGAGCTGGGTGGTCCAGCAAAATCGGGTGGCAGTCCGGGTTGCCGGCGTTGGGGGCGGAAAAGTGGGGTCGGGATCGGCGGCGGCGTCGGCAGGCTCGCAATCCGGCGGAGGCATTTCATTTGGGCGGTGGGACCACGGCCATCTTGCCAAAAGGCTGCACCACCAGGTAAGGCTCTGGAATCTGAAACCAACAAGGCCCACAAGGCTCCCGGCAAGGCAAAGCCCCCTGTCTGGGCTAGGGGGAATTGTATTTTGACGATGGCAAGCTGCAACACAAGGAACTGTTCAGCGGCCGCATCAATCAGACAAATGTTACGTTGATTCCGCCGTCAGGTGCGAAATTTTTTGCCCCAGGCGGTGTGAGTCGGCGCAGGCCAAACCGCCCAGGCAGAGACGCAGCCCCCTAAAAGCTTCAGTCGGTGGCGCTGGTGGATCACGGGAAACAAAGCCTCAACTTTAAATGTTGGCCCAAGCGCCTCAACAGCCGAGCCGACGCGTGACTTCCGCCGGGAAACAAGCCCACGAAAGCTTGACGAGAGCGGGCAGCCAAGCACCGGGGAGGACAGCAGGCAGGGCAACCTGCTGGGCATCTGGGCAGTGCGGAGACTTGGTGGGAAATTTTCCAGAGGGTGGCAGCTACAATTGGCACTAGCAGGAGGCGGCAGTGACAGCTCCGTCAGACGCCGGTGAAGGCTGCGTCAGCCTTGCATTATTTTTTTTGCCTCGCTGCGAGGGCGAGGCCACATTGGAATTGAAATCAGCGAATGGGACCCACGAGCAGCCCCAAAGTCACAGGGTGCCGCCAGCAAAACCCAACCCCGCCCCAGCCCGACCAACCCACTGGCTTCCAGCCCGGACTGCCCACTGCTGTCACGACGGCAAAGCCTAACACCCAGGGTCGAATTCTTTTTCGGGGCCGATCCATCCTTCACCTCCGACCTCACCACCAGTCCTTCTAAATTCTCGACCGCCATCTCGGGCACGGATCGATCATTGAGAAAAACCTCCCCGATCTCCGTGCCTTACCCTTCCTCAACGCCTCCATCACCTTCACGCGTCGCCCAATCGCCGCGCATCTCGCAACTGCCCGCAGCATCTCGCAACTGCCCGCGCCTCTCTCTCCTCTTCCCCCCTCGGCAGACTCGTCGAGAATCTTGCAAGAGTTCGCGCACCTCTTACCCCTTCACACTTCTCTCCAACACCTCGCGTATTTTCGACGCATTCCTCAAGTCTTTTCGCGCGTCGCACTCCGAATCTCGCGCACCCCGCAAATCTTCTCGCATTACGCCACCTTCCGCAGATGAGTCCCAAGACGCAGTCCAGCCTCACAGCGTAAACCAAGCATGGAGGGAACGAAGCGGACTCGAGCGCAGACCGGAGAGTTGGACAGCCTTGACGGAACCATGCCTGGGAAACGACCCCGCCATGGGACGGGCGATCTGCCCAACCTCATGCCTCGGACTCAGCCCATGCAGTTGGCCGCAGCCCCAGCGGTAGCCTTGTCGCCTTTTCTGCTGCGCGCAAGCACCAAGATCGCCCCTTCTGCTCACTCGACGGTTGAGAACCAGGTGACGCAACGAATCCAGGCCGTGGTGCACGATGGTTGGATGCGCAAGTGTGCGTCCTACTCGGGCATGCAGGTGCTGATGATGTTCTGGGAGGTGGACGAGCCGGACCTCGGCCGGGATATCGCCAGTCTCGAGGACCTGCTGACAGACACGTACAACTGCTACGTCGAGACCATCCGCCTCAAGCCCGGCGCGCAGACCCAGGACGTCGCCGAGCTGGCCGACAGCTTCGTGCGCCGAACCGGCACTGGTGAGAGCCTGCTCATGCTCTACTACGTTGGCGAGTCCCGTCCGGGAGTCAAGACCGGAGACTCACCCATCTGGGCCCCGTAAGTTCCATTGTGCCCCCGCATGCGAAGAGAACGTCGCACGAGCAGACACTAACGGGCCCTGCCAGGCGCAAGTCGGGCATCACGTCAATCCAGTCGGGCCCCATCCAGCGCATCTTTGAGGAGGCCGACTGTGACGTCTTCTTGCTTTACGATGCCTGTATTGCGGCCCCGCCCCAGAACGCTAATAGCGCAAGTTCGAGCGGTCGCTCCATCAAGGCTACAAGCGACGTCCCGGCTGCTGGATATGTCAAGACCGTCACAGAGGTCCTGGCTGCCGGTACTTTCAATGGTCAACCGCTCGACAACAACAATGGGAGCGCCTTTACCCGGGCCCTTACGGACGAACTGTCGACTGTTCCGAAGCTCGGTATTCGCGTCACAGATCTGCAGCAACGCCTAAGCAGTCGCTTGGTAACCCTCAAGCCCCGCGGCCGAGGCCGCCCTCCCAAGGACCCCCAGCTTCGAGCCATGGATGGCCAACATGTTCCCGTGCACGCTTGGGTTACCGGTCCCAATAGGGTCATCGCCCTGGCCCCAATCAAGGACACTGACGATCCCGAAGGTCTGTCACGGCCGCCTAGTCTTTTTGTCCAGCCTTGTGCAAATCTTTGCTGACTCCTCTCAGTTATCCTGTGCATTCGATGGTTGGGAGTGGACCTGGCCGAGTGGATCGCCTGGATATCTCGAGCTCATGCCTTTATTGTCGTCGAGGCGGCCCATGCCGGCACGTCTACTATGCTTATCCTGCGCGTCCCGCACAACATCTGGCTGAAGCTCCCCGAGTGCCCGACAGAGGGACTCATCGGCTTCTCAACAGCTGGCCAGTTCACCAAAGACATGGCGGAGCAGGTGGACGACGTGCTCGCTATAAAGATGGGCACAGAGGAAGACCCGGAAGTGGTTGCTGCGGCCGCCGCAAGTGCAGCCGCGGCCTACGCTGCTGAGATGGCCGCCTCAGCCGCTGCTACCGCGAGCGCCACGCGTGTCAACACCATCCCAGGCCCCGGCCACACGCACACTGCTGACGAGGAGGGTGATGGTGGATATTCCCTTCGCACCAGTCCCAAGAAGACCAGGAAGGCTCTGCCCAGCGGCCGTAAGCTTCTGCCCTCGGACGCAACGGAGCCGGCGCAGACACCGGAGTCACACGGCACCAGGGACAAGCAAGACGTCGTGGGAGAACAGGCAACTCCGGCATCGCCGACGGCGCACAAGGTGTTGGCCCCGACCCGGAACGGCGCCAAGGTCTCGATTCAGTCAGCCGGCCAGCTGCATTATTGTTCCGAGTGTAAGGGGCTCGGCTTCAAGGACGAAGAGGCCTTGGGCGCCCACATGCGGAAGCAGCACGTCCGCCCATTCCAGTGTGTTTACAACTGGGCTGGTTGCGAATCGACGTTCGCCAGCAAGAACGAGTGGAAGCGCCACGTAATGAGCCAGCATATTTTGCTGCACATTTGGGTGTGCGAGCTCGATGCCTGCGCCAAATCGGGAGGCACTTCGACGTCGGCCGTGGGCGCCCGCTTCGCAGACGCCAACGGCCAGGGCCGTATCCGGGGTGTCACACTGCCCCCGGGCGCCGCCTTCAACCGCAAGGATCTCTACACGCAGCACCTACGGCGAATGCACGCGCCGCAGGCCCTCCGGGGCAAGACGGGCAAGACGGCCAAGGCTGCCAACAGGGCGCCGGCCAACGAGGACGTCATCAAGGGATGGGAAGAGCGGGTTAAGCACCTACAACAGGTTGGACAGAAAGATCGCATAAAGCTCCCAACCTACATGCGCTGCCCGGCCCAGGGCTGCGCGCACGAGTTCACGGGTCTGCAGGCCTGGGACGACCGTATGGAGCATGTGGCCAAGCACCTGGAGGCCGCTGCCCGCGACCTGGAGCCGGCTGTTGTCTTTGGCGGTCCTGACGACCCAACGCTCGTCGAGTGGTCGACACGCCCGGATGTGAGCATAGTCTGGCAGAATGCCGAGGGTGTATGGCAGCTCGACAATCCGCTCAACTCGATGCGCCCCCCCTCGGCCGGCAGCGACAGCTCTGCTGGGCACGAGCCCGAGCGGGAGCGCTCCAAGTCGGTCATTGAAGTGGGCGTGGGAGAGGCGTACAGCCCCACCGGCGACGACGACGAGTTCGACGACGACGACGACGACGACGTTGACGCCTGATTTCCACGACCCGGTCCGCCAGCAACGTCATTTCGCAACGGTGCAAGATTTCAGCTAGTACACTCCAACTGCGACAACGGCTTCAGGCGGAAGCAACGAGAATGATGATGCGTTGGAAGCGAACAACCAGGAAAGACCTTCTTGGTTGTCCCTCTGGTCTTCTTTTCAACACCGTGCGCCGTCCTCGCCTAGAGGACGAAGCCGTGCGGTTACGACGTCAACTGCGGTCTTTTTCGGCGTTTGCTCGGAACGACCGGCCAAAGCGACAGTCAGGCATTTGCATGGTTTCTAGCAGCGGCGCAGAGGGGAGGGGACGGAGACCACCACTGCGATGCCCTTTTTTTTCTCGCCGTTTTCCACATCCACGGCGGTGGGTGCATCAATGCACAGCGGACGGTGGACGACGATGCATTGAATTGATGACAGAGGGCGGTGCATTGAGTCGATGCGGAGGGGGCGGCGGATGGTCTGCCAGCCGTCACGCCACCAGGTAGAAATCCCCTCAAAGGAGACCTACGTACAAATTGAGCCTTTGCCAAACCTCGTTTCTTCGTGACGCCTATGCTATGCATTCGTGATGAGCTCTCGACATTGACGGACGCCGTCCTTTGGCCAGTCCCCGGCGCGATACCTGGCATCTACGGCAAACAAACGCTCCGTGTCGGGTTTGGGCCGGGCACGTTACCATCTCGACCAAGCCCTTGCGCCTACGCCTCGGTGCTGGGGTTGAGCCCTTGCTCCTTGCACGCCCTCTCGTAGCGGCCAATGGCCAGCTCCAGGGCGTGGACCGTCGGGCTGAGCAGCGCCATCACGGCCGGCCGGCCCCCGCCGACCATCTCGGACCGCCACTTGACCTTCTGCCCCGTTCGTTGGTAGTGCGCCCGTATCTCGTCCTTCTTCTTCGCGATGATCTTTTCCCGCGCCTGGCGCGCCTCGTCGGCCACGGCGTCGATGCGGACCATCGACTTCCTCAGCGCCTCGACGTGGTAGGCGAGCTCCTGGGCCCGCGCCGGCTCCCCCGACAGAAAGGCGCTCCAGAACTGCTTCAGAAACTCGGTCGTCGTGGCGTTGGCGATGTACACCTTGCGCGTGACGTCGGCCGGTATCCCCATCGGCGTCTCCTCGCTGGTGCTGGAACCGCGCCCTTCGGCCCGGCGCTGCCGCAGCCCCCGGAGCATCTGCTCCTGTGCCCCCTTTCGGGATGCACGGGACCCGACGTGCGGGGGCTTCTGCGTTTCGTCGTCGCTGTCGCTCTCCTCGTCGAGGCCAATGGCCGCGTGCAGGTCGACGCCCCCGACGCCGTCCCCCGCGAGCCCCCCGAGATCTCTGCTGACGGCCCTCAGCACCTCGCCCGGAACCTGCCGGGCGTATACCTCGACGTCGGCGGAGGGGGCCGAGTTTTGGGTGGAGAAGAGGCGCGTCTGTTCCTTGACGTTGAGGACGATTCGGTCCGCCTCCACGTCCCCCCGCAGGTCTCTCAGCGCGAGCTCTTCGAACTCGTCGTCCGCGGTCGCCGGCCCCGCGGCGGTGGGGTCGCGGTCCGACGGCGCCACGTTGGCCATGATCTTCTCGCTGAGGCTGTTCAGGGTCTTGACGACGGGGAGGTCGGGCCGCGGCCGCATCTCGGCGTCCTTGCGGTTGCCGGTCCTGAAGCCGCCCTGGTTCTCCTCGTTGCCCCCGAGGTCGATGGTGTGGGGGACCTGCGCGGCCAGGATCCTGCTCGCAAACACCCTGTCGTCGGCCGCGTCGTACTTGTCAAACAGCGAGTCGGAGGGGTCGCCGTCTTCGACCCTCTCTCCGCGCAGCTTCTTGGAGAGCCTGCTGAGGAAGAATCGGGACCAGAACTCGTCGTCCTTCAGGGGCGGCACGTTTTCGTTGAATATCCGAGCCACCAGCGGGTGCTGGCTGAGGATCATCTTGATCTGCTCCTCGCTGAGACTGATCTTGAGCTCCCCGTCCACCGTCTTGGGCTTGACTGCCGACAGCACGTTGTAGGGCCCACGCTGCTGGCTCAGTTCCATGGCGTGGGCGCGGAGGAGGCTAGTCCGCGTCGAGAAGAACTGGGTCACGAACTCGTGGTCCGTGATCGCCTCGGGTTTGGACATGAGGGCGCCCATGTACGTCTCGCGGAGCGTATGGTCCTTCTTCAGGAGCGACTTCTGCAGCTCCGTGTCGGCTCTGAGCTGGTTATCGTCGTACCAGCGAGGGCCGGCGGGCCTACCCGTCTCAACGGCCGCGGAGGGCGCGGCAGCTGCCGGCGCTCCGGGTTTGGGAACGCTACCATCGTTGCCGCGAAGTTCGGCTATCAGCCTCGAAAGAAGCTCCTTGACCGAGTTGGCCTCGGTCCTTGCGTTGGCCGGCGAGGTGAAGTGGAACGAGTAGGCAACAGGGTCGCCCTCCCCGGACGCTGGCCTCGCAAAGATGCGGAGGATGATCTTGGGGCTCTCTGGCGAGCTCTGTTGCAAGTCTACCGGAACGGCGGGTCAGCCATGCCGCCGGGAGACCAAACGGAGGGTAAGCTTACTGGTGATATTGGCGAGGGCCAAAGACACGACGGGCGGTCCGTTGCCGGGGTTCGGTGTCCAGGTGACGGTACGTTGGTCGTCCGAGATGGCAACAATGCCCTCCTTTTTCTTGTACACCGTCTGGCCCCTGGGGGTTGCCATAATGGCAGAGAACGACAGCCAGAGGGCCCTATGAAGCCTGTTGCATCCCAACCTGCTCGCAGCCCGAACTCGGTGGTCTCCCCCGGACCCAGCCCACCCCAACACCCTTCTCACCAAGTCGGGGAACTCGAGGGTTGCTGTTGCACTCCCATTCAGCACCCCGGGGCCTGATCTGCCTGGGTGTGGAGATGGATCTCTTATGCAAAACAAGGGCCGAGTCCCGCAGCTGCCAAGATGACAAGGAGAAGCGGCAGCAAGGATGAATCAACCTGGACGGAGATGTCAATTCGAGGTTGCCTTGGCCCATGCACGTGCAGGGCCGGTTGGGACCAAAGGTGGCGAGTGGCTGGTGGCTGATGTGATGTGGTGCCCAGTGGCCTGCGGCAGTGTGGGACCTGTGATCCAGGGCGGCCAATCCCACGTCACCATTGATCAAAATGGCCTTGAGCAGCTGCCGTAATGGACGGCAGAACGGCAAGTGGGTTTTTCGGCGTGTCCCGACTGCGCGCTGCACCAATTCTCCAAAGCCGGAGCAAGCATCTCGTCGTCACCTTGGCCCTCACCTCCGCGACGAGACATGCCCCCCGCTGGTTGTTTGGGCTGAAGGCCTTCTCCAGAGCCCAATCTACTCCCAGCTCGTCAGCGATTTCTCAAGACATCTTTTCCACCCTGCCACTCCCTTTCTGGCCTCCATTTGGCCTCTCCAGGCAAGACGAAGAGGCCAGCCGAGTCCTCTTGTTGCCGCATAAACGTTTTCTTCAACCTGTCCTTGGCGGCCCGGATTTCCTACCACCTGCGAGACTAATACCGCACAGCGCGCCGCCGCAATGCTCCGAAGGTCTCTCTGCAGGGCTGGCGGTTATGCGCTGCGAGGCGCTGCCGCGTCGTCGCGATGCCTCTCCAGCGGCCTCCCCAGAAGCCCTCACGCCCTCGCTGCCGCCCGCCGCCCCATGGCGCTCTCCACCCAGAAGCGGTTTGCCAGCGCCACGGCCTCGTCGCCCGACCCGAACGACGACTTCCTCTCGGGAAACGCAGCCAACTACATCGACGAAATGTACATGCAGTGGAAGGAGGACCCCAAGAGCGTCCACGTGTCGTGGCAGGTCTACTTCAAGAACATGGAGAGCGGAGAGATGCCCATGTCCAAGGCCTTTACGCCCCCGCCGACGCTCGTCCCCAGCGCGGCGGCCGGCGTGCCCGGGCTGGTGGCCGGCGCAGGGCTGGGCCTCGGCGAGGGCTCCGACGTCACCAAGCATCTCAAGGTCCAGCTGCTTGTTCGTGCCTACCAGGCCCGAGGCCACCACAAGGCAAACATCGACCCGCTCGGCATCCGCAACGAGTCCAAGGGCTTTGGTAACGTCAAGCCCAAGGAGTTGACGCTGGAGCACTACCAGTTCACCGACAAAGACCTCGACTCCGAGTACACGCTCGGGCCCGGCATCCTGCCGCGCTTCAAGACGGACGGGCGCGACACCATGACGCTGCGCGAGATCGTCTCGGCATGCGAGAAGATCTACTGCGGCTCGTACGGCGTCGAGTTCATCCACATCCCCGACCGCGAGAAGTGCGACTGGCTCCGGGAGCGCATCGAGGTGCCCAAGCCCTTCACCTACTCCATCGACGAGAAGCGTCGCATTCTTGACCGCCTGATCTGGAGCTCCAGCTTCGAGACCTTCCTCGCCACCAAGTACCCCAACGACAAACGCTTCGGCCTCGAGGGTTGCGAAACGCTGGTTCCTGGCATGAAAGCCCTGATCGACCGCAGCGTTGATTACGGCGTCAAGGATATCGTAATCGGCATGCCCCACCGCGGCCGCCTGAACATCCTCTCCAACGTCGTCCGGAAGCCAAACGAGTCGATATTTAGTGAATTCGCCGGGACTGCCGGGGCGGAGGACGAGGGTTCGGGCGACGTCAAGTACCATCTCGGCATGAACTTCGAGCGGCCCACCCCGTCGGGCAAGCGCGTGCAGCTGTCGCTGGTGGCCAACCCGTCGCACCTCGAGGCCGAGGACCCCGTCGTCCTGGGCAAGACGCGCGCGATCCAGCACTACAACAACGACGAAAAGACGCACCGCACGGCCATGGGCGTCTTGCTGCACGGCGACGCCGCCTTCGCCGCCCAGGGCGTCGTCTACGAGTGCCTCGGCTTCCACTCCCTCCCCGCCTTCTCCACCGGCGGCACCGTCCACCTCGTGGTCAACAACCAGATCGGCTTCACGACGGACCCGCGCTTCGCCCGCTCGACCGCCTACTGCACCGACATCGCCAAGGCCATCGACGCCCCCGTCTTCCACGTCAACGCCGACGACGTCGAGGCCGTCAACTTTGTGTGCCAGCTGGCGGCCGACTGGCGGGCCGAGTTCCAGCAGGACGTTATCATCGACCTGGTGTGCTACCGCAAGCACGGCCACAACGAGACGGACCAGCCCTCATTCACGCAGCCGCTCATGTACCAGCGCATCCAGTCGCACGACCCCCAGATCGACGTCTACGTGAACCAGCTCCTGAAGGAGGGCTCCTTCACCAGGGAGGACATCGACGAGCACAAGCGCTGGGTCTGGGGCATGCTCGAGGACACGTTCGCCAAGTCGAGGGACTACCAGCCGACGTCCAAGGAGTGGACCACGTCGGCGTGGAACGGCTTCAAGTCGCCCAAGGAGCTGGCCACCGAGGTGCTCCCCCACAACCCGACGGGCGTCGACCAGAAGACGCTGGAGCACATCGGCAAGACCATCGGCTCGGCGCCCGAGGGCTTCCACCTGCACCGGAACCTGAAGCGTATCCTCTCCAACCGCAGCAAGTCGGTGGTCGAGGGCAAGAACATCGACTGGTCCACGGCCGAGGCGCTGGCCTTCGGCTCGCTGGTCAGCGAGGGACACCACGTCCGCGTGTCGGGCCAGGACGTCGAGCGGGGCACCTTCTCGCAGCGCCACGCCGTCTTCCACGACCAAGAGACCGAGGATACCTACACCCCCCTCGAGAACATCGCCAAGGACCAGAGCAAGTTCGTCATCTCCAACTCGTCCCTGAGCGAGTTCGGCGCCCTCGGCTTCGAGTACGGCTACTCGCTCAGCTCGCCCAACGCCCTCGTCATGTGGGAGGCGCAGTTCGGCGACTTCGCCAACAACGCGCAGTGCATCATCGACCAGTTCATCGCCTCGGGCGAGGCCAAGTGGATGCAGCGGACGGGCCTGGTCATGTCGCTGCCGCACGGCTACGACGGCCAGGGCCCCGAGCACTCGTCGGGCCGCCTGGAGCGGTACCTGCAGCTGTGCAACGAGGATCCCCGCGTGTTTCCGTCCGAGGAGAAGCTGCAGCGCCAGCACCAGGACTGCAACATGCAGATCGCCTACATGACCACCCCCTCCAACCTGTTCCACATCCTGCGCCGGCAGATGAACAGGCAGTTCCGCAAGCGTGAGTGAAACGCCTCACCCCCCGCAAGCCCCAGGGGCGCGAGAGAAGCAGCTAACCGTCCGCCGCAGCCCTCATCATCTTCTTCTCCAAGGCGCTGCTGAGACACCCCCTCGCCCGCTCCGACATCGACGAGTTCACGGGCGAGTCGCAGTTCCACTGGATCATCCCGGATCCGGCCCACCAGACGGGCGAGATCAAGGGCCCCGAGGAGGTGGACCGCGTCGTCTTGTGCACGGGGCAGGTGTACACGGCGCTGCACAAGCACCGCGCCGACAACAAGATCGACAACGTGGCCATCACGCGCATCGAGCAGCTGCACCCGTTCCCGTGGCAGCAGCTCCGCGAGAACCTCGACAACTACCCCAACGCCAAGACCATCGTCTGGGCCCAGGAGGAGCCGCTCAACGCCGGGGCCTGGAGCTTCACCCAGCCGCGCATCGAGACGCTCCTGAACCAGACCAAGCACCACGACCGCAAGCACGTCATGTACGCCGGCCGCAGCCCCAGCGCGTCAGTGGCGACGGGCCTGAAGTCGTCGCACAAGCGCGAGGAGCAGGAGCTGCTGGAGATGGCCTTCAGCGTCACGCAGGACAAGCTCAAGGGCGAGTAGTAAGGGGCTCCGAGGTCGTCACCGCGTTGCGTCGGACGAGGGCGGGGGACTTGCCGGGCTTTGGGGATAGAGAAACCAAAACGGGACGTAATGACACTACGACGGGCCACCCGGCCCCGCGGGGAAGGGCGCGGCCCCCGGTGGGTCTTCTTTTGTAAAAGTAAGTGTGTTATACAAGTAAAGACATCACTCGCACGAGGCGCTCCCGTCCGCTGTTGCCTCGGCCGCCGGACACTTATCCCGGCGTTCCTACGCCTCCGCGGCGAGCTGCCACGGCCGAACGACTCCGTCGTCGCCGGTTGTAACCAGCATCTCCTCGACGCCTCTCGCCGCAGACCCGGCGTCGAATCTCCGACACCAGGTCACATGGTTGATTTCGTAAGGCCCGTGTCCGCCTGCCAGCGTGGCGAGTACCCGCCACGTGCCGGAACCGGACCGGCCGTCGAGGTTGCTGGCGGCGGGGACCGTTGTCGCGGGGCCGCGACCGTTCGTGGCGGGAGCCTCGCCGTCCGGCTCCGCGGGGGCCGGGCGCACCGGCTCGTCTTGGTCTTCGGCGTAGACGGCAACCACGCCATCGCCGCCCGTGCTGGCCACGCGGCCCGTGACGCCGCTCCAGGCGGCCCAGTAGACCTCGCGCGAGTGAACAGCGGGCAGCACTGCCGTGCAGTCCCACTCCTCCCGCGGGGACCGGCGCATCGTGTTGGGAATACCGCCGAGTCCGGTGCGGCCCAGGAAGCCGGCGCCGCCCGCCGCGGCCGCGTTGCTGCTGGCGGCGGCGTCGTCGTCGTCGTCGTCGCCGTGCTCGCGCAGGGTCCATATCCGCACCGTCTTGTCCGAGGACCACGTCATCAGGCGCGGGAAGCGCCGGTTGTCGGGGTCGGGCTCCCACTGCACGCCCCAGACGATGTCCCGGTGGCCGTCGAGCACGGCGACGCAGACCCACTCGGCGTCGCTGTCCTCGCGCCAGATGCGCACCGTGTTGTCGTAGCTGGCACTGGCCAGCACGTCGGCGCTGTGGCGGCCGCGCGAGGCGGCCGCGCGCCCGGGCACGTCGGGGCACCAGGCGACGGCCTTGACGTCGCCGTCGTGCTCGCTCAGGACGGCCACCGTCTCCCACTCGTCGTCGTCCTCGGCGCCCACATCCTCCCAGATCCAGACCGACTTGTCGCGGCTGCACGTCGCCAGGTATTGGCCGGCCGGGGAGAAGGCGACGCTCTTGATCTCGTGCTCCTGGCCCTCGAGGACGAGCGTGAACTCCCAGCCGTCGTTGTCGTCGTCGTCGTCATCAGCGGCGGCGCCGACGTCGACCTCAAGCGGCTCCCCGGCGGCGGCGGCAGCGTCTTGGCGAGACTCCTTCTGCTCCCACCTCCAAAGCGCGGCAGTCGAGTCAAAGCTGCCGGTTACAAGGCATAGCTTATGGGGGGGGAGGTCGGGCTTCCAGGTGGCGGAGCGCACGGAGCGCTCGTGGCCGCCGGTGAGCTGGCTGTGCTGAGAAAAGGTGGACAGCGAAAAGACGGTGACGGCCTTGCCGTGTGTCGTGGCCAGCAGCGGCAGCGTCGGGTGCGGCACCGAGCACCACGCACGCCGGTACAGGTCGGGGGTAAACGGAGGCAGCGCCGTGAGCGAGAGGCCGGCCGGCCCGGGCTCCGGAACGGCGGCCGGCGGGGCGTCCGGCATGATTTAGCCAAAGCCTCAAGATATGGCTTGTCCGCGTCCTTGGTCTCCCAGTGGTCTTTGTCGGGGTCTCGCAACGGGCCGGGAGTTCGTCGGCGGCGGTGACGCTGTAGGTCTGCCGAGGTCGCTATCGAGACGCAGGTACCCCAGTTCCTGAGGTATCTCTGCAGAATTTGCTCTTCTCGATCCAGAACGAGGGCGAGATCGGGGGGAGGGTTGGCTTGCGGTTCGGCTTCTGGTCCGAAATGGAGGGGGACCCCGCAGAAAACCGCCCGCATCAAGATCTGCCCCCAGATCCAACCCGGCTCGCCCGGGTCCAAGCAGCATCCAAATCGGAATTCGGGTACAAACACTCGGTATGCCATCCATGGCAGTTCCATTGGGCAGCTCCGATGCGTAGAAAAGCCGCAAGATGCCTTAAGAGGGCGGCATGCAGGAGATGTAATAGCTCTCCGTCGCCGCGGCCACTGCCTTGGTACCTATGTACCTAAGGTAGTAGGTAGGCACCACTGCTAAGTAGGTACCTGGGTACTTCACCTACCCTGCCGTGACACGCGGAGGGTTCCCTTCGAGACTTCCACTTCTCTTGGTCACCTAACATTAGCCTTCCCATTGAAGCCCTACGGGCGTAACCCCATACCAGGCACCCTCGGCTGAGATAACCATTTTCCAAATCCATGGTGTCAAGCCCAGACGACACCGGCAGTGCTGGAGCCCGCTACCAGCCTCGCATCCTGGCCACCGCGACGTCGGTCACCGGGGAGAATAACACACGGTTCCAGGAGTCGCGATACCGACGATGACCCCCTTGCCCTCGCAACCGAACGCCGCCGAGCCCAGCTCGGGCTGCGCCGCGTTCCACGGCGACCAGACTCGGTGTTGTCGGCTTAGATGCGGGAATCGGACGACTCACTTCGACTCCAAAGTATCCTCTCAGGGAAGAACGACGGGTCGAGACCGATACGACCACGAGCAGCCGCAGCCGAGCCGAACTTCCGGTCGTACGGACCTAGTCTCGAGGAAATACAGACGCCAGCCCAGCTTTGTCAGCTCTAATGCCCTGGCTCTCTGCTAGTGAAAGCGCACCCTGCGCGACGCCCGGATCGACACAGAGGCCCGGGCAGGCCGCTCGTCAGCGAGCTATAATACTGTGGGATGACCCAATTACGCTGCGAGGCGCGAAGAC
>Ga0247771_1000419_pt1 | contig 13761 bp, 10 predicted proteins | sample UWRJL197509C6_FD_179948 | JGI IMG/M metagenome (GOLD analysis project Ga0247771, IMG submission 179948) | Plant litter microbial communities from Arlington Agricultural Research Station in Wisconsin, United States - UWRJ-L197-509C-6 | ecosystem: Environmental > Terrestrial > Plant litter >...
CCGGCGACGTGCGCGGCGGCGAGTTCGCCGATGGAGTGGCCCGCCAGGAAGTCCGGTGTGACGCCCCAGGACTCGACGAGCCGGTAGAGGGCCACCTCGACGGCGAACAGGGCGGGTTGGGTGAACTCGGTGCGGTTGAGCAGGTCCGCGTCGGTCAGCGCCTCGGCGAGGCGGGGGTCGAACCGCTCGCACACGGCGTCGAACGCCTCGGCGAACACGGGGAACGCGGCGTGCAGCTGCCGCCCCATGGTGATCCGCTGGCTGCCCTGGCCGGTGAACAGCACCGCCAGCCGACCCTCGACGGCCTCGGCCGCCGGCGGTCCGCCGTCCGCCAGCGCCTGGAGCCCGGCGACGAGGTCGTCGCGGTTCTCGGCGACGACGACCGCGCGGTGGTCCAGGTGCGCCCGCGTGGTCGCGGCGGAGAACCCGAGGTCGGTCAGATCCCCTTGCCAGTCCAGGAGGTTGCGGGCCTGGGCGCGCACGGCGTCCTCGGTCTTGCCCGACAGCGCCACCGGCACCACCGGCGGGTCACGGCGTTCCACCGCCTCCACGACGGCTTCCGGCGCCTGCTCCAGGATCGCGTGGGCGTTCGTGCCGCTGTAGCCGAACGAGGACACGCCCGCGCGCCGGACGTGGCCGGTCTCGGGCCACGGCCGCGTCTCGGTCACCAGCTCGGCCGCGCCGGAGCTCCAGTCGATCTGCGGCGAGGGTGCGTCGACGTGCAGCGTCTTGGGCACGATCCCGTGCCGGAGCGCCATCACGGTCTTGATGACCGCGGCCACACCGGCGGCGGCCTGCGTGTGGCCGATGTTGGACTTCACCGAGCCCAGCAGCAGCGGGGTCTCGCGTTCCGGGCCGTAGGCCGCGATCAGGGCCTGCGCCTCGATCGGGTCGCCCAGCTTCGTGCCCGTGCCGTGGGCCTCGATGACGTCGACGTCCATCGCGGACAGCCGCCCGTCGGCGAGCGCCTGGCGGATCACGCGCTGCTGCGACGGGCCGTTCGGGGCCGTGAGGCCGTTGGACGCGCCGTCCTGGTTCACCGCGATGCCCCGCACGACGGCGAGGACCTGGTGGCCGTTGCGCTGCGCGTCGGACAGCCGTTCCACCAGCACGAGGCCGACGCCGTCGCCCCAGCTCGTGCCGTCGGCGCCCGCCGCGAACGACTTGCAGCGGGCGTCCCACGACAGGCCGCGGGCGCGGCTGAAGTCGATGAACGCGCCGGGGGACGTCATGATCGTCGCGCCGCCCGCCAACGCCAGGTCGCACTCGCCGTTGCGCAGCGCCTGCACCGCGAGGTGCAGCGTGACCAGCGAGCCGGAGCACGCGGTGTCGACCGTGACGGCCGGTCCTTCGAGGCCGAACGTGTACGACAGGCGGCCGGAGATCATGCTCGCCGCGGTGCCGGTGCCGACGTGGCCCTCCAGCCCGTCGGGCAGCTCGCCCTGGAGGTTCGAGATGTAGTCCTGGCCGTTGGTCGAGGTGAACACCCCGGTCCGGCTGCCGCGCAACGAGTGCGGGTCGATCCCCGCGCGTTCGAACGTGTGCCACGCGGTCTCCAGCAGCAGGCGTTGCTGCGGGTCCATCGTGACGGCCTCGCGCGGCGAGATGCCGAAGAAGCTCGGGTCGAACTCCGCGACCCCGTCGACGAAGGCGCCCTCCAGCACGTAGGAGGTGCCCTGGTGGTCGGGATCGGGGTGGTACAGCGCCTCCAGGTCCCAGCCGCGGTCGGTGGGGAACGGCGCGACGGCGTCCTTCCCGTCCACGACGAAGTCCCACAGCTCTTCCGGCGAGCCGATGCCCCCGGCGAAGCGGCAGCCCATCGCCACGATCGCGATGGGCTCGTGGCCCGAGTTCTCCACCTCCTGCAACCGGTGGCGCGTGCTGTGCAGGTCGGCGGTCACCCGCCTGAGGTAGTCGCGGAGCTTCTCCTCGTTGGACATTCAGCGCCACCCTTTTCACGAAGCCCGCACGACAATTCCCCGGCCCAGATCGCTTGTCGAAAGCTAGTGACGGGGCTGGCGCGGACGACACCCCTGACGGCCCCTAAACGGCCCCTATAAAGGGGTTCGGGCAGGTCGGGGAGGGTGGTCCGGTGCCCCGCCCCTACTCCGGACGGGGCACCGGGGTGATCACTCGTGCACGGTGATGGCGCCCGCGGGGCACAGCGCCGCCGCTTCCCGCGCCGCCGCGTGGTGGTCCTCGGAGGGCTCCGGGACGAGGACGACGACCGTGCCGTCGTCCTCGCTCTGGTCGAACACGGCCGGGTCGGTCAGCACGCACATCCCGGAACCGCAGCACTTCGCCGAATCGGCCTCGACCTTCACGACCACTCCACCGGCAGGGCGTGCACGCCGTAGATGCCCATGTCCGTGCGCAGCGGCACCTCGTCGACCGGGACGCCGAGGCGCAGCGTCGGGAACTCGCGGAACAGCGCCGCGTAGCCGATCCGCATCTCGATGCGCGCGAGCTGCTGGCCGAGGCACTGGTGCACGCCGTGGCCGAAGCTCAGGTGGCCCGCCGCGGGCCGCCGCACGTCGAACTCCTCCGGGCGCTCGAACTTCTCCGGGTCGCGGTTCGCCGCGGGCAGCGACAGCGACACCGACTCGCCCGCCTTCACGGTCACGCCGCCGACCTCGACGTCCTCCAGCGCCGTGCGGAGCGTGCCGAACTGCACGATCGTCTGGTACCGCAGCAGTTCCTCGACGGTGTTGTCGACCAGCGACGGGTCGGCCCGCAGCGCGACGAGCTGCTCCGGGTTGCTCAACAGCGTCAACGTGCCGAGCCCCAGCATGTTCGCCGTGGTCTCGTGGCCCGCGATCAGCAGCAGCACCCCCATGCCGGTGATCTCCTCGTCGTCGAGGTCGGCTCCGCTCGCGACCAGGCCGCTGAGCATGTCGTCGCCGGGCTCGACCCGCTTGCGCCGCACCAGGTCGCGGATGAAGTCCTTGATCCGCTCGAAGGCCGCCATGGCCTCGTCGACGCTGGTCTCCAGCTTGAGCGCCTTGGCGGTGTCCTCCTGGAACACGTGCCGCTCGTCGTACGGCACGCCCAGCAGCTCGCAGATCACCAGCGACGGCACGGGCAGCGCGAACGCCGTGACCAGGTCGGCGGAGGTGCCCTGCTCGCGCATCTCGCGGAGTTGGGCGAGCACGATCTCCTCGATGCGCTCGGACAGGAGGTTCATCCGCCGCACGGTGAACTGGCCCGTGAGCAGCTTGCGGTACTTCGTGTGGTCGGGGGCGTCCATCCCGATGAACATGCCCGGCGAGGCGGGCGGCCGCTGCGCGGGCGGACCGTCACCGCGCTTCATCGGGCTGTGGTGCAGTTCGGACCGCGCGCTGAACCGGCGGTCTCCCATCACCTCGCGGACCAGCTCGTGGCTCGTGACGAGCCAGCCGAGGTGCCCGTCGGGGAACCTGAGCCGGGTGATCGGCGTTTCCCCGCGGAGAGCGCCCAACTCGGCGGGCGGGTCGAACGGGTTGTCCCGTGTCATGGGCAGGGTCGTGGAAATCGTTCCGGTCAACTTGCACACCTCCCAGTGCGTAATGGACCTATTTCACAAGCTACAGAAGATTTACGACTGCGTGAAGAACATTGTTTTCAGATGATTTCCAGCTCCGGCCAGTCGTGCAGGTCACGGCGCAACCGCCGGTCGTGCGTGGCCACGACGACCGCCGCCGACGTCACCCGAACGGCCTCCGTCAGCTCGTCCACCAACGTGATCGACAGGTGGTTCGTGGGCTCGTCGAGCAGCAGGACGTGCGGTGCCGCGAGCAGCAGCAGCGCCAGCGACAGCCGCCTGCGCTGCCCGGTCGAGAGCCGCTCGACGGGCCGGGTCAGGTCCACGTCCGGCAGCAGGCCGAGGTCCCTCAGCGGTTCGGGATCGCGCACCAGGTCGACCGCGCTGCGGGAGGTGTCGGCGAAGTCGGACTCCTGCGCCAGCAGGCCGATCCGGGTGCGCGCCCCGCGTCGGACCACGCCGGTCGCGGGCGTCAGCCGACCCGCCAGCACGGCGAGCAGCGTCGACTTGCCCGTGCCGTTCGCGCCGGACACGACGAGCCTGCCTCCCGCCGCCACCGCGACGTCCGGGTGCGGCCGCAGCCGACCCGGCACGGTCACGCCGGACGCGCTGAGCAGCACCTCGTCCGGACCCGCCGCCAGGTCGGGGCCGGTGAAGCGCAGCGGCTCCGGGGGCTTCGGCACCCGCTGCCCGGTCAGCTCGTCCAGCCTGCGGGCGACGTTCCGCATCCGGCCGGGGGCGCGGGTCGCGCGCTTGTGCCTCCCGGCGCCCTTGGGCGGCCGCCACGACGTGATCAGCCGCGCCTTGGCCGCCGCGATCTCCTCGCGCAGCACGGCGTCCCTGGCGGACTCCAGGGCGTACCGCTGCTCCCACCGCGCCCGCTCGGCGGCCTTCGCGGCCTTGAACGCCGAGTAGCCGCCGCCGTGCAGCACCACCTCGCCATCGGCGTTCGGGTCCAGGTCGAGCAGCGCCGTGCACACCTCGTCCAGCAGCGTCCGGTCGTGGCTGACCAGCACGACCACGCCCCGGTGCTCCCGCAGCCGGGCGGTCAGGTAGGCCATGCCCGACGCGTCGAGGTGGTTGGTCGGCTCGTCCAGCAGCAGGATGTCGGCGCGCTCGGCCAGCACGCACGCCAGCCGCACCCGGTAGCGCTGCCCGACGGACAGCTCGGCCAACGGCCGGGACCGGTCGGCGGGGGCGTCCAGCGCGGCCAGCGCCAGGTCGGCGCGGCGCTCGGCGTCCCACGCCTCCAGGCGTTCGGCCTCCGCCAGCGCCGCGGCGTAGCGGTCGTCCCCGCCCGCCTCGGCCAGGGCGACGGCGGCGTCGTCGAGTTCGGCGAGTGCCCGGCGGGCGGCGGCCAGCGCGTGGTCGACGACGGTGCCGACGGTGTCGCCGTCGGCGAAGGGGAATTCCTGGGCGGCCACGGCGACCGAGCCGTGCCGGGTCACCGACCCGGTGTCCGGGGCCAGGTCGCCCGCGAGCAGGCGGAGCAGGGTCGACTTGCCCCGGCCGTTCTCGCCGATCACGCCGAGGCGGTGGCCCGCGGACGCGGTGAGGGAGACGCCGGACAGGACGGGGCGGGCTTCGAAGCCCTTGCCCACGTCGTCGGCCCGGAGTTGGACGCGATGGGTTTTGGGCAGGGTTGTGCGCACGGTTCACCTCGTGACTGTGCGAGCGCGCGCCGAAGAGAGCGGGCGCGCTCACGGGTCTGGTGCTCAAGCCGGAAGGCGAGCGTTTTCGGGCACGTCGAGGACGGCGTGCGCGCGCACGCCGAGCCGTGGCCGAACTCAGAGGTAGAACACGAAGAACGGTGAAACCACGCGGCCGACGATAGGGACGGGCCGGGGGAGCCCGCCACCGATTTACCCCGCGAGCACGCCCACCAGCGCCGCGTGGATCGCGTGCCGCAGCTGCTCGCGGCTCTCCGGCGTGCCCGGCGTCGGCGCGGTCGTCACGGCGCTGCCCGCCAGCCGGTCGAACAGCAGGCCGTCGATGAAGGCCACCAGCGCGCGGCTGTCGCGGTCCGGGTCGGCCGACCCCGCCGACGCCACCAGCGCGCGGGCCTGGGCCCGCGGCCGCTCGCCGTGGGCCAGGATCGCCCGCAGCTCCGGGTGGTGGGTGGCCTCCAGCAGGCAGGCGAAGCGGGCGAGCGACCGCGAGCGCCCCGCCGTGAGCCAGTGGTCCAGCAGTGCGGCGATGCCGGTCGCCAGCGCGTCCGGGGACGGCGGCTCGTCGAGGACGTCGAGCCGCGAGGCCTCGATCTCCGCGTTCTCGACGTCGGCCAGCCGCTGGACGAGACCCTCCACGAGCGCCTTGCGCGTGCGGAAGTACGCCGACGTGGACCCCTGCGGCACACCCGCGCGCGCGTCGACCGCCCGGTGGGTCAGGCCGCGCATGCCGTGGGCGGCCACCACCTCGATGGCCGCGTCGGCGAGGTGGGCGATGCGATCGGACACCGTGCCCCTTTCTACAGCTGTAGTATGGCGCATCTACAGCTGTAGAAAGGGGCCGGCGTGCGGGGAACGGCGGTGGTGGTCGGCGGAGGACTGGGCGGCCTGACGGCGGCGGTCGCGCTGCGCCGGGTCGGCTGGCGGGTGACCGTGCTCGAACGCGCGCCCGCGTTCGGCGAGGTCGGGGCCGGTATCGGCGTGATGCCCAACGCCCTGCGCGCGCTCGACGCGCTGGACCTCGGCGACGCCGTGCGCCGCGACGGCACCCCGAGGCTGCCCGGCGGCGTGCAGGACGAGCGCGGGCGGTCGCTCGGCAGGCTGGACGTCGACGACCTGGAGGCGATGGGCAGGCTCGTCGCCATCCACCGCGCGGACCTGCACCGGGTGCTGCGCTCCGCGCTGCCCCCGGAGTCGCTCGTGACCTCGGCCGACGTCGTCGAGGTGGAATCCGAGGTGCGGTACCTGGTCGACGGCGAGCCCGTCGTCGTGGAGGCGGACCTGGTGGTGGCCGCCGACGGCATCGGCAGCCGCGTCCGGTCGCGGCTCTGGCCGGGGGTGCCCGCGCCGGTCTACTCGGGCACGACGGCGTGGCGGGCGGTCACCGACTTCGCGGGGCCGCTGGAGATCGGCCAGACCCTCGGCCCCGGCACGGAGTTCGGCGTCCTGCCGCTCGCCGCCGGGCGGCTCTACTGGTACGCCGCGACCCTCTCGCCGGCCGGACGGAGGGTGGACGACGAGCTCGCCGAGGTGCGGCGGCTGGTCGACGGCTGGCACGACCCGATCCCCGCGCTGCTCGCCGCCACCGACCCGCGGTCGGTGCTGCGCCACGACGTCCACGAGCTGCCGGTGCCACCGGCCACGTACGTGCGCGGCAGGGTCGTCCTGCTCGGCGACGCGGCGCACGCGATGACGCCGTTCCTCGGGCAGGGCGCGTGCCAGGCGATCGAGGACGGCGTGGTGCTCGCGGCGGCGTGCGCGGACGCGGCGACGCTGGAGGAGGCGCTGACGCGGTACGACCGGGAGCGCGGGCCGCGCACCCGCGCCGTGGCGAAGGCGTCCAGGCTGGTGGGCCGCGTCGGGCACGGGCTGCGCAACCCCGTCGCCGTGGCCGCGCGCAACGCGCTGCTGCGCTCGGTCCCGCCGAAGGTCGCGGTGTCCGGGATGACCCGGTTCAGCGCCTGGGCGCCACCAGCTCTCGCGGTGCGGGAGCCGCCGCGGCCGGAGGCCCCACCAGCCTGACCGCGAGCAGCGCGAGGAGCAGGCCGACCGTGCTGCCGACGACGAACCCGGCGGCCACGTCGTGCGGGTAGTGCACGCCGACGAACACCCGCGAGAACGCCATCAGCATCGCCAGCGGGATCACCGCCGGGGCGAGCCTCGGCCACAGCACCGTCAGGACGATCGCGCACGAGGCGGCGATCGTGGCGTGGTTGCTGGGGAACGACCAGTCGCCCACGGCGGGGCACTCGGCGATGGGCGCGGCGCCCGCCACGGCCCGGCACGGGCGGTCCTCCTGGATGAGCGATTTGGTCACCTCGCTCACCAGGTAGGCGCCGATCACCGCCAGGGGAGCGACCAGGGCGAGCCGGTGGCCCGGCGTCCCCCGCGTGCGCCAGGCGTGCCACCCGAAAAGGGCGAAGAAGAGCAGCAGGCCCGCGTCCGTGCCGAAATCGGCGAACGAGTGCACCCATTCGGGGGTGGACTGGGCGAAGCGGGAGATGAGCAGGTAGAGCTCGGCACTGAAGTTGATCATGATCCGACGAGTATGCCGGTTGGTGAACGGGAGATGAACGCGGGGGGCATCGTCTCGCAAGGCCAGAATGTCACCGGAACGCGTGAACATTCGATGTGATCTTGACCACGGGTAACCGGGAGGCTTCCAAGGGGTAACGATTGCGACACCACTCGTAATAGCAGCTCTGATCACCCGCTTGTCGGATCAAGCACTGACGGTGTCCACCGCGGGTGCCTCGTTGGCTCAACCCGGTGACCGGCACGGCGGTGCACCGACCACGAAAGTGCAATTACGGTGTCCCGCCATGGCCCCCGTCCCCACGTGTCCGGAAGACGTGATGCCGCTCCCCCCGTCGCTCGTCGAGAACGCGGTCGCCCCACCGGTGACCGAGGTCGACATCGACGAGGCAGAGGCGTTCGTCCGGCTGCACCACGAGGAAAACCATGACCTAGGCCCGGTAGAGGACCGACTCGCCGAAGTGCACGCGGAGATCGCGGCGACCGGCACCTACCGGCACACCACCACCGAGTTGACCTTCGGCGCCAGGGTTGCCTGGCGCAACAGCGCGCGCTGCATCGGCAGGCTCTACTGGCGCAGCCTCAAGGTGCGCGACCTCCGGGATCTCCGCGACCCCAAGGAGGTGGCGGACGAGTGCGTCGAGCACCTCCGGCTCGCCACCAACGCGGGGAAGATCCGCCCGGTGATGTCCGTGTTCGCCCCCGACGAACCCGGCCACCCCGGTCCCCGCATCCGCAACGAGCAGCTCATCCGGTACGCCGCCTACCGCGGCCCGGACGGCGGCGTTTTAGGCGACCGCCGCAACCTCGAGCTCACCGACCTCGCGATCACCCACGGCTGGCAGCCGCCGAGGACCCGCGGGCCCTTCGACGTCCTGCCGGTGCTCGTGGAGACCGCGGACACCGACACGGGCATGGTGGACCTCCCGCCGGACGCCGTGCTGGAGGTCCCGCTGAGCCACCCGGAACTGCCGTGGCTGGCCAAGCTCGGCCTGCGCTGGCACGCCGTCCCCGTCATCAGCAACATGCGGATGCGGATCGGCGGGATCGACTACCCGTCGGCCCCGTTCAACGGGTGGTACATGGGCACCGAGATCGGCGCCCGCAACCTCGCCGACAACGACCGCTACGACCTGCTGCCGTACCTGGGCAAGCGGATGGGCCTGGACACCTCGTCGGAGCAGACGCTCTGGCGCGACCGGGCCCTGGTCGAGCTGAACCGGGCGGTGCTGCACTCGTTCGCGGAGGCGGGCGTGACCATCACCGACCACCACACCGAGTCCCAGCGCTTCCTCACCCACGTGCAGAAGGAGGAGGCGGCGGGGCGCAAGTGCCCCGCCGACTGGTCGTGGATCGTCCCGCCGATGTCCGGGTCGTTGACCCCGGTGTTCCACCGGTACTACGACAAGGAGGAGCAGGTGCCCAACTTCTTCCCCGGAGGCACCACCGGGGTGTGCCCGGTCATCCACTAGCAGGCCTCGCGGCCCGCGGAAGTCCCGCAACTGGATGCGGGGCTCCCACGGGCCGTGCCAGGCGGCCGGGAGGGCCGCTCCGGGCTCACCGGGCGGGCGGCTGAGCCGTACGGGCGTACGGCGATCACGGTTAAAAGCCTTTTGTGGTCTAGATCACTTCCGGCGGCTAGCGTTGCCGGGTGTGAGAGTCGGCATTCCCGCGGAGACGCGGCCCGCCGAGCGCCGGGTGGCGTGCGTTCCGGACACGGTGCGCACCCTGCTCGGCGCGGGTCTTGCCGTGGACGTCCAATCTGGTGCGGGCACGCACGCGCACGCCGCCGACGCGGCGTACCGGGCGGCGGGCGCGCAGGTCGTCGGGCACGATCCGGTCGGCGAAGTGGAAGTGGTCCTGTCCGTCCAACCACTCGAGATCGCCCAGGCGCGCCGGTTGCGCGCGGGCGACGTGACGATCAGCTTCCTGTCGCCGTCGAACGAACTCGACCTGGTGCGGGTGCTGGCCGAGCGCGGTGTCACCTCGTTCAGCCTCGACCTGCTGCCGCGCGTGACGCGGGCGCAGGGGGCGGACGCGCTGTCCTCCCAGGCGCTGGTCGCCGGCTACCGCGCGGTCCTGGTGGCCGCCGAACGGCTGCCGCGCTTCCTGCCCATGTTCACCACCGCGGCGGGTACGGTGCCGCCCGCGAAGGTGCTCGTGCTGGGCGCGGGCGTGGCCGGGTTGCAGGCCATCGCCACCGCACGCAGGCTCGGCGCGGTCGTGGAGGCCTACGACGTGCGCGCGGCGGCCGCGGAGGAGGTCCGCAGCCTGGGCGCGCGGTTCGTGGAGCTGCCGCTGGAGACCCAGCAGGGCGTCTACGCGGCCGAGCAGTCCGAGACGTTCCTGGAACGCCAGCGGGAGCTGATCGCCGAACGGGTCGCCGCGTCGGACGTGGTGATCACGACCGCCGCCATCCCCGGTCGGGCAGCCCCGGTGCTCGTCACCACGGACATGCTCAAGGCGATGGCCCCCGGCTCGGTGGTCGTGGACCTCGCCGCCGAGTCCGGCGGCAACTGCGCGGCGTCCGTGGCGGGCGAGGAGGTGTGGGTCGGCGAGGTGCTCGTGCACGGGGCCCGCAACATGCCCAGCGGCATGCCGGTGCACGCCAGCAAGCTGTACGCGCGCAACGTGGCGAACCTGCTGATGATGATGGCGAAGGACGGCGCGGTGGAGCCCGACCTCACCGACGAGGTCCTCGCCGGGTGCTGCCTGACCCACGCGGGCGAGGTGCGGCACGAGCCGACCAGGGGGCTGCTGTGATCGACCTGCTGACGATCTTCGTGCTGGCCGCGTTCGTGGGCTTCGAGGTGGTCTCGAAGGTCTCCACGATCCTGCACACGCCGCTGATGTCGGGCGCCAACGCCATCCACGGCGTGATCCTGGTCGGCGCGATCATCATCACCGGAGCCGCCGAGGGCGGCGCGCAGCTCGTGCTCGGCCTGCTCGCGGTGTTCCTCGCGACCGTCAACGTCGTGGGCGGGTTCGTGGTCACCGACCGGATGCTGGAGATGTTCAAGGGGCACAAGCGATGAGCGTCCAGCTGGCCTACCTCGTCGCCGCGCTGTGCTTCCTGCTGGCGCTCAAGGGGTTGAGCACCCCGCGGTTCGCCCGCGCGGGCAACCTGCTGGGCGCGGCGGGCATGGCGCTGGCCGTCGTCACGGCGTTCCTGCACGGGGCCGTCCACAACGGACCGTGGATCCTGGTCGCCATCGCGCTGGGCGCGGTCGTGGGCGTGCCCGCGGCGCGGTCGGTGAAGATGACCGCCATCCCGCAGATGGTGGCCCTGTTCAACGGGGTCGGCGGCGCGGCGGCGGCGCTCGTGGCGCTGGCCGAGTTCCACGACGGCGGCGAGCTGCTGTTCCGCATCGCGACCGTGCTGACGGTGCTGATCGGCTCGGTCAGCTTCTCCGGCAGCCTCGTCACGTTCGCGAAGCTCCAGGAGATCATGACCACCCGCCCGGTCGTGCTGCCCGCGGGCCGGGTGCTGAGCATCGGCGTCGCGGTCGCGAGCCTGGTGCTGGCGGTCGCCGTGCTCACCACGTCGTCCACCGCCCTGCTGGTGGCGCTGACGGTCGCCGGGCTGCTGCTCGGCGTCGCCTTCGTGCTGCCGGTCGGCGGCGCGGACGTGCCCATCGCCATCTCGCTGCTCAACGCGTTCACCGGCCTCGCGGTCGCCGCGTCCGGCTACGTCCTGGCGAACACCCTGCTGATCGTCGCGGGCACGCTCGTCGGCGCGTCCGGCACGCTGCTGACCCGGATGATGGCGCAGGCCATGGGAAGGCCGCTGGCGAACATCCTGTTCGGGGCGTTCACCGCGACCGTCGCGCAGGCGCACAGCGAGGAGTCGCGGACCGTCCGCTCCGGCACCGTCGAGGACGTCGCGATCCTGCTGGGCTACGCGCACTCCATCGTCATCGTGCCCGGCTACGGCCTCGCCGTGGCGCAGGCCCAGCACGCCGCGCGCGAACTCGTGACGCTGCTGGAGGGCCGCGGCATCGACGTCAGCTACGGCATCCACCCGGTCGCGGGCCGGATGCCCGGCCACATGAACGTGCTGCTGGCCGAGGCCGACGTGCCCTACGAACAGCTCAAGGAGCTCGACGACGTCAACCCCGGCATGACGAGCATGGACGTGGCGCTCGTCGTCGGAGCCAACGACGTCGTCAACCCCGGCGCGCGCGACGAGCCCACCAGCCCCATCTACGGCATGCCGATCTTCGACGTCGACCGCGCGCGGGCCGTGGTGTTCATGAAGCGGTCCATGCGGCCGGGCTTCGCGGGCATCGACAACGAGCTGCTCTACAACACCAAGACCACCATGTTGTTCGGCGACGCCAAGGACTCGTTGACCAAGCTGCTCGCGGCCGTGAAGCAGCTCTAGTCGCGGGCGAACAGCTCCGCGACCCCGTCGGCGGGCAGAGGCGGGGCGTAGAAGTCGCCCTGCGCGGCGTCGGCGCCGATCTTCGCCCACCAGTCCGCCTCGTCCTCGCTCGCGACGCCGGTGGCCACGACGGTCACACCCGCCTGGTGCACGACCGACACCAGCGCGGTCATCGCGGTGTGCAGCACCGAGTCCCGGTCCGGTTCGGCGGCCAGCCTGCGCACGTCCGCGCCCGCGATCACCACCGAGTCGACCGGCAGCTCGGTCAGCAGCGCGAGCTCGTCCTGGCCGCCGTGGAACGCGTTGAGCCCGGTGCGGATGCCGGAGTCGGCGAGCACCTGGACGTTGTCGTCGCTGCCGCCGGTGAGCACCGCGCCGGTGTTCACCGTGATGCGCAGCTCGGCCACGGGCAGACCGGTCTCGTCCAGCGTGCGCTTCACCGCGCCGACGAGGTCCTCGTCGCGGGACTGCATCGGGCTCAGCGACACGTGCAGCGGCACGGCGGTGAGGGTCCGGTCGGCGTGCCAGCCCGCCATCCGCTCCCCGGCGTGGCGCAGCAGCCACTGCCCGATCGGCAGCGACAGCCCGGTCTCCTCCGCCAGCTCCAGGCACTGCCGGTGTCCCCACGAGCCCCAGCGCAGCTGGGCGGCCACGCCGATGACGCTGCGGTCGGCCAGCGCGACGACCGGCTGGAAGTCGACCTCGATCTCGCCGTTCTCCAGCGCCCCCGGCATGGACGCGGCGATGTCCGCCCACGTCCGGTGCCGCGAGTCCTCGTGCGGGTCGTAGGGCAGCCACTGCCGCTTCCCCTTGGCCTTCGCCTGGTGCAGCGTCATGTTGGCCGCGCGCAGCAGTTCGCCGACGGTCCACTCGGGGGACGGCCGGTCCAGCACGCCGATGGTCGCGGTGAGCGCGATCCCGCGGTCGTCGATGAACGTCGGCTCGGCCAGCTCCTCGTTGATCAGGTCGATCATCGTGGTGACGCCGGGTGAGGTCGCCGAGTTGTCGACCACGATGGCGAACTCGTCGCCGCCGATCCGCGCCACGACGGCGTCCTCGTCCGCGACGACGGCCGACAGCCGTTGCGCGGTCTGCTTCAGCAGCCGGTCGCCGGTGCCGTGGCCCAGGCCGTTGTTGATCAGCGAGAACGAGTCGAGGTCCAGGTGGTACAGGGTGATCCCGCGCTCGGACCGGCTGTGCACGGCCTCCAGCTGGGTGATGAAGTGCTGCCGGTTCGACAGGCCGGTGAGCGAGTCGTGCAGCAGCAGGAAGTCCAGGTTCTTCTGCATCAGGTGCAGTTCGCTGACGTCCTCGACCATCGTCACGTGGTACGCGGGCTCGCCGTCGGCGTCGCGCAGCAGCGACACCGCCAGGTGCACCCACGCGGGTTCGCCGTCGGACCGCACGAGCCTGCGCTGCTCGCGGAACCGGTCGACCACGCCCTCGCGCACGTGGCGGTAGGACTCGGTCAGCAGCCGGGCGTCCTCGGGGTGGAAGCGGGCCAGCAGCGACTCGCCGACGAGGCCGCCGTCACCGCCGAGGATCGTCGCCATGGCCTCGTTGGCCTCGACGACCTCGCCCTCCAGGTCGGTGATCGCGATGCCCAGCGCGGAGGCGTCGAACACCTCGCGGAACCGCGCCTCGCTCACCTTCAG
>Ga0247771_1000420_pt1 | contig 13731 bp, 15 predicted proteins | sample UWRJL197509C6_FD_179948 | JGI IMG/M metagenome (GOLD analysis project Ga0247771, IMG submission 179948) | Plant litter microbial communities from Arlington Agricultural Research Station in Wisconsin, United States - UWRJ-L197-509C-6 | ecosystem: Environmental > Terrestrial > Plant litter >...
ACCTGCTAAGCTATCTCATCGCCCTCACTCCGCTGCAACCCACGCCCTGCCTGCTCGTGATCGACATAAATATGCCGGGCCTCAACGGCAAGGAAACCCTCGCGCACATCCGCCGCATCGAAGGCTTCGAACGCATACCGGCCGTGCTCTTCTCCACATCGACCATGCCCGCGGATGCGGCCTTCGCGCGCAGCCACGATGCGGGCTTCGTAACCAAGCCCCTCATGGCGCAGCAGATTAAGGAGATCGTCGACCAGCTGATCGCGCATTGCACGGACGAGGTAAAAGAAAGAATCAACCGCCACCGAAGAAATAAATAAGCAAACCCTTATTTTTATCCCATGGAATCGCGCTATCAAATCCTGCTGCTGATCGACGAACTGGCACATACGGACCCGCAACCACTGTCGTACCAGTGCCGCCCGCGGGAGCTGATCCTGCGCCAGATGCAGGACTGGCCGGCCATCTGGGAGCATGTGTGCGTGCTCGAATCGGAAGGGCTGGTAGTGAGCCGCCAGCTCGATACCATGGTGATCCTGCTCACCGAGGAAGGAAGGGACAAGGCCCGGCACCTGCGCTCCTCGTCGGTGGAATCGTCGGCCTCCTGACAAAAAAAAATGCGCCGACCGGCGCATTGCTCATCAAGAAAAATTATCGTTGCTCTTGCCGGTGTACGGAACCGTTCCGGCTGCGGAGAGATGCGGCCGAAGAGGTCCGGCATATAAGCTTTCTCCGCCCTGCAGGCGGAGAAAGACTTGAAGAGAACTATTTTACGTGCTTGTTCACCACCTTGGCCAGCTCGAACATCGAGATCTGGTCCTTGCCGCCGAAGACGGTCTTCAGCTTGGCGTCGGCGTTGATCATACGCTTGTTGGTCTTGTCCTGGAGATTGTTCTTCTTGATGTACTCCCAGATCTTCTTGATGATCTCCGTACGGGGCATGGGCTTGTTGCCGATCACTTCCGCCATTCCGGCGCTGACGGTGAGCGGGGCCATGAAAGCGGCGTTGGGCTTGCGGGCGGATTTCTTTGCAGGCGCTTTCGCTGCAGCCTTCTTTGCGGGAGCTTTCGCGGGTGCCTTGGCAGGAGCCTTTGCAGCCGCTTTTTTAGCAGGCGCCTTGGATGCCGTTTTTGAAGCGGTTGCTGTTTTTACTGCTCCTTTGGGAGCGGCTTTTTTTGATGCTTTTGCCACAATGATTGAATTTGGGTTAATAAGTAAATAACGAGCACTAAATTACGCGTCTTGCTCAACTTATCCTATACTATAAATGCTACTGTGCAAAGTTTGTCATCAATTGTGAAAACGCCGCATATCCGCCATGGTAGAGCTTCCTGGCGTTTTACCCCGACGGCTGCATTTATTCCGCCCGGAAGATTGACCGCCGCAACGCGATCTTTACGATATTAGCACGACCAAAAACCACTGTATGCAGCTTCCCTTCGACCCCTTCCCCACCCTGCTCACGGACCGCCTGCACCTCCGCCGCCTCGTGCCCGCCGATGCACCCGCATTGCTGGCCATCCGCTCCGATCCGCGCGTGAACGCCTATCTCAACCGCCCGCTGCCCGCCTCCCTCGCCGAGATGGAAACCCGCATCGAAACCCTCGACGGCTATATTCAGAAAAAGGAATCGATCATGTGGGCCGTCAGCCTTGCGGGCGAAACGGAAATGATCGGCACCATCTGCCTCTGGCACCTTGATGCCGAACGCAACGCGGCCGAGCTGGGCTTCGAGGTTATGCCCGAGCACGGCGGCAAGGGACTGATGAAGGAAGCCGCGCGGGCCGTGGTGAATTTCGGATTTGAAAAGATGCAGCTTTCCGCGATAGACGGATGGACGCACCGCGATAATACCGCATCGCAAAAGCTGATGGAAAAGATCGGCTTCACGCGCAGCCCGGAGCTGGAAGAAAAATACGCATCGGAATTGGGCGAGGATAAATGCGTGATCTATACGCTGATGAGTAAGTGACGCAACAATCGTCAAGGCTGGGCTTATGCATCAATACGGATGAAAACGTTTTTGCCGAGCCGGCTTTTGGATTTTTAAAAGTATAGATCAGTCAGTATAATTTCAAGCCGGCTCATACATAAGCAATGCAATGACCGGCCCGGTGAAATGCAGCAGGGTAAAGGCTTTCAGCCGATCGGCATATAGTGCGAAGCGCCCTTTGAACGGTTCATTTCACCACAGTAATTCCACCTCACTTTCTTCCTGAAAAATTTGCTTGCCGCCGATTGCCGGAAGGGCAATCCATTGGCACAATGTTTTTACATTCTATGCAAACTTTTTTATGGCAGAAACAAACAACAATCAATATGCGCTGGTGACGGGCGCCACCAGTGGCATCGGCTACGAGTTGGCCAAGCTCTTCGCCCGCGACGGCTATAACCTGGTGATCGTTGCCCGCTCGCAGGACGAGCTGAGCAGCAAGCAGCAGGAGTTCTCATCAACCTATGGCATCAAGGTAGTGTCTATAGCCAAGGACCTCTTCGAGCCTTCGGCGGCGACCGAGCTTTATGAGGAAGTGAAGAACCAGGGCATCACCGTGAACGTGCTGGTGAACGATGCCGGACAGGGACAGTACGGCCACTTCATCGACAGCGACCTGCAACGGCTGATCCAGATCATTCAGCTGAACGTAATTTCCTTCACCGCCCTCACGCATCTTTACCTGAAAGACATGGTGGCCCGCAACGAAGGCAAGATCCTCCAGCTGGCATCCATCGCTTCGGAGACGCCCGGCCCCTGGCAGGCGGTATACCACGCCACCAAGGCCTACGTACTTTCGCTGACCGAAGCCATCATCAACGAGATCAAGGACACGAACGTAACGATGACGGCCCTGCAGCCCGGCGCTACCGACACGGACTTCTTTACCAAAGCCGACATGCTGGATTCGAAGGCCGTACAGGATCCGTCCAAGCTCTCCGACCCTGCCGATGTGGCCCGCGACGGCTACGAGGCATTGATGAAGGGCGACGACAAGGTTGTGTCCGGATTCAAGAATAAGATGCAGACCACGCTGGGCAACATCATGCCCGCCACCATGCTGGCCGACCAGGTGGACAAGCAGCAAGGCCCCGTCAGCGGCAGCGATAAAGCAAAATAGCAGTGGCGGCCTGCCTTCGGCAGGCCGCTCTTTTTTTACCATTTAAAGATTGATAATGAAAGCAGCAAGAATTCACGGACCCAGAAATGTGTCCTACGATACCGTAGACGATCCAAGGCTCGAGCAGGACAGGGATATCATCCTCAAAGTGACCGCTACCGCCATCTGCGGATCGGACCTGCATATCTATTCCGGCGGACTGCCGCAACCTCGCCCGATGACGCTCGGCCACGAGTTCATGGGCATCGTAGAGGAAGTGGGCAAGGGCGTGCGCAACCTCAAGCGCGGCGACCGCGTGGTAGTGCCCTTCCCCATCGCCTGCGGCACCTGTTTTTTCTGTAACCACCACCTGCCGGGCCATTGCGAGAACAGCAACCCCGAACACTACGGCCCCGAAGGCGGACTGCTGACCCAGAAGGGCGGCGCCCTCTTCGGCTATACCGATCTCTATGGCGGTTACGACGGCGGCCAGGCCGAGTACGTACGCGTACCCTATGCCGACTACGGCCCGCGCATCGTTCCCGACAACCTCACCGACGAGCAGGTGCTCTTTCTCACCGATATCTTCCCCACTGGCTATACCGGCGTCGACTGGGGTAATGTGCAGGGCGGCGAGACCGTGGCCATCTTCGGCTCGGGTCCCGTAGGCATCATGGCTGCCAAGAGCGCATGGCTGCGCGGCGCAGGTCGCGTAGTAATTGTAGATACGCTGCAATACAGGCTGGACAAGGCCAAGCAGGCAGCGAACTGCGAGACCATCCTCTGGGAAGACGGAGCGAAAGAAGTAGTGGAGCAGATAAGAGCGATGAGCGGAGGCCGCGGCGCCGACGTGTGCATCGAGGCCGTAGGCTTTGAGCCCGACCGCAACCTGCTGGACCGCGCCAAGTCCGTCATCAATTTCGAAAAGGGATCCACCAAGGTGCTCGAGGCCTGCATGAGCGCAGTGCGCCGTGGCGGCATCGTATCGGTGCTCGGCGTATATCCCACGCACTACGATAACTTCCCCATCGGCCAGTTCTTCGACAAGGGCCTGATCATAAAAGGCGGCCAGGCGCCGGCGCATAAATACATCGACCAGCTCCTCGATTATGTAAAGGAAGGAAAGGTAAAGCTGGACGACATCATCACCCACCGCCTGCCGCTCTCCGAGATCGCTCACGGCTACAAGATCTTCAAGGAAAGAGAAGACGACTGCGTGAAGGTAGTGCTCACCCCATAGTTACAGTCCGCCTTCGCCAAGGCTACGGCGGACGCGGCCCGCTTTCGTTAAAGCTACGGTGGGCGCAGCCTGCCTTTGCTAAAGCTACGGTGGGTGCAGCAGTTGGTGAACTATGCTTGGATCTTCACGACTGAATCGAAGGATATAAAGAATAATCAGAACAACCATTAATAACCACTTTACATGCGGCGATCGCCAACTGTAAAGTGGTTGTTGCTTTAGTGGCATCCACTCTAGCTCCAGCCAGGATGGACTGCGTCGCCGAAGCTTTAATGAAGGGTGGGCTGCGCCGCCGAAGCTTTAGTGAAGGGTGGGCTGTGCCCGCCGTAGCCTTGGCGGAGGAGGGCGAACTGGAAATTGATAACTACTCATACTTCCCCGATTGTATAATGCACAAAACGCGGTGCGGCCTTAGGTTTCGACAAAAATGCGGTGCGATTTTTTTAGCTCATGCGTTTCATTTTATCACCAAACCAACGATAACTATGGTACGCGCAACAGCGATCCTGGCCTTCGGCACCTGCGTGCTGATGGCCTGCAACTCATCTTCCAACAACACGACATCCGCTGCCGACACGGCGACGACGGATGCAAAGACAGCCACTACCGATAACAACGCGCTCAAACCTTCCGGCCCCAAGCCTTCATGGGCGCCCGGCATCAAGGACGAAATGCAGGTGGTGATCGACAAGCTGGCGAGCTACGGCGATCCTCCCATACCGACGGTATCGGCGCAGGAAGCCCGCAAGCTGCACACGCCCACCGACGCGGTGATGGACGTAATGAAGGAGCACAACATATCCATGCCCGCACCGCAGGTAGATACGATGGGCAAGGACATACCGGTAGCCGGCGGCATGGAACACCTCCGTATTTATACGCCTAAGAGCGGCAACGGCCCCTTCCCGCTGATCGTTTATTATCATGGCGGCGGCTGGGTCATTGCCGACGTGAATGTGTATAACAGCTCGGCGCAGGCTATGGCCGAACAGGTGGGCGCCGTAGTGGTGTCCGTCAACTACCGCCAGGGTCCCGAGCACAAGTTCCCGACCGCGCACAACGATGCCTTCACGGCCTACCAGTGGGCCTTGCAGAATGCGGCTTCCATCAAGGCCGATCCGAAACGCATTGCCGTTGTAGGTGAAAGCGCCGGCGGCAACCTGGCCTGCGCCGTGAGCATGATGGCCCGCGACCGCGGCGTGATGGTACCGCTCTACCAGGTGCTCGTCTACCCCATTGCCGGCGCCGACACGACCACCGAATCGTACAAGAGCAACCAGCAAAGCAAACCGCTGAACAGCCCGATGATGGGATGGTTCTTCAAGAATTACCTGAACACGATGAGCGAAGGAAAGGACCCGCGCATCTCGCTCGTGGCCGCCAACCTCAAAGGCCTGCCGCCTACGACTATTATCGCGGCCTCCATCGACCCGCTGCTGAGCGAAGGCAAGATGCTGTCGGATAAATTGAAGGATGCCGGCGTGAAGGTGAACTACCAGCTATACGATGGCGTGACGCATGAATTTTTCGGGATGGCCACGGTGGTGCCGCAGGCAAAGGATGCCCAGGGTGTTGCCGCCTCCGACCTGAAGGGCGCGCTGAAATAATAGCGAAGCTGAAGATAATTTATCGATCCCCGTACCACTGGTGCGGGGATTTTTTTATGCACCGCCGTGCTGGTAGAGTCCGAACACGTTGCCGGCCGGATCGCTGAAGCGGGCCGTGATCTCGGGCGCGTCGGCGCCTACGGGCTGCACCAGTTTGCCGCCGTGATCGAGCAGGGAGGAGATGGTGGCTTGCATATCGTACACCATGATATGAACGAGGATGCCGGGCTCGGGATCGGGTGTGACGCCTTCAACCCAGGAGCCGCTAACCTGGTTCACGCCGTCGTCGAAGGACATCTCGCCGTTGGTGCGGCGGCGTATGTTCCAGCCAAAGACATCGTGGTAGAACTGCGCCGATTTCTCGGCGTCGAGGGCGGGGATATGGAGATAGCAGATCTTGCCGTTGCCGAAAGTTGGTTCCGAAGCCATTTTTTTTATTTTGCTAAAGATAAACGGGACGGGATAAAGTATATCTTGACGCATCAATTATTTCGCATGAAAGCTGCAGCGTTCTTCTTGCTGGCCGGTTGCTGTTTCTTCGGCTTTCTCTTTTACCGGCACACGATCCGGTTCACGGAAACGGTCGACATTCATCTGGGCTATACCTACGTAACGATGGACTACCCGAAGTTCATCTGCCTCACGGCCCTGCTGCTGCTTAATTTCTTTACGCTGGGCGGCGTGCTGGGCACGGGCTTCCGCAGCCGCTTCTTTCTCGTCCTCCTTCTCCTCTCCGCCCTCCTCGATGCGGCGCTGGCCTGGTACGTCGTAACCCTCCTCAACAGCTAAAGGCCGCGGAAAGCCATATAAACCGAAGCATATAAATTTTTTCGCGATCAGGCCGGCCGAAACCCTTTGGCAGAGCTGAATTATATATATTTTGTATAAATATCACTATGGAATAACTGAACATAAACGACGATTTAGCGCAACTGTAAAAACCTGACCGTCAGGTAGAAACCGTTAAAAAATCCGTAGTACTACGGTTGTCCGGCGACGATACGCACTTTACCTTCGATTAAGATGGCCCTGCCGTCCACACCCAATAATCAAGTTTATGAAACAAACCCTTGCCCATACCGAATCTACATACATCATTCACTCCGGAATCGGCGCCAGCAACTACACCCAGCGCGAAGAAGGCGTCTTCGAGCTGCGGGCCCAAACCGGCGTGAAACGCTTTGCCACGCTGCTTTCCGCCTACATCTCCTTTATCAAAATATCGGCGACGGCTTCCATCTGGGACCTCACCGAAACCGAAGTTCTCGTGGAAGCAAAGACCTACCTGCATTGAGTGAGAAAGGGGAAGAGAAAGAGAGCAGGAGGTAAAATTTGTTGGGACGAGACGCCATGAAACAGCCGGCCGGACAAGAACACTCGATTATATAAATAAATTATTAATATTCAGGCGCACGTAAAACTACGTATCGAAAACCGCCAACCGGAGCTGATCGGTAAAAAATGATCCAGACACGTACAGCAGCTCCTTCCAACCCTGCCATCGATCCAGGCATTTCCCGCAGCGCGACGCCCGCTCCCCCTCGCTTTCCGTCTCTGTTTTTCCGTTTCTTTCCCTTTTCTTACATTCACGCATGCGTCGCATCTTCCTTATTTTCTTTCTCGCCATCGGCCTCCTCGCATCGGCCCAGCCGAAAAAGCCGGCCTTCCGCGCCCTGGCCTTCTTTACCGCCCGCAACGACCTCGCCCACATCAGCTTCGTGCACGAGGCCAACAACTGGTTCCGCGACGCGGCCATCACGCACCATTTTCAGTACGACTCCACGCAGGACTGGTCGAAGCTCAACGACCGCACCCTCCGCGGCTACGACCTCGTGATCTTCCTCGATACCCGCCCCGACTCGCCCGCCCAGCGCGCGGCCTTCGAGCGCTATATGGAGAAAGGCGGCGGCTGGATGGGCTTTCATTTCTCGGCCTTCGCCCTCACGCCCTCCACCTACCCGCAGAACTGGACCTGGTACCACGAAAACTTTCTCGGCTCCGGCGAATACAAGGGCAATACCTGGCGGCCCACAACGGCCCTCCTGCGCGTGGAAGACCATAACCACCCCGCCACCCGCAACCTGCCCGATACGCTGCGCGCCGCACCCAACGAATGGTACAGCTGGAAGAACGACCTGCGCACCAATGCCAACATACGCATCCTGCTCTCCATCGACAGCGCGAGCTTTCCCCTCGGCACCGGACCCAAGCCCCACGAGATCTGGCACAGCGGCTACTACCCCATGGTATGGACCAACCGGCATTACCGCATGATCTATTTCAACATGGGCCATAACGATATGGATTACGAAGGCGGCACCAACCGCACGCTTTCCTCTACCTTCGGCAGCCCGCTCCAAAACCGGCTGATCACCAACGCCCTGCTTTGGCTGGGCAGCAGAAAAAAGAATTTATGAGCATTACCGACGACCTTCGCTACTGGCTGCCCGTGAGCCTTCAGACCCTGGAAGATGAACCCGTATGCCGCTGGGTCTACACCGGCGGACTGCGCTTCACCGAACCGTTCTTCCTCGAGACCATGACGCATACGCGGCGCTTCATCGAGAACAACCGCCGCTACCGTTCCTTCTCCGGCCTGCAGCCCGTTCGCGACTGGGGCGAAGCCATGGGAGGCCCGCCCCCTGCGGCTTTCATCTTCCACGTATCGCGCTGCGGCTCCACCCTGCTCTCGCAGCTGATGGCGCTCTCACCCGAACATACCGTGCTCTCCGAGGTGCCCTTCCTCGACGAAGTGCTGCGCGTATCGTACCGCCACCCCGATATAACCGAAGAAGAGCGGAAACGCATTTTCAGGGCGGCACTGTATTTATACGGTACGGCCGGCGGTGGCGGCGAGGTATTCGTCAAGACCGACAGCTGGCACATCTTCTTCTACCCGCTGCTGCGCGCGCTTTATCCCGACACGCCCTTCATCCTGCTCTACCGCGAGCCGGCGGCCATCCTCCGCTCGCAGCAAAAGAAGCGGGGCATGCACGCCGTATCGGGCATCATCGAGCCGCAGCTATTCGGCTGGGCGCCCGGCGAAATGCAGGGACTGGCGCTGGACGATTACCTCGCCCGCGTGATCGAACGCTATTACGAAACCTTCCTGGATATTGCGGCCAAAGACCCGCGCGCGCTCCTGGTAAATTATAGTGAGGGGATGGCCGCCATCGCCAAAAAAATGTATGCCTTCATGGGCAAGCCGATGACTGCCGCCGAAGCGGAGCAGATGGAAGAGCGCGGCCGCTTTCATGCCAAGCGCCCCGAAGAAGTCTTCAGCGAATCGCCGGTGCTGCCGCCGCTGAACGAGCAATGGTCGCGGGCCGGAACCCTGTATGAGGAGCTGGAAGCCCTGCGCGTCTCAGCGCCCCAGCTGCGCAAGCACGTAACGGCATAAGAGGCCGGTGGCATCATCCGGCGTAGTGGCGTGGGTGTCGATAACGAGGGCCGGCTGCACGGGCGCTTCGTACGTATCATTCACGCCGGTAAGGTTGGCCACGCGGTCGGGATCGCCGACGGGCAATTGCGCGCGGTGGTAGAGGCCTTTGGTATCGCGGGCCTGCAGCACGGACAGCGGGCATTGGATCCACACGGTACGGGCATCGTAACGCTGCTCAAGCTCCCTCCTTGTTTCTTCATAAGGGTTGATGGCCGAGATGATAGCCACTGCGCCCGGGCGCAACAAGCCATAAGCCGCGCCGCCGAGGCGGCGGATGTTTTCCTGCCGGTCCTCGCGCGAGAAGCCGAGGTCGCGGCACAGGGTCCGGCGGTATTCGTCGCCGTCGACGACGTGCACCTCGATGCCCTGGGCCTCCAGCCGGCGGCGGGCACCGTAGGCCAGCGTTGTTTTGCCGGCGCCGGAAAGGCCGGTAAGCTGTATTAATACCATACCATTTATTTAAGGGTTGCGAAGCTGCCGCTCCATATCGTCGGCGAGGCGGAGGGCAAAGGGCGTCGACTGGCGCCGCAGCTCGTCGATGACGGCGCGGGTGCCGGTGTCGGGCGCGGGTGCGCAGAACACCTGCTCGCCGCCGGCGAAGAGGCTGCGCAGCCAGTCGTTCACCACGCAGTCGATCACGAGGTGGATGCGGTCGGAAGCGCCTTCGTTGGCCACGCGGTGGGGCAGGTTGGCGTTGATGTACCAGCAGGAGCCTTCGGGCATGGGCACGGCAGCACCGTTGACATAAAAGCCGACACCCGTATTAGTACGTATAGGAATATGGAGGCGGGCCTCGCCCTGCTCGAAGGCCAGGCCATGGTCGCGGTGCTCGGCTATGCGGGCGCCGGCGGCCAGGTTGAGCAGGCGTACGGAGAGGAGATCGCAGGAAAAATTATGTAATAATTGCTGTATAGAAGCAGACCTTTCCATCAGTTCGGTGTCGGCATAAGGCAGGTCGTTGAGGGCGTCGGGGATGATGTGGTGGCTTTGTCCGCCGGGAGCGCGCAGGGAGAGGGCGCTCCAGCTGCCGCTGTACTGGCGCGTATTGAAATGGGCCTGCCAGCCGGTGAGATCGTCGACCTCGCGCTGGATCGAAGCGAGGTCTACCGAAATTGGAAGGCGGGCTTGCTGGAGGATGAGGGGGTTCATGGCTTGAGATGCGCCGGTGGGCGCGGGGCGAATTTCTGAAATTCCGGTCGTTTCGCAACTGCGTAGTACTACGGTATCAGATGCGTAGTACTACGGTTGGTAGATATGACGGAATTCGTCAGATTTGCTAAGTGAACTTTCAAGCCAGAAACAAACCGGGGCGAAGCGCGCGCATGATTCTCCAATCGGCCGCAGAAGGAAATGAAGCGAAGGCCGGACTTATCGACGTCATCAATAAACCAAATCTATAATGGACCCACTTTTAGGAGAAATCAGAATGTTCGGCGGCAATTTTGCCCCCCGCGGCTGGGCTTTATGCAATGGCCAGCTTCTTTCGATTGCTCAAAACACTGCCCTGTTCTCGATCCTCGGCGTTACTTTTGGCGGCAACGGTCAGACAACGTTTGCTCTTCCCAACTACCAGGGTCGCCTGCCCATGCACTGGGGTTCGGGCCCCGGCCTCTCACCGCACACGCTGGGTGAATCCGCCGGTTCTGAAACCGTTACCCTCCTCAGCACGCAGATGCCCATGCACAACCACACGCTCAGCGCCAGCACTGCGGCCGGAGCTTCCGACGACCCGACCGGCGGCGTACTCGCCAAGCCTGCGGATTCGGATGGTAATGCCGTAAGCGCTTATGCCACGACCGTCAACACGGTCATGAACCCCGCGGCCGTAGGCATTGCAGGCGGTAACCAACCGCACCCCAACATGCAGCCTTACCTCTGCGTGAGCTTCATCATCGCACTGGAAGGTGTCTTCCCGTCAAGAAACTAATCGCACAGGCTATGCCTTCGGGCATAGCCTTTTTTTTATGAAAATCGGTGTCATCTCAAGTAACCTGTTCTGCACGCCCCTCCTCTCCGCCCTCCAGCGCAGCGGCACGCCGGCGACCGTATGGGCCGCCCCCGGCGAACAGCAGCAACTCGTGAACTGGTGCCGCCACCAAAAGATAGAAGCGACGGCCGAAGGCGACAGCAAAAACCTCTACCCCTGGATCAAGCGCCAGAAGCCCGACCTCGTATTCGTGATCGGCTACAACCGGCGCATCCGCCTGGAACAGCTGCCGGCACAAGCGCCCGCACTTTATAATGTTCACTTCGGATCCCTCCCCGCCTTCCGCGGACCGAGCCCCGTATTCTGGCAATTAAAGCAGGGCAATAAAGACATAGGCCTCGCCATCCACGAGCTGACCGACCGCATGGATGCGGGCGGCATCGTATGGACAAAAACCGTAACGAACGAACCTCATTTCACCTATACCTTCGTGCACCTTCTCTTCAGCGAGCTGCTGGTGGAAGGCGTATTCAACGTGATCGGCGGCCGGGAAAAAGGACTGACCGCCGTTGCACAGGAAGAAAAAGATGCCCGCACATACAGCCGTCCCCAGCTTAAGGACGTGCTAATAAACTGGCAGCAAATGACGGCGGACGAAGTCTGCCATCTTATAAAGGCCTGCAATGCCTGGAACACCGGCGCGCTCACAAGCTTCTACGGGAACGAGCTGACGATCACCGATGCCACAGCCACGCAGGAAAAAGCAGCCGGGCAAAAACCCGGGACCATCGTAACTACACAAGACCAGCTATCCATTTGTTGCCGTGACGGCCAGGTTTTGAATGTGCATTACCTACGCTTCAACCAACTGCCCTTTCCCGGACGATGGGCGGCGCAGCTGGGACTGAAGCCCGGCCAATGCCTTGGCACCTGAAAGCAACTAAATTTTTAACCATACAGAACGTTCATCATCAATCAGCAATCATGAAAAAATTTTTTACCCCTGTTCAGTTTTTTACAAGACGCGGCCGTCGTCTTATGCGCCAGTCCGCCGCCTGCGGACTGTTCATGGCCCTGGGCCTTGGCGGCTTCGAAGCCAATGCACAGGTAGCCGTGTCCGGCTCCAACCCCTTTCCCACCCTGCCTTTCGCCGCCCGCCTGGTCTCCGGCGACTTCGATAAGGACGGCGACGTGGACATTCTTTACCAGTCCGGCAACACCAGCGGCGCCGGTTGGAACTACATGCAGAACAACGGCAACGGTACTTATACTACCATCGCCGCCAGCGGCACCGGCACCTTCTCTTCCGGCCCCTTCAACGGCATCACCTTCACCCAGTTCGCTTCCATGTTCGTGGTGGATTATGACAAGGACGGCGACTTCGACCTGCTGGACAACCAGAACAACGCCAGCCGCCTGCTCGTAAATAACGGCAACGGCACTTTCAGCGTGTCCGGCTCCAATCCCTTCCCCACCCTGCCTTTCGCCAGCCGCATCAGCTTTAATGATTTCGACAACGACGGCGATACCGACGCGCTCTACCAGTCCGGCAACACCAGCGGCGCAGGCTGGAACTACATGCAGAACAACGGCAACGGTACTTATACTACCATCGCCGCCAGCGGCACCGGCACCTTCTCTTCCGGTCCCTTCAACGGCATCACCTTCACCCAGTTCACCGCCATCTTCGGCCTGGACTACGACCGTGACGGCGATCTTGACCTGATCGACAACCAGAACAGCTCCAGCCGCCTGCTCGTGTACAACGCCGGCGTTTATACCGTTAGCGGCTCGAACCCCTTCCCCGTCCTGCCCTTCGCTACACGCCTGAGCCTCGTGGATGCAGACAGCGACGGTGACGTGGACGTTCTTTACCAGGCCAGCAACACCAGCGGCGCAGGTTGGAACTACATGCAGAACAACGGCAATGGTACCTATACCACCATCGCCGCCAGCGGCACCGGCACCTTCTCTTCCGGCCCCTTCAACGGCATCACCTTTACGCAGTTCGCTTCCGTATTCATCTTCGATTATGAAAAGGACGGCGACCTCGATATACTCGACAACCAGAACAATGCCAGCCGCCTGCTGACGCAGACCAACACGCCCCCGCGCCTGCTGACCAGCACTCCGTCGAATAACGCCATGAACGCGGTTCGTGACGGCAACATCGTTCTCAATTTCAGCGAAGCCGTAGTAGCCGGCACCGGCAATATCTACATCCGCCGCACCTCCGACAACTCGATCTTCGAAACGATCGCCGCCAACGGCGCCCGCGTAACCGGCACCGGCACATCTACAGTGAATGTAAACCCCGTAGGCATCCTCAGCTCGAACACATCCTATTATGTGACCTTCGACAATACCGCCTTCCGCGATGCCAGCGGCGCCGCATTCGGCGTGCTCACGCCCGGATCGCTGGC
>Ga0247771_1000421_pt1 | contig 13711 bp, 16 predicted proteins | sample UWRJL197509C6_FD_179948 | JGI IMG/M metagenome (GOLD analysis project Ga0247771, IMG submission 179948) | Plant litter microbial communities from Arlington Agricultural Research Station in Wisconsin, United States - UWRJ-L197-509C-6 | ecosystem: Environmental > Terrestrial > Plant litter >...
AGCTTGTATCGCGTCCTCCACTCGCAAAGCCGCTCGCGCCTGGCGAAGATGCAGTTGGAGCATGCGTTATTCGACATGTTGCGATATACCACGCAACTGCCGAATGGGCCGTCCTTGCAATCCCCACACCGCTTCGGCATCTCGTTACCAAAGGCATGGCAAGCGACACACACTTTGGCACTTCGGTGCAGCCGCCGTGATGGTGACCTTCCTTGGCACACTTCGCGCACCTCTGGGTTTTCCTGCACTGGAATGCCTTGTGGCCCAGTTCTTGACAGTTGTAGCATTGCTCTGGACGAGGCCGGCGTTCGAACACCCCCGTGTACCCAGATTCTCCCGCGACAGGGAAGAATCCTTCCGTGAGGAGGCGTCTCGCGTCGCTGCCTTTGGTGATTCTTTCTTGCTGAGCCAGGACACTCTTGAGGAGCTGACGTGTAGCCGAGATGCACAGGCCCAAAATTATAAGATTCAACTGAATCTGGCTTAACGTTAGTGTACACGGCCAATCTTTCTTAAGCCTTTTGAGAACCCAGAACCTAAAATACAGAATTTGAAATCCTCCACACCCTCCCAGATCCCGCCTACTGTTCAAATCTTCTCGTTGATGGGATCCGTGTACAATTTCTCTGTGACGCTTCGTCCCTCGGGGTAGGATGCAGACTCGTTGGACGTTCTGAGACTGGCTCTGGGGATGGAGCTGCCGCCAATTGTCGGGGCCTTGCGATCGACAATGTAGTTCAAGTCGCCTTCCGCTCCGGCCTTGACTTGGTTGGAATCGTCCCCGGCGCTCTGCGTGTCAGATCCTTGGTTAGCGAGGCGCCATCCTGGGCGACTGCACTTGCAATCTGGCGACTCTGAGGTGAGAGGACCAAGGGGGCGATGTACAATAATGTAAGACCGAGCAAAGACAAGGCAAACGGCGAGGCAACTCCAATGAGCCAGTACATGGCAGTGAAGCCGAGGAAGGCCTGCATTTGTCGGTGTGGGTCCCTCCGCTCGGGTGGTTTGAGGTGTGCATGACAACTTACAGCAAATGTTTTCTCGAGATCCTGACCGAACAAAGCTCGCTGGCATTGAGCGGCACAGTACTGGATGAAGTCGTGGATATCCTTCAGTGTGGCGTCAAGGACTGGCTCGGGAACCTCCTTGTATGGCTTGGGCCGCAGGCGGGAGAGAAAAGTGTCGCCGCCAAACGTTCGGCTGACGAACTCGGCGACCCAGACGGCTGACAGGTAAATATCTGAGAGTATTCGCCGAAAGATTTTGATGAGGTGCAAGACCTACCTCCGAATGTATATGCTCCGGCCTTCAGGGCCCATCGCGTGAGAGGCATATAGTGCGCTCCCACCAAAAGGGACACGAGAGCGATGTATGAGCCGAGAGTGCGAAATGGATCCTCCCACTGATGTATTGTAAGCCGACAACTTGCAATTGGTGGCCGCAGTTCGGACAGGTCACCTACGCTGACGTATTTGTAGAGACTCTCCCGGTGCGCGAGAATCTCCTTCAGCGGTCCTTTCTGCTCAGGCTTGGGTGGCGCTGGGGGCTTGGGATGATCAAGGTGTGTCGAAACCCCACTTTTCTTGCATTGGGTGCGGGACCGTTGTCCAATCACAATGCAAGAAGTTGCATTCCGATGGGGATTTTGGCTCCCCATTGCAACTATCTTGATGCCTATTGGCTGCCACGCGTACGCTGGTCCCAGACTTTTGTTCAACAAGTGCGGCTTGGTCGATGTCTTCGGTGTTCGTGTCCTGGCTGATCACGACCCGGAATTACGTATAGAAGTCACAGAGGGCACCACGAACATCATGATGCATGATCGGATCAGTGCCCAACTCGGCGCTCATGGAGGCATTGTGGGTCTTTGGCTCAGTCGACAATCTCAAGACATCTTCGTAATGAATTCTCGAGCCGCGACGTCCGGCAATGCTGCCTGCGCGATGGCGCCGAACGCCGACTGGCGATGTATGTCCTTTAGTGACAGACACAGGGGACCAACCAGATGGCCATGAGAGAGCACAACAAACATGAACCACCCGATCAGCCCCAGGTCACAGTCATGAAACAGCACATCTGAGTAGCCGCAATCAAAAGACAGCGAAAGGTTTATTGATGTTGCTAATAAGTCCAGCCACCGATTTTACACAACACCAAATACATGTCTCAACATGCTTGTTGGCGCTTGGTATACATAGATAAAAGAAGCAGAATGTCGGCGAACATAGACGATAGCCGGGTGGAGCCAACTTGCCAGTTTTCGCATTCGCCGTTGATAGCCCTTCCCACAACTTCAAGCCTCAGCCTGAACGCCATGCCACTCCGATGGTGGGTACGAGCGCTGAACCGACATCTTCTGCAGTGGCGGCGGCCATCTGCTCTGATTCGAAGCGGCACCAACGACAAGGCAGGCACTGAATCCAGCACCGCGAAGTGTCGTGGCAAGGGATTGAAGTAACCATTTGATAGGGTAACGAATATCTTGGAGCCGGCAACTGGTACATATACCTTAACAAGCAAGTTCAAACACCCGAGCCTGGGAAGCTGTGCACGACACCGCTAACGCTGCTCTGGACCAAACTCGACAACACGAACACCGATGGCGTAATACGTCCTCCGGTCGGTTCTTTCGTCTGTGAGGCGCCTGGCTGTTCGGCGCCATCGTTCCAGACTCTGTACCTGCTGAAGTCACATGCAAATGTTCATTCCTCAGTCAGGCCATACTTTTGCGTCGTCGAAGGATGTCCGCGCGCCGAAGGTGGGACAGGCTTCAAACGAAGAAACGAGATGCTTAGGCACGGATTGGTGCATGGCTCTCCCGGCTACGTCTGCCCGTTCTGCTCAGATCCGGAACGCGCGTATCCCAGACCCGATAATCTGCAGAGGTATGATGCGAAGCACCTATCACGCCTTACCTGCAGGATCATTGTGTTGGTCTCAAAGTATGCAAGCTGACTTTGACAGGCATGTTCGACAGCATCATGCGGATAAAGCCGATGATAATCACTTACTGCGAGACGTTTTTTTGCGGCGGCCAGATGGACGGAAACGGCGGAAGGCTTGGAGCCGCTGTAGTCTATGATGCCAAGGTAACGACCACCAGTGGCCTAGGTGTATGGCATAGGTGGGTGAAACCATTAGCCAAGAAAGTAGCTCCATTCATGTCGCCCTGGGACATTCGTTGAAAACGGGAGTTTATTGTATTTAATATCTAGGCGTCCCACGCTCCCTGGGTGATCAGTCCAGGGATCCGGACGCCAACACTCCAAGGCCCCCGGCCCCTCCTCCGCTCCCGCCCCGCGGCCGCCGGTCGGGGCCTGCCGCCGCCGGTGCGGGTACGAGACGTAGAACTGGGCAAACATGTGGCACAGCGGCAGCGCCATCTTCGTGAGGTCGGCCGGGTTCCACGCGCTCAAGATGATACGCCGGTCATAAGGATTCGTCTTGAGCTTGTGGATGACGTCGGCCAGCTGGTCCACCCCCTGGCCCGAGTAGTCCGTCTTAGCATCGACGTACTTGGCGCCAAAGTGCCGCCACTGGAAATCGTACACGGGGCCGAGGTCGCCGACGTCCCGGTGGGATAGGCCGACCTTGTCGAGGTACTCGCGAGAGCCGTTGCCGTCCCAGATCTTGACGCCCGCCTCGTTAAGCGCGAGGGACGACGTGTTCCCCTCAATGAACCAAAGGATCTCGGCAACGACGGCCTCGAGGAAGACGCACTTCGTCGTCAGGAGCGGCAGGAAAGGCTCTCCGTTCCTGTTGAGCGAGAACTTCAGCTGCCGCGGCGCGAAGATGGAGTAAGTCCCGGTTCCCGTCCTGCAACACGGACTTCTTGTTAGCCTGCCTCGTTGCGGATCAACCGGAAGCCTTCCCTACCTGTCTGGCTGGTGCTCGCCCGTCTCGAGAATCTCCTGGACGAGATCACATCGCTGTCATTCTCAATAACATGTCAGGATCAGAGACACCAGACCTGTCCCTCCGGTATGTTAGCACGATGGACGCTGCACGAGATGACGACGCTGCACGAGATGGCGACGCTGCACGAGATTCTCCGAAATCCAAGACAGTACATTACCTGCCGGTTTCGGCCTGGATCAGTCGTGTCAGACACATGCAGAACTAGCCCTGAACTAGGCACTCGATTGTGGCTTTTACGGCGGCAAATTGTGGACTGTGAATTGTGGCGCAGGGTTGTGGCGAGAGAGTTGTGGCGTTAGGGTGGGGGTATGCATGCGGAGGGGGCGGGAAAAAAATTCTAGAAGCCTCCCATTCTTCAACGCAAAAAGTCCGGATCGTTAAGTGGCCCGACCTCATTTCTTTTTCTTCGGTTGGGGTGGTGGAGGCAAGGGATGGCCAGGATGCCACTTTGGCATAAGCTGCCGAGAGGGAACAGGAGGCCGTCGTACGACTGCTGCTTGCGAAAGGCACCGCCACCAAAGGATAACAATGACGAGACGCCGCTGCCTTATGCCTTCGGGAATGGGCACGAGCCTAGATAAAGGAGCCATATCTCTCCCTCCGAACATGCGACGGGGCAAAGTTGTCCTCGCCACAAGTATATCCTGCTTCTTATCTCTTTTCCTTCAGCGGCGCAGCGCTAACGTTCAAATCCAGCTGTCTCGCTGACAGCATTTAGTCCCCCATGGCGGACAGGATGATTCGATACAAGCTGGTGGTGCTCGGAGACGACGGCGTGGGCAAGACGGCCCTGGCGGTCCAGCTGTGTTTGGAACATTTCGTTGAGACTGTGAATGCTGCTTCCAGCGGCTGACGCCTGGATCTCGTGAACCCCTGCGGTAAGGCGTCGTATGATCCTAACTCGGCTGGGTAGTATGACCCAACAATCGAGGACTCGTACTTCAAGAAGGTCTCGGTAGATGGCCAGGCGTGTAACCTCGAGATAGTGGACACGGGGGGCCAGGACGCCATTCCAGAGCTACGCCACCGGTGGATCCGCGATGGGGAGGGCTTCCTCTTGGTGTACAGCATCTCGTCTCGGGAATCTTTTTCCAGCATCGAGGAATTACATCACCAGGTCCTGGAAGTTAAGGGATGGATTAATTCACGACCTGCGGTACCTATTGTAATTGTGGGAAACAAGACCGACAGGACGGCTGAGAGGGAGGTTGGGACGCAAGACGGCCGTGCGCTGGCACGCAAACTCGGCATCACGGTGATTGAGGCCTCAGCGAAGGACGCCACTAATGTTGAAGAAGCATTTTACGGAGTGGTCAGGTCCCTGCGGATGCGACAACGAGCCGCCAGCGGAAACAAGCGGACGCAGGAGGGGGAGAACGGTGCAGGTCGTGATTTGGAACGAGATTGACAGACGGTTGCGGGTGCATTGTCCTTTGAGCGTTCTCTTTCTTCTGGCGAGCGTGGACGAAGTCGACCCATCCTGATAATGGATAGCCGAAGTTGCCCAAAAGACGGTGTTAATCCTACAGACAACATGAGGCTCGACGGGTTTGACGAACATACCTATGCAAAGGAAGACGGAGCATGTGGTGGTGGACAGCTGTAACGGAAGTCAACCAAGTTGGCGGAGCGTGACTGCCTTGGGGCGTTGCATACCAGGGCGAGAACCATGAACAAGTCATCCCATCCCGGCGCGTGCTGAACGATGAAACGAACGTATAACCGCAGCGCGGAGCAGATCCAAGAGAAGCCCTAAGAAGCGCGTCAGTCGTAGATTCACGGAGGGCAGTTTGCGAACTGGTTGGCGAGCACGACGGTGAGAGATGCGGTGAGAGATGCTCACCGTGAAGGAGACGATCAAGGCCAAGAGGTCCGCTCGCCTGTTGAAAATGGGCACCGTCAAGTATATCTCGGGGTTGAACCCGGCCGGACGCGGCGGCGTGGGAGGCGGGGCGGCGCTCGTAGGCGGCTCCCTTTGGACAAACATGATCGGTTCGAGCAGCGGGAACGCGAACTCTCTAATCCTCATCTTCCGAGCATGCTGGATAGATGGGTTCATCCTCTCGTGTTGATCGTCTGTTGCTGCTCCACCCGATAGCTTAGACAACGCTGCGGTTGTTGACCTTAGTAACTTCCGCTAGAATCAGCCCCGCGTTGTGTGTGGTTAACTGAGTCAGTCGTTGGGCCGGCTCCAAAGCCGGGGTTTCTCCCGCGCTTAGGTCCCCTAGCGCGGTCGGCCCTAGCTACGGAGTAGGCACCCGACGATTCATGCCAGCGTTCCAGCTAACCCACGACGACTAACCGATAACCGGCTCAGCAGCGGCCGGGAGGCTTGCGCCAATGTTAGCACCGCGCGCGAATATAGCGGCTCAAACCGCCAGGCCAGAGATAAGCCCATTTCTCATCACAATCTCAAGCTCCACGTTCAGTAGGAGCGGCATCCGCTTGGATGGCTATTTTTAGATTGATTATCCGCGGCAATGGCCACAGGACGGCGCTTGCTGAAACACTCCATCCCCTCTCCAGGCGAGATGTGATCGTATCAGGGGTGCGTCGGTGAATACCTTTGACTAGAGCCGCGTTGATCTCACTACGAACGTGTGAAACTCCCAGTTCTCCCCCGCCTGAGGTCTAGGTTCGGCCCTAGACGTAGAGTATACGGCGGTGGCCCATAGGCATCGGTCGAGAAAGAAGTCACACGACACTATCCGCTCAAGGCAGAGCATAGCCGCCCGGATGTCGGTTGGCTTCCTGACCCGGGAACCCCGCTCCCGACATTCTGGAGACGAGATCAAGCGCAAAGGGATGATTGGAAGGTCGTATTGCCGCCATTTGGATCTGCGACCAGCTGTACAACCAACAGCGCTTCTGCTCCCGTGGGAACAGGATAAAAAAGTTGAAGCAGCCCAAATAATGGCATACTCTTGACCAACTTCAAAATTTCTGTCTGTGCCCTGAACTCTCTGGTACTCCTTTTGCTCGATTCGAATGTGTTTCTTCGACCAGACCCGCTGGGCCTGCGGCTTCTGGCGTTGGGGGAATCTCCGCCAACAATGCACTAAGGAGCACCGGATTGGCGAAACCTGCGGCCTCAAGCTCATTTTCGAGACGGACCAAAGACACGGTCACTGCAAGACGTGCGAGCAGGTCATCCGGAAACAACGCCGTATCACAAAGATGAAGAAGGACATTGCGAGATGGAGGCGAGAAGGGAGCCGGCCGGCGACGATTGAGAAGACGGAGAGGGATGTGGTCGAAGTCCAGCGCTCGATCTCAACGCTTTGGGAACAGCACAGCAAACAGCACGTTGCCGGATCCGACCCCCGCCACAAAGTCGGGAGACTTGGATCTCTCGGTCAGATCGGGGTGGCACGGGTCAACCCGCCGCAGTTACTGCATCGAACAGCAGCAGATCAGTATTGGTACACCGACGCGAAAGGTACCTCGCCCAAGGGCGCGGATAGTTCAACGGCCACAAAGGCATATGTAAGCATCGTGCAGGTGTCGCTGCTCGTATCGCTAGGACATTAGTTAAAAACAGGAGTTTATTGTATTTAACTTCTAGGCGTCCCACGCTCCCTGGGTAATCAGTCCAGGGATCCGGACGCCAACCAGCACATCCGCCACAAACGTCGCATGCTTTCTAACCGGGTGATCAGGCCGGCGAGAGCGCATGCAAGGTATGTAAGAGGACGAGAGGTGGGTAACTAGTTCTGCAGGTGGCATAGAGTGCCTAGGGCGCAGAGTTCCTCCTTCAACGTCCAGCAGCCCCAAACTCTCCCATAAAAATTCCATCTATTCACCATCGTCCGTTCCCCAGTCCCAAATTCCACCCAGGCCACTAACAGTCCATCATCATCCAACCCCATCTCTGCTCCCGGTTAGCCAAGCCAGGACATGGCGCGCCGTAATGGCGCGAGAGAGACATGGACGGATAGACAATGAACAGCAGGGAGGGAGGGCAATGAGAGGCAGATTCAGTTCAGGACAGATGATTAAGAAAGGACCAAGGTCAGTCGATTAAATACACAAATTCTTACCTCATGTCCAACGCTGATTGAGTCATTTACAGTACGCCAGTCGGTGAGTCACCGACCGGTCCAATTGATCATGTTTCAGAATCATCTACGGAATCCGGCGTAGGTGGTTGAGCCGCTCGTCCACCTGTTATCAGGAAGAAAATGTCCAATGAGGCGAAGTCACGCCAGCTTGGGTTGTTTAGGCTCAAAGCGGAGGATTTAGACGACTGTATTCCGCCACTACCTTAACATAACATCATACCCAATGTTAGCTATTTTCGAATACATTCCATTGCCTCTCTTAACCCAAAACGTATTAATAAAGACAGATAGGGGGGACCATCATGTTAATAGTCTCTTGATTCTATATATAATGCTATTTAGATGCAAAGTGTCCCGTATCCTAGGTTAGTGAAAACATATTGTAAAGCCCCTCAACGTCCAATCGTCCAATCTACATCGGCTTAGTGTAGGTGCTATTAATCTCGCCCCACTTAATGGCGGAAAAGGTGATCTAGGCGTTGGGGGTATGCTGGTAGATGAGGTCCGGGTTGCCCTCGGTCTCGTTGCAGAGGCCATTCTTGCCCGTGTCCATCCAATTCATAAAGCCGCCAACGTCGTTCTACAGGCTAAAGATAAGCACCATGCTGTAGCCGACAGCGTCGCCTATTTTGGCCAGCCCGCCGCGCTTCTCAGTCTACAAGGCCATGGCCTTGCAGTAGGCGTTGCTCATGTCGGCGACACCTGAGGACAGGGCTGCGTTGGCGATCAGCTTGCCATCCTACAGGAATAGGCAGCAGACGTTGTTAAACTTGCCAGTAGCGGGGTCGGTATAGAACTACATTACAACAGTAATCTTGCGCAACAAGTCGACAGTGAAGTTCTTGCCAGGGCCGTAGTAGTTGGGGTTCACCTAGTACTGGTTGTAGCTACAGCCCCACTAGTCGCAGACGCCCTTAGGCTGCCCGTACTTAATGTCGGTCTTGCAGCCATAGACACACTCGTCGCAGCACAGGTGCAGCGTATAGACCTACACAGCGTTGTTGGCCTCCCACAGGTCCATCTCGTTGCAGCACACGCCACAGCACGCCGTGTTGGCCTGCCTGTTGATCCAGTCAAGCTTAGGGCACTACACGTCGCAGTAGCCAGTGCCGTATATCGCGCCAGCCAGGTTGGTGCCGTTAGCGAGCGCACAGCCGCCGTCCAGCTCCATCTCGGACAGGTACAACGCGCCGTTCATGCCGCAGGGCAGCTTGGCCAGCTCGACATCAAAGGTAAACTCCATGTTGAGCAGCGACATGTTCTCATACGTCTTGCCGTCAGCGCCAAGCAAATAGAGGCGCGGCAAGATGGTATACCCGCTGTCGTCCCACTGCTGTAGCGTCAGGGAATCGCCCTTGGTCCACACGCCACGTAACGCGTAGTCGATGCCCTCAAGCGAGCAAGCCTTGCCGCAGGTCGCCGCATCATCGCACAGGGCCCAGCCGACCTTGCACTCTTCGAACAGGTCGGCCACAGACAGGATCCGGCACACTATAGCCTCGAGCGTAACCGTGTTGTTGACGGATTTGCACCCGCCAGCCTTGGTACACCGCCACGTAGTAAGGGCTAGTTGCTATTCGGGGATAGTCTTGCCGATCTGCTAGGCCAACGCCAGCGACGCCAGCGCCAGGACGAGAAGCCTTAAAGCCATGATGGATGCGAAGGAGAGGACGAACGAGTATCACATGGCTAAAGAGAATGAGGTTACCGGGCCAAGAGGGTCCCAAGGAGCCAAGAGTGCTTAATACCTCCTTAAGTAGGTGCCGCCAACAGCCAGGGACTGTAGGGAAGCTCAAATAATCGGCAACATTGCCGTTGAGTTTCCCAACGGATTCAATTCTCCATTGCCAGGCCAAAACGTTTTCGCTTACGACCCCATAACTATGGTTATGCGGATAGCCGGGGCAACACGGTGGCTCGGAACAACACCGAAAAGGTTCTTAGACCCCTCTTCTCTAGCCAGGCCAAATCTATCTAATCGAGATACCCAACGCGTTATTTGCACAGATACCACGTCAGGGCCAGCGAGGGCTGGCTAGAATTATGTACCTGCATGCCTTCTATTGCAGGCTAACAACCTGCCTACGGATTAAGGAGTCGGCTCTTCCGCACTTCGCTTTAGGCAATCCCCGCACGGCACGCAGGCGTCTCTACCGGGTTAGTCTAATTTACTCAAGCCCAGGCCGCATTGGAGCGGCACCTGGTTGAGTTTGGGGATGAATCGTCTAGGCTCGTCAGAAACGCCACCGCCTCTTCAGGGGTGCGGCTCTGGTACGCGGCCAGCCTCAGCTTCAGTGGATTGGTCAGGTCGTTTGGGTTGAGTGTGAACCAGATGGCCGGGATCCTGTGGTGGATGATGAGGGATAGGATCTTCTGTTGCATGCTCAGTTGGCTCTCTCTTGACATCGGCTGCTGGAACCCGTACAGCGACAGGCTTCTCAGCAGCTGCTGTACCCCTTCGTCGGCTGTCTTCCCCGACGTCTCCAGCTCCGCCCTGGCCGTGTCTAGCCTTGATTGCCCTTCCTCCAACCTGACCGCGATGTACCTTCGCCATCTCTAGTACTGGCACGGCTTGCTCCAGCGAGCTCAGAACCTTGACAAGGTCTTCGAGTTCGCCGTGTAGCCTGTTCAGCGTCTTGTCGCGATCTTTGTACCGTTTTACAGCAGCACAGAGAGACTTCGTCGACTGAATGGCGGCCGTAATGATAGCCAGCACCGAGACGCTAAGGCTAGGGGGTCTGCCATGTTGTACCAAAACCGTTTGGCTGAACTATGCTTTCGAAAGCGACGCTGCGAAGGTAGCATCAAAATTCTCGGCCGGTGTCTTCAAGGTTCTCAATCAGGTAGTAAAGTGCGAAGGGCCGACACGCAGCGCAGGACACAATAACTGGCAAGCTTGGACTGTGAGACTTACGGATGTCCCTGGGCCTGCCCAGGAATGGCAGATCAGGCGCGGTATCCCTTCGCGACTCGCCCCCGAAAACGTCGAACTGGCTCCACCGAGCTACATTGTCGACCCGCCAACGGCCAACGCGCAGCTGGAGTCTTTACTCCTACAGGCTGGACCCCTGGAGAGTTGGGAAGGGGCTACACTGGCGACTATAAAGCGCCACAAGGCCACAGCCCGGTTTACGAATGATGCAGACGCGAGACAAGCCGTCGTTCTGTTCCACAACAAGCCCCTGCCGTTCAACAGGAATGGTAAGCTGACGGTGCAACTGGTGAGCACAGCGAGGCTGAAGATCTCGACTCGGGTCTACGATGCCGCCCAGGAAGAAATAGCAACGCACGAGGGGGCCTGGCGGTCGCAGCACCTGCGCTACAATGCATACCCGCCCGCTCGGGGCCTCAGGGTCCTCAAGCTTGAGGGAGAAATCAGCACGGATGTCGCGAGCGCCAAGGCCACGCTAGAAAGGATCGGGCGAGCGTTGAGGCAGCAGGAACGCAGGCCGAGAGCAGGTAGCCAAGGAGAACGGCAAGGGAACGGGCCTTGGGCCTTTCGGCGGCTTAGGGGCGAATGCCGATCAAAATGAAGTCTCTGGCTCGGATTTCCTGCTCTTGTCGTTGTGACGTGAACGCGATTTCTCGCTCTTCCCGCGCCGAAAAACCAGGAGCCATCAGCTCTTCCCGATGTAATGACATGAGCCCATCAGTGATGTCCCCACTCTTCCCCGCCGCGTGATGCTGTTACCGGAAGCCGGCGTTGTCTAGAACCCAGTGGTAAGGTATGAGCATTCAGCAAGCCGCCCCTCGTCTCCTCGATATGCGTTTGCGGAAGCGGGGATCCTTTGTGTGCAGTGCCTCACGTATAAACATCTCCCAGCACCAGATTCCAACATTTACAAAGCAGTGTACTTGGGGAGCGTAGGCGGGGTGGGTGGTTGACCAGGGCATGTAAGTTAGGTACTGAGAGGCGCTCCGGGAAACTCCGGGAAAGGGCAAGGTCTCCCAACGGACGGGCGGCAAATGGTCAATGGCAGCGTTGATGTTTTGCTTAAGGCTATGGCAAGCACCTACCAGTGATACTGAACATCATGATGGCGTTGGGGCGCCACCGCCACAGTGCGTAAACTGTGTGCCCGGATTGCGCCACGCCGACCACCTCGCGCAAGTATTATTGGGGCTTTTCGTTGCCGACAGCATCATCTTCCGTCCATCAGGCTCTTTTAACCAAATCCCGCATGCCGAGGTGCCCTTCATAGTCTAGCCTGCGCCACATGGCGTCGGGTGGCTCACGCCGACCAATAGCATCGGCCTGAAAGCTGCTCGCCAGCCCACCAGGCACTGCATGATGGGAGCGATGACTGACGGGTTGGTGGGGAGGAATTTTACTCGTAGAGCCCTTCGAGGGTCCAGGAAGTCTGACCACAATTAGCCCACACCAGCCCGGGCGAGGACTTGAAAAGATGGCGATTGGAAGGCACAGCACATTAGGCTGGCACATTGGCACGAATCCTTGACTTCCAACCTTTCTCATCGAACACTTGACCTGATTCTGATAGCGGAGTTCTACACAGGAAGACCTGGGGCAGCAATTCAGGATGGAGGTTGTCGACATCGTCAAGGAGGCAATCGGAATTGCGATCAAAGTGGCCATTGTCATCCACGATGCGATGGGCACGCGGCAAGAACTCCAGGAACTGCATGCCGATATCCGAGCTTTGGAATCCGCTCTCAAACTCTGCCAGGGTCTTGTCGAGGGCGATGCCAAGCTGGCAGAGGCAGTCGTTACTCTCGCGGAGGACGCAAACGCTGCCGTGGCGGCTTTGAAAAAGACCATCCAGCCCTACGAGAAGGCCGTGGGCGCCAAGAAGCTGTCGATAGATAGGTGGAAGCTGCTCTTCAAGTATCTCGACCAGGATGACATCAAACGATACCAGGAAAGGCTGCGACATTATGCGGTGCTCATCAACGGCGTTTGCGGGTCGGTCTCCCCATGCCAACTACGCACCTCTGCTCCGCGGCAAAGACTTACCCGCGGGTTTAGGATCAAGACGAGCCGGACGGTCACCGACATCGCAACAACCTTGAAAGGAGTCGACGCGTCGCTGAACCGGCTGGCGACTCCCATGCAAGAGTCGGAAATTCGACTTTTCAAGAAGTTGGTAGAGGATCAAGACGAAAAGACGGAGGCAATCGTCACGACGCTTGAGAAACTGTGTAAAAGGATGGCAGACACGCCGCAGACGGATCGAGGGCACCTCACGGATTTCCCCGCAAGGCCAGGTTTGTCAAAATCCGAATCAAGCACGAGAAGGGCGCTGACGAAGAGTAGAGCCACGCCAGGCGGGATACCCTAGGCACACTCTGGATAGTAAGCTACCGCGACGCTCGAGGACCAGCTCGTCTTACGGCTACTGACCAGACCGGCGTACCAGCTTTTCTCGCCTCCCTCGACGTGGCCACTGGCCACCGCAACGAGTATACGCGAGTCCGGGACGCGGAGCCGGACACGTGCAGATGGATACTTCAACAGAAGCGCTACACCGAATGGCTATCGGGCCCGGATTCGGCCACGTTTCTCCTGCACGGCCGGATGGGCTGCGGCAAGAGCGTCTTGACCAAGCACATCCTCCATCGGATTCGGGACTCGGAGACCACGGTGCCCCCCCGCGAGAGCAACAAGACGGCAGTGGTCTACCACTTTTGCGGGGGAGCCAGCCTGCCTACCGGGCCTAGCGCTCCGGAAACGGCGGCCGACATCCTCGAATCCATGGTCTACCACTTTCTCG
>Ga0247771_1000422_pt1 | contig 13691 bp, 8 predicted proteins | sample UWRJL197509C6_FD_179948 | JGI IMG/M metagenome (GOLD analysis project Ga0247771, IMG submission 179948) | Plant litter microbial communities from Arlington Agricultural Research Station in Wisconsin, United States - UWRJ-L197-509C-6 | ecosystem: Environmental > Terrestrial > Plant litter >...
CCCCCAATATAACTACAATCGGCGGCGGCACTGCGAGACGGCCCCGACTCCTCGCCTGATTAGGATTAGAATCCAGCCATTGTCGGGTTTGACGCACACCGCTCCAACAGTCCGCGTCAAGCGCCCATGCGTAGCAGACCTCTCACCCGCCCCTAGCAGGCTCGTGATATTCTGAAAGTTGAAGGGCACGTCGCCGAAGGGCTGCACCCCCAACTCGTCCGCCTTGGACCGCAACTGCGCGCCGTACACCTTCACGCCCGTAGCCGCATCCGCGGCACACCATCTTCTGCCGCCCCGAGGTCATCACCGTGTCCCCGCCGGGCGCCGGCAGTCGACCACTTGCGCGGGCGGCTGAGTCTGCCTTCGCAGAGGCGCGAGCTCGCGTCTTCGTTTGTCTCGATTGACAGGTCAAGGAGCTTGATTCCTGAGTTCACGGGGACAATGCCACACCCCCTTTGATAGAGTAATCAATTACCGCATCTCGAGCTTGAGGCAGTCGGCCCTGCTAAAGGCCTTTGTCAGTGGCACAAAGGGACCCAGTCTTTTGTCGAGTTGGATCACGCGGAGAACCGCTCAATGTTCTAGCAATTATATAACGTGTTAAACTGGGTTACCTGTTGATTGGGGTAATCTCTCCAATCGCACATCAACCTTCGAGCTCAGCAACCGTATCCCACCGGCCTACAACCCGCTATACCTACGAGTCTCCGTCCACGACAGCTCCGCAATGTCAGAAGAACGTCTCCAGCGTCTCCGAGAGCAGCGGGCAGCCGAGGTGGATCGTATCATGGAATCTGGGCCCAGCTATAATTTCTACAGGGCCCTCAACGTCTCGCCGGATGCGACTTCCAAGGAGCTCTGGCGTGCTTTCAAAACCATCAGTGCGGCTATGGGTCCTTGTAAGGGTGCCGAGAACTTTGGGGACGATAGAGATCAGTGCGCCGACTTCCTGGTCGACTTTGGTTACACGGAGTGCCTCATGGACAGCCGAACACGGAAGCAGTACGATGCCGACCTGAAGAAAGGGAATGCAGACGTCTGGTGGCGCGAGCACTTCGCCGATATTCAGAAACGGTGTAGGGCTGTGAGGGAAAGGATTGCCGAGCGCGACAGGTGGGTTGAGGAGAGTCGCCGTTCAAAGCTCGATACTTTGTTGGACCTACAACGCCTGACGCGGCGAAGATCAATCTAGGCGGTACTGGGGACATCTGAGACGTGGGTGAGTGGAAGAAGATGAGCGAAGGCGTCGGGCGTTGCACGTGCGGGTGCCGAAAGGGGCTGAAGGCACGCTCTTCCCCCCAGCCGCCCCGAGCACCCCCGAATTCCCCTCACTCCGTAGACCGCAGCTTTAGCAGACCAGTTTCAGAATCCAAAAATCCAACAGATTGCAACTGACTAGACTAAAAATGACGAAATCTACCGCTTCTCGCTACTGGATAAGAAGGCCGCTCGGCGACGGGCGGTGAACTCCCCCGACACAACCATAAACAGATGGATACTTCGCCGGACGGTGATCTGGCGGGGCTCTCTAGCTGTTCACCGTCAGTGGTAGTTGCTAGCCCCAGATACGACGGCCGGTGACACGAGCAGATCACCAAAGTGCCAAGCATCCCATGTCTTACCTGTACTGCGAATCCCAACACACACAGCGGCCGCGACGGGGTACTCGCCGGTGTTAGCAACACATTCTTACGCTCCGGGAGTCTCCCTGGAGCTCTGCCGAGCATTCTCGGGAAACGCCAGTCTCTGTCACGTCAAATGCTTCTGCTTTTCGGTCCCAGACGAACGTCGCTAGGGCTCTCTACAGTAGTAGCCAAGGCATTCGCAGAACTCCAGCAGCTCGAATCCGACAAGGCGTCCCCCATGTCCTGGCACAAATGGATCACATTGAAGATCCTCGCGGATTGTGATCCAATCTTTGCCACCCAGAACAAGCTTGTAGAAGAGGCCCAACAGGCGGTTCAACATGCAAAAGCGGGGCTTGAGGACATAGATAGACTCCATCTTGAAAGAGTCTGGCAGTTGCGGTGGGAGAAGGAGGACCTCAAGGAAACGGTGGCGGAACTTAAGCAGGAGGTCAAAAACGCCAAACGGCACCGCCAGGGATGAGGACTAGACCACAGCCCAGGGCCACGTTGGAGTACCTACTTACACGAGTAGCCTTCCCTTGAGATTCATTTCAGATGTACCTACTAGGTACCTACCTAATTATGAGCTATTTGACATCCATTCGGGGCAACAGAAATCGAAGGCCACAAGGACCACAGAAAGAGATATCTAGCTGCGTTGTGATGGGTTTTAGAAAAGCGTCCCTTCACGTTGTCTAAGTTTACGAAGACATCGCCAGCAACTTCAGCCAACAAGGCTCCGGGACACCACCACGGACTGCACACCCTGCACGCAGATCCGCACAGGTCTGCACAGGTCCGTACAAGGTGGCACAGGTTGAGGGAGCAAGAGCACCGCCTTACTCAACCCTCATCGCCGCGCAGGAGCAGCAGCAGTTCTACGCAACCCGAGAGCGGGGCAAACGAGCGCTTCTGGGCGTTGGATGAGACCGTATCACGGAACGCCTTCTCCGAGGTGGGACAGTAAAGCCCAATCCAGGCCTCCGCAGGCATCGCGACAACCAACAGAGCGGAACTCTTCTTGAAGAGCTTTGTGGTGCAATCACAAACAGGACCGGGCTTGTGCCGGCGCGGTTTGGGGTGTCGGCAAGGCGCCTCCGGGGTCGTCAAGTCTTGGTCACGTCGGGTTCTTGGAATAAGCCAGAGCACGTTGTAATTAGAGTAGTTGCTGATAGGGCTCCATATTATTTATCGCAGCCGAGAGGACAGAGCTTGCCCCGTCCGTCATATTCGTGAAATAAGGGCTCAGGAGGGCTCAAGGGGTTAATCAAGAAAGACGTCTACTGTGTCACGTTCGTCTGTCGCCCTCTTGATCGCGACGACTACTTGCGGAGGACGGGCTCCTGCAACTGGGATACCCCAAGCTTGAGACCCATTGAAGCAGTTGTATTGAGCTGCCGGCCCTGCAATCGAGCAGAGCATGACCATGCCGCTTCTATAAGCCAAGTTGTATCTGGAGCAAGGGCGTCGACTCCCCTGTTCCCGGCCGCCCCGTCCGAACAGCCCGCCTCCAGAGGTATCATCAGATCTGCAAGTCTCGAAGAGATAGGTCCCCCTTCCCTGTGTGCAACGCCCTGCTCGCTCCGGGAGCAGAAAAAACCCCACGTCCTCTTGTTCGCGTCGGCACGATCCCCCGAGATCCCGTATAGTACAGCCCAACCCCCGCGCCCGCGATACCGCCGGCTCAGACCCAATCGTCGTCGAAATCCGCCTCGGCGTCCTCGTCCGGCAGCTGGTTCTTCTTCGGCCGGCCGCGTTTGCGCTGTTGCGAGCTGGACCTCGGGCGTTTCTTACGCCCCCCGGGCGTGCTGGTGGCCTTGCGCTTGCGGCCCCGCTCGGCCGGCGCGTCCTCGTCGTCCCCGCTCGGCGTGGTGGGATCCTCGCCGTCGCCGTCGGCGTCCTCGTCGACCACCTTGAACTCCTTGTCCACGTTCAGCAGGTCCACAAAGACCCGGCACTGCTCCAGCATGCGCGCCTGCGAGGCGAGCGCCTCCATGATGTTGGCCGAGTCCTCCCAGAACTTATCGCCCGTGGCCCCCGGCACCTTGATGGGCGGCTTGGTCAGATCCTTCTTGGCCACCTTGCCCTTCTCCTTGCGGAGGCCGTACAGGCGTCGGAGGTGCGTCCTTGCCTCCCACGCGCACGACAGTACCATGGAGCCGGCCGTCAGCTGGCGCAGCCGCTGCGGGTCCAACCCGGGTTGTACCGGAGGAGCCTGCGGCACGGGCACGCCGTCCCCGTCCACCGCCATCGGCTGAAACGTGGGCTCGATTTCCATGCGAACCCGGAAAATGTCGGATTCGATGGCATGAGCCACCGTGGCGCCCGTGGTGTGGACGATCTTCTCCAGCAGGCGCACCGTGGACTGCAGTTCGCCGGACGTGACGTACTCGAAGTAGGCGAGGTTTTCGACGACGAACCTGGCAAAGGCGACGTGGTCGGGCATCTCCTCGGACGCGTCGAGTTTCGCCGGGTCGAAGTCGACCTGGGAGCACAGCTTCTCGAGGAGGCGCTGCCGGTTTTTGGATTTGCTGTCCTTGAGCACCTCCATCAGGAGGTGGAGCTTGGCGGTGAAGGGGTTCGCCCTCGCGCCGCGGGCGTCCCGGACGATGTCTCGCTGGTATTCGAAGGCCGAGCGGACGGCCGCGGCGTAGTCGCGTTCCAGGACCGTCTCGTGCTTGCCGTGCAGGGCCCGGTGTTCGCGATGCGCCAGCTCCGAGATCTGCGTCACCGGCGACGCCTCGAGGACGATCATGGTGACGCCGATCTTCTTGGGGTGGACGAGCCCCTGCCTGCCGATGGTGGCCAGGATCTCGACGGCGAGGTACGCGTGGTCATCCAGCGTGGCGAGGGCGATGCTCGTGAACTCGTCGATGAAGCGCTGCGTCGTGGCGCTCGCGACGTCGTCGTGGTTGGTGCCGCCCATGACGGTGAGCTCCCGCTTCTTGTCGCCGTCCGCGCCCGCCGTCTTTTCGGCTTTTGCCGCCTCGGAGGCGACTTCGGACCTCTTCTCCTCGGTAGTGAGGAACTCCTTGAGCGACCGCATGACCATCTTCTCCAGGGCCGGGTTCTGCAAGTCGAAGACTTCTTGAAACGTCGTGTAGACGTTCGGGGCCACGTAGTTGCGCGGCGACGACTGGCACACGAGTCCCACGGCGTCCAGCGCCATCCGCTTCACCTCCAGGGACTGGGGGGCCTTGGCAAACGGAACCAGCTGGTCGACCATCAGCGCGGACGCCGAGGTCCCCTGCCACTTCGGGATGCCGCCCCGGAGGGTCGCCAGCTGGTTGTCCAGGTCGCAGTGTTTGCCGGCCATGCCGATGATGAGCGAGTAGACGCCGAACTTCCGGGCCGACGTCTCGTCCAGGGGTCGGCCCTGGCTCTGCACCCGCATCTGGTAGACGGCTTTCAGGCTGGACCCGACCAGCCTCGCCAGGTGCTCCGTCGACCCGAGGAGGGAGCTGACGATGGAGAGACAAGCCATCACGTCGTCGAGAAGGGCCCTTCCGAGCTTTGCCACCGCGGGCAGGAGGGCGCCGCGCACCTCGGCCAAGAAAGGCGAGTGCACGCTGGACAGCTGGGGCAGGACCCGACGGTAGATAACGACCACGGCTCTCGACAGGGTCGCGTCGTCGCTCGTGCCGATAGTGGAGATGTGGGGTTTGAGGAGCCGGATCTGCTCAAAGTTGAAGAGCCGCGCGTCCGCTTTCGCGAAGAAGACCAGGGCCTGGAGCGCGTCACGCCCCGACGGCACCGACGGGTCGTCGGAATCCGCATTGTCGACGAGTTCGAACATGCTCGCGACCAAGCGCTGGCACACCTCGAAGTTCGCCTCGGCCATCTTAGCGGTCGGGGAGAGGATGGTTTGCAGGACCTTGTCGAGGACGGGCGCGACGCTGCCGCCGATGATGGTCTGGACCATGAGTCCGACATGCTCGGCCAACGACGTCTTGTACGCGGCGGTGCCCTCGCCGCGCTGGAAGGGCGTAATCCAGACCTCCTCGACCGTCTGGCGGGCGAGCTCGCGAACGCCTTCGTCCGGGTCTTGGACGCGACCCAGCAGGCCGTTGGCGATCTCCGCGCGGACCTTTCTGGCCGCGTTGTGCAGGTAGACGTCCCGCGCGAGCTTCATCGCTCGTTTCCGGACGGGCACGTTGGCGTCGGTGAACCGCGCCACGATGGCCGGGATCACCGTCTCCTCCAAGTTCGGTCGCAGGCCGATGCAGGTACTAACGAGGCTAAGGGCCGAGTCGCGTACTTGGGGCGACGTGTCGTGAGAACAGTCAAGGATCATCCGCATCACCGGCGACTCCCCGTCCAGGATGGCGGCGTCCGTCTCCAGCAGCTGGTTGATGCTCCGCAGGGCTTTGCTGCGGACCGTCGTCTGGTCGCTCGTGACCGAGGCGAACAGCTTGTTTAGGATGACGCCGTAGCACTCGCACAGCTGCGAGCGGACGACGATGACGCAGTGCGACAGCTTCGCCTGGGCGGCCGAGACGGCCTTGAAGGAGTACTCCGTCGAGAGCCACTGCTTGTCTTCCGCCATCATCCGCAGCCGGTACGCAAGCCGGCCGAGCTCCCGGTCCCGGGAAACGTCCACGTCCTGGTTGGCGTCGTAGGCGGCACACACCCTGGCGGACCAGTCCGCGATCACGAAGGATATCGCGCTCGCGAGGTGCGGATCATCGGACCGCTTGGCTTCCAGGTGTTCGAGCACCGTACGGTACGGCCCGGCCCAGTCCGTCATCTGCTCCGGCCGGGACTTCATGTCGAGCGCGGCCACCGCCAGTTCCGCCAGGTAGGCCGTGAGCTCGTCCGAGTCGACGGAATTGGACGACTTTTGGACCTGCGACCGGAGCTTGGAGATGGCGGTCGCCAGGGTGCCGAGGACCTCGAGCGCCATGTTCTTCGCCGTGGCGGCAGACTGCTTTTCGCCCCCTTCCACCATGCCGAGCATCTTCAGCATGAGGATCCTGAGTAGGAGCTCCGCCCCCGGCCAGTCGGGCGAGTCGACACAGGTCGTGAAGTCTTCGACGAACAGGTCGAGGAGGTTGCGGTACGGTGTTTCGCCGCTCTTGGTCGACGTCAGGGCTCGCGTCACGATGTAGTTTACGACGTACGAGGCGTTCCGTCGAGCGGTTTCGACGAGGGCCAGAGTAACGTTTGACAGTTCCTGGATGGCGGTCGAGTGCTGGGCCGCGCCTCGCTCCTCCGTGGTGATGGTTGCCAAGGGCCCCACAGCCGGGTCGTCGCCGTTCGCGCCGTTCGCGCCGTTCGCGCCGTCCGTGCCGTCCGCGCCGTTCGCGCCGCTCGCGGCCGGCTGTTCTTCCGCGTCATCTTCCAGCGGCCGGAACGAGGCGCGGGGCTTCAACCTGCTGTCGTCCACCTTTCCCGCGCTGGCCTGAACCAGGCGCATGATCAGCGCCGATACGGGCTGGATGCTCCTACCGTCGGCCAGCTTGAATTGGCGGGCTTTCTGCTTTCCGACCGGCAGCTTCTCCAGGGAAGTCAAGATGTCGTCGAAGATGCTTTGCCTCAACTGCGGTTTCAGGACGAACACCTGGGACAGCATGTCCATGGCGGCGAGCCGTAGTCCGTCGAACTTCTGAACTCCCAGAACCGAGTCTCGCTCCGCGTGAGCATTCTCGACGAAGTGCAGGCGAGAGGCAGCGTCTTGCAGGGTATTTAACACCGTTTCCGAGAGCTCCGTCTTGGACATGAGCTCGGTCATGAGCGTGAAAAGCCGCAGGCAGCTCGTGAAGGTCGTGGTGAGGGTCTTCCTGTGCGCGGCAAGCTGCTTGAAACGCCTCTCCGTGGGACCGGAGCTTCGGAGCTCCGCCACCGGGATGATGATGCCGTCCATGACGTTTCTGAACAAGTCCACGGCGCCCTGGATTACGTCTTCGGAGTACAGCTGCATCTCCTCTCGCCCCGCGCTCATGATCCGCAAGGACGTTCGGGCCGCCTTGAGACCCGTATCGACCTCTGGGAGCTGCAGAACGCGCGATTCGACGTCGGCCTCGCCGTCGTCGTCGCGAAATTTGAAGTCTAGGCTGATGGCGTGTCGCAGGGCACCGTCGCAGAGGCGCTGGAGGCGTAGGAGGTCATCCAGGGGGACCTGCGCCATACAGCCGAGGGAGATGGCTTTTTGCAGGAGGCCATGGATTTTCTGGTGCGCCGAGGTCGTGAGCGTCGGCTCTTGATCGTTCGTCAACGTGACCAGAGGCACCGTGTATGATTGCGAGGCCGGATCCTCCTCTGCCTGAAAGATGTCTCGGAATGCGTGCTGTAGCTCGTTGAACGCGGCGTTTACCCGCTGCCGTTGGTCAAGTCCGCCGTAAAGGTCGTGGTTGTCCGCCAGATCTCCGGTGCCCTGCTTTCGTGTCGAGAGATTCTCTAGCGTGTATAGCACGTTAGGCAGCTTCTGGAACTCGTCGCTGTTGAAGGTCGAAGGGGGGACTCTCGGAATGTCGATCGATATGGTCGCCTTCCCCGAAACCGGCGAGGGCTGGTGGGAAGGCCGGACGGGGGTTACGGGCAGCGGAGCTGGTCCGGTGGGAGTCTTCTGTCGCGGCTGCTCGGGGGTGGACAGCGGTGCCTTGGGCTGCGGCCGTGGTGCCTCGGGGTTCAGCAATGTGGCACTGGGTGCGATGCCGATGGCCGGATTCGGCTCTTCTGTCCGGACCTTGGTCGGGATGGAGATCTCCACCCTCGCCATGTTCTGTGCATGCGCCTGTTTGTTCGCCATTTTGCTGCTGCTCGGGGACCGCGGAACGTCCTTGTCCTTGCTGATCAGAGGCGACCTCGAGGCTGCCGTAGCGGTCGACTGGCCATTCGAGAGTCTCGGGTTCGGCGTGCCGGGCGCGGGATATCGGAACGAGCTCTTCTCGTGCACCAGCCTAGCGAGAGGCGACAGGGTCGAGGCGGTGTCGACTGCGGGAGCTTTTCCGCTGGCGGTCTGCGGCACCGATTTGAACGAGCTGCCAGATGTCAGATCCAGCACCACCCTCTCCTCACCTTGCTACGTACTACTGGGGGATGTTTTTGGGACTCAGAATGTGCTGGACCTGTTCAAGGGCCTCCCCCACGAGTCTTGAGCCGCCTGGCTTGGCCGCTTCGGCATTGAGCGCATCGAATTCGGTTCGCGAGACGAGGTCGGCGAGCCTGAAGGAGGGCGAGCCAGAGCCAACGCTAGGCGAGGGTATGATCTCTGGACGAGGCCGGGTTTAGCGGGCGACGGGGCGGTGCTGGACTAGGGGAGGATGGGAAGACCGACCTGGCTCGAAGGGGATGATGGAGGTAAAGGGAGAGAAGGGGAGGGCCTCGTGAACCTCGAAGGGTCTTGAGAACCTGTGCGAGGTCACGGAAGGGCCAGGAGGCGCTGAGTCTGGATTGACCCCGTTCGGGACGCCATGCTGGCCGCCGGGTTGGGAAGTCGCCATGTCGTGACTTCCGGTTTCTCGTCGCAGGGCATCGAGCCGGCCAACCTGGTCTTCGTCTTCACCGTCGCCAGCGCATCGAATGACGTCCTGTGCAGAGCGAACAAACCTAAAGAAGGGATGCCATGTAAATTAGTTCGGCCCGGGGCGCTGGTGGAGCAGGCCTGACGTTGGGTCGGCCAGCAGCCGATCGTTTCTCGATCTCTCCTTCCGCGACACAGCCAGTGGAGGTCGAGTGCACCAGGTCGCTTTGCGACAGCCTCACCGGCGACTCAGTGGCGGGTTAAGCCGTTCCCTGTCCGCCCTGCTGCAGCTGATTGGCCCACTTGGTGGTGATTGTGGTCCGTGCACAGAGCAGCCCAAACCCTGGACAAAGAAAAATATGAAAGCTCTCTGAGGCTCTCCGTACCCCGTCTCTGGCCAAGTTGGTGGTGTATGATACGGAAGGAATTGTAACTGAACAGAGACCCCTTGCGCCAAATCGTCTCACCGCTTTGGTACCTATGAGGTCTCAGCTGGAAGAGCGGAAACCCCAGTCTACTCTGAAAATCTCGCCCGACGCTGACCTATGGGCGGTCGACTTCCTGAGCAAACATGTCTGACGCTCTCATGGTTCCCCGCCGAATCGCATCCTGCGATTTCTGCGGGGACTGCGGGTTTCTGTTGCCGCGAGCCCTCGATAGCGGCAGCATCCTAGAATGCAAATGCTGCAAGGCCCTGTATAAGGGTGAGTGGCTGCCCAGGCACACGACCACCCCCCAGGCCAGCCGGCTCACTTCATCGCAGACCCCGAGTTCCCCCCTGCCGTTACGACCAAGTCCAGGGACAAGGATTTCCCCTCTCTGATCCGCCAGAAGAGAGCCGGTGTCACCGTGGTCGACCGCCGTGAAGTCGACACGCGGGCCACGGCAAAGGCGACCTGCGAGAAGTGTGGGCGGACCGAGGTCAAGTATTCCATGGTCCAGCTCCGGGGCGCCGACGAAGGCTCTACGGTGTTTTACAACTGCGAATGCGGCCACAAGTTGGTACCCTTATCCTGGGGAGGAAGAGCCATCACTAACGCCACGCGACAGCTGGACCGAGAACAGCTGAGCCATCGCAAGGAACGGCGGGCGCTTGTCACTGCACATTGTGGGATAGACGGCGGCAAGACAGATGCCCATCGCCTCGCATTGCGTTTGCGAGATCTTCGGGGCACATCTTCGCCTAGACGGGTGGTATCAACGCATATTCCGCCTCGCCGCCCTTTTCGTAATCGACCATGTCGAGGGCAACGATCACGCTCTCCCGCACCACGCGTTCCCGGTCGTGAAGAAAACGCTTCAGGGTGTCCTCCACGCCTTCTTCCTCGCCCAGGCTCCCCAGCGCCTCCGCGGCCTCGTGTCGGACCATGCTCGCCTCGTCCGGGTCGCTCAAGGCCGCGGTGAGCGCCGGTATCGAAGCCGGATGGGCAAGCTGGCCGAAGACGAAAGCAATCTCGTGCCGGAAGAGGGCGGAGCCGTCGGCAAAACCTTTGGCGAGGGCGAGGACGGCGGGCACGGCCGTCGGAAGGTCCGGGGGCGACGCGAGGTCTCGAAGCGCAAACATGGCTCGGTACCGGCGGAAGAGAGGCAGGCTGGTATCCAGCAGGGCGTCTCCCAGGTCCTCTACTGTGCTTCCAGCGTCAGGCAGGGGCGGGGCGGGATCCACGGACGCGAAATTGCTACTCGTGTGTCAGATGTCCATCCCTCTCAGGCAGGTAACAGACTCGACCGACCTCTCCCGCAGCTTCTCCTGTGTACGGTGTGTCGAGTTTTCCCACTCCAGCCTGTCGACGGCGATCTCGCACGTCTCTCGGACCACGAGCTCCTCTCCGTCTCGGTCTCGAAAACGCCGCAGGAGGTCCAGGCTTCCCGTGTCTCCCAGCGCGCCCAGGGCCTCGGCGGCCTCGTGGCGGCACATGGGGTCTTCCTGTAGGTCCTCGAGGACATGGCGGAGGTGTGGCACCGCGGCGGTGTTGGCCGTTTGCCCAAGGCAGTAGGCGAGCTCGTGCTTGAGTAGGGCGGATGTCGAGGAAAAGGCTGCCGCGATGGCATCGATAGCAGCTTGGGACTCTGCGCCGGTGGACTGTCGGGCGAGGTGTTTCAAGGAAAACAGCGCGCGGAAGCGCAACGGCAGCGGCGTCTCTTCTGAGCTCAGCGTTTTTCGGAGACTGAGGATCGTTGCATCCCCGTCTGCGGCGGCGGGGGGTTCTGTTGGCGGCGTCATCTCGAGTGTTCGGTCCCCCCGAAGACACTTCGCAAGAGGAGAGTCCGCCGGGAGAGGGATCGTGTCGGTGAACTTGAAAGTCGCGTCTGTCGGGTTTCGCGATCAACCAACGGACTACCTGATCTTTAGCTCTCTTGGAGGGGCTCGATATAAATTTTTGGCGGGGCACATCTTGAGGCAGCGATAAGATATCACGGCATGGTCAGGTACTGTAGGTACCTACTTAGGTACCTAGGCAATATATTGAGTCGTACATCAAGTCCACCTCTTCCAGTTGTTCTTAAATATGGCCCACGCCTGCAAGACCGGCAACCTAGTGCTATAGACTAGAACCCTGTTCCGTATCCGTATTGCTGCCATGTATAGAGCCGCTTGCTTCCCAAGGACGTCAAGAACAAATACTCGAGCATCCGGCTGGACGAGCGGCCAATGGGCGCGAATGACAGCGTCACAGTGGGCCGGCGCACTGAACGGGAGCTAACGCGATGCGCTGCAAGATGGTGCGGCGAGCCGCGGCCTCGTCAAGCGTCCGCCACTCTTCGACACCCTTCCTCGCGTGGTGACCGCCTTGTCTGATCTTTGCGCGGGCCCCGACCAAAAATTGGGCACGGAATGCCATGGGTTCGGAAGGGATGCGACTCTGAACCGCTGCGCCCGGTTCACCAGCGCACGTGAGCAGGTCGAGGTCGGGCGAGCTGGGATTCGTCGACTCACCGGCGACTTGTTGTTACTCTCGACGCAGGTCCAAATCTCGACTGTACACCCGCAAGGCGCATCCGCAACACCAACGCGACGAGTAAGGCCGGTATTTGATCTTCGATGCTCGGCTTTGGCACTCCCCGACCCTGGATCCTCCCTCTCTCCTGGGTTGTCTCTCCCGCTCTTGGTTCTTCCTCCGCACCGCTCCGCGTGTAAGACACGCTGGCGTCATCGATTCCCGAGGCATAAGCATGGGTCGCGGTTGAACCGGCTCAGCGCGTCGTACAGAAGAACCTGCTCCGTGCTCCCCGGCCGCTCGCCATGTCGTCGCTCGAGGCCAAGATCGTCGTGGTAGGCTCCCAAGGCGTCGGGAAGACGTCGTTGGTGACGCGCTACTGCAAGGGCTCCTTCAACCCGGCCCAAATCACATCCACGGTGGGCGCGAGCTTCCTCACCAAGCGCGTCGTCGACACCGACACAGACACGGTCGTCAGGCTGCAGATATGGGACACAGGTGTGTAGCGACCCGTCCGCCTCGGGTGCTCGAGAAAGACCCCTCGCGCTGACTTGTTCGCCCGCGTGCCAGCCGGCCAAGAACGCTTCCGCTCGATCTCGAGGCTCTACTACCGAGGGGCCAACGCCTGCATTCTCTGCTACGACATCACCGACGCCCAGTCCTTTGCCGAGATGGGCCTGTGGCTGCGCGAGCTGCGCCAGAACCTCGGCCCGGATATCGTGCTGCACGTCGTGGGCACGAAGGCCGACATCGTGGCCCGCGACCCCACCAAACGCGAGGTCCCCTTCGAGCGCTGCATCGCCTACGTCGCCGAGAACCTCGCGCCGGGGATGGGGAGCACGCCGCCCCCGACGGCCACGCCGGTGGGCATACCCGGACACGCGGCCGGTTCCTCGTCGGGAGGCTTTCAGAGTGTAGAACCCCGCAGCCCGAGCTCGAAGCGCAGCTCCGGGTTCTGGGGACAGGAGGCGGGCTGGGACGCCTGCCACGAGATCTCGGCCGAGAGCGGCGAGGGCGTCGAGGAGGTGTTCCGCGTCGTGGCCAGGAAGCTGGTGGAGCAGAATAGGAAGATCCAGGCCGCCATCCTGGCCGCGACGTCGACGCCGGGCATCACGCCGAGCGACATAGGAGGGGAGGGAGGAGGCTCCTACTTTGACGGGGCGAACCCGAGGGGCAGCTTCCGGGTCGGCAGGGACCGGCGGAGCTGGCTGTTCTCGCCGGGCTTTTCGCCGGCCGTCCCGGTCGAACAGGCCGCGGCGGGCGCGCAAGACGGGAGCCAGGAGGAGGGCAGGACGAGGAGGCGGAAGTGCTGCTGACCCCGGTTCGAGGCCCCACACGCAGCGAGTCCAAGGTTCCTTCGCACGATACCCCAAGGCCAGGTTTTGCATTGACGGTAACCCGGTTTCCTTTCATGACTCAGAGCATTTGGCATTGGTCTGGCGGCACACGTGGTTTGGTCTGGTTTGGGTTTCCGTGCTTGGATGGATACGACGGCGCTTTTGGCATTTGCGCTGGGGACAGAGGCATGGCATGAATCATGGTCCATCTGGTATAATACTGTTTTGCGAGTAGTACGGCTATGCGGCATCTACAACATTTGACTTGCTACGTAAACTCGTGGGTCCTCCTATTGCCTGTGTGGTAGTCCTGTATGCCCTGAGC